>JAESFN010000144.1_pt1 | contig 115637 bp, 107 predicted proteins | sample 9269411 | NCBI WGS metagenome assembly JAESFN01 (sample SAMN14505399, study PRJNA617100) | algae metagenome | isolation source: Iphinoe sp. HA4291-MV1 and co-occurring heterotrophs from trail next to... | place: USA: Maunawili Falls, Hawaii | collected 2009-07-25
CACTCCGCTGTATCGCTCGACGGACTGCCTCAGTCGTCCGGGCGCTGCCGTGTAGAACCTGTCCCATAGCCCCTCCCGCCATGCATGATGGTCAATCGTACCACCACACTGTGGGATCAAACAGCTAATCGCAACGTGGGTTGACCGGATCGACGCCTTGAACAGCCGCCAGAACCCTTCCACGCTGCTGACGTGGTGCGTCACGCCTTGGCGATAATCATAGATCGCATACTCGCCCGCGCCGTGCTTCACAGTGCCGTGCCGATAGCCGTCGTCGGTCAGTAAGCCGTAGGACATAAGCTCGTCGGTCGAGACGATCGAACCCGGCGCTACCTTGTCCAGCACGACGCTGCTGCAGCGTGTCTTTCTTGATGTTCGGAATGATTTCGGCGGCCATACGCCCGCCGCGCTCGACAACGCCCATGACGATCGTCTTGTTCGGTGCACCACGGCCGCGCTTGCCGCCCGACGTGCGACCGCCGACATAGGCTTCGTCAAGCTCGACATGGCCGGACAGCCGCGCGTCGAAGCTGTCGGCCCTGCCCGCCAGCTCGCGGATTTGCTGCCCCATGCGCCACGCCGTCTTGTAGGTAACGCCGAGCTGACGTTGCAGCTCTTTGCCACTTACGCCGTGGCGCGTCGTGCAGAACAGATACATGGCATAGAACCATGAAACGAGCGGCGTCCGCGTGTCATGCAGGATCGTGCCGGCGGTGGGCGCGACATGATGGCCGCAAGCCGAACAGGAATAGACGCGGCGGCTGGCGAGCTTGTGGAAAGTCGCACCGATCACGCCGCACTTTGGGCAGTCGAAGCGCGTCCCGCCAAAGCGCACGTCCATGATATGCGAAAGGCAGGCATCTTCGTTCGGGAAGCGCGCGAAGAACTCGCGGACGCTGAACTCGGGAGAGGCGGAAGGGCTGCGCTTCGTCATGCCCTCTGACTAGAGCATTCAGATACCTGCGGCAAGGGGATAGACGGGAAGGATTATATACCTACCCCAATCAGCCAGCGACACTGATAAAGCCAATGTGGCAGTTGGCCCCGTTTGCATCTTTGGTAACATATATGGTGACTGATTTACCGGCAATATAAGCACTCGTAATCGTGCTTATATAAGCTTGATAGTTCGCGTCAGACTGATTGAGATAGCTCCAGGCCGTGGTTCCCGCCCCACAAGCATCTTGCGTCAGTCCGCCCGCATAAACACGAAAATCATAGTTGCCGCAGTAGGCTACTTCGACGGCTCCGATCTTGCCGGAAATTATGCCATCCCATGCTTCAGCCGGACTCGACAGGAATAGCAGCAGGAGTGTCGGTAATGCGAGCAGCCTGCGTGCTAAACCGCCGATCTGCGACGATCCCTTTGACATCGCTTCCACGCGCTTGCCTCCCCAAGACACATTGCCCGTCCGGATAAGCACCTTCGTGATGGGACGCCGACTGTCAATGGGGTCGACATCCAACAGTTCCGCTACATGGCCTGCCGCTGCTCTATGAAATCGACGCCCGATCAGGGCTGGCCGACAAACATAGGTTACTTCGCACGGTCCAGATGCGTTCACTTTCACATAGGCGCTGGCGCCGTTGTGACAAGCCGACAGGGTCGTCGAAAGCAGCTCTCGAGGCGCCATTCGCGTCCTCGCCTGAAGAAAAGGCTAGGCATGGAAAAGGCGGAGCTTCGGCTCCGTTTTTTTGCGCCAAGCGCGCAGTGATTGGCTGACATTTCGCGGCCAGTCCCATCAATCACTTGGCGGCCCCTTTCCGCCGCATAGATGAAGCTGGTTCCGACAGGCTAGAAAATGAAACTTTGTCTGAGGGACAGAGGCCTAGGCTTCAACATCGCCTCTGATCGATCCATTTTGGTGGAGAGTTACTTACTTGGGCGAACCATCGGGCTAGGGCCGATGCGAAGACCAAGTAACGACTTGAAACTGCGTCTTCGGACGCTAAGCTTGATAGCGCGCCTGCACTGGGCGCCGAGGCGTGAGAACCTCGTCCTAAGGCGCAACCGGCGAGCGACGCGACCGGGTGGCTGACGTTATGTCCAAGCCGCGAAGCTTCAGCTTCGCGGCCAAAGACGTCAGCGCAAGTTCTTAGGCTTGTTTCTCAACACCCGGCTTTCCCGCCGGACCGTCTCGCAGCGGGAGACGGTTCGTGCATAGGCGACAGAGCGGGGCAGGGTTGGACGCGTGAGCACGCACGCTGCTGAGCGCGCCTTGGCCGCGGATGAAGAGGGATCGGCGCCCGATCTCGCGCAGCTCTACCGAAGCGAAGCGCCAAGACTAATGCGCTTGTTCGCGCGCCGGGTCGGGACGCACGAAGCCGCGGACCTCGTCCAGGAAAGCTTTGTGCGGCTAGCCGGACGCCGTCGGGAGCTGCCGGCGATCAACAGCCCGATCGGCTTTCTGCACGGCATCGCCGCTCATTTGGTCCGCAACCCCCACGCGGCCGCCAAACGCGGCCGATACCCGCTAAAAAATAAATGGTCCGGGGGGGGTGAATCCGCCCCGCCGACACCTGTCCTTGCGAGGCGCTTCGTTCAGTCGGCGCCGCAGGGAGAGGATATGATGAGATCGTTTGTGGGCGGCTCGGCCTTGGCGATGGCGTTTGCTGTCGCGACAGGCCCGGCCTTGGCCCAATCTGCTGAGACAAGGAACTTCAACCTTCCAGCGGGGCTTCCAATCGGGGACGCGCTCAACCGGGTCGCACTCGAATCCGGCCGCAATCTGGTCGCGCCCGATGCGCTTCTGGCCGGCAAGACCGCACCGACGCTCGCCGGCGCATACACGGCTGACGGGGCGGTCGCGCGGCTGCTCTTGGACAGCGGCCTGCGGGTACGCTCCGTCCGCGACGCCCTCATCGTGGAGCGCGGCGACGCGCGCCCTTTGCTGAAAGGCGAGCGCGACATCGTCGTGACCGAGACCCGGATCCGAGGCACGGGTCCGGTCGGCGCGACCGTCACGACGATCAGCCGTGAGGATATCGACCGCAGCGGCCTTGGCACCACGACCGAGATCCTCCAGACCATTCCGCAGAATTTTGGCGGTGGTCCGAACGAAGCCAATGCCGGCGTCAGCGCGCGCGGCGACGCCCCGTCCAACTCGGCCTATGGCGCCAGCATCGATCTGCGAGGACTCGGAGAATAAAGCTGAGCGCGCCTATCGGCGCGGGCGCGCGCTGGCGAAGCGCCGCGCTCTCATGGATGCTTGGCAAGCCCATTGTATCGGGGCTTCCGGCAAGCACGCGGCAGCGCTGCCTAGAATCCTCGCTCCGGGGCGAATGGACGCAGCTCTTGGTTTGTGAGGGTGCGAGGTATTTGCCTGGAGCAGCGCGATCATGGGCGACGACGGCCGGGCGCGCCCACTCGCCTGATCCGTATGGGCACCTCGATCGCGGCGGCCGACCAGAACGGCTAGCGCCGTTACAGATTCAGGGGCCAAATTCTCGCGACGCGGAGAACCTGTATCAACTCGTGGATTTAGATTTCTGGATATATATTAAAGCTATAGATTTAATTAAACCATAATGATATCCAGCCACAGCTTGATAGGCAGGCAAGGACACTAAAGACTGGGCTTTATGAAACCGGCAATTCGAAACCGAGCTCGAGAGCGGCTCGATAGCAAATTGGCGTCGATCAAGCCGATCGACCGCTTCGCCATGCCGCCAAAGGGCTGGATACGCGCGATACGCGACGCGATCGGCATGACCGGGGCGCAACTGGGCCGCAGGCTCGGCATGACGGCCCAGGGCGTTGTTAGTCTCGAGCGTTCGGAAGCGAGCGGCACCATCCAGCTCAACACGCTGCGCCGCGCAGCCGAAGCGATGGACTGTGTGCTAATCTATGCACTGGTGCCCAAGACCAGCCTAACCGAGATGGTCGATTATCGGGCACGCGATTTGGCCCTGCGAGCGCTGCGGCGCGTCTCCCATTCAATGGCGCTCGAAGACCAGCAGGTTGATCGCGATCTGGAAAAGCGAATCCAGACCTATATCGACACGGCTTTGCGCGACCGGGACCTCTGGGAATAGGCGTGACCGATCTGTTCGCGCAGCCCGATGACGCCACACCACTCGACGCCGAGGAGCGCGAGGGGTTGTTACAGACGTGGATTACGACCCGCGCGGACCTCAACGAGGCGGAGCAGGCGAATATCGACGATGCCGTGGCGTGGATCGAACGCCGCCGCGATGCCGAGCTTTTGACCGAAGGCTTTGTGTTCGAACTGCACAGGCGGATGTTAGGGGATGTATGGTCGTGGGCGGGTTCGACCCGGAAGACGGGTAAGAATATCGGCATCGATCCCGTACAGATCCACGTCCAGCTCGGCGGGCTGCTGCGGGACGTGCGCTATTGGATTGATCACGCGTCCTTCCCGCCAGGCGAGATCGCGGTCCGGCTGCACCACGGACTGGTCGCGATCCATCCCTTTCCCAACGGCAACGGCCGGCACGCCCGGCTGATGGCGGATTTGCTCATCGTCCAGCTCGGCGGCGCGCCCTTCAGCTGGGGCGGCGGGACGCTACGCGATATTGGCACGTTACGCGCCGAATATATCGCCGCGCTGCGTTCTGCAGATCAGCACGACTTCGCGCCGTTGCTGTCGTTTGCGAGAAACTGATGGCGGCCGGTCCCGTCCCGGCGACACCAGCGTCCGACGGCAGCTGAGCTTCGGTCGCGAACGCTCGCCGTCCCGCTCAACGCTGACGTCTCGACCGCCATACCGCGCTCGCTGCTGGGCGCAACCGTGACGCGCACGCTGATCGCGGACGACAGGATAATTGATTCGCTGGCGAGGATCGCATTTGCCTCGGTTTCCGACGTTCGGATTTCACCCTGACCGACCGCTATTTATCCGGCGGTCGCCGATCCTGCGACGCCCACGGAATGCTGTTGCCGTGAGCTAGAAAGCGCATTCTTTACCTGTCTTCGACGCCGCCGACGCGTGGCCCGTACCAACGGAGACAGATCGCAGTGACCCAACCCTCAGCTATCGTCCATGCGCGCACCATCTGCTTGTCGACCGTATCGAGCAGGGTTCGCGCGGATGGCAGAATGGCCAGTCCGATCGCGGTGAGTTCGACGGGGGCACCACGCTGCCGCTTGAACAGGTCGCCGCCGACGATGTCCTCGAGCCGCCGGATCGTCTGGCTGATCGCCGGTTGGGTCCGACCGAACTGCCGCGCAGCCGCCGCGAAGCTACGCGTTTCCACGACTTTGAGGAAGACCTCCAGGCTATGGAAGTCGGGTCGGTGGTTGCTTGACTCGATCAATATTGGCGCGCGATTCGGATAATTTATCAGCTACTTTCACTGCGCGACCGATCGAACTTGGCCGCCTCCTCCGAGCCGCCGGTCGCATTGCCCTTTGAATAGGAATGGGCGCCGGTTCCCGCCAGCGCGCCGCCTTGCACGATCAGATATTCGTCGCGGATCGGCCGGCCTTCGAGAAAACATTCAAGAATTTCGCGCGTGCCCGCTGCATAGCGCGCCTGCGCCGAGAGCGACGTCCCCGATATGTGCGGCGTCATGCCATGATGCGGCATCGTCCGCCACGGATGGTCCTGCGGCGCCGGCTGCGGAAACCAGACGTCGCCCGCATATCCCGCCAACTGCCCGCTCTCGAGCGCGCGCACGACCGCGTCGCGATCGCACAGCTTGCCGCGCGCGGTGTTGACGAGATAGGCACCGCGCTTGAAGCGCTTGAGCGTCTCGTCATTGATCATGTGCTCGGTCTCGGGGTGGAGCGGGCAGTTCAAGGTCACGACGTCGCAGGCGCCGTACATCTCCTCGCGGTTTTCGTGCCAGGTCAGCCCGAGCTCCTGCTCGACCGCTTCGGGCAGGCGATGCCGGTCGTTGTAATGCAAATGCATGTCGAACGGCTTGAGCCGCTTGAGTACCGCCAGCCCGATCCGTCCCGCCGCGACGGTGCCGACATGCATCCCCTCGACGTCGTAGGATCGCGCGACGCAATCGGCGATGTTCCAGCCGCCCTTGGTGACCCAATTGTAGGAGGGGATGTAGTTACGGACCAGCCCGAGGATCATCATCACGACATGCTCGGCGACGCTGATCGAGTTGCAGAAGGTGACTTCGGCGACGGTAATGCCGGCGTCGATCGCCGCTTGGAGATCGACGTGATCGGAACCGATGCCGGCGGTCAGCGCGAGCTTGAGCTTGGGCGCCTTGGCGATGCGTTCGGCGGTCAGATAGGCCGGCCAGAACGGCTGCGAGATCACGACGTCGGCATCGGCCAGTTCGCGTTCGAGGACCGAATCCGGCCCGTCCTTGCTCGATGTCACGACCAGCGTGTGCCCGCCGTCTTCGAGAAACTTGCGCAGCCCCAGCTCGCCGGACACGCTGCCCAGCAACGCGCCGGGCGTGAAGTCGATCGCCTTGGGCGTGGGCAGCGTCTGGCCGTCGGGATATTTATCGAGCTTCGGCAGGCCGTCGCGCGCGTAGCTCGATGGCATGCCGTCGATCGGATCGTCGTAGAGTACACAGACAATCTTCGCCATCACATCTCTCCTCGTCCGGGCCAGATGTGTTGCGGCTGTTCCCGCCACCGGCCTCGTGCCGGCGGACTGGTGGACCACGGCTTTCGCGTGATCCAATCAAACGGTTCTCACGCCTGATAGATGTTGTCTATCAAGTCGCGAAAGCAGCGGAGAGATCGAGCCCGGCCGCAACCGCCAGCAACGCCGCGACCATCGGTGACCGCGGCTCACGATCCGACACGACGAGGCCGACCGCCTCGCTATGGTCGGGCTCCGTGATCGCGATGGCGTTCAGGTCGGCCTGCGGTCCGATCAGGTGCAGGAATGTGTGCGGCACGATGCTCGCCCACCCGCCGACGCGCAGATGCGAGAGGATGGCAAGGAACGAGTTGGCGACGATCGGCGGGTGGATCGGCGCCCCCGCAGACGCCGCGAGGCGGTCGAGGATGCGCCGGTTCTGCATGTCCTGGCTGAGCAGACAGAGCGGTTCTCCAGCCGCTTCGGACCAGCTCGCCGCATCGCGTCCGCTCAATCGGTGGTTGCGCGGCACCATCAGCAGGTAGCGCTCTCGGTAAAGCGGCAGGCTGCGAACATGCGCAATGGGCTCGTCGTTGAGATAGGTAAGTCCGCCATCGAGATCGAAGCCGTCCAGCCCTTGCGCGATCATGCGCGAGGTGAGCGACCGAATTTCGATCATCGCGGCGGGATTGGCTGCGGCGAAGGCTGATGTGACGAACGCCACCGCCGGCATCGCCGCCGGAATGACGCCCAGCCGCAACGCGCCGGTCATGCCCTCGCGCGAGCCGGCCAGATCGTCGTGCAGGCTGTGATAGTCGGCGAGAATCTGCCGCCCCCACGCCAGCACCTTCTGGCCCTCCGGCGTCAAGCCGACGAAGTGATGCGATCGGACGACGAGCGTGACCCGCAAGTCGTCCTCGAGCTTCTTGATCGCCGCCGAGAGCGTCGGCTGGGTGACGTTGCTGCGCTCGGCGGCGCGCGCGAAATGCCGCTCTTCGGCAAGCGCGATGAAGAAGGACAAGTGCCGGATGAGCATCGCCTCTTATCGGCGATCTCTTCGCTTGGCGCCATCGGCCGATTTGGCGTCGCCTGCCGAAAGCGAGCGGACCGCGATCCGCCCAGCAGAGGTCTTCGTCGCGCAGAAAATTCTCGCTGATGTCGAGCTCACGACATTGAGCACAGATTTGCCAAATGGCAGAAATATACGTATATAATGCCATATTGTAGGATATGGCTATGCTGACGCTTGTTGACACGCAGGTTCGCCCCTTCGAACCGGAGCCGATCACCGATGAGGAAGCGGTTGCGCTGTTTCGCGCCGCCGTCAACCTGTTCGGCAGATGGGGATTGAATGATGAACAGTCAGCGATCCTGCTCGATCTGCCGATCCGTACCTATCGGCGCTGGAAGGCGGGCTATCGCGGTCGGATCGATCGTGACGGCAAGGCGCGCCTGTCGAACCTGATGGGCATCCACAAGGCACTGCGGATCATCTTTCAGGAACCGCAGCGTGGCTATGACTGGATCAAGGCACCCAATGAAGCCTTTAGCGGGCGCTCGGCCCTTGCGAACATGCTGGGCGGTGAACTGACCGATCTGATGCGCGTGCGGCGATATCTGGACGCCGAGCGCGGCGGCTGGTGATCGATCCCGACCTGATCCAAGTCGCGCATGTTGATTGGCCTGGAGCACGGCGGATCATTCGCAGCGTCTATCCGCCGATCGACCTGTTTGAGGATATTGCCGACCCAGAAGACTGGGCGCTCCTAATCGCCGCCGAGCAGAAGACCAACCCGCGACTGATGGAGGCGCTCGGCAATATCGACCTGGTGCCGCCCGCGCGGCGCGTCGGAGGGCCGGGCGCCAGCTATCTGATGGCACCGTTCACGCATGTCAGCCCTGACCGACCGAGCCGCTTCACCGATGGGAGCTACGGTGTGTTCTACGCGGCCAAACGCTTCGAGACCGCCTTGATGGAGACGATCCATCATCACGCCCGGTTCATGACGCGGACCGGCGAGACAGCGGGCTGGACCTCGCAGTTGCGCGAACTCATCTTCGATGTGGCCGTCGATGTTGCCGATATCCGCGGCGGTGATGCGCGATATGATCCCGCCTTACAGTCCGCCGACTATCGTGGCAGCCAGCAACTTGGCACGGCGCTCAGGGCAGCGGGCCGGGAAGGGATCGTCTATCCGAGCCAGCGCGATCCCGGCGGCGAGTGCGTCGGTCTGTTCTTTCCCGATCGCGTCACCGATGTCGTCCAGGGACGTCACCTCGATTATCATTGGGATGGAACCAAGGTCGATCTCTATCGTGATGCCGGCGGCGGTGCGGTCTTCCGCATCAGCTGAGCGGAAGCATAGAGTCCGAATGGTCGCCAATCGGTAGTTCGCGGCCCCAATCATGGCCTGGCCATACACCGCGATCTCATTCTCGCGCCGTGGCACGAATAGAAGCATTCTATGAGCGACCTGAAATTGGCGAAACCGCCCGACCGAACGCCGATCAAACTGACCATCATCGTCATGCCGGAGTTGCATCATTCGCTGACGCAGTATGCCGCACCCTACGCCGAGGCTTATGGCCGTGAGGAGCCCGTCACCGAGCTGATACCAGCCATCCTAGTTACATTTCTGGAAGGTGATCACGCCTTTGCTCGCGCACGAGCAGCCGGCAAATCGATGATCTACCGTCTCCTAAAGGACGATAAGTTTCCCGCTCCCTATAAATTGTCCTCCGCAGCCTCGCGGTGGAGCGAACGCGAAATCGTCGCTTGGATCGACGATGTGAAGGACGGTTTCGAGGGGAAGAAACGGCGCGTTTGAGCCGCTCGCCGCAGAGAACATAGGGGGTGTCGTAACAGCTTCATAACTTGACCACGTACAGTGAATTCGATAGGGGTGCGCGCAGCCGAACTGGCAATCTAAGTGTCGGTTTTCAGGCAGAAAAGTTAGCGAGGCGCATTTCGAGGCACTTCGCTGCGAAGGCGTTGGGAAATCATTGTAGAACAACGGCTTGCAACCTTAGTTCGAATCCCTCCGCCGCCGCCACTGTCGCCTCCGCCAGCGGCTAGAACCGATACCCCAGCTCCACGCCGTATAGCCGACGCGCACCTGGTGAGATGAAGGAACCGCCGAACTCGATCGCGGGGATCACTTCCGCCAGATATTTCTCGTTCAGCACGTTGTTCGCGAAGACCGAAAGCCGCCAACGGTCCCATTGCAGGCCGGCGCGCAAGTCGAGCACGCGGAATGTGTCGCGGCGGTTGATGTCGTAGCGGGCATTGCCGACCACCGCGGGCAGGGCCAGCGGCGAGATCGGGAGCAGGCCGCTGAACAGCGTCGCCTTTTCCTGGTTCTGGACGGTGTGGAACCAGGTTGGGCCGGTGATGCGATAGTCGGCACGGCCGAAGAAGGACAAGCGATCGGTGATCGGCTGATCCAGCTGGGTCCCAAGGTTGATCGTGTAATCCGCTGTGTAGGGGGATTTGTTACCCACGGTGTCCGGCCGCGAGCTATTCTTCTTGATCTCGGAATCGGTGTAGTTGACCGAACCGAAAACTGTCCAGCCGGTCATAACGCGAGCGTTCACGTCGAACTCCACGCCCTTCAGTTCGACGCGATCGATGTTCGAAACGACGCGCAACAGGCCGAACGAGCCGACGAAGAATTCGAAGAACTGCATGTCGCGGACGCGGGTGTAATAGCCGGCTAGGCTGTACGTCACCGGCCCGAAGCGACCCTTGATGCCGCCTTCGAACGCGCTCGACCGTTCCTTGCGATAGCGATCGTTGATGATCACTGGCGGGTTCAGGTTCAGGAACTGGTTGAAGTTCGCGTTGACGATCGCCGCAGAGCCCTGATTGTTGAACCCGCCCGATTTAAAGCCCACGCCCCAGTTGCCGTAGATGCGCGTGTCCGGCGCGATCTCGTAACGCAGCGTGACCTTGGGTTCGAGCTGCTTGAACGTCTCGCGCTGCGGCTGGATCGGCCCGAAGGCCTGGCCGGGATTGATCGGCCCGCCCGTGAACGGGTCCGTCGCCAGCGGCACGAGGTTCCGCACTTGACGCTTTTCGATGTCGTAGCGCAGCGCCAGTCCGATATCGAAGGCGTCGGTCGCCTCATAGTCGACCGAGCCGAACGCCGCGTAGACGTCGGTCTTGAACTTGTCGGCGAACAGCTGCGAGGTCGGGTTGGTCGAATCGGGCGCGTTGTAGAGGTTCTTGATTATGCCCTGACCGGTATCGCCGCCCAGGCTCACGCCCACGGTCCTGTCGATGTGCAGATAATAGGCACCGAGCTGCCAGTCGATCCGGTTATCGCCGTTCGAGGCGAGCCGGATCTCGCTGCTGAAATCCTTCTGGTTGCGGACCTGGTATTGCGTCCCGTCGCAGGTCGTCGCGCTGTACGGGCCGAAAGTCGAACCGTTCGCGGGTGCGAAGATGAACGGCACCGGGATCTGGCCAATAAAGGTCGGCGGGTTTTGCTGAAAACCGGTCAGCGCCGCCGTCGAGGCGAAGCAGGCGTTGACCGTGCTTTGCGCGGCCGGATTGGCTGCCGAGATGTAGCGCGCGAAATCAGCCGACGTCCCGTCCGCCGTTAGGTCGTTCTTGATATCGGAATAGGCGGCCCAGGCGGAAAGCGTCGACGGCCCGAAATCATGATCCACTTTCAGTGATGCTTCGAACGTCTTCTGGTCGTTGGTCGGCCGAATATTCTCGTAGAAGCGGAATTTGTGGTCGTTCACGTCTTCGTAGAAGGCCGGGTTCACGGCGGCGAAATTGGGCAAATGAAACGACGCGTTGAACGCGATCGAGGCCCCATGCAACTCACCGTAACGCGCCTTGGCGTCCAGCGTTGTCGCATCGCCGATCTTGGCGACGAGGCGGCCGTTCAGATTCCAGTCCTCGCGGTTGGTGATCGTGCGCGAGTTGTTGAGCAGGGCGTTCCGGAAAGAACCGTCGGTGTTGTAGTAGTTGCCAGACACCACGATGCCGACATTTTCTCCCAGCGGCGCCGAAAGATAGGCGTCGCCGTCGAACGTGTTGACATTGGCGTAGCTGAGGCGGATGCCCCCTTCGACCTTGTCGCCAGGCTTCAGCGTCTGGACGACGATCGCGCCGGCCGCCGCGTTGCGGCCATAGATCGCGCCCTGCGGCCCTTTCAACACCTCGATCTGGCGGATCGTGCCCTGGTTCTGATCGAGGGCAGCGGTGTTGGTCTTGAGGATGCCATCGACGACGAGCGCGACCGAGCTTTCCGCATCGCGCGCGCCGTTGATGCCGCGAATGTTGATCTGGGTATCGCCGGCCTCCGCCGTCGAACTGACGATCGTCACGCCCGGCGTCAGCTGGACGAAGTCCGACGCGGTCTGGATATTGGCATTGCGGATCGTCTCCGCACTGAAGGCCGTGACCGAGGCCGGCACTTCGCTCAGTGTCTCGTTGACGCGCCGCGCGGTGACGATGATCTCGCCGCTGTCGGTTGCCTCGCCCGCCGCAGCCGGCGCTGCGGCCTGCTCGGTCTGTGCGAAGGCGGCACCGCCCAGAAGGGCCGTCGCCGACAGGCCGGCCAGCCAGAAGCTCATTGCTTTCATCGCCCCACTCCCCGTTTGGTCCCGTCAGACGAGCACGTTCGCTCCACTGAAATAGACATAGACTTCTTGGAAACGCCCATCCCGAATGCGCCAGAAATTGGTGTTGAAGAAGCGCGTGACCTGGCCGTCTCCGGCCGTCAGCACTGCCTCGAAGCTTGCCGCGATGCGGCCGTTCTTGTCATCCACGGTGCAGGTGAAATCCTTGTGCACGATCGTCCGCCACGCGCCGAAAAAGTCGACGAACATGCGGCCGATCGCGGCTTTGCCGGCATGGCGCGTGAACGCCGTTTGCACGCAGAACAGGGCCTCGTCGTTGAAGCAGGCGAGCGTCGCGTCGAAATCCTTGGCATCGACGCTGGCGAAATAGCGGCTGACAGCCAGGTCGATCAGCGCGTCGCGCGACAAGGTCGGCTCATACTGCATCAGCGCGCCTCCTTCAGCAGATTGTCGCCGGACATGTAGACGAAGACGCGCTGGAACTTGCCGCCCTGAAGGTAGAAGCGATTGCAATTCTCGTAGCGCAACTCCTCACCTCCATTGGGAGTGATCAGCACCGTGAACTGCGAGCAGATCGCGTTGGATTGCGGATCGGCCGTGTGGACGAAATTGCCGTGCCAGAGCGCCGAGAAATCCGCGAACAGCCGCTCGAACATGCCACGGATCGCCGTGTCGCGCCCGTCATGCACCGTGTTCGACGTGACTTCGGTCAGCACAGCGTCCGCAGTGAAGCAGTCAAGCACCTGATCCAGGCGCTTGTTGTCGACGCCGTCGAAGTAGCGCTTGGTGACGATGTCGATCAGATCGGGATAACTGCTCATGCCCAGCCTTTGCGGATATCGGCGTCTTTCGGCACCTCGGGGGAGGGGAACGCCTGTTTGCTGTGCGATAGGCCGAGCGTGACGAGCAGCTCCGCCTGTTTCCACGCCACCACGCCAGGGTTGATGACCGGCACCGGCAACACCCGCGCGAGATGGCCCGCCGACTGATGCATGGTGGTCGAGCCGAGCACGATCACGTCCGCGCCGTCATCCTCGATTGCCGCACTGGCCTCGGTCTCGAGCTTGGCGAAGATTACTTCTTCCTTGCCGGCCAGCAGCTCGGTGACATCCGGCCGCGTGTCGATCGATCGCAATGAAGCGACCCTGTCCCACAAGCCATATTCGGTAAGCGTCTTTTCGTAGAGGGGGAACCATTCGTCCCACATCGTCAGGACCGTGAAGCGCTTGCCGAGCATCATCGCCATGTGGAACGCCGCTTCGCCCGGGCCGATGACGGGAATGTCGAGGCGTGACCGGAGCGCGCGGACTCCGCTGTCGCTGACGGTATCGACGACGACGGCGTTGTAGCCCCGGTCCTCGGCATCGATGCCGGCCTGGAATACAGTCCAGTCCATCAGCAGCATGTCGTGATAGCTGTCGCCGAGCGCCGCGCCCCAGCGGACGGCTTCGAACTCCGGCACGAAGCCTGGCGCGATCAGGCTGTCTGGCAACTGCGATCGGCGATTGGCTACGCCAGCCGCGTCCATAGGAATCGGCACGATCACTTTGATGCGGTATGGTCCGGTCAAGCGCTGCTTTCCTTTTCGCCGCCCGGCACGCTATTGTATACAAATACGGATCGTCAAGTCTGTTTCGGAGATGCAATGTCGAAAGCATCGGATCGCGCCTACCGGCTTATTCGGGGCGAAATTCTCGCAGGAAATCTATCGCCTGGCGAGCAGCTGCGAGAAGAGCAGCTGGCGGAGTCTTGCGGGGTCTCACGCACGCCGATCCGCGAGGCGCTGCGGCGACTGGAGGTCGAACGCTATGTCCGCCGAAGCGACTCGCAGCGCACGTTCGTCACCGAATGGTCCTTCGATGAGGTCGAGGAAAGCTTTGCACTGCGCACGCTCTTGGAAGGGCGTGCGGCGGCCAGGGCGGCCACGCGAATCAGCGAAGCGGAGCTTGCCCGGCTGGATGGCCATAATATGGCGATCGCCAGAGCGATCCAGGCGCCCACATTGGATGTCGTGGCCTTTCTGGATCATAACAGGCGATTCCACGCCATCGTCCTGGAGGCGGCCGGGTCGGCGAACCTGTCCCAGATGCTGACCGGTATCGTCGAGCAGCCGGTGGTCGCGCGCACGGCGCGGCAATATGACGCGCGGCAGATCGGCCGATCGCTCGCTGAGCATGAGGAGTTGGTGGTTGCCTTCCGCCGCCGCGACCCGGTTTGGGCGGAGGCGGTCATGACGGCCCACATCCGTCGTGCCTTTCACGCATATAGCGATGCGTACCGTGCGTTCGGGCATCAGGAACAGCAACGCGCTGCCGAGTAGGGCGCTTGAAAGCTGCTGGTATTTGTATACAAATGCCGGAATGCGCATCGAGATCGTCGAGGTTGGCCCGCGGGATGGCTTGCAGAATGAGCCAAATGAAGTCGCGACCGAAGACAAGCTCGCTCTGGTCGACAGGCTGATCGACGCCGGCGCGCGGCGCATCGAGGCGACCAGCTTCGTCAATCCGCGCAAGGTTCCGCAAATGGCGGACGCCGATGCGGTCGCGGCCAATCTGCCCGAGCGCGACGACGTTACTTTCATTGGCCTGGTCCTGAACGCGCGTGGTGCCGACCGGGCGCTGGTTCACCCAAGGATTGGCGAGCTTGGCGCGGTCTGCGTGGCTACCGACGATTTCGCGATGGCGAACCAAGGCCAGACCAGCGACCAGTCGGTCGAGATCGCGAAAGATATCATCCATACGGCCCGGCGCGCCGGCCGGCGCGGGCAGGCAACGATCGCGGCCAGCTTCGGCTGCCCCTTCACCGGGGAGGTCGATGAAGACCGGGTCGTGGCCATCGCCGAGCGCCTGGCGGAAGCGGTGCCGATTGAAGTCGGGCTGGCGGACACGATCGGGGTCGCTGTTCCATCGGCCGTCAAGCGCCTGGTCGGTCGCGTTCGCGAGGCAATCGCACCCATCCCCGTCCGCATTCATCTTCACAATACGCGCAACACCGGGATCGCCAACGTGTGGGCGGCGGTCGAGGCCGGCGCGGCAACGATCGATTCCTCGCTGGGCGGCCTTGGCGGCTGCCCGTTCGCTCCAAGCGCGGCCGGCAATGTGCCGACCGAAGACGTGATCTACATGCTCGAACGGTCCGGGGTGGAGACGGGGCTCGATCTCGGTCGGCTGATCGAGGCGAGCCGCTGGCTGGCCGGCGTGATGAACAAGCAATTGCCAGGGATGCTCGGCAAGTCCGGGCAATTTCCCAAGGTCGCCTGAGGAAGAGGGAACGCATGGTCTATCGTTTGGGTGTGGATGTTGGCGGCACGTTCACCGATTTGCTTCTGTTTGACGAAGCGAGCGGCCAGTTCTGGCGCGACAAGACGCCGTCCACGCCGGAAGATAGCTCGATCGGCATTCTGAACGGCGTGAGGGCGATCTGCGACGCCGCGAACATCGAGGCGTCCGCGGTACAGACCTTCCTGCACGGCACGACGGTCGCCACCAATGCGGTGCTGGAAGGCAAGGGTGCCCGCGTCGGCCTGATCGTGACCGAGGGTTACCGCGACGTCATGCAGATCGCGCGCAGCTTCGTGCCCGGCGGGCTGGCCGGGTGGATCATCTGGCCTAAGCCCAAGCCTCTCGCGGCGTTGGAGGACACGATTGAAGTCGGCGGGCGAATGGGCGCGGACGGCGCCGAAGTTCGCCCGCTCGACGAAGCGGGGGCGAGGGCCGCGCTGGAAGCGTTGAAGGCGAAGGGCGTCGAGGCGATCACGGTCTCGCTGATCAATGCCTATGTGAACCCGGCGCACGAGCAACGGATTGGTGCGCTCGCTGCGGAAATCCTGCCCGGGGTGCCGGTGTCGCTGAGCCACGACGTGCTGCCGGAGATGCAGGAATATGAGCGCACGCTGTCCACGGTCGCCAACGCATCGGTGCGTCCCGTGGTGTCGCGTTATGTGAGTAACCTGCGCTCCAAGCTGCGCGACACAGGCATGGCCGGCAAGCTCGCCTTGCTCCGCTCGGACGGCGGTCTGATGTCGTCCGAAAAGGCGGAGGAGCAGCCGGTCAACATTCTGATGTCAGGGCCGGCCGGGGGCGTGACGGGTGCGTTATGGGTCGCCAAGAATGCGAGCCTCAAGAACATCCTCACCTTGGACGTCGGTGGCACCTCGACCGATGTGGCGCTGATCGAAAATCTGGAACCGCGCCGCGTCAGGACCACTGATGTGGGACATCTGTCCGTGCGCGCATCGTCGCTCGACGTGAAGACGGTGGGCGCGGGCGGCGGGTCGATCGCCTATGTGCCTGAACTGACAGGGGCCCTGCGCGTCGGCCCGCAATCGGCGGGCGCGATGCCCGGGCCAGTCGCCTATGGGAAGGGCGGCACGCAGCCTACCGTGACGGACGCGAACGTCGTGCTGGGCTATCTCCCCGAGGCGCTGCTCGGCGGCACGTTCAAGTTGGACCGTGAGGGCGCGACGCGCGCGGTGCAGACCATCGCCGACGCCTTGGGCATTGGCTTGATGGAAGCGGCGCGCGGCATCATCGACATCGTCAACGAGAATATGTTCGGCGCGCTCCGGATGATCTCGGTCCAGCAGGGCTATGACCCGCGCGATTTCGCGTTGATGGGCTTTGGCGGCGCTGGACCCTTGCATGTGAACGCGGTCGCGCGGCTGATGGGAAGTTGGCCGGCGGTGTCGCCGGTCTCGCCGGGCGTGCTGTGCGCGCTAGGCGATGCGACGACCCGGACCCGCACGGAAACCGCGCGCTCCTTCTCCCGGCTCGCCCACACGACCGACGAGGCCGAGCTGATCGTCATCCTCGACGAGATGGCGGGGCAGACCCGCGCCGAGCTTGCCGCCGATGGGATCGCGGACAGCGAAATCACCAGCCTCTTCGAGATCGACGTTCGTTATGAGGGCCAAGCATTCGAGGTCGCACTGACGATCGATCCCGAAACGCTGCGCCGCGACGGTATCGCCGGCCTCACCGGCCGCTTCGATGCCGAGCATCTGCGGTTGTTCACTTTCAACATGGAGTCGGCGCACGAGATCGTGAACCTTCGTGCGGTCGCGCTGGGCCGCGCTCTGGACCTGGAAGCAGCGCGATTACCCGTAGGTGATGGAGACCCGTCCGTGGCGAAACTTCGCGACCATCGGCTGTGGATGGACGGGCGGGAGCAGGAGGCCGTGATCTATGATCGCGCCAAGCTGCGCGCCGGTGATCGCATCGCCGGCCCCGCGATAGTGATCGAAATGGATTCCACGACACTGATCGAGACCGGCCACGTCGCTACAGTCGATCCGGTCGGCAACATCCTGATCAATCCGGCTTGAGGAGAGGCACCGATGCCCGCCACCATCGTGATGACGAATGCCGCTCCGTTCAACGAGATCGCGGTCGATCCCGTGACGCTCGACATCATCGAAAACGCGCTCCGCAACGCGCGCGTCGAAATGGACGCGACGCTGGTGCGCACCGCCATGTCGCCCGGCATCCGCGAGCAGGGCGACGCCTTTCCCCTGATCGCCGATCACAAGGGCCGGATGATCGTCGGCCAGTTCGGATCGTTCATCGGCGGCTTTCTCGACGGCTATGACGGCACGGTCGAGGAAGGCGACATGTTCTTCCTCTCCGATCCCTATAGCTGCGACGGCGCGATCAGCCATTCGAACGACTGGCTGGTACTGCTGCCCGTGTTCAAGAATGGCCGCCTGCTCGCCTATACCGCGATGTTCGGCCACCAGTCCGACATTGGCGGCAAGGTCGCGGGATCGATGCCGATCACCGCGCGCGCGATCTTCGAGGAGGGGGTGCGCATCCCGCCGGTCAAGATCTGGAGCAAGGGCGCGTACAACGCCGACCTCGTCAAGCTGATCATGCACCAGACTCGCAAGCCCGACTGGTGCAAGGCGGACCTCAACGCACTGATCGCCTCGTGCCGAGTGGCGGCGCGGCGCGTGGTCGAAATGGCGGACCGGTTCGGCGAAGACCTTTACGTCGCCGCGACGCAGGAATTGCTGGCGCGCAATCACCGCGCGATGAAGCAGCTGATCGCAACCGCGATCGGCGAAGAGCCGGTCAGCTTCGAAGACTATGTCTGCGATGACGGCCTGGGATATGGTCCCTACAAGATCAGATGCACGATGTGGCGCGAAGGCGACAAGGCCGTGCTCGATTTCGCCGGCACCGACCCGCAATCGAGCGCATCGATCAACTTCTTCCTCAACGAAAACATGTTCAAGATGTTCTTCGGCATCTACATGATCATGGTCTTCGATCCGCAGATCCTGTTCAATGACGGCTTTTACGATCTGATCGACGTGCGGATTCCGGACGGCTCGCTGCTGAAGCCGCATTTTCCGGCGGCGCTCAGCGGACGGACGCACGCGCTGGGACGTATCTTCGACATTCTCGGCGGACTGCTGGGCCAGAAGACACCGGAGTTTCTGAACGCGGCCGGCTTCTCTTCATCGCCGCACCTTTTCTATTCCGGCACCGACCGGCACGGGAAGTATTTCCAGCTGTTCCAGATCGGGTTCGGCGGGATTCCGGGGCGTCCGCTTGGCGACGGACCGGACGGACATTCGCTCTGGCCGGGCTTCACCAACGTGCCGAACGAGTTTCTGGAACGCTATTTCCCGCTCAGGATCGAACGCTATTCGACCGAGCCGGATTCGGGCGGCGCCGGTCTCCACCGCGGCGGCAATGGCATTCGCATGACCTACCGTTTCCTCGAACCAGGCATGATCGCGGTGCATGACGATCGCTGGTTCACCTACCCCTGGGGCGTGAACGGCGGCGAGCCGGGCGCGAGAGCGCGCAAGATTCTGGAAAAGGCGGACGGCACACAAACGATCGTCGGCAACAAGGTCGAGGACGTCGCGGTCGAGGCCGGCGACCAACTCCACTACATTACCTGGGGTGGCGGCGGTTGGGGCGACCCGCTGCAGCGTGCGCCGGACATCGTCGCGCGTGAAGTGCGCGAGGGACTGGTGACCGAGGAAGGCGCCCTGCGCTATGGCGTCGTCGTCGCGGACGGCCAGGCAGATACGGATGCGACAGCCACGCTCCGCGAGCGTTTGCGATCGGAGCGCGCCACCAGCAACGACATTTTCAACTTCGGCCCGTCGATCGAGGAACTGCGAAACCGGTGCGAGGCCGAGACGGGCTTGCCCGCACCGCTCCAGCCGGTCTGGCGGCAGGCACGCGAGGCGGCCTGATGACCGGCGAAGGAGCTTTGACCGGTATCCGGGTGATCGAGCTCGGCCAGCTCATCGCCGGTCCGTTCTGCGGCCAGCTGCTGGGTGACATGGGCGCGGAAGTCATCAAGGTCGAGCCGCCCGAGCAGGGCGACCCGATGCGCGCCTGGGGCCGCGGCGAGCACAAATTGTGGTGGGAAGTCGTCGCCCGCAACAAGAAGTCGGTCAGTGCGAACCTCCGCGTGCCGGAGGGACAGGAGATCGTGCGCAAGCTCGCGGCGCAGGCGGACATCCTGATCGAGAATTTCAAGCCTGGAACGATCGAGAAATGGGGCCTGGGGCCGGACGCGCTGCACGCGATCAATCCGCGCCTCATCATCGTGCGTGTTTCAGGCTACGGCCAGACCGGCCCTTATTCTTCCCGGGCAGGCTTTGGCGGCATCGGCGAGGCGATGGGCGGCTGGCGCTATATCGTCGGCGACCCCGATCGCGCACCCAGCCGCATGGGCGTGTCGATCGGCGACAGCCTGGCGGCGACCTACGGCTGCATGGGGGCGCTGGCCGCGCTCCACGCCCGCGAGCGGACCGGCAAAGGACAGATTGTCGACTCTTCGCTGTATGAGGCGGTGCTGCAGGTGATGGAGAGCCTCGTCCCCGAATATCAGGTCTCCGGCTATATTCGCGAGCGGTCCGGCTCCAAGTTGCCCGGCATCGCGCCTTCCAACGTCTACCGGTGCAAGGATGGCGACTATCTGATCGGCGCGAACCAGGACGCCGTCTGGGCGCGGCTGGCCCAGGCGATGGGGCAGCCGGAGCTGGCGAGCGACCCGCGCTACATCGACCATGTATCGCGCGGAAAGCACCAGATCGAGCTGGATCAGCTGATCGAGAGCTGGACCGAGACGAAGACGATCGCGGAGGTCGAGGCGGCGATGATCGCGCACAGCATCCCCGCCGGCAAAATCTATCGCGCGCCCGAGATGATGGAGGACGAGCATTTCGCGGCTCGCCATGCGCTGATAGAGGTGGACACGCCGCGCTGGGGCAAGGTGAAAATGCAGAACGCTTTTCCGTTCCTGTCAGATACGCCGAGCAGGGTGCGGACGCCCGCTCCAGCCGCGATCGGCGAGCATAATGACGAAATCTATCGCGGCCTTCTCGGTCTCGGGGCGGAGGAGATAGAACGGTTGGCCGCCAGCGGCGTGGTTTAGCGGAAAGGAGAGAGCCGATGATCCGCAAGGGCTACGCCGACTGCGCGGAAGGTCAAATCCATTACCGGACCGCCGGACCCGAGGGCGCTCCGGTCATCGCCTTTTTTCATCAGACCGCGTCATCGGGCGCCATGTGGGAAAAAGTGATCGAGCGGCTCTCCGATCGCTATCGCTGTTTCGCCTTCGACACGCCGGGCTTCGGCCGCTCGTACCAACCCGACGCGATCCCCGATCTCGCCGTGCCCGCCGCCCGACTCAAGGAAGCGATCGACGACCTTGGAGTCGATCGGCTGCACCTGTGCGGCCACCACACCGGCGGCTGCATCGCGCTGGAACTGGCGCCGCTGCTGGGCGAGCGCATGCGGACGCTCACGCTGATCGGCCCGGTGCTGGTCAACGATGCGGAGAAGGACGAGTATCGGAAGACGTTCGTGCGTCCCTTCGCGATCGAGCCGAGCGGGGCGTTCCTGACGACGGCATGGGAGTATCTGCGGATGATCGGTGCGGGATCGGATGTCGACCTGCATAACCGCGAGATGGCCGACCATCTGATCGCGCACCGGACGATGCCGATGGCCTTCTCCGCCGTGTGGAACCAGGATGTCGAGGCGCTGCTGCGCGCCGTGGACCGGCCGCTGATGCTGATGTGCTCCAAGGAAGATGTGCTGTGGCCACTGTTCGAGCGGGCGCTGGCGCTGCGGCCGGACGCGGAAAGCGCGGTGGTCGGCGGCGCTGACTTCCAGCCGGACCGTGATCCAGATGGCGCGGCGGACGCGCTTGCCGGATTTCTTACTCGGAACGCTGACGCATGAGTGACGCCCTCGAACAAAGCTATGCTAGCGATTATCGCGGTCACCTGGAGTTTGGTGAACGTCCGGCTTTGATCGTCGTTGATGCTGTGCAGGGCTATATCGATCCTGTCGCACCGATCTACGCCGGCGTCGAAAGCGCCATTCCTGTGATCGCCCAGCTGCTCGGCGCGGCACGGAGCGCAGGCGTTCCAGTCATCTATACCGTCGTAAGCTACCGTCCGGACGGTGCAGATGGCGGACTCTTCTGGAAGAAGCTGCCGGCGCTGAAGGCCTTCGTCCAAGGTTCACCGTTCGGCGCCATTCCGGAAGCGATCGCACCCTTGGCTGAAGAACTCGTGCTCACGAAGCATTACGCGTCGGCGTTCTTTGGAACGTCACTCGCCTCCGATCTCGCGGCGCGGCGGATCGATACGCTCATCATCACCGGCTTTTCGACATCCGGTTGCGTGCGGGCGACGGCGCTCGACGCCCTTCAGCATGGCTATGCGCCTTTCGTGGTCGAGGATGCGTGCGGCGACCGTCATCCTGATCCGCACAACGCCAATCTGTTCGATCTCCAGGCCAAATATGCCGAGGTGGTCAGCGCCTCGCGCGTGATCGAACTGCTTCGGCGTTAGCCGCGACGTTCCCTGAGCGCTTTGGCGGCGTCGAGGAGGCGTTGGCGCATGCGCCATGCGGTTCGGTAGGAAACGGCGCAAGCGTCCTGCAGATCGCGGATGCGCGGCTCTCCCGCCGCGCACAGCGCCGCTGCCCGCCGCCACGTCTCCAGCCGCACCTTGCTGCCGTGCAGGCCGGTGCCGGCGGTGCCAGCAGGGCGGTCGATACCGGCGATGCAGTCGATCAGTCGATCGGGTTCCAGAGCCTGCTTCTCGTTGCGGCGCGGGAGCATGGTATGCGGGGCGGGTTACAGCACCCGGTCGCGGGTCGCCTGCTCGCGATCCTCGACCACGCGCAGCGCTTCGTCATAGGGCTGCTGGCCGGCCTTTTGCGCGAGGCCCTCCAGTTCCTGGTGGACGGTACGCAGCACCACCGACAGGAACGTCTCGCGCCAGTCGTCGCGGTCGGCGCGCACCCCTTCGTCGGGTTGGAACCCGTCGACCGCCGCGCGGCTGATCGGTTCGCCTGCTTCGCCGAGCCGTTCGATGGTGTCGATTCGATCCCGCAAGACCGCGACTTCGCCCGCGAGCGCCATCGTGATCGACAGCACCTTGTCGATCGCGGGGTCCTCGAAATAGCGCGGCCGCTCGCCCTTGGCCTTCTTTTGTAGTTCAATCATCGCTCACCGAACGGATGGAAGAAAAGGAGCCGGCCCGGCTGCAAAGGGAGGCAATGCCGGGCCGGAGTGGAAACGCCTATTTGCGGACGCCCCAGACGTACCACATGCCGCCGCCGCCAAAATCGCCGCCCTGGAAGACCTTGGTGCGCTTGGCTTCGGCTTCGTCGAACGCGCTCGGCTGCATGGCTTCGAAAGAGTTGCTCGCATCGAAGCCGGCCTCGGCCGCGATCTCGGCGGGGACGATCTCGTGCGACGCTCCCCAATACGGCTCGTTGTTGTTGCGCGTGTCCCAGTCGAGCATGAACGCGTCGAAGGGCTCAAGATTGCGATAAGGTGGCGTCTCCGCGTGAATGATCACGCCGCCCGGACGCAGGAGCCGGTGCGCTTCCCGCATGATGTTGCGGATGGCACCGTGGCTGGTTTCATGGACCAGGATGTGGCTGACGATGAGGTCGAAATGACCGTCAGGAAAGTCGGTCTTCTCAGCATTCTGCTGGCTGTAATGGACTTTCTTGCCCAGGCTTTCGGCACGGGCGTGCGCGTAACGCAATACCGGTGCGCCAACGTCGATGCCATGAACTTCCGCCTCGGGCCACGCATCGGCATACGGCAGGGTCGAATGGCCGACCGTGCATCCCATGTCGAGAATGCGCTTGGGCTGGAGGTCAGGGTAGTTCTGCTTGACATAGGCGATCGTCGTATCGCCGATATCCGAGTTGAACGGCCCCATGCGACCCATCGCATAGATATAGACGGCACGGTCGTAGACGGCGCCATTGGCGACGTCGTTATCGGCGAAATCGGTGTGGTAGCCGCCCGGCATGCAATGAATGTCGACCAGCTTATGGTAGCGCGGAATCTCGAGATCGGGATCGAGCTTGAGCGTACCCAGCGGGGCGGATGCCGGTTTCGCCGTTTCGACCAGCGCGTCGTGCTGGCGCTCGACCGGTATCTGCACAGATTTCCACATCATTTCCTGGCTGTTTCGCTGAAGCGCCGACCAAAAACGGAAATACGGCTCCTTCGTCATCGCCTTGCGGATTTCGTGATAGTCGCTCGGCTCGCGGCCTTCGTCCTTGCGGAAGGCATCCTTCGCGTGTGCCTCATAGGCAGTGCGGTTGCCAGGCGAGACCGTGGAGGCGAGATGGAATTTCAGGCTTTTCACGAATTCCTGGCGCGCGAACTCGTCGGCGCTGGTGTCCGGCAGCACGGCATGCGGATATTGGCTTTTCAGGTCGAGCGCGGCTTGCATGTTACTCTCCTATACGCGTTGCGGGTTATAACTCGTCACGCCACCGCCAAGGTGCGCGGACGTTCGATCGGGCAGGTTTCCTCCCGATTGACCATGTCGAAAGTGAAGATCCATTTGGCGACGCCGGTCAGGACCGCGGCGATGAAACCTATCTCGATGATCTGGCCGTCGTCGTAATGCCTGCGCAGCCGCCGATAGAGTTCGGGCGATAGATGGCCGGCCATGTTTTGCAGCATCATCTCTTCGGCCAGCGCGATCACGGCGCGGTCCTTGCCGTCCCAGCAGGCGGCGTCCGGTTCGAAAATACTGTCGACCTGCTCGGCGGTGATGCCCGCCTTCATGGCCTCCACCGTGTTGAAGCGGTTGCAGAACTGGCAGCCATGCTGCTTCGACAGCTTCAGCCGCAGCAATTCCTTCGTTCGCACATCGACGCGCATGCCGGCATGGCGATTGTAGAAAAGCCCATCGTAGAATTCGCCGAAGTACCATCGCAACAGGTCCGGTTGCTGGGCCATCACGGCGATGATGGTAGCGTCCCCGGTCCGCTCTACGCCGGTATCGTATAGCGGCTTCAGTTCCTCCGGCAGATCGTCGCGCGGAACCGGCGGAATCGCGGGGTTCGGCATCTCAGGCCTCCTTGGCTTTCAGGTCGTCAACGCTTGGGAATGGATAATTGGGACTTGGCGGGCAGAAACAGATGTGGCGGAACGGCACGTCGGAAATGACCGTGACTTTCTTCCGCGCGCCGACCGGGTAGGTATAGACGGTGCCGGGCGTGATCCGCGCCTTGATGACCTCCGAATAGAGTGGCGGCAGCGCAACCTCGACCTCCATTTCCCCGGATAAAGCATACTGCATCTCGTCATGCACGAACGTCCATTCGAACGTATCGCCGGGCATGAAATCCTCGATGATCACCTGGCAATTGGGCTGATTGATCGCCGAATAGCCGCGGATCCTCACGCCTTGATTGAACGGCAGGTCGAGCAGCGGCGCCTTGTCCAATGCATCATGATCGATAGCGTGGGCCTCGAAGCCCGAGCGTGCGGTGGGGGCGAGACCGATCGGCATCAGAACTTGACCCGCCCTTCCAGGCCATAGCTTCGCGTCGGCGCGCGATACACCGCGTGCGCCACCGGCAAGATCACCACCGCGTCACTATTATACCGCTCGTTGAACAGGTTGCGGCTGAACAGCGCGAGCTCCCAGCGGCCGGTCTGCAGGCCGAGCCTGGCGTTGACGACATCGACCGGGTCGCGGCTGGTGTTTGGCGAGTTGCGCTGGTCGTACCAGATCCGGCCGGTCCGATTATATTCGCCGCGCGCGGTCAGCTCTAGGTCGCCGCCGATCGGCTGGGTCAGCTGGAACCCGGCGGTGATATTGTAGTTGGCGACGAACGGGATCCTGTTGCCGATGATCGCGGCGCGGTCAGCCGGGTCCTGGCTGTCGATATCGGTGATCTTGGTGTCGAGATAACCGGCGCCGGCGAACAGGCTGAGCGAGTCGGTCACGCGGGCGTTCACGTCACCCTCGACGCCCCAGATGCGCGCCTTCTTGATCTGCGAGATCGCCTGGATGCCGCCGGTCGGGAAGAACTCGAACTGCTGGCTGTTATGCGTCTGGGTGTAGAACACCGAGCCGTTGACCGAAACGCGGCGGTTGAACAGCTGTGACTTGAAACCGAGTTCGTAAGAGTCGGCGGTTTCCTTGTCATAGCTGTCCTGGACCAGGATGTTCGGAATGCCCTGGATCAGCGTCGCGCGCGTGCCGATCGGGTTGAAGCCGCCCGATTTGAAGCCCTTGCCGTAGTTGACGAACACCGAGCCGGTCTCGTTGGCGAATTTGTAGATCAGCGATGCCTTGGGTTGGAACTGGTGGAAGGTGCGGCTGTCGTGGCAGTCGGCCGCGCTGCGACCGGTCGTCGCCACGCAAAGATTGTAGGTTGCGGCCGGTGCGCCCGGCGCGATCCCGAAAAACGGGTTCGGAATGTTGGGCGTCTGCGTCCTGATCGATCGCTTTTCGGCATCGTAACGGCCAGCCAGCTGGATCTCAAGATTGTCCAGTATATCGTAGCCAATATTGGCGAAGGCGGCGTAGTTGGTCGTCTTGTAGTTGTTACGATCGTAGTTCAGCGTCGGGTTGTTGGTGTTTGGCCCGTCAATGCCAAGGGTCGGGAGGATGGTCCCGCCGCCGATGATGTTGCGTTGAACCGGTGCGACCGGGGCGCCGATGTTCGTACCCTGGATCGTGAACGGCGGAATAAAGGCGCCGGTCGAATCACGCGGCAGCATGCCGTTCAGGCCCTGCTCGGTCGTGAAGTTCCGTTCTGACTTCAGGAAGAAACCGCCGACCTGCCAGCGGAAGCGCTGGTCGCTGAGCGAGGTCAGCCGCAGTTCCTGGATGAAGGCCTTGTTGCGGATTCGGAACTTCTGCGTGTTGTCGCCGAACGCAGCCAGGATATCTAGGTTGAGACCGGGCGACAGCGCGTCGGACACGAACGAGTTGCCGGCGAAGTTCCAGGCGCCATAGGGATAATTCTTTGCCTGATAATTGTCTACGATCCGGTTGAATGATGACACCGACGTCAGCGTCCCGAAATCGAAATTGTGATCGATTTTCAGCGAGGTGCTGATCTTGTTCTGGCGATTGAGGCCTTGCACGTCGGACGTGAAGGGGATGCTGGTGTCGTTGGTGTCGATCTGCGTGGTCGTCACGCCGCCCTGGGTCGCGCCGACGACTTGAGCATTGAAGGCGATCGCGCCGCCGCGTAGGCGGCTGCCGTTCAGACGGAAATCGACCGTCGTGTCGTCGCCGGCATCCCAGATCAGACGAAGGCGTGCCAGCTTCTCGTTCGAGCGATGCACTTTCTCGCCCGTGTTGATGTTGGTGTAGGGGCCGTCGGAGTCGTTCGCGGCTACCGATACGCGAAAGCGCAGCTTGCCCTCGATGATCGGCCCCGACACGCTGCCGTTGATCCGAGAGGTTTGCCAGTTGCCGTAGCTCGCGAAGGCCTGCCCCTCGAACGTGTCGGTTGGCGTCTTGGTCGTGATGATGATCGCACCTGCCGACGCCAGGCGACCGTAGATCGCGCTTTGCGGGCCTTTGAGCACCTCGATCTGCTGGATGTCGAACAGCTCGCCATTAAACTCGTTCTGCGTGGCGAGCTGAACGCCGTCGATGACAAAGGCGACCGCGCCTTCCGACTGGCGGACGGAGGTCTGACCGCGAATGTTGACGAAGAATTCGCCTGCATGGTTCGACGTCTGGAACGTCACGTTCGGAGTCAATTGCAGGAAGTCCTGCGGGCGCTGGATACCCGCTTGAGCGATCGTTTGAGCACTGAAGACTTGAACGGCCGCAGGCACATCGACCAGCGCCTCGTCCCTCTTGAGGCCCGTCACGATGATGTCGCTTTCCGATTTGGCGTCGGCGGCGGGTTGAGAATCCTGTGGCGGGGATGTCTGCGCCCATGACGGCGCGGAAACTCCGATCAGCAGTGCGGTAGAACAAAAGAACCAACCCTTCGTCATACGAAGCCTCCCTCTGGCTATTCTTTTGTATACAAAATGACAGAATCGCGTAATTCCGCAAACGAAAAGGTGTCGGGCGTGTTGCGCCCTTTTCGGGTGGTTCAATGCATCGAAAATAACTGTGATATAGCTGCGTTGGGGAAAGGGAGCGCGATGGACGACCGGATCGACCGCTACATGACTGATTGCACGGCGTCGGCGACCCTTACGCGGACCGAGCTTGCCATGATCCGCGCGATCGAGGCGTTCAATCGCTGGGCCTTCTTCCTGCACAAGAGCGTCAGCGGCATGACGCTGGGAGCGGAGGATGTCCGGCTGCTGCATTCGATCCGGATGCGCGGCGGTGCGCAGAATCTGTCCGAACTGCTGCTGTTCCTCAACCGCACCGACGTCTCGACGATCCAATATTCGCTGCGCAAGATCGAGAAGTGCGGCCTGATCGAGCGTATCACCGGCAATTCACGACGTGAGGCGGGGTATCGGCTGACCGATGCCGGGATCAAGGCGACGGAAGACTATGCGCGGATCCGCAGCGAGCTGCTGATCCAGCTGATCGGCGATGTGCATGGCCTGGAACCCGCGCTCGACAGCGCCGCCAGCGCGATGGAGCGGCTGACCAGCCTGTACGATCAGTCGACGCAGACGGTGCTGAATCGCAAGATTCTCAATCGCTAACTCGCCTCAGTCGTGACGGTGCCAGCCCGAACGGAAGCCGCTGACGCCCGTGCGGCCGCCGGGCATTTCAGGCACACGCGCGCCTGGATCGCGATCGCCCCATAAGGCAGCATTATCGCCCGCACGCCAGTTTTTGTATACAGAACTTTGATTTTGCAGTGTGCAAAGCGGATGATCGGGCCAGCCGATATGCTCCGACGCCTGGAACCAGTCGCCGCCATCGAAATAAGCATGCGCCAGTGCGTCTGTCTCGGGGTACGGCCGGGGTGGCCAAGGAAAGCCCATCGGCGCGTCGGTGTGAACCAGGATCAGCGCACCGGTCCGCGAGAAGAAGGGCGCATGATACCATTCCTGGGGATGATTCACGACCGATCCAGGCGCCATTTGGCCTTCATTCACCAGCAGACAATCGCCGGCGAGCAGGATGATCTCCTCGAAACACTCGTGATGGACATGCTCGTCACGAGCGATCGTGTTCGGCTCGATATATTGGAAGCGTAAATATCCGCCCGGGCCGCCGTCGAAACCCTCGTCGCATGGATGCGGGACGGGATCTGGCTTGCGCAGCGATTTGTGACGGATGCCGTGCGCGCCCGGGATGCTGTCGACCCACGGCTCCGTGACCGGGTTCACGAGCCGGTTGCGCGTGAGCGGATAGGAGAAGCAGGGCGCGTTCGGGTTCCAGAAGGCGAAGGCAAGCGCGCCGGTGCTGGAAGCAAGCTCGCCGCCGCCGCAACCCTGCGGCAAATGCGCATATCCGCCAGATCCAGCAAGCGAACCGTCGAGCGCCAGCTCGCCTCTCAGCAGGAAAAACTCCAGTGCGCCTTCGCGCGCATCGGTGCGGGCGCGCCAGCCGGCGGGCAACTCCACGATATAGGTTACCGAACCCGATCGCGGATCGTGGCTCATCACCGCGCCATTCAAGCCGCCCAACGGCTCAGGGGCGTCGAGCCGGGATCGGCCGAGAGCGAAGCTGTTGTAGAAGTCGGGATCGTCGCGAGATCGTTCCATGCCGGTCAACCGCAGCGTTCGAGAAAGCGGGACAGCCCGGTAGCGAAGCGATCCGCGTCGAGGTCCGGTTCGAAATTCGCGCCGCTCAGTTCGATCACCTCGGCGTCGGGGCGCATCTCTTGCGCGCGCGGGATATAGCTATGCAGCACATCGTCCGGCGCCGCGCCAATCAGGATCGGGCAGCGCACGGCCTTGTAGAAGGCCGGAAAGTCCTGGGTCCACACGGCTGCGTAAGACTGAACACGGCCCCACCAGGCGCGCATCATGTCAGCCATTTCCCGGTGAATCAGCATGGGGTCGGCATGTGCGCCAAGGTTGCGCAGATACTCCCAGTTATCGAGCAGATAGGAGCCGCTGACGACAGGCGTGAAGGGCGCGCCGAAATGCTTGGAGAACTCGACGCGCTCCGCCTCGGTCAACGGCACCGGACCGATCAGCGTGAGGGATTGGGCGAGGTCCGGATAACGCGCCGCCATCTCGACGCCAATGCAGGCGCCCGTGTGATGGCCCACGATGTGCGCCCGTTCGACGCCGGTCGCCTGCACCGCTTCATGCAGCCAGTCGACATATTGAGACAAGGACGGCCGGCTCTCAGGCTCCGGATCAAACGACCCGCCAAAGCCGGGCGTGTCGAGAGCGTGCATCGTCCAGCGTCCCGCTAGCCGGTCCATGACTTTGAGCCACATCTGCCCGGAGCTGGCCGTCTGATGAAAGAAGATGACGGGCGTTCCGTTCGGGCCGATCGAGGTGCGAACGTGCACCTGACCGCCAGAAGTGTCGGCGTAGCTTTTCCGAATCATGGTCGACTCCGAAATGACGCTAGATTTGTATACAGAATCGTCTATCGTGCAAATCATGTCGGGTGCGGACGATACTGGCAGCCTTGATGCGGCGTTTGGACGGCTGGTCGCTGCGCTCGGTTCTGGCGACCTTCCCAATTTCTACGGCCTGATCCTGCCCGATGCGCCGATCATCGACGAAGACTTGCCATTCCGCGTCGACCGCGCCGGCTTCGAGGAGCATGTCGCGTTTCACACCTCCGGCGTTTGGGAAGGCTTTGCCTGGAAGCCCTATTCCGTGCGGTTCGCGCGGATGGGCGGCACTGGCGTGGCGGCCGGCTTCGCGATGTTTCGGGGCAAGCCGAAGGACTCGGGTTTCCGGCTGCGGCCTACGCTGTTCAGCCAGGGGTGGGTGCGGCTGGCCGAGGGTTGGAGGGTCGCGAGTTGGCAGCAAAGTCCCGTCGTTGGTCACACCACTCGGCAGTCGCCCGGATAGGCAATGGATAACGCAAAGCCCGATCAAGTCAGGCGAGCCATGCTCGGGGCGATGGCAGGCAGCGTCGCGGCGACCGCGCTGGCCGCGCCAGCCGAGGCGGCGGCGCCGAGTGATGGTCTCGAGAAGGCGTTCTTGGCGCTGCTCGATCCCGCCACGCGCGAGACGATGCTGGCCGAAGACGCCATCGCGATCGATAGCGATGCGCCGTTCCCGATGGCCCGCGCGGACTATGCGGATCATCTCGCCTTTCACCGTCCTCTTTGGGAAAAGCGCGAGTGGCGCGCCTATGAGGTGGCGCAGAAACGCGTGGGTGATACCGGTATCGTCACGGCTTATCTGATGGATCGCGGCAAGCCTAAAAATGCCGGCTTCCGAATCCGCCCCACCTATTGCACCGCCGTCTTCGCGCGCACCCCTGCGGGATGGCGGGCAATCGGCCTGCATCTCGGTCCGCTGAGCGGCCAGCTGACGGACATCTCCCCGGGCTAGGTTCGCTGTCGGCCGACGTTCAACCGTGCCGCATTCGCGCCCTGATTTTCTCGCCAAAGTCGCGCACGCCGGGTACGAAATCGGGCCAGCTGAAGAGCATGCCGTCGATGCCGGTTTCGTCCGCGATCTCGTCGAGACGGAGGGCGACGGTCTCCGGACTGCCAGCAATCACAGGGAAGCTCATGAAGGCGATATTGCCGTCCTCGATCGGCAGGGACAGCGCCTCCTTCATGCGGTCGGCTGTGCCGCCGACATTGGTGTCCATCGCAGCGCTGGCCAGAATGTTGGCTATCGCGCCCTGATCTGCCCCAGCGACGATTCGATCGGCGACGCCGCGCGCCTCCGCATCGGTCGGTGCGACGACGAGGCCGAGCAAGGCATAGGTGCCGACCGTCCGTCCGTGCTGGGCCGATTGCCGCTTCACGTTGTCGACGATCGCTTTCAGCCGGCTGGGCTGCGCCATCACGAAGTTGTGATCGCCCATCGCGGCGGTGAACTCGACGCCTTTGGGACTCTGCCCCGCGCACACGATCGGCAGCTCGCGGCCGGGGAACGGGATCACGGTGCAGTCATCGAGCTGGTAGAATTCGGAATGGTGCGTGACGCGGCCGTCGCGCCACAGCGCCTTGACGATGTTCAGATAGTCCGCCGCGAGCTCATAGCGCCGCTCATAATGCGCATCGCTCGGCCAAAGGCCCATCTGCACATATTCCGGCTTGTTCCAGCCAGTGACGATGTTGAGGCCACAGCGCCCGCCACTCATGTCGTCGATCGTCGCCACCATTCGCGCGCACAATGCTGGATGATGCGCCAGCAATGTCACGCTGGGAAACAGCCCGATGGACTTGGTCGCCGCGGCCAGCCCGGCCATCAGCGTGAACGTTTCCAGGCAGCCGTCCCAATATCCGCTCGCGCCCCCGAAACCGCGATATTTCATCATCGAAAGCACGAAATCGAGACCCTGCCGCTCCGCCTCCAGCGTTATCGCGAGATTGTGCTCATAGGTCGGCAAATATTGCGGCGCGGCGGTGGACGGAATGTAGCCATTGCTGCCGTTTGGAAGGAAGACCCCGAATTTCATCCCATTGCCTCCAGTCTGACCACGGCCTTGCCCTGGTTCTCGCCGCGCATCAGCCGCCCGAACGCGGCCGGTGCACCGTCCAGGCCGATCGTCACATCCTCCCGCCAGGCGAGGCGCCCGGCCGCGATCAGGCGGCGATGCTCGGCGATCATTTGGTCGCGAAGATGCTCGAAATCATAGACGACGAGGCCCTTCAGCGTCGCGCGCGCGCCGATGACCTCCAGCGGCAGCGGGCCGGCCGCCGGCATCTCGTCATTATAGTCGGCGACGACCCCGCACAGGGCGATCCGGCCATAGGGCCGCAGCACGCGCAGCATCGTACGCAGCAGTTCGCCACCCACATTGTCGAAATAGGCGGTCGGCCCATCCGGCACGATCCGTCGCACCGCGCTGTCGACATCGTCGGCGCGGTAGTCGACACAGGCTTCGAACCCGGCACTCTCGACCGCCCAGCGGCACTTATCCGGCCCGCCGGCGATACCAATCACGCGCGCGCCCCGCGACCGCGCGAGCTGGCCAACCGTCGCGCCGACCGGACCGGCCGCGGCGGACACGACAAGCACATCCTGGGGGCCGATACCGAGCAATTGCGTCACGCCGGCATAGGCGGTGAGGCCGGGCATGCCGAGCACGCCGAATGCAAGGCTCGGCGGCAGATCACCAAAGTCGATCGGCCGCAGCTCCGCAGCGGGAATGACCGCCTGCTCGGACCAGGGTGCGAAGCCCGCCACCACCTGGCCCTCGCGCAACGCTGGCGCCCGTGAACGGATCACGGTGCCGACCATCTCGCTGATGATCGGATCACCTGGCGAGAGATTGCCGATCAAATGCCGGCCGGCCATTCGCAGCCGGATGTAAGGATCGAGCGAGATCGAATCGATCTTGACCACCACCTCGCCCGGGCCAGGTTCGCCTATGGCCGCTTCGCCGAACTCGAAATCGTCCGGCTCGGGTGCGCCCACCGGCCGCTGCCGCATCCTGACGATACGAGTCACGGCGCCGCCACCGCCTCGCAAAGAACGACGCGGTAGTTCACGCTCTGATCCGGCAGGTCCGGATCAGGATGCTCGCCCCACAGCCGTACCCAGTCGCGCGCGAATGCGCCGATCCCGTCATCGCCGAAAACGCTTTCCGCGCCGCCTTCGCCTTCAATCTCGAGGAGGTCGAAATGGGTGAAGTCTTCATTGCCCAGCACGGGTTCCACGACGCGATAGTTCACGTAGCGGCGCACGACTGGGCGACTGTTGAAAAATGGATTGTCCACTTCCTTCAGCCAGCGGTGATATTCGTCCAGATCGACGCCATGCCTGGGCGTGTAGGTGAGCAGGAGCAGTTGCGCCGTCATGTCAGGCCTCGCGGATGCTGCGGACTTTCGGAATGGGATAGCTCGGGTTCGGGAAGCAAATGCAGTAATGGCGAAACGGCTCGTCGGAGAGCACGCGCCACACGACCCGGCAGCCGCGCGGCATGTAATAGCAGTCGCCGGCTTTCGCGATCACCTTCCCGGTCTCGATCATCAGCGGCGGCAGGTGATATTCGATCTCGCACTCGCCCGACACGACGGTGTGCACCTCGTCATGCGCCAGCGTCCAGGGAATCTCCTGGCCCTTGTAGAAGTCCTCCAGGTTCACCTGCACCGCCGGTTCGTCGATCCCGATATTGGCGGCGCGGAAGCGAGAACCGGGTACGAAGGGAAACTCTAGATCCGCCTCCGCCTCCAGGTCACCGGCGTGGTAGGTGTAATGGGCGAAGCGTCCCCAAGGAATTCTGTCCATCACGCTCTCCTCAATCGAGTCCCAATGCGCCAGGGTTCATCAGGCGTCCGGGGTCGAGCACGTCCTTGATGCCCTCGATCACGCGCGGCAGTGTGTCGTTGTTCATGATCTCCTTGTACGGATAATATTTACCCAACTGCAGGTGCAGGCCGCCTAGCGAATCGAACAGGTCGCGCAGCTCGTCGCGGAGCTGCAACGCGACCTTGCGCTTCTCGATGTCGGCCGGAATCGACTTCCATTTGTCGGCGAATTCCGGCTCGATCAGCGACAGCCGGAACGGCCCCAGCTCGTCGTGCCAGTAGAAGCTTGGCTCGATGACGAACTCGGGGCCTGAAAAGCAGGTCAGATAGGATGTCTTGATGCCATAGCGGTCCATCAGCGGCCGGCGCTCCGCGAGGAAAGTCTCCGTCGCCCGCGCCGCCGCGATCGCACGCGACAGCGGGAAATAGCCATGTACCGGGATCCATATCTCGCCCTCCGACCCTAGCAAAATGGTGCGGACGCCGCCGAAGGGCGCGTTGCGGAAGACCGTCGGGATCGAGTTCGCCATCTCGGTCCCGCCTTCCTCGGCGCAGATCTCCGCCGCGATGTCGACATGCTCGGCGGCGACCGCCTCGGTATGCCCATCCAGGGTCATGTGAAGGGAGTAGGGGACGTTCTTCAGGATCTTCTTGCCGCCTAGGGCGAGCTGCGCCGCCCGCTTCAGTCCTTTTAGTCCACCCTTGCGCGCGATCTTGCCGACGATCGAAAGGCCTTCCTCGAACGTGATGCCCTGCTTCTCGAAGCCGCCATTGTAATAGGGATCGAAGCCATAGCATTCGGATGCGATGTCGAGCCGCGCGATCCGGACCTGCGCGCGCAGCATGGCTTCGAGCGTTTCGAATTTGTACGAAAGATAGCCGGTGTGCTTTGGCGTCGTGATCAGGCGTAGCGTCGCGATTGCCTTGATCCCGAACGCCCCTGTATCGGCCGTGAAAAGCCCGGTTACGTCAGGCCCGAAGTGACGCCAGAAGGGCGATGAGTTCTTGTGCGCCCATGAGCCGGTGGTGAGCACGGATCCGTCCGCCAGCACGACCTTCAGTCCGACCACGCTCTCGGCCACCGTGCCCATCACGCCCGATCCGTGGAACAGGCTGTTCTGACTAAGCGCGCCGCCAACGGTCGCGTAGGCACCGGACAATGGTCCCCAATAGGGTGTGCGCACACCGTGCGGCGCGAGCGCTTCGAACAGCGCCTTCCAGGTACAGCCGCACTCGACGGTGACGTACATGTCGTCGGTGTTGATCTCGACGACGCGGTTCATACGCCGCATGTCGACCAGGACCGACTTGTCGGTCGCCGGCGTGTAGCCGCTGGTATAGCTCATCCCGCCGCCGCGCGGCACGAGCGCGTAGCCTGCTTCGGTGGCGATGCGGGCAGCGTCGGCCAGTTCGTCGATCGTGTCCGGCTGGATCACAGCTGCCGCGGTGGCGTGAGGGCGCCAACTCAGGTCCGTCGAGTAGAAGTCGCGACTTTGTTCGTCGAGGAGAACATGGTCAGCGCCAATGATCTGCTGCAGCCGTTGGATCGATATATCGCTTGCCGCCTTTACGGGGACCGTCTGACTCGCCATGACCGACTCCAAATAATGTATACAGTTTCGTATTCATGATGAGTGGCCGAGTGCAAGCGATTTTGTCGAAGCAGCCTTTGCAGCGGCGTCATTCGGGATTAACCGGCAAACCATGCAGGATGGATTGACCGCTGCCGTTTCGGCAGCCGATGACCCTTCGACCGCCTCGCTCGTCAGCTCCGTTGTCGACGCGATCGTCGAAGGCGTGCTGAAGGGCCGTTACGCGCCCGGTCAGCGGCTGATCGCGACCGACCTCGCCGAAGAATATAATGTCAGCCGCGCGCCGGTGCGGGAAGCGCTGCACGTGTTGGCGGGCGAAGGCGTGGTGGAGCTAATCGCCAATCGCGGCGCGCGCATTCGACGGTTGAGTGTGCAGGAGCGCATCGACTTTCTGGAGTTTACCGAAGCCATCTGCGTGCTGGGCGTGCGCCTGGCGACGGGCAAGACGCGCGACGAGGAGGTGCGTACGGCGATCGAGGGCGTTTATGCGGCCATCGAGCAGGCCTGGTCGCGCCGTCATGCCGTCGATTTCGTCGACGCACTTTACCAATATCACGTCGAGCTAAACCGGATTTCCGGAAACCAGTTTCTCGATTTCTTCTACCGCCGGCCCTATATCCGGTTCTACACGACGCTGCTCGCGGAACTGGCGCCGGGCGGACACTGGGAACAATATATCACGAACTACCGGCTCATCCACGAGACGATCCTGTGCGGGGATGCGCATTCGGCGGTCGTGATCTTCACCAGCCACATTCGCTGGGTGCTGCGCAACATGCGGGCGGCAACTCCAGAATAGCTGCGGTTATATGCCCGAACCGGTGTCGGCGAGTTTCTTCAGGTCCTTCTTCAGCACCTTGCCGCTTGCGTTGCGAGGTAGTTCCGAAAGGAAGCTGACGCTTTTCGGACGTTTGTGCGGAGAAAGAGCTTTTGCCGCCGCGGCGAAGACCGACGTCTCGTTCGTTTCGCCGACGATGAAGGCGTGAACGCGCTCGCCCCATTCGGCGTCGGGCAGCCCGATCGCGGCGACGTCCGATACACCCGGTATGCGCGCCAGCACCGCCTCGATTTCGCTTGGGTAAACATTGATTCCGCCTGAAATGATCATATCCTTCTTGCGGCCGACGATTTTTATGAAGCCGTCCGCGTCATGCGTGGCGAGGTCGCCCACCGTACCCCATCCATCGGATAAGCACTCCGCCGTCTCTTCCGGGCGATTGAGGTAGCCGTTGAAAAGGTAGGGCGAACGGCAGAAGAGCTCGCCGACCTGGCCGGCATTCACCGCTCTTCCGTCTTGCCCGCGTAATTCGATTGCGCCGAGCGGAAAGCTTCGCCCCACGCTGCCCGGTTTGCGCCGATGCTCCGCAGGCCGGATATTGGTGACGATGCCGAGTTCGGTTGCGCCATAACTCTCGTGCAACAGGCCTTCGCCCAGCGTCTCGATTGCGCGTTCCTTCAAGGGCTGCGGGCAGGCGGTGGCATTGCAGATGATGCCGTTCAGGCCGCCGCGGCCGCCGCCGACGTCGAGCATGCGTTGCAGCATTGTCGGCACGACGAACGTGGCGGTCACGTCGCCCGATCCGATCCGCGTCATCGCTGCTTCCGCGTCGAAGCGCGGCATCAGCTCTACCGTCCCTCCGAGCAACAGATTGGCAAGCGGATAGGCAAGGCCCGCGCCGTGATGAAGCGGTGTCATGCTGAGGAACCGCTCGTCCGCGCCGAAACAGCCATATTCGCTTGCCGCCGCGATCGCGGTCAGAGCACGGCTTCGATGCGAAAGCAGCACCGCCTTGGGCGTTCCGGTCGTGCCGGACGTATAGCTCGCGGCAAAGCTCGATCGCTCGTCGATGTCTTGGGGGTGTAACGTGTCCGCCCCCCTCGCGATCCAGCGCTCATACTCTTCACCCAGGCATATCGCCGGCGAGCCTCGAGGGTCGACGTCGTTGGCAAGTATCATCAGCGCTGGAGCGCAGTCGCTCAGAATATCGTCCAGCTCCGCGCCGGTCAGGTTCGGCGCGAGCGTGACGGCGATCAAGCCTGCATCCGATATGCCGGCGACAAGCTCGAAATATTCCGTGCAGGCGGGTGCAACGATCGCGACGCGCCCGCCTGCCGCTATTCCCATCGCGCGGATCGCGTTCGTCAAACGGGCCGCTCGCTGCACTAGCTCGCGATAGCTGAGCGCCGTTCTCCCCGAGCAGACCGCAATTTTCTCCGGGTCGCGGCCGGCCGCCACGCGCAATATATTGCCGATGGTCAGCGCACTCACCGAAGCCGCGCCTTGAGCTGCGGAAACACGGCGAGGGCATTGTCCCGCATCAGACGCCGGAAACTATCGTCGCGAAGGTCATGGGCCTTCATTTCGGCAACCGCGCGTCGAGGGTCGATGACCGGCCAGTCGGTGCCGAACAGCACTTTATGGCTGCCATAGCTGTTCATGTAATGGACCAGGCCCGGGGGCAGGTGCTTGGGGGCGTAGGCGTCGATGCCGATGAAGACGTTCTCGTGCTTCCAGGCCATCGCGATCATTTCATCGGCCCAGGGCGTGCCGACATGGATGCCGATCAGCTTAAGCTCGGGAAAGTCGATAGCGACCCCATCCAGCAGTATCGGGCGAGCCACCGAAGGCAGCCTGACATTCTTTTGATAGATGAGGTTCTGCCCGACCTGCAGCATATAGGGCAGGTCCAGTTCGCAGCATTTGGCGTAGATCGGATACCAGCGCGCTGCGTCCGGCGGCAGGCTGAACCAATGGGGATAGGCATGAACGCCGACGAAGCCGCGCTCCCGAGCTTCTTTTAGGTCTTTCAACTGGTCCATGCCGCGAGTCGGATCGGCTCCGGCAAGCCCGGAGAACCGGTCCGGGTGCGCCCGGCACCAACGGTCGACCTGCTCGTAGGGGATTTCGAAGGATCCCTGCCACCGCGGATCGCCCGCCCTCACCGCGATCAGCAGCGAATGCTCAACCCCGGCTTCGTCCATGATGCGGAGATACTCGTCGATGCCGACACCGCGACGCATCGCCTCGGGCATGCGCACTTGAGCCATGAAGGCCTGGTCGAAACCGGTCTGGCCGGCCGCGACTTCGTCCGGCCCGAACACATTGACGACGATGTCGATGAACCCGGCCACCATCCGCTCTCCTATCGGCCGAGCCATAACCGGATCGGCATTAGTTCACAAGTATGAACTTAAATAACATAATGGTGAACTTTTCTTGACATCTCGCGCTGCGTCGGTAAAGCGTGGTCGGCGGGAAGTGGGATGAGGAGGGAGAGCATGAGGAGGCGGCTACTGGCTGGTGCGGGGTCGATTGCCGTTGCGCTCGGCTCGCCGGCTCACGCGCAGAGTGAGCAAGGCGCGACCGGTGCCGAGACCGGTGCCGACATCATCGTCACCGCCAACAAGCGCGAACAGTCGATCATCGATGTCGACAGTTCGATCACCGCGCTGAGCGGCGACGATCTGGCGGCTGGCGGCATTCAAGACACCCAGCAGCTGGTCAACCAGACTCCGAACCTGATCGTGCAGCGGTCCGTGATCGGCAAGATCCACATTCGCGGTATCGGCAACGAAAACTATACCATCGGCGGCGATCCGAGCGTGGCGGTCCATTCCGACGGCGTCTATGTAGCGCGTGCGGCGGCCGGCCTGTTCGACCTGTTCGACATTGCCCGGGTCGAGGTGCTGCGCGGGCCGCAAGGCACGCTCTATGGCCGCAACGCGACCGGCGGCGTGATAAACGTCATTCCCAAAACGCCGACCAAGGATTTCGAAGGCTATCTCACCGGCGAGTACGGCAATTTCAATCATACCCGACTGGAAGGCGCGCTGAGCGGGCCGATCGGCGGCGGCTTTTCAGCGCGCGTGTCTGGTCTCGGCTTCTGGCGCGACGGCTTCATCCGCAACCTCAACGCCGGCGCGCGCGCGCGCGGGTTCGGACGGCTCGACGACAAGGATCTGTGGGCGGTTCGCGGCCAGCTCGCCTATGACAATGACGGCCCGTTCACCGCGCGGCTGGCGGTCGAATATATCCACGATAACAGCAACCTGCCGGCCTATGTCTATCTGCGGCAGCCGGCGCCGTTCCTGCCGCAGATTCCGTCCGGCCGCCGCACCGTCGACCAGGGCATTGAGTCCGAGCTGCCGATCCTGGGCGGCACGGCGCGGTCGTTCGGATCGCCGGAGAATATTTTCAAAAGCTATCAGGCCGGCGTCAGCCTGCATCTGGATTACGATTTGGGTGGCGTAACGATCAGCTCGATTACCGGCTACCGCAACACCAAGTTCAACTATCTGGACGATGGCGACGGCACCGCAGCCTTCTATATCAACTATGGCCAGCAGGACGACAGTGACCAATATTCGCAGGAACTGCGGCTCGCCTCGGACAATAAGGGCATGTTCAACTGGCTGGTCGGCGGCTTCTATTTCCGCGAAACGGGCGACACCTTCATCGCGCTGCCGATCCGCCTCAGCATTTTCGGACTGCCGGATGATTCGATCACCATCGACGGTACCGCCAAGACCAGCGCCTATGCTCTGTTCGGCGAGGCCTATTTTCAGCTTTCCGACCGGTTCAAGGTGACGCTGGGCGGCCGCTACAGCCATGAAAAGCGCGAGGCGAATTATCTTTACAAGGCGCTGTTCGCGACTCCGGTCCAGGCGCCGCTCCCCGTCGGCAACGATTCGACGCCTGGCGAGCGCACCTTCAACAATTTCTCGCCCAAGGTCGTGCTGACCTACGAGCCGAATGCCAACACCAACATCTATGCGAGCGTCACGCGTGGCTTCAAATCGGGCGGTTTCAACCTGCTTGCCGTCCAGCCGGGCTTCAACCCGGAGACGATCTGGAACTACGAAGCTGGCTTCAAATCGCGGATGGCGGACGGGAAAGTGCGGGTCGGCGCTTCCGTCTTCTATTCCGATTTCAAGGATTTGCAGGTCGGCCAGATCGTCAACCTGCAATCAGTGCTGACCAACGCCGCCAAGGCGGAGATCTACGGCCTCGAAGCCGATATCGCCGTGCAGCCGAGTAAGGAATTCGAATTTGGTGGCGCGGTGTCCTACCTACATGCCGAGTTCACGCGCTTCTGCACAGCCGATCCGACCCGACCGGCCGCGGCCGTCCAGCCCGGCTGTACCGACGCCGCCAATCCGATCAACCTGGAAGGCTTCCGCCTACCGCGCGCACCGCGCTTCACCGGTAGCGCCTATGCCGGCTATAGCTTCGATCTTGGCGGCGCCGGCCTGCTGCGCGCTCGCGCCGACATGCGCTACCAGTCCAAGACATTTTTCACGCAGTTCAACCGCCCGACCGTTTCGCAGGACGGCTATACGGTCGTGAACGCGCGCCTGACCTGGTCGGACGCGCAGGAGCGTTATTCGGTCGGCGTCTGGGCGAACAACCTGTTCAATAAGTTCTACTATACCGAAGTGCTCGAATCCGGCGCCTTCAACCCCACGCTGATCGAGCAAGGCTATCCAGCTCCGCCGCGCACCTATGGCGTGACCGCGTCGGTCAAGTTCTGACGATGGCCTATCATGTCCTGCCCGACGGCGTTCCGCTCTGGTATGAAGAGCGCGGTGCGGGCAAGCCGCTGGTGCTGCTGCAAGGGCTGCAATTTCCGGCCGGCTATTTCTGGCAGCGGAACATCGACGCGCTCGCGGCTGAAAACCGTGTCATCGTGCTCGACCTGCGCGGGCAAGGGCTGTCGGGCAAGCCAAATGGCGATCACGGCGTCGCGCGCAACGCTGCGGACCTGAACCATTTCCTGGAGGGCCGCGCCATCGAGGAGGCACTGCTGTTCGGCGTCGCGTTCGGCGGTATCGTCACGCTTGAATATCTGCGCAGCTTCGGACCCGCGCACCTGCGTGCGCTTGGGCTGTGCGAGATGTCGCCGCGCATCATGTCGGCGCCTGGCTGGGAGCACCCGACATTCGGCGATTTCCCCGAAGAGGCGGCGTTGAACTACGGCTCCAGTGTGCGCGCGGACCGGAGCGTTCTCGACGGCTTTCTTCACGCCGCCTTCGCCGATCCGCTCGATCCAATCACGATGGCCGAAATGAAGGCGCAGATGTATTTGACGCCGACCGACACCGTGGCGACAATCATCGACGATATGGTCAAACCCGATTTCCGGGACCTGCTGCCCAACATCACGCTGCCCGCGCTGCTCGTTTACGGCCGCAAGAACAATCCTGTGATGCCCGGTCGCGTGGGCGCCTGGATGGCGGAGCGCATGCCGGGCGCGGAACTGGTCGAACTGCAGGGCGGCGGGCATAGCGTGTTTTGGGAAGACCCGGCCGGTTTCAACGCCGCCCTGACCGACTTCGCGCGGCGGCACTGATGCTGCCCTGGTTTCTGGTCCTGAAGCTTCCCGTCGGATCCGCCGCGGCACCGATCGCTTCCGCTGCCGCCACATCGCGCGGTGTCGTCCTCGCGTCGGCCGATCAAACCGATGTCGTGCTGCTTGAGCCGGGAACGGCGCATACCGGGCTCGTCATCCTGCGCTTTGCTTTCGAGGAGGATTTGAACGCCTTCTTCAGCGGCCTCGCTCTGCCCCACGACGCGATCGCGGTGGCGTGCGCCGGCATTCCCCATGAAGGCTGGCCTGGCCATTTCGTCCCGACCATAGCGACTGTCGATGTGCCGGACGCCGGTGCTCCGCGCACCTATATGGTCATCGAAGGCACCGGTACCGATCAGGAGCGGATGGACCAATATCGCGACATCATCCTTCCGATGATACGTGAGCGCGGCGCCTATTATGTCGCCTTTGAGCTCGGCGGGAATATTCGTGTGCTCGCCGGACATTGGTCCGAGGGAATTTTCGCCATTTCCCGCTGGCCGAGCCGCGCGCATGCCGAAGGGTTTTGGTTCAGCGAACGCTATCAGAAGACCGCGATCCCGCTCCGCAAGGGTGCCGGTCGGTTCGACGTTCAAATCGTGGAAGGCTTGGCTGGATGATGCCCGACCGCAACACCGTGCTTCGCATCTACCGCACGATGGCGCTGATCGCCGCGGCCGACAAACGCATCCAGCAGGGGCTCGCGGCCGGCGAGCTGCAATTCCAATACTATCCGTGCGGCGGTCAGGAAGCGATCCCGGCCGCGATCGCGCCTTTGCTCGGCGCCGAAGACAAGGCCGTCATCACGTATCGCTGCATCCACGACATCGTCGCCAAAGGCACGCCGCTCCGCGAGATCATGGCCGAAATCTATGGCCGGGCGAGCGGTACGTCGAAAGGCAAGGGCGGTCCGATGCATCTGTCGGACCCGCAATCGGGCTTGATGGTGACCACCGGCATCGTCGGTGCCGGCGCGCCGATTGCAGCGGGAATCGCGCTCGGCGAGCAAATGAAAGGGAGCGGCCATGTCGTGACGTGCAGCTTCGGCGACGGCGCAGCCAATATCGGTGCCGTGCACGAAGCGCTCAACCTGGCCGCGCTTTGGAAGCTGCCGGTCGTGTTTGTCTGTCAGAACAACCTCTATGCCGAATATACCAGCTATGCCTGCTCGACGTCGAGCGAAAGCATCTCGGCGCGCGCGCCGGGTTATGGCATGGTTGGCGAGCGCGTCGATGGCACCGATCCGTTTGCTGTGTTCGACGCGGCGGAGCGCGCGATAGAACGCGCAAGGGCTGGTGAAGGCCCGACCTTGCTGGAATGCGTGGCGCACCGTCTTCAAGGGCACAGCTTTGGCTCCGAAGAAGCGCACATGGACGCCGAAGCGCTGGCCGCGGCGCGCGCGGATGCGCCGGTTCCGCGCTTCCGCGCGCGGCTGGTCGCCGACGGCTTGGCAAGCGAAACCGAGCTCGGCGCGATCGACGCGGACGTCGCCGCGGCGGTGGAGGATGCCGGGACCTTTGCTCAGACCTCGCAAGCGCCCGCCGCCGATGAGATCGACACCGACATTTTCGCCGATCGTATCGACCTGCCCGGCGGATCACGTCGCCGCGAGCAGGAATCGCTTCCGGCCAAAACGCGCCGGATGACTTACGGGCAGGCGATCAACCAGGCGTTGGCGGAGGCGCTGGCGTCGGACGATCGTGTCTTTCTGCTCGGTGAGGATATCGAGGATCCGGCCGGGGGTATCGTCAAGGCGACAGCTGGTCTTTCGACCCGGTTCGGACGCGATCGGGTGCGTGGCACGCCGATCTCCGAACAGGCGATCGTGGGCGCGGCGATCGGCGCCAGCCTGGTCGGGCTGCGGCCGGTGGCCGAGATCATGATCGTCGATTTCGCGATGGTCTGCATGGATCAGATCGCCAATCACGCTGCCAAGCTTCGCTATATGTCCGGCGGCCGCACGAGCGTTCCGATCACGTTGCGCATGGTCACCGCCGGCAATGTCGGGAGCTTCGGTGCGCAGCACAGTCAGTCGCTGGAGGCGTGGTTCGCGCATATCCCCGGTTTGAAAGTGATCGCGCCCAGCAACGGCGCGGATGCCAAGGGTCTGCTGCTGTCGTGCATCGACGATCCGGACCCCTGCATCTTCCTGGAAGCGATGCGCTGCTATTTCGTGCCGGGGGACGTGCCGACCGAAAGCTACCGCGTGCCGCTTGGTCAGGCCAAGATCGCACGACCAGGCAAGGATCTGACCATCATTTCCTGGAGTTGGGCGATGCAGGAGGCGCTCGCCGCCGCCGCTCAGCTTGCGGAGCAGGGGATCGAGGCTGAGGTGATCGACCTGCGCTCGCTCGTCCCCCTCAATATGGAAACGCTGTTGGAGTCGGTCGGGCGAACCGGACGCGCGATGATCGTCCACGCGGCGGTCGAGTTCGGCGGTTTCGGCGCTGAACTGGCGGCGCGAATACAGGAAGCGGCCTGGGCGCAACTCAAGGCCCCTGTCGCGCGTGTCGGTGCGCGGTACACACCCATTCCGTTCGCGCAGAACCTCGAAGCCATGCACTTTCCCAATGCGGCGCGGATTGTCGAACGGGCAGCCGCCCTCGCGGAGCATCGCTGATGGGCAAGGCGGTCCTCAAGCTCCCGAAGCTCGCCGTCTCCATGCAGGAAGGCACGATCGTCGAGTGGCTCGCCGAGGCAGGCGCGACGGTGACAGTCGGACAGCCACTGTTCGTGATTGAAAGCGAAAAGACCTCGACGGAAGTGGAAAGCCCGTTCGCCGGCACATTCCGGCCCTTGGCGCAGCTCGATGAGACCTATGCCGTCGGAACGCCGATCGCCGAAATCGAGTCATGACCATCGTCCTCTAAGGGCGACTGTGCCTATAGGGGAGGATGTCTCAGGATCTCGTCAAATCCGCCGCCCGCGCGCTCGATATTCTCGATGCTTTCGCGACGCGCCGCCAGCCGATGACCGCGACCGAGCTGGGTACGGCGCTCGGCTATCCGAAATCCAGCATGAGCGTCTTGCTGAAAAGCCTCGTGCGGCAGGGGTATCTGAGCCTTGGCGGGCGCGACCAGGCCTATTTTCCCACTCTTAAAGTGGCCCGATTGGGCGACTGGGTGGCGGGCTCGCTGATCGGCTCCGAACGCCTGCTGGAATTGCTCGCCGAGCTTCGGAGCGCGACGGGCGAAACGGTGACGCTGACGGGGCCGCTCGATCTGCAAATGCGCTGCCTATACGCCCTGATCGGCACGCATCCGATCGCGCTGCAGGTGGAGGAAGGCGTCCGGTTTCCGATGATCGGCACCGCGATCGGCGCGGCCTGGCTTTCATCGCAGCCGGACAAGGAAGTGGAGGCTCTGCTCGCGCGTTGGACCAAGCAAGACGGCCGGTCCGTACAAGACGCCGAGCCGACACGGGAAGAGGTTCGTGACGTGCGCGCGCGCGGTTACGCGAAGGCCTATGACGCCGTTCTGCCGGACACCGGAGCCGTGGCCGTCCCGATCCGAACGGCCGGCACCGAGCACGCGTTGGTCGTCGCCGTAGCTGGGCTGAACAGCCGCATAAGGGCAGAAGAGCACCGCATCGTTGCTGCTCTCAATGAGCTTCTTCGCCCGTTTCTTGAACCTCTTTGAGATTTGGTCAAAGTCGCAGAGTCCATTGGCTATTCCGGCGCGAACACCATCAGCAGATTGCCAGCCAGGTGGCTGTACATTCCATAGCCGGAGTTGACGATGACGCGGCCCCGCGCAACCGTCGCACCCGGACCGCTCATCGCGCCGCCGCGCCCGGTCGTGCCGGTGATCGTCCGCAGCGGACGGGTCGTGTCGACCTCCCACACAACCTTGCCGGTCGCGCCGTCATAGGCGCGGAAGCGGCCGTCGAGATGGCCGGCGAAGACGATGCCGGGGATCGCGGTGACGGCGGCGGATATGCCGGGGTCGCAGAATTTGGCCCCCTCGCATTTGTCCTGCGCGATCGCGCGCCAGAGGACGCGGCCCGTGGTGGCGTCGAGCGCGTGAAGGCCCGCGCCACGGGTGGATGCATCATAGGATCGCCCGTCAGCGGTATTCGCCATGTCGTTGATCGGCACGTAAACGCGCGTGCCTTCCGCCGCCATGCCGAAATGAACACCGCCCTGCGTGCCGCCGTGCCCAAGCCGCCGCTGCCACAGGATCTTGCCACTTTCGGGATCGAGGCCCCATGCGACGCCCGATTTCTGGCCGGCGACGAGGATACGCTTGCCGTTCGAAATCGGGATCAGCAGCGTCGAAGCGGCAACGTCGTAGTCCGGCCCCGCCTCCGTGGGGCATGAGCCGCTGCCCAGCATGCAGCCGACATTCCACGCGTCGCCCTGCGTGAACTGGGTGTGCCACAGTCGTTTGCCGGTGGTTGCGTCAACCGCGAACACTGCGTCCGAATTATCGTCAGCAGGCGAGCTGTAATTTTCACCCGAGCCGAAATAGACGCGGTTGGTGGCCGCGTCCCAGGTAGGGCTGTTCCAGACCGGCGCGCCCGACGGGCCGAGGATCGCTGTGCCGGCCTCGTTCTTGCCCTGCGGCGCCGGCGGGTTGACCACCGTGTAGGCGCGCCAGCGGATCGCGCCGGTCGCCGGATCGAGCGCCGCGACCGAGCCGCGAAAGCTGCAGCAGACATAGGCCGGGTTGGCGGGCTGGCTCACTTCCAGCGACGAGACCGGCACGAACAGCGATCCGCCGCCGAGCGTCGGCGTCCCGGTGATGGTGACGTCGGCATGGTCGTCCAGCTTGACCGACCAGAGCGGCCTGCCAGTCATCGCGTCGAGCGCGTGAGCGCGGCCGAGCAGGTCGCCGAAATAGAGCCGCTTCGTGGCTGCGTCGGCAACGATCCCTGTGCGCACCTCGGCACTCAACCGCTGTGTCCATTTCGTGCAGCCAGTGGCGGGATCGAAGGCATAAACGGTGCCGTCCTGGCTGCCGACGAACAGTGTGTTCCAGGCCACGGTCGGCTGCGACCGTGCGCGCAACGCGCCAGGGAAAGCGAACGCCCATTTGAGCTTCAGCTTCGGCACGTCGGAAGCCTTGAGTCCGGCGACCGCGGCCGGAATGAAGCGGCGATTGTCATGCCCCCAACCGATCGGCTGCGGCGGATCGGTCATGTCGAAGCGCGCCGCGGCACCGCTGCACCGCGCTGGCGGCTTGGGCGGGACATAGCTGCCAAGCTTCCTGCGCGTCAGATACTCGGCGATCTGGCCGCGTTCGACAGGCTTCAGGGCCGTGCCTTGTTCTTTCATCACGCCGCTAGTCAGCGCCGTGATGATGGCGTCCGGCGCCATCATGTTCAGGAAATTGGGCGAGGGCGCCTTGGGGATGCCGCCTTCGTGGCACATCGCGCAATGCTGCAGGAACAATGCATTGCCCGGATGGTTGGCGGGATCGATCGCGTCCGGATCCTTCGCCTGGAAATCGTCTGTGGATTTGAGACGCGTCGCGGCCAGCGCGTCGCTTTCGCTGACCGCGGCCTTTGGAGGCACGGCCCCGGCGTTATCGCTGCGCAGCACGGCGGCTGAGACGCTGCCCGCCCCGATCAGCATGGCCACCAACGTCTTGATCCGCCACGAAGTCATCGCTGTCCTCCCGCCTTTTGAGTAGCGTTTCCCGCACTGAACCGCCATGACGCGACATGGCCGATCCCGATCCGATGCCACCCGTGGCCGCGCGCGGGCGACGCAAATATTCGAGCCCGCAAATGGCCGAGCGGCGCCAGCGGATCGTCGACCGCGCGCACATTATTTTGGGCGAAGGCGGGCCGCCCGCGCTGACCATCGATCGGTTGAGCCGCGAGGCGGAGGTCGCGCCGCGCACGCTCTACCGCCTGTTCGGCGATAAGGAGGGCATCATCCACGCGACCGTCGCCGATCGGCTGCGGGAGGTACGCGAGCATCTGGCGCTGCAAGGGCGCGATTACGCGATCGAGGCCGTGTTCGAAGAGCTTGACTGGATGGTCACCGAAATGCGGCGCGATTCCGAATATGCGCGCACGGTGATCGGCTTTTTCTTCGCGATGGAGCCGCGCATGGCCGCGATCCGCGAGCTTGGATCCGTCGCCTATAACCGTTTCCGCAACTGGCTGGATCGCGAGATCAGCGCCGGCCACACGCTGTCCGGCCTCGACCTCGAGCGGCTGGCGCAGGAGCATGTCGCCAACGAATTCGTCGTCTATCAGCGCTGGGCGGTGGGCCGGGTCGACGACGCGCAGTGCAGGACGGAGCTGCGCTGCTGCTTTCTGAAGAGCGCGGTTCTCGTTCTCGCAGGGCCGGCGCGGAGCGCGTATCTCGATCTGCTCAGCCAGCATCAGCGCCTCTTGGGATCCACCGCATTGGGCGAGGCCGCTTCCGGCAACCGCGCGGCGCGCGACGCGGGCGAGGACTTTATCGGCAAGGCGTAGGCGATGATCTGGTCCGATCGCGGGGTCTGGAACCACATATGCTGGCCGGACGCGATCACGACATATTGCCGGCCGTTCGCGATATAGCTCATCGGCGTGGTCTGGCTGCCGCCAGGCAGCTTGTCGCGCCAAAGTTCGCGGCCGGTCGCCATTTCGAACGCGCGCAAATAGCCGTCCATCGTCGCCGCGACGAAAAGGACGCCGCCTCGCGTCGCGACCGGCCCGCCGATATTGGGCGTGCCATAGGTCAGGTTGAACGGCAACGGCACGGCGACCTTGTCGTTGATCGTGCCGAGCGGAATGTCCCACAGCGTGCGCCCCGTCTTCAGGTCGATCGCGGTGAGGCCGCCCCAAGGCGGCGGCGTGCAGGGGGCGCCGAGCGGCGACAGCAGCCATTCGCGTTTCACCTCGTAGGGTGTGCCGGCCATCGGCGAGATGTCTTCCTTGGCCGAGAGCTGCACTGTGCCGCCACCCTCTCCCTTGCGACGGATCAGCCGGATGACCGAGGCGACGCGGCTGGAGTTGATGTAGTAGATTTGGCGCACCGGATCGATCGCGCCCGCACCCCAATTCGCGCCGCCGGAAGCGGCCGGATAGGTGATCGTCCCCTTCTCGGTAATTGGAGTGAACAGGCCCTCCGAGCGATATCTGGCGATCAGGTCGCGGCACTTGCCACGATCCCAGGGCGTGAAGCCCCATGCCTGATTAGGGGTGATCGACTGCGGCACGATCGGGCGCGGCAGGCGCGGGCGCGGCTGGGTGGGAGAAAGCCATTCGCCCGGCACCGCGCCCTGCGGCACCGGCACTTCGTCCACCGGGAACAGCGGACGCCCCGTGCGTCGATCGAAAACGAAGACATAACCCTGCTTGGTCGGTTGCACGAGCGCCGGGATACGCGTGCCACCGCGATCGATGTCGATCAGCGTTGGCTGGGCAGGCGTGTCGTAATCCCAGATATCGTGATGGATCAGCTGCCGCGCCCAGACGAGCTTGCCCGTGCGCGCGTCGAGCGCGACGACGCTGTTGGCGTGACGATTATCGCCGGGCCGGAGCCCGCCATAATAGTCGGGCGAGGCGCTGGAGGTCGGCAGATAGACCAGGTTCAGCGCCGGGTCCGCCGCGATCACCGACCAGACATTGGCGGCGCCGGTGGTGCGGCGGCTGGCGCCTTGCCAGTCCTTGTCCGATCCGCCGTCCTGCGGGATCGGATCGAACGTCCAGATCTCACGGCCGCTCCGCGCGTCGAACGCGCGGATGATGCCGCGCGGGGCATTCGCCCGGACATTGTCCAGCACCATCGTGCCGACGACGATGCTGTCATTGGCGATCGCGGCCGGACCTGCGAGCTTGACTTCGCCCAGATGATGGACCGGGCCGGGATCGACCGTCACCGTGCCACCATTGCCGAATGAAGCGCATGGCTTGCCGCTCCGCGCATCGAGCGCGATCAGCCGCATGTCCACTGTGGCGAGGATGATGCGGGCCGCGCACGCCGTGGTTTCGGGAAGGGTGGCGTCCCGCCATTGCGAGACACCCCGGCAGATATACTGGTCGGGCAGCTTGAAATCGGGATTGATCTTGGCGTTGAATGCCCACCTTTCCCTGCCCGTCGCCGGATCGAGCGCGATCACTCGCCCGAATGGCGTGCAGGTGACGAGCGACCCGGCGGCGAGGATCGGGGTGGTCTCGTTCGTGCTGTCGGCCAGCATCGCCTCGGGCCGGCGCGCGAGTTCGCCGGTCGAATAGCGCCACGCTACCTGAAGGTGGCCGACATTGCCGGGGACGATCTGCGCTGCCTCGGTGTAGCGGGTCCCGCCGGCGGTCGCGCCCCACTGGTCCCAGGCGGTCGCGGAAGGGCCGCCAGCTGGAACGACAAGGGGCGGCAAGGGCGGATTCGCCACGCGCCACCAGAGCGCTGCCCCGGCAATCAGCACCAGAGCGACGATCGCGCATCCAATTCCCCTGCGCCGCTCCTTCGCCATCCTAGAATTCGATCGAGGCGATATGGGAACGGACATCAACCGTGTCGCCTTCGTCCGCCAGTATCTCGCTGAGCGTTCCACTGCCGGGCGAGGGCACTTCGACGGTGGTCTTGGCGGCTTCGATCTCCACCAGCGGTTCGCCTTCGGCCACCGTGTCGCCCACAGCCTTGAGCCAGCGGACGATCTCGCCGTCCTGCATGCCCATGCCGAATTGCGGGAGCAGCACTTTCAGGATTGCCATCGTGCGCGCCTTTCAGGCCGGGACGCGCTGGTCGGCACCGACCAGCTTGCGGGCCGCCGCTACTATCCGCTCGACCGTTGGGTAGAGCGGCTTTTCGATGTGCGGGCTGAACGGCAGATGGGTATCCGCCGTTGCCACCCGCAGCACCGGGCCGCGCAGCGCGTCGAACGCGTGCTCGGCGATCAGCGCCGCGATCTCGCTGCCCGCGCTGCAAGTCTGATGCGCGGGATCGACGGTGATCGCGCGGCCGGTCTTGCGGACGGATTTGAGGATCAGGTCGGTGTCGAGCGGGACCAGGCTGCGTGGATCGACCACCTCGACCGAAATGCCGTCCTTGGCGAGTTGCTTCGCGGCCTTCAGCGCGGTCGGCACGCCGCCGGCGATCGCCACGACCGTGACATCGCTGCCATCGCGCTTGATGTCTCCCTTGCCCAGCGGGATCAGGAAGTCAGGATCGTCGGGGACTTCGTCCTTGCTGCTCCAGCACGTGCCGTCCTCGAAGCTCATCACCGGATCATCGCTGCGGATCGCGGCCTTCATTAGCCCCTTCATGTCGTAGGCGGTGGACGGCGCGATGATCTTCAGCCCCGGCACGTTCATGAACATGGAATAGGGCCGGTCGCTGTGCTGCGCGGCGTTCGAATTGCCGTAGAACAGGCAGGATCGGATCACCATCGGCAGCTTCGCCTGGCCGCCATAGATGTAGCGGGATTTGGCGACGATGCTCATCAGCTGATCCATCGCCGGGTAGAGGAAGGACGAGAGCGTCACATCGACGATCGGCCGCATTCCCACCATTGCGGCGCCGGCGCCGGCGCCGACGATACCGTTCTCGGAAATCGGGGTGTCGCGCACGCGCTCGATCCCGAACGCCTCGACAAAGCCCGTCGTGGTGCCGAACACGTTGCAGATGATGTCCTCGCCCATGATGAACACGCGGTCGTCGCGGCTCATCTCTTCATGCTGGGCTTGCAGGATCGCTTCTAGATAAGTGGCCTTCGCCATCGGTCATGCTCCTCGCTGGCCGTCAGGCGGCAGTCAGATAATCGGGGATCGGAAGCCGCTCGGCGAACACATCGTCGAAGGCTTCCTCCTGGGCCGGATAGGCACTGTCGCGCGCGAACTGGAGCGCGTCCTCCACTTCGTCGGCCGCTTCCTTTTCGAGCGCGTCCAGCGTCGCGGCGGCCACGCCCTGCTCAAGCAGGCGGGCGCGGTAGAGCGCGATCGGATCGCGCTTGCGCCACTCGTCCACCTCGGCGCCGCGGTCGAGCAGGATGCGTCCCATGTTCACCGCGTGGTCGGCGTAGCGGTAGGTCTTGGTCTCGACCAGCGTCGGCCCGCCGCCGGTGCGTGCGCGCTCGACGGCCTCGGCCACCGCTTCCTCGACCGCATCGACATCCTGCCCGTCGACGATGATCGCCGGCATGCCGTAACCCTTGGCACGTTCGGCGACGTCCTTGACGGGAACATGGGTCTTGGCCGGGGTGGAGACGGCATAACCGTTATTCTCGCACACGAAGATCGCCGGCAGTTTCCAGACCGCGGCCAGGTTCATGCCCTCGTGAAACGCCCCTTCACCGGTCGCTCCGTCGCCGAAGAAGCAGAGCGCCACGCGGCCATCGCCCTTGAGTTTGGAGCCGAGCGCGGCCCCCGCCGCTACCGGCACGCCCGATCCGACGATGCTGGTTTCGCCCAGACTCCCGACCGAGAAGTCGGACAGATGCATCGATCCGCCCTTGCCCTTGCAGATGCCGGTCGCCTTGCCGAGCAGTTCGGCCATCAGCGGCCGCAGCTTAGCGCCCTTGGCGATGGGATGGCCGTGGCTGCGGTGGGTGCCGACCATATAGTCCTGCTCGCCCAGCGCCATGCAGGCGCCGACCCCGGACGCTTCTTGACCGGCATAGGTGTGGAGCGCCCCCGGGATTTCGCCCTGCGCGTGGATCCCTTCGGCCCGGTCCTCGAAGTGGCGGATGCGCAGCATGCGGCGGTATTTCTCCAGGCTGCGGTCGTTCGGTTGGTCGGTCATCCTGTTCCTTTCAGGCCGGCTCGGGTTCGCGAGCGACGGTGCGATCGGCGACGATCAGTTCCAGCGGGGCGGCATACATCGGCTCCGGGCCGCCCGCCGTCACGGCGTAGACATTCTCCATATGGCAGGGGCCGAGCTTCGCGCCGAAGAACAGGCTGTCGAGGCTGATCAGCATGTCTTCTTCCATCACGAAGCCCTGCTTGACCCCGGCCAGGCCGGCTGCCGGATAGTGAAGAGGGATTTCGAGGGGCATCAGGCCGATGCCGTGCGCCACGACGAGCAGTTTCTCGGGCGTCGGCACGCCCTTGGACTTCAGATGCTCATAGCCGATCGCGGGCAAGCTGGCGGTATTGACGCCGGGCCGCAGCCGGTCCTGCATGGTCAGGAAAGCGTCGCGCAGAATGTCGTGGAGCTTCTGATACTCGGCCGACGGTGTCCCGATTACCGCGGTGCGGTTGATGTCGATCCAGAAGCCGTCGAGCACGCCCTGCGTTTCCAGGATGACGATATCGCCTTGGCGCAGGCGGCGATTGCCTGGCGTGCGAAACAGGTCGGGAATGAAGTCGTCGCCTTCATAGCTGCCGCCGAACAGCATGGCGCCTTCATCGACCGGGATGACGCCGTTCCGCACCATGAAGTCGCAGATGCCGGCCTGCACGTCGTTCCAGTCGACCCCTTCGTGGAGCAGCGATCCGGCATGGGCGATGACGCGGTCGGCCATCCGCCCGACTTCGCGGTATCGGGCGAGCTCCTCGTCGGTCTTCACCACGCGCACGCGCATCATGAAATCAAGCGCGTCGCGATAGGCGTGCGGCACGCGCTCGGCAGCGCGGACCGATACGCGATGCTCGTCGAACCCGATCGTCGCACTGGCGATGCCGTGTTCGGCCAGTGCCAGCGTAATCGCTGCCGCGATGTCGGGCTGACAGTCGCCCTTGATCGCGCCAGCCAGAGCGCCGGCATCCTCCGCCAGCTGCCCGCCATTGCGGTCGGGGTCGGCGTAGCGGCCGACCTCGCAGAAATTAAGCAGGTCGAACGTGCGGATCTCGTCGAAATCGCAGCGTTCGCCCTGTTTCCGCAGCACCGCGATCACGCCCAGATTGGCTTCAGGCACCGCCAGGATGGTGGGCTTGGCCGGATCGGCGAAGACGATCGCGCCCGCGAATGCCTCCATCTGCGTCCAGCGCTCCAGCACCGAATGATAGCCCGTCGCGTAGCGCACATCGTGCGGATGGGTGAGGACGACCGCGTCCAGGCCCTCCGCCGCCATCATGCTCTGGATCCGCGCGACGCGCGGATTGACCGCCCTCACGCCGCGACGCGTTCAGCTTCCGCCGCTGCGCCTTCGTTCGAGATGTCGGCGACGAGCGCCCCTTTCGGCAGATCGCGGAGGAATTCGTGATTGAGGATGAAGCGCACTTCACCGGCGTCATCGGTGAATGCGACCGCGCCGTGGCCCATGAACAGATATTCGGTGACTTGCTCGCAGCGGGCTTCGGAGTGGCGTGACCCGATCGGTTCGTAGCCGAAGGTTCCGGCGGGCGCGGAACCGACATCGTAGATCAACTCGCCCTTGGTCACGAAATACTGGCCGTGGCCAAGGTGCCAGTGGGGCGCGAAGGTGGCGCCGGGCTGCATCTCGACCCACAGCACCCAGTCGCCCGTTTCTTCGCTGTAGCGGAGCAGGCGGATCGTGGTGCCCTGGCCCAGTTCGTGCGGCTGAGCGTCCGCGATGTTGACGATCAGGTCGCCCTGCTTGCCGGCGTCATGGGTAGTGGCCATTGCTCGTCTCCTTCGGAAAAAGCGGTTACATCGTGGCGATCAGCCCCTCGTCCGCGACGATCACCGCGCCGTGCAGCGCGCTCGATCGCGGATCGGCGAGGAAGAGAATGATCTCCGCCATCTGGGCGGGGTCCATGAAAAAGTCGCGGCGCGGCGAGGGGTGGTTCTCCATCAGCGCCGCAATGGCGTGCGCGCCCTCCGGCGTCCGCAGGCCCGCGGTCAGCGGGGTTGCGACCGATCCGGGGCAGACGCAGTTGATCCGGATGCCCTGCGAGCCGAGTTCGGCCGCAAGCGTCCGCGCCAGCATCGCCACGCCTGCCTTCGACGCGGAATAGGCGCTGTCGCCCGCGCGGCCCGCGATGCCCGAAACCGAGCCGACGAAGATGACCGACCCCGCGCCCTTCGCGATCATTCCCGGCAGCGCCGCGCGCGTGACGTAGAAGCTGCCGTTCAGATTGACGTCGATATGCCGGTCGAAAAGATCGATCGGGCTGTCGAGCACGGGATTGGGCGCCCAGATCGCGGCATTGTTGACGAGGATGTCTGCGGGACCGATCGCTGCGGCGAGAACAGCCACGCCCGCTTCGACTTCCGACCAGTTCGAGATATCGACCTGATAGGCCGCTGCCGCTTTGCCGGCCGCAATGGCTGCGTCGATCTCGGCCTGCGGCGCATTGGACAGGATGCCGACGGTCGCGCCTTCGGCGGTGAGCTGCGCGACGACCGCCTCACCGATCCCCGACGTTCCGCCCGTGACGAGCGCGACCTTGCCCGAAAAGCGATTCATTGCGCGGTGTATCCGCCGTCCACGATCAGTTCGGAGCCGTGCATATAGCCTGATTCATCGGAAGCGAGGAAGCGGACCGCCTTGGCGATGTCGATCGGGTCCGCCATGCGCCCGATCGGGTGAGCGGGATCCAGGCCCTTGGCCGCCTGCTCCACCGACTCCGCAGCACCCAGCTCGACAAATCGCTGCAGGATATGATCGACCATCCCGGTCTTCACGCCGGAGGGGTGGATGCTATTGACCCGCACCTTGTAGCCGAGGGCCGAAAACTCCATCGCGCAGGCTTTGGTGAAAAGGCGCAGCGCGCCTTTCGATGCGCAATAACCGGTGTGGAACGGTGAACCGATCAGCCCCGCGACCGACGACAGATTGATGATCGAGGTGCCGAACGGCCGCGTCGCCCCGGTCTTCGCCATCAGCGCGATCGCCGCCTTGGTGCCGAGGAACGGACCATCGGCATTGACCGCCATCTGCTTGCGCCACTGCTCCAGCGTGGTCGCCTCCAGCTTCTCGACGACGACAATGCCGGCGACATTGACGAGAATGTCGAGCGCGCCTTGCTCGGCCTCGATCGCGGCGATGACCGAGCGCCAGTCACCTTCGTCAGTGACATCGAGTTTGTGATAGCGCCCTGCGAAACCGGGTGCCGCATCTTGGATGTCGGCGCCGACGACGGTTGCTCCGGCCTCCGCCAGCGTCGCGGCGATCACCGTGCCGATGCCGCCGGTGCAGCCGGTGACCAGCGCGACCCGGCCTTCAAGTGTTCCAATCACTTCGACGTCTCCTTGATGTCCTGATCGGTAAGCGGGGTGAAGCGGCGGATTTCCGGCTCACCCTCGACGCAGTCCCAGCCCGCAGCCGACATGGCTTTGTGATAGGGCATGTCGGGATGGGCGGCGTAGGCGGCTTCGTCGGCGAACAGCTCGACGAACACGAACAGACGGCGATCGTCATCGGCCCGCATTACCTGGAAGATCGGCACGCCCGGTTCGTTGGCGCGGACATCGGCCTGCAACTGCGCTACGAGGCCCGCGAATTCGTCCTCGCGACCCGGCTTGGTCCTGACGTGCATGACGATGCCGATCATGAATAAAGGCCTTTCGGATGAATGCTGACGATCTGGCGAGGGCGGCACGGCTGGCGCAAGGCGCCGACGCCGAAGCCGCGCGTCCGCTGATCGCTCAAGCCCTTGCCGCCGATCCTGCCGACGCCGATGCGCTGACGCTGCTGGGCCTGGTCGCGCAGCGTAGCGGTGACGTGAACGGCGCGCTCGACGCCTTCGCGCGTGCGCGCGCCGCCGATCCGCGCAATCCAGCACGGCTGGGCAATCACGGCGTCGCGCTGAAGCTGGCCCGCCGTTTCGATCAGGCCATCACGGCGTTCGAAGCGGCGCTGGCGATCCGCCCCGGCGCTGCCGCTACGCTCGCCAACCTTGGATCGTGTCTGATCGAAGCCGATCGCGCCGCCGATGCCGAGGTGCCGCTCCGCGCCGCCATCGCCGCGCAGCCCGATCATGCCGATGCCTGGAACAATCTGGGCGTCACGCTGGCGCGGACCGGTCGCCGCGGCGAGGCGCAGGACGCTTATCGCCGGGCGCTGGCGTTGCGCCCGGGCCATGCCGAAACAGAACTGAATCTGGCTGACGCGCTGGATGAGGAGGTCGCCATCGAAACGATCGCCGCGCGCGTCCTGGTGGCGCGGCCCGGACATCCGCGCGCGGCCAATATTCTTGCCGGCGTGCGCGATCGTCGCGGCGATCTGGCGGGCGCGATCGACGCTTACGGGCAAGCCGCTGAGAACCCCGCCGTCGGCATCAACATGGCGATGGCTCTGCTTCGCGCCGATCGCGCGGAAGAGGCGCTTGCGCTGACCGATCTGCTGCTGGCGGCGGCGCCCAGCGTCACCACGCCCCTGGCGCTCCGCTGTGTCGCGCTCGATCGCTTGGGCCGGATCGAAGAACTTGCTGCGCTGATCGCGCTCGACCGGTTTGTCAGCGTCATCGATCTGGACGACGACACTGGTTTTCACGTCGCGCTCGAAGCTGAGCTGCGCGCGCACCCTTCGCTGACCTTCGAGCCGGACGGTCTCGTGACGCGGTCGGGACGCCAGAGTGATGAACTGGCCGCCGATGTCACTCCGGCGATCAGCCGGCTCGCGACGATCGCCCGAACCGCACTCGCGGAACGGCATCAACGCCATACCGAGGCCGATCATCCCTGGCTGCGTGCGCGTCCCGACGATTGGTCGCTGACATTGTGGGGTACGATCCTGCAGCCCGGCGGCGCGGTCGATCCCCACATCCACGCGCCCAACTGGCTGTCGGGGGTCTATTATCCCACGCTGCCGGACAGCGTCGCCAGTGCCGATGAGGGCGGCTTCGCGATCGGCGCCGTCCCGGCTTCTTTGGGCGGCGGCGGAAAACTGCACATCGAACGTGCGCGCCCGGGCCGGATGATCCTTTTTCCGTCCTTTCTGTGGCACGCGACCTTGCCTTTCGGAGGTGCTGCCGACCGGATCAGTTTCGCGTTCGACCTGGTGCCGACTGGAATCGGGCGTCCCCACCGGCTGAAGAAATAACCGGGCCGGTCGAACCGGCCCGGCAGGCTTGCCCCGCCACGTTGAGGAGAATGGTGGGGCGGGGCAGGGAAAGCGGTGCGGCATCGCGGGTCAGAACTTGACGCCGAACTCGACGCCGAACGATCGCGGGGGCGCATAGTTGGTGAAGTTGAACAGTCCCGCGACCGAGTTCGCCGACACCCGGTAGACCTCGTTCAGCAGGTTGCGGCCGTAGAGTGACACCCGATAGCGGCCGCCCGGATCGTTCCAGTTCAGGCTGGTGCCGACGAGCGTGCGGGCTTCGCCCTGGCTGAACGGAGCGTTCAGCGTGGTCGATTCATATTCCGACTGGTAGTTGACGTCGGCATTGATCGCGAGAGTCCCCCAGGACATTGGCGGCAACTCGTAATTCGCTGAACCGCTGACCGTCCATTTCGGCACGTTGCGCAGCTTCAGGAACGACGCGTCGTCATTGGTGCCGTTGCCGTCGATGTCGGTGAAGAAGCTGAGATACTTCGCCTTCTGCCAGCCTAGCGACGCCGACAGTGTCAGGCCGTCGACCGGAACCGCGCTGCCTTCAAGTTCGATGCCGTAGACTTCCGCCTTGCCCGCGTTGGTCGTCCGCGTTTCCTGCCCGGGCAAGCCGGTGATCGGATCGATGAACGGCACCACCGCGTCGCGCTGTAGGTCGTTGTATTTCACATAGAAGCCGGCGGCGTTGAAGCGCAGCGTGCGGGCCGCATTCTCGGTCTTGAAGCCGAGCTCGAAGCTGTCCGCAGTCTCTTCCTTGAACGGCAGCGCCGAGGTGGCGGACATTGCCTGCTCGTTATAGCCGCCTGATTTATAGCCTTGGCTGTAGGTGAAGTAATTGTTGATCCCGTCCGCGATCTCCCAGCGATAGCCGGCGCGGATGGTGGGCTTGGAAAATTTCGCGCTGTCCGAATATTCGGGCCAGAAGCCCTTCTGGATGAGCGAACGGCGCACCTGCGGCCGCACCGAGAAGCTCTTGTCCTCCTTGGTGTAGCGGGCGCCGAAGAATATGGAGAAGGGATCGGTGACCTTATACTCCGCCTCCCCGAACGCGGCATAGCTGTCGACCTTGTAATTCGCGGTCGACATGTTGGGATCGGTCAGCGCGGTGGGGTCGCCCAGGAAGCGCAGGAACCCGAGTAGCGAAGTCGCGGAGGCGTCGAGCTTCTGGCCCCAATACATCGCGCCGGCGGTGATCTTGAACCGGTCCGAGAAGTCCGACGAGAAGCGCGTCTCGAAACTATATTGCTTGCGGACATCGTCGCGCGTCGAGACGAAAAGATACGCGTTCTCGCCGGTATAGTCGGACGGCAGGATGGACTTCACCCGACGATAGCCACCAACCATCGTGAGCGTGCCGATATCGTCCCACGTCTTTTCGCCGCGCAGATAGACGCCATCGACGTTGATCCGGTGGCCGAGCAGCGTGCCAGGACAAGTCGGCCGCGTAGCGTCGCCCTGATCGTTGGCGTCGCCCTTGCAAAGGGTCGTGCCGGTGTCGAAAGGGCTGGCGCCCGTCGTCTGGATGCCGGGATAGCCCAGCATGTCGAACAGGAAGCCACGTGGCGATTCATTCACACTGGGCGGCGAGTCGCCGCGGTCGCGCAGCATCTCGTAGGTCAGCATGACGTTGGTCTGCGGATCGGGCTCCCACAACAGTTTCGCACGGCCGCTGAAATAGCGGGTGCCACCGATCCGCTGGCCGCGTCCCGGCACGCCCGCGACGCCATCCACCGGGTTGTTCTTGGTCAGCCGGTAATAGCCGTCGCTTTCCTGAAAGGAGCCCGCCGCACGGAAGAAGAGCGTGTCGGCCAGCGGGATATTGATCGCGGCCTTGACGTCCTTCGTGTTGAAGCTGCCATAGCCCGCCCGGACTTCGGCCTCGAACTTGTTGGTCGGCCGTTTGGTGATGACGTTGACGACGCCTCCGACGGTGTTCTTGCCGAACAATGTTCCCTGCGGCCCGCGCAGCACTTCGATCCGGTCCACGTCGAACAGGTCGAACAATTGGGTCTGAACGTGGGCGAGCACGAAATCGTCGACGATGACGCCGACCGCAGGCTCGAAGGTCAGGATGATATCGCCGGTCGATTGGCCGCGAATACCGATCGAGGCCGCGTTGAACCCCGGCACATTGGTGATGACGACGTTGGGGACGTCGCCGGCCAGTGCGCGAATATCCGTCGCGAACTTGCGCTCGATCGTGGTCGACGAAAAGGCGGTGACCGCGACCGGAACGTCCTGTAGCGATTCCTCGCGCCGGCGCGCGGTGACGACGATATCTTCCAGTGCCGTAGGACGGGCGCCCGTGTCGTCAGTGCCTGAGGCGCTCGGCGCCGGAGGCTGGCTCGCCGGTGTGGGCGAGGCGTCGGCCGGTCGGTCTTGTGCGACAGCGGCCGAACTTATCACCAAGGCGCTGGCGGTCGTGAGCAAGGTCGTAAATGCTGGTCCGTGGGCGCGTGCGGCATCCCGGCGGAAATCTCCCATGTCATCCTCTCCCTCCCGGACCCGGCCGCTTTTCCGCGACTCGGGTCAATGCCCGTGCGGCTGCACCGGCATTCAATAAAAGAGCATAGATGTTCTTTTTTGGAAACATAAAAAAGACAAACATGTTCGTCTTTTTTTGGAGGGAGACCGTGCGGGTTGTCCGACCGCTGCATAACGTCGGGCGGCCTCAGCGAGGCCGCCCGGAAAAAAGGTGTAGCTAAGTTTCGTGTCAAACTTGGCGCCGGCTGTTCGACTCAGAACTTGATGCGCGCGCCCGCCGTGAAGGTCCGGCCGATCGTGTCGTAAAGCGACAGATTGGTTGGCAGGTTGTTAGCCACGACGGTGCTTGGGATGATCGGCGGCTTGCGGTCGAACAGGTTGTTGACCGTCGTGAAGAACTGGAAGTTGCCGCCGAACGACGGCACGTCCACCCGCAGCGTTAGGTCGGTGTAGAAAACCGAGCCTACCTTCGGATCGGTGAAGACGTTGTTGAACTGCGTGAACCCGCCGCCGGCGACAGTCCGTACGGACGGGATCGCGACCGTCAGACTGCTCAGATACTGCTCGTTGATGTTGATCCCGAAATTCTTGTACGAAAAGTCGAAGCTCAGATTGCCCCGCCATTTCGGATAACCCATCGGGTTGCCGCTGACGGTGCTGAGGCCGGTCAGGTCGAGCGTCGCGGTGTTGGCGAAGGCGCGGGTCTCGTATTTCAGCAGCCGCGTGGCGTAGAGCCGCACCGCCAGGGCCGTATCGCCCCAGGACTTGCGGTAGCTCGCGTCGAAGTCGATGCCGCGCGTGCGCAGGAAGGCGGTGTTGGCGGGCGCGACGAGGACGCTGGTCAGCGAGTTGTCGGATCCGCGCGTGATCAGCGCGCATTCGGGTGCGTTCGCATCGGCACCGCAGTTGTTGACGATCTGCTGCGCGGTCAGCGTGCCGATCTGTTTCTTCACGCGGATCTGGAAATAGTCGATCGCGAGGCTGAAGCCGGGCAGGAAGCTCGGCGAGAACACGCCGCCTGCGGTGAGTGTCCTGGCGACTTCGGGCTTCAGGTCTGGGTTGCCGCCGTTGAACAGCAGCGCGGTCACCGCGGCTCCGCCTTGCGCTGGATCGATGACCTGGGTCAGCGCGGTGGTGCGCCCGGCAAACAGCTCGAACAGGTTGGGCGCGCGGATGTCACGCGACAGCGTGCCACGCAGCAGCAGGTCGTCCACTGGCTTCCAGGTTGTGCCGACCTTCCACGTTTTCACCGATCCCGAGGTGGAATAGTCGGTGATGCGGCCGGCGCCGTTGATGCTCAGTTCCTGAAAGAACGGCGTGTCCTTGAGGATCGGCACCGCGAGCTCGACATAGCCCTCCTTCACGTTGAGGCTGCCGTCGGCGACGCCGACATTGGTCAGATAGTAGAAGAATTGGGAGGCGGGCACGCCGCGAAGGCCGGCGAAATAGGCCGCGCGAATGGCGGCCGTCGCCGCCGCCGTTTGGGCCGGGGTGGCCAGCGGCGGCGAGACCAGGAGCGACGGATCGGCGTTGCTCGTCAAGTGCAGCGACTGGTGGCGATACTCGCCGCCGATCGCGAAATCGACCGGGCCGGCGGGCAGGTCGAACAGGCTGCCGCTCAGGTTGGCGATAACGGAATCCTGCTTCAGCCGCGCATTGTAGCGCGATGTGCCGGTCGCATAGGCATAGCCAGCAGGCGTCGCCGTCGCCGGATTGACGCCGATGATGTTGAGCGGGGAGCAGCCCGCATACTGCGCGCGGATCGCGGGGTCGGAATTCAGCAGCACGTTGCAGGTGATCGTGCCGGCGGCGACCCCGCCGGGATTGCCGGCCGGCGCCACGACGGCGTCGACTGCTGCGAACGCTTTCTTGATGTCGTAAAGTCCCGACTGGGCCGTCTCGAGCTTCGAATCGCCGTGCGTGAAAGACACGTCCCACTTCAGCGAGGTGCCGATTTTGCCCTCGATCCCGGCCGTGGCCTGCCAATAGTCGGTGATCTCGCGCGTGCGCGGCAGCGGCTGGCCCGCGTCATAGGTGCTGAGGGTCACGCTGCCACCGACGGGCAGCGAAGCGTCGATCGCCGCCGGCAGATAGGGATTGCCCTTGTAGATGAAAGCCGTGCTGGGCGGGCTGAACGCGTTGGTCAGCGAGGTGAAGCGGACGTCGCTGCGGGAGTAGATGCCTTGCGCGAAGACGCTGATATCGTCGGTCAGGTCGTAGCTCGCCCGGCCGAACGCCTGGTAGGTCTTGAGCGGAGCAACCGCGCTGGCCGACGACGGAATCTGGAAACCATCGCCATTGGTGACGACACCGCCGGTCCCGGTCGCCGTGCCGGGGTTTGCCGGACGGAAGGTGTTCGGGCCGGTGAAGACCGTGTTGACAAACGGATTGCCGGTCACGCTTGATCCGATGATCCGGCCGAATGGCGTACCGGCTGTTATGAAGGCATTGGTGACCGCGGTGTAGGGATTGTTCTCGCCGCCCGGCAGGCAGGCGGGCGTGCCAGCGGGTGTGCAGCCGACAGTCGCGCCGACATAAGCATAGCCTTGCCGGCCGATCTTGCGGTCCGACCGCACCATGCCTTCATTGTTGTAATATTCGCCGCTCAGTAGAATGTGGCCCCGTCCTTCAGCGAACTCCGTTCCGTAGGCGAGGCCAAGCCGCTGGTTGCCATTGTCGCCGCGCTGCGAGACGCCGGCCTGCGCCACGCCGCTGACGCCGGTGAAGCTGCGGTTGAGGACGAAGTTGACGACGCCCGAGATCGCGTCCGAACCATAGGCGGCCGATGCGCCGCCGGTCACGATGTCGACGCGCTGGATCAGGAGGTTGGGCAGCACGTTGGTATCGAAGGTGCCGAGATAGGTCGTCGGCGTCACGCGCAGCCCGTCGAACAGGATCAGGGTGCGGGTCGGGCCGATGGCGCGCAGGTTCAGGACGTTGCCGTGGATCGGCGAGTTGGCGAAGTTGAGCGCGCTGCGCGACGGGCTCTGCGAGTTGGTGAACTGCGGCAGCTTGTTCAGCCCGTCCGGGATGCTGGAGGGCGTCGCCTTGACGAGCTCGTCGATCGTCGCGACGGTCACCGGCGTCGGCGCGGTATAGCCGTCGCGCACGATGCGTGATCCTGTGACGGTGATGTCTGGACCTTCTCCGGCGTCCCTGGAGTCCGCTGTCTGCGCTGGCTTGTCCGACGTGGTGTTCGTGCTTTGCGCGAAGGCCGGGCTGGCGATCGCGGCCAAGGCGCAGCTGACCAGTAAAGCTGTTTTCATGGTCTTATCCTCTCCGGTGTGGGCGCTCTGGCGGCGCGTGTCTTGGGTTCGCGGCGGACGGTTCCGCCTGAGTGCGGGTCACGAAAAGCAACAAGGCGGCCGCGGACGCGGCAAAGCCACCGATCAAGGCGAGCGCGGCGGAAAGTGGCTCCGCGAAGCCAGCGGTCCGCGCCCAATCGCTCACAAGGCCGACCGCGATCGGTCCCAGGCCTGTGCCGAGCAGTGCCGCTGTAAGAGTGGACAGCGCGATCATTTGCGCGCGGAGCGGCTTGGGCGACGTCAGCTGCAGCGGGATCGAGCCCATGCTGACGACGGCGCTGGTGAAGAACACCGCGACCCCGGCCATGACGATCATGCTCCAATAGCCGGGCATGAAAGGCGCGGCAGCGGCACTGACCGCGAGCAGCACGGCAGACACGCGCATCTGCCCGAGCACGCGCCCCAGCACGCCTTCCGGTTCGCCGCGCGCGGCGAATGCGCCGGCAGCGAGCGTCGCGACCGAGCCGGCGACGAGATAGGTCATGCCGAAGCCGGCGCCCATCGCCGCTTCGCCGACCGGGAATCGCCGGAGGATCGCCGTCGGCATCCAGGCGACATGCGCGTTCAGCACCATGACGATGAGTGCGAGCGCCAAGATATAAGGAATGCAGAACCGCCGGTTCGCGATGACGAAGGTGTAGAGGTCCCGCACCGATGCGCCCGCTGCCGCCACTCCGGCAACACGCGGATCACGAAGGAGAAACAGCAGCGCCGGCGCGAGCAAGAGGCCAGGCAGGCCCGCTAGCATGAACAGCACCTGCCACGGCTCCATACCGGCCGGCAGCGTTGCGCCGGCGAGCGACGCGTAGATCGCACCGCCTGCCAGCAATGCGAGGCCGCCGCCGACGAATGGCGCGAGCATGAAGATTGATGTCGCGCGTGCGAGGCCTTTGGAATCATGGAGGTCGGCCATCAGAGTCAGGGCGGCGGACGGCAGGCCAGCCTCGGCCATCGCCAGTCCGGTGCGTGCCGCGAGCAGATGCCAGAAACTCTGCGCCAGTCCGCACGCGGCGGTCATCAGGCTCCATACCGCGACGCACGCCGCCGCCAGCCGCGCGCGGTCACCTCGATCGGCCAGCCTCGCGAGCGGCAGTGACGCGATCACGTAGAACAACGAGAAGCTGATGCCCTGCAGCAGTCCGATCCGTGCGTCGCTCAGCTGTAGTGACGCTTTGATCGGGGTGACGATCAGGCTCATCACCTGACGGTCGATATAGGCCAGGGCGAAACAGGCGGTCAGCAATATGGTCGCGCCCCAGCGGCCGAGCACCATCGGTCGGGTAGCGATCGGGGCGGGACCGGCGGTGATCACGGGTCGCCCCAGATCGCGAGCGCGTCGAGCGCCTCGACATCGGCGCCGCGCGCGCGGAGCGGATTGACCTCGAGCGAGACGAGATCGGAGCCGAGCGCGAGCGCCGCGTCGCCGATCGTGCGGATCGCGGCCGCGAGCGCGTCCCGGTCGGCGGCTGTCTGTCCGCGATAGCCGTCGAGCACGCGGGCGCCACGCAACTCGCTGAGCATCGCGAGCGCGTCGGCGTCGGTAATCGGGAGCAGACGCAGGCTGGTGTCGGCCAGAGCCTCGATCCACACGCCGCCCAGCCCCGCCGCGATCACCGGACCCCAAGCGGATTGTGCCGTGCCGACGAACATCTCCAGCCCCGGCTCCCGCATCGGCAGGACCAGGCAACCTTCGATCGGCGCGCCGGGATAGGCCGATTTCGCGGCCGCGATGATTTCGCCGAACGCCGTCACGATGGCGGCTTCGTCGTTCAGGTTGAGGCGGACGCCGCCGATATCGCTTTTGTGCAAAATGGCGGGCGAAGCGACTTTGAGCACGACAGGGCTGCCCATAGCCCGCCATGCCGCCACCGCTTCGCCCGCAGTAAGGGCGAAAGCCCGGGGAGGGATTCGAACGCCCTTTTTCTCAAGATAATCAAGCGCTTCCCGTTCCGACGAAGGTCGCTCGGATGGGGTGTCGGCCGTCATCGGCTTCGCGAGTGCGGAGGCTGTTGTGCGGGACCAGCGCTCCGCGGCCGCGAAAGCGCGTACGGCCAGATCGACGCCACCGATGACGGCGGGAATGCCAAGATCTTCCATCAGCCCGCGCGACGCGGCGGTCACCGGTCGCAACGCCTGGTTGACGAGGAAACCCGGCCGGCGCCCGGCTCTCAGGCCGTTGCCGATGTGACGCAGCGCCGCTTCGTGCAGATAGTCGGTCTCGCCGCGCGGCAAGTCGTACACGCAGGCCGCGACGCCGATCGCGGGATCGTCCGACACGATCCGCAGAACGGTTTCGAACAGGCTGGGATCGACGACGGCGGCGCCGGTGATGTCCATCGGGTTGAGCGTGCCGCCGTAGGACGCGATGCAGCCCTGCAGTTTCTCGACCGTTTCCGGCGCGAATTGCGGCAGACTGAGTCCGACATCGACCGCGACATCGGCCATGATCTCGCAGGCACCGCCGGAGATCGATACGATCGCGACGCCGCCGTCGATCGGCCCGCCCTGGGCGAACAGGCCGGCGGTTGTCACCAACTCCTCGATCGAACCAACGCGGATAATGCCGTCCTGCCGGCAGACCGCGTCGAAGATGCGGTCGTCGCCGGTAACTGAACCGGTATGCGCCTGGGCAAGCTTGCTCGCCAGTTCGGAGCGGCCGACCTTCAGCACGATCACCGGCTTGCCGTTGGCGCGCGCGCGCTGCGCTGCTTGGCGGAAGGCCGGCGGGTCGTTGATCGTCTCGGCGAACATCGCGATGACGCGGGTCTGCGGTTCGTCGGCCAGGAAATCGAGCACGTCGGCGCTGCTGACATCGGCCTCATTGCCAGTCGCGATGGCATAGCTCAGGCCAATGCCCTGCTGCTGGGCGAAGCTGGCGATGACTTGGGTCGTCGCCCCGCTCTGCGACACGATCGCGACCGGTCCCGACAGCCAGTCGTGCATCAGCGGCGTCGGTGAGACGGGGATGCGGTCAGCGTAATTGATGAAGCCCAGGCTGTTGGGGCCAAGCACGCGCAGCCCGGCATCCCGCGCGCGCTGCACCAGGGCGACCTGCGCGGAATCCCCGTCGGTTCCGGTCTCGGCATAGCCCGAGGTCAGGATCATCGCGTTGCGGATACCGGCGGCGCTGGTGTCCTCGACAGCCTCCGCCACGCCTTCGTTCGGCACGAAGATATAGGCGAGGTCGGGAACCTCCGGCAGGTCGCGGCACGACTTTACCGCGCTTTGCCCATGCGCGTCGGCGCCGCGCCGGTTCACGAGATGGACATTGCCCTCGAACCCGATCCGGCTGAAATTGGCGTGGACCAGCCGCGACCACGGCGAGCGGTCGCTGGCGCCAACCAGCGCGACCGATCGCGGCCGGAACATCTTGTCGAGCGCAGTGCTCACCGGCCAGTCCACTTCGGCGCGCGCTTCTCGACAAAGGCGCGGGGTCCTTCCTGGAAGTCGGCGGTGGTGAACAGATACTCCATCGTCCGGCGCATCGCCGCGATCGACTCCTGCTCAGGCGTTTCCTCGGCGGCACGCGCGATCTTCAGGCTTTCGCGCACCGAGAGCGGTGCGTTCGCGCAAATCTTTCGAGCGAGATCGAAGGCGGTGTCGATCACCGCCTCTTCCGGCACGACGCGGTTGACCAGACCGAGCGCATAGGCCCGGGCGGCGTCGATCGGCTCCCCCAGCGCTATGATCTCGAGCGCGATCGCGCGCGGAATCTGGCGCGGCAGGCGATAGATGCCGCCGGCACCGGCGATCAGACCGCGCTTCACTTCGGGCAGACCCAGCACTGTCGTGTCGGCGATCACCCGAAGATCGCAGGCGAGTGAGAATTCGAGGCCACCGCCCAGCGCCGATCCGCGCACCGCGACGATCCAGGGCTTTGTCCGCTTAGACTCGACGAAGCCGCCGAAACCGCCATCCGGGGTAGAAAGTTCGGCCCCACGCCCGGCGGAGACTTCCGCAAGGTCGGCACCGGCGCAGAAGGTGACAGCGCTGCTGGATGTCAAGACGACTGCCCAGATCGAGTCGTCGGCTTCGGTTTCCTTGACGATCGCATCAAGACGGCGGGCAACGGCACCATTGACCGCGTTCCGCTTTTCCGGCCGATTTAGCATCACAACCGCGATATGGTCGTCGACCCGTTCGAACAGCACCACATCGTCGGACATCGGTTTCTCCAGAAAACAAATCTCTGCGCCCGCAGCAAGACAAATGCTGGGACGGCGAAAAGCAGCACCGTGCAATGACTGCCCGGTTACGGATCGATCAGGTTGGAAAAGCTCTCATCGCATCCCTCATCCCCAACCGTGACTGTACGCGCAGTCCGGTATTGTTGATGTTGAAGATGTCGGCCGAGCGGGAAGCTGTCTAATAGGTATCACAACATTGTTGATATGATTTTGCTATGAGAGGCCGCGCAATCTAAGCGCATAAGTCCAGAACGATGCGCCCGGGGGACTGCGATCGCCCGCCCGCCGAACGATATTGAGGTTGAAGCTGAGATCGGGCGCGTCGAGTTCCACCATCACCAGTGGTTCCGGCAGGCTGTTGGCCGGGGTATATTGCCCGATCAATGCTAGCATGCCTGTGCGATGAGAGTTGTGAATGATCGCCCGGACACCGGTTTCAGCAAGGTGCACGACCGAGATTCCCGCCGCTTCCATCACGGGCGCGAGCGAGTCGTGCAATGGGGGATTCACGACGCGACGGAAGATCGCGACCTCGCGGCCAGCCAGTTGTTTCAGCGGCAATGGCTGGCGCAGTTCGCGCAAATCATCCGCCCATCCCAGCACGGCCATGGGATAACGTGCGACGATCACGGCTTCGGTCGCCGGCTCGACGTGCGGACCGATGGTGAAGGCGATGTCCAGCTCCCCTGCGCGAAGCTGCTTCAGCAATTCGACCGACAGGGCATTGGTCACTTCCAGCTCGATCCTTGGATGGGCCGACACGAACCCGTCGAGAATTGCGCTGCGCATTGGCATCTCGGCCGAAAAATCGGGCGCACCCACGCGGAGAACGCTTGTCTCCCGGTCCCGGATACGACGCGCGCTGTCGGTCATCCGCTCGACCGCGACCAGATAGTCGCGCGCGGCGGGAAGTAGCGCCTCGGCCTGCGGAGACAGCACCACGCCCTGGTTGCGGTTCCGCTCGAACAGCCGGAATCCGATCTGGTCCTCGAGCTTGCGAATCTGCACGGACAGCCAGGGCTGGGCGACGTTCAGCCGCTGGGCCGCGCGCGTGAAGGAGCGTTCGTCCGCCACCGCGACGAAGCTCTTCACCAGCCGAACCTCGACGTCCTGCATCGATCCTCCCCGGCCCGAAACGGCCACCGACCGGATATTGTCTCCGGCGTCGGCCGCCGCTTCGGGCGTCCCGCTTTAGCGAGTCCTTGTCGTTATTATCGTCAAACGGCGCCTTCCCAGCAAATCCGGCCGTCGCGGGCCACCGCGCGCCCAGCCGAACCGACCGGTTGCCCATCGCGCGACATCAGGAAAGCGAGTGTCGCGGCGTCCTCGCCCGGCACATGGGCGAGGAAACGCGCGCCGTCCGGGTTGCGCGCGATCACGGTGCCGAAGCGCGGCTCGCCGGTGCGGCCGAACGGAATGGTGAAGGTCTCGATCGTGCCCGGTCCCTCATAGCGGTCGAGCAGATCGGGGGCCGGCCCGCGCCGGGCATCGGCTTCTGCTTGCGCCGAGTAATTTTGGGGGAAGGCGCCGACGGCGACCGGCCTGCGCGTGAACACCATCGAATGGCTGTGCGTGGCATAGCCGCCATTGGCGACGATCAGGCCATGCTCGCCGCCGTGGCGCAGCTTCCGCACCATCTGCGCGGCCGCGTGCATCATGCAGTTGCCGATCGGGCCGCCGCCGAAGGTCAGCCCGCCATAGACGCTCGCCGGACGGTCGGTCGGCCAGCCGAGCACCCGTCGCGCCATCTTGGGGACGCAGGGGAAGCATGAGTAGAGCTCGACATGATCGATATCGTCGGTCGCCAGCCCGTTCAGTTCCAGCGCCTTGGTGACCGTCGTTTCCAGGCTCGCCGAGCGCGCATAGCTGTCACGCCGCAGGAAATCCGCGTCCTCGTGCGCGGCGGCGCCAGGCCCGACATAAACCAGCCGGTCCTCGGGAATGCCGAGTTCGCGCGCCAGCTTCAGGCTCGCGACCAGCACCGCCGCGCCCATATTCACAGACGCGTTCGCGACCATCAGCTTGGTGTAGGGGAAGCTGACCATGCGGTTGTCGGCGCTGGCGGTCGTGACGTCCGACGGCGCGACCGCACGGCGCAGCCAGGCCTTGGGATTGGCGGCCGCGACCTCGGAAAAGCCGGACCAGATCGCGCCGCTTTCCTGCTGGCCCTCGTCGAGCGTCTGGCCCCAGGCGGCGCGGGTCGCGTTCTCGTAGAGCGGGTACACGTCGATCGGTGTCAGCAGTCCGTATTCGCGGGCAAGCGGCTTGGCGAGCGCGGTCGCGACATCAGTGATAGAGCTTTTAGGCGGTTCCTGCCCCGCGGCGATCGCTGCCTGCGCACGCCGCGCCGCTGTCCGAAGCGCTTCGGCGCCGACACAGGCCGCGAGCTGGATCTCGCCGGAGCCGATCAGATTGGCGGCGTCGTTGATGAGCTGCAGCGGACCATCGCCGCTCGCCTCGAACGTCTTGGTCAGCCTTGGTGGCCGGGTGGGAAGCAGGTCCGCGAGCGCGTCTTGCGGCGCGGGCATTGGAAAGCTGATCTCGTCCTCGACGCCCAGCCAATCGAGCCGGCCCAGCAGGTCGGGGGCGGCATCAAGCTCGGCCTCCTGGAGCGCGGCGAGCATCAGCTGGATGGCGTCGAGACCTTCGGTCTCATTCGCGGGCCGGTCGCAGATTTCGCCGACGCCAATAATCACGGGAATCAGTCGTTCATCGCCCATCGCTGTCACAGCGGGCTCCTTATCGAAGGCTGGCCGTGCGCTTGGGCGTGCGCGCGGCGGCCAGTTGCACATTCGGGCCAGGCCCGTCGAACGGTGCCGCCGCGCTCCCCCGCGGTTGCACCAGAAACCTCGTTTATTCGGCCGCCATCCGGCTTGCTTCCTCGTCGACGACGCCGTCCGTAAGGTCGCCCTTCCAGGCCCGCCGGTAGAAGTCGAGATCCACGACGAACTGAACCTGGTCGTTCTCGTCGATGAAAGTCACCGGGCCGTGGCCGAAATAGAGGAATTCGGTCTCGCTGACGCCTGCTGCTTCCTCGTGGATCTCGCCATAGACTTCGTAGCCATAGGTGCCGGCCTTGGCCGATCCCTGCTCGAAGACCAGCTCGCCCTTGGTGATGTAGAACTCTGCCGGAGAGATGTGCCGGTGCCGCCCGAATTTGGTGCCTGGCGCGAGCTGGACGAACAGCACCCAGTCCCCGGTCACTTCCGAATAGCGCAGTAGCTTGAAGCGCGCGCCTTCGCCAAGGTCGGCCCAGGGGATGGAAGGAATGTCCGCCAGCAGCGGCCCCGGCCGGCCAGGATCGTGATTGTCCGTCGTTCTCAACATCGTCCGATTCCTCTCCAAGGTCTGCGGGCGGCGGAAGGGTAGGCGGCTGCCGCCACCCGGCAACCTATGCTTTTGCACAGCCGCTGTTATTCCGCGAACGCGGCCCACAGGTCAAAGGGCGGCATGATCCGCGCGGTCCCCGCCGTCCGCAGCGGATTACTGAACCGATGGGTTTCAAGGCCGAGCGTGTCCTCGAAAACGCTGATTCGCCCAATCCCTGCGCCGTCCGGTTCGATCAGCACGCCGATCTGGCGTGGTCCAGCCTCGCCGCGCGGATGCAGGAACAGGACCGCGCCCTGTTGGTCGGCGCAGACGATCCGCGACCTTAACGCCTCGCCCGCGAGCACATCCGTCAATCGACTGCTGTCAGCCGCCGCGAAGCCCGACAAGGGAGTCGTTCCGATCATGCCCAGCTGCGCGCCGGGCGAAAGTAGCGCTTCAATCTGATCAGGCGCTTTCGTCTCGATTGCCGCAACAAAGCCCTGCGCCAGTGCCAATGTCGCGGATTTGTCCCGCGCACCGCTCAGGGGCGGCAACACCGCGAAGGGGGTCGCCGGCTTCTCGCGAGGTCTCGTCAGCCGGTTGCCGGCCACTGCCTCCTCGAACATCGCCGTGTCGAAAATCTCGACGATCTCGCGGATCAGCCCGTCGCCGATCCTGAAGATCTGGAGGTAGCGCTGATCATACCGCCCGCCGGTGGCGTTGGGCAGGCCGCCATGCATCAGCCCGACGACGAACGGCGGATCGACGATGACGACACGGGCCGCCTTCACATAGGATTCGCTGCCGCCGACCAGCCCGCCGAGGACATGGTGGATCATGTGCTCGAAGAGCGCTTCGCGCCCCTGGAATCGGCCTGAGACGACGGTCTCGCCCGCCATCCAGCAGACCACATCGGGTGCATGAAGGGTCACGACCGTGTCGAAATCGCCCTCTGTCGTCGCGGCGTAATAGCGCTCGATCAGCGCGGCTTCGTCACGCGGGCCAGTCATGACCTCAGTACGTCATCGGCCGGTCGAGCCGCGCCCGCGCCAGCTTCGGCGGATTGTCGAACAGCGCGTGCTCGGCCAACGCGGTGTCGAAGAAGGCGTGCATCTCGCGGATCTTGTCGTCCTCGAACCGGAAGATCTCGCAATAGGTCTGATCATAGCGCAGCCCCGCCCGCGTCGGCCCGCCGCCTTCCATGATCGCGACGACGCGTTCGTCATCGGCGCACATCACCTTCCACCGCCTTGCGAAATGCATTTCCTCGGGGATGAGCGCGGCGTGGACCTGCGCGGCAATCAGGTCGTCGGTCACCGCCGCCTTGCCTTCCAGGCGCCCCGACGCTGGGGTGCTGCCGGCCATGTGGATGACGATGTCGTCGTGATACATGGCCTCCACCGTTTCCCACTCGCCGCGCGACATCGCGTCGAAGTAGCGGGTGAGCAGCTCGATATTGCGCCGGCGCGTCATGCTCGCGCGCTCATCGGCAATGGCGCCTCGGCAGGGTCCAGAACAATGTCTGGCTCGACCGGGGAACGAGCAATCAGCTCAGTGATGACGGCCCCCGCGATCAGATCGTCGATCAGTTTGTGGAAATGCGGCAGGCGCCGCTCGTCGCTGCTGAGGATTGGGCCGGCGAAGCTCTGCGAGCGCTGGCCGGCCTGCACATGTTCGACCAGGCCGATGTCCTGGCCCAGCACTTCGTTGACGACCGGATGCGCGCGCGCGCCCCATTCCAGAATGTCGCCGACTGGTTCGCTGCCGCCCCGTACCACGCGATGCTGATATGTGGGCTGCGCTTCGCCCTCGGCCAGCGGCGCGCACATGATGAAGTCGAAATACATCCGCTCCGGGTCGCCGCTCGGATGCGGACGATAGCGCATCGCCACGTAGAATTCCGGGAACAGGTTGAAATGGACGCTCGGGAACAAGTGATAGTGATAGGCGTCGCTGAGCTGGCTGTCGTCCAGCGCCTCGAACGGGAATAGCGCCTCGCCAGCCTGCTGCCGCGCCCGCTTGGCCTGCTGCACGGCGCCCCGGACATGGCCGGCCGAACCCGGAAAGTCCGCCGGATCGATGCCGTTGGCCGTCAGCAGCATCTCTAGCGCCGGGTTCAGCGCCGATTGCTCGGGATACATCGGCGACGGCCGGCCATATTCGTTGACCATGTAGCTATGGATGCCGAGCAGCGCGATCGGCGCGTCCTCATTGCCCCAGGCCAGGATTTCGCGGTGCAGCGTCTGAAAATGGTAGCTCTCGTTGAACGCGTCGAGCACGGTCTTCCAGTTGCAGCCGAACTCGAACGTCTTGTAGTCGACGATATGTGCTCGCTCCATGCGGTAGGCGGCAAGCTTGGAGGCCATCGGACCCAGATAGTCCGCGAGCGGAGGCGCTGCGTCGTCGAGCGTGAACCAGCACCAACCGGCGAACTCCTCGACGCGGAAGCGGACGAGCGACGTGCAGGCCGGGTCGTCGATCACGGCAGGGTCGAACCGCTCGCGATACGGGACCTTGGTCAGATTGCCGTCGAGGTCGAACGCCCATCCATGAAAGGCGCAGGTGAAACCGGACAGCGAGGTCGGCCCATCCTCGCCCAGCACCAGCCGGTTCCCGCGATGCCGGCAGACATTGTAGAAGCCGGTGACGCGGCCATCCGCGCCGCGCACGAACAGCAGACTCTCGCGGCCGAGGCTTTGCACGAAGACGTCGCCGTCCTCCCGGATTTCCTCGGCGCGCGGCCCCATGTGCCAGAGCTTGGTCCAGACGTGCGACCATTCCTGACCGGCCCGCTCGGGCGACCAGTACCAGCTCGGATCGATGGCGAAGAATGACGGATTGCTTGTCGCCAAGCTGGTTCTCCTCAGGCTTGGGCCTGAAGCTAAAACCTTGTGAACCCTATCCGAACCTAGCAGAAAGCAGGGGGCGTCCCAGCTGATGATCAAGCGCGCAAAATGTCTTCCGCCAGCAAAAGCAGCAGCTTCACATCGATGAAGCAACCCTCGGTACGCTTCCCAGCGATGAACGCGGCGACTTTGGGCAGCGGCACGCGATGGACCGTGATGCCCTCATGCGCATCGCCGCCGCCCTCGCCGACTTTGGTCAGCCCGTGCGCCTTCACCAGCGTGAAGGTCTCGGAGACCATGCCCGGTGACGACGCGAAGCGGCCCATCACTTCTACGCGATCGGGTCGGTAGCCGGTCTCTTCCTCCAACTCGCGGGCGGCGGAGGTTTCAACCGTCTCGCTCTCATCGATGTCGCCGACCAGCCCGGCGGGAAGCTCCAGGCACGGCGCGTCCAGCGGCACACGGAATTGCTCGACGAGCAGGATATGCCCGCCATCGATTGCTACGATCACCGCCGCGCCGATGCTGTTCGCGCGGCCGACGAATTCCCAGCGCCCCTTGCGCTTCGCCTCGATGTATTTGCCCGACCACATCACCTCGATCGGAGCGTCCGGGTCGAAGCTCACAGCTGAATCAACCGGTCGGGCAGCTCGTTGGGATCGGTGCCGGTGTAAGGGAGGTGGGTGGCGAGCACGTCGCCAATCTTGCCGACGGCAGCCGCGATGCCGTCGCCGGGCTTGCCGGCCTTCACGCCTTGCAGCAGCGCGACCATCGCGTCGCCCCATTCCTCGCCCGAGATTTTCGAGTGGATGCTGGCGTCCGCGACGATCTCGGCGCGGTGCTCGGCGAGGCTTAGGTAGAGAAGAACGCCGGTGCGGCTCGCGGTGCGCTTTTCGGTGCCGACCTGGAAGATCAGGATCGCCCGCCGCCGCACCCGCCGCGCCTTGGTCGCGTGCGGGGCGAGGGCCTGCTTCACCTTCGGCAGCCGGAAGATCAGCCAGCCGACCACGAATGCGCCGGCGGTCTTGAGCAGCAGGACCAGAACGACCAGGCGCAGCGGCGGCGCATCCGGTCCCCAAGGCTCGTGGATCAGCGAGACCGCCCAGTGCAGCAGGCCGGGGAAGGTCGCGAAGATGGCGAGCGGCAGCAATGCGAACAGCAGCGCCCAGTGCAGCGTCACGTCATTGTAGCTGTCCGATTCGGGCGCGACGACGACCGACACTTCACCGTCCGTGCGCGCCTCGGCCGCGCGGATCGCGTCGGCCACCTGGCCATGATCTTGCGCCGTCAGCATCACCAATCCCCCGAAGCGCCGCCGCCACCGAACGATCCGCCGCCGCCGCCTGAAAAGCCGCCGTCGGACCAGCCGCCACCGCCGCCGCCGTCTCCGCCGCTGCTCCAGCTACCACCACCTCCGCCGCCGCCGCCGCGCGAAGCGTTGCTGGCGATCTCGCTCGCGACCCACAGCCAGATCGGCCAGTTGCTGTCGCCGCGATCATAGCGCCGCGCGCCCCACGGCCCCTTTGCGCTTCGCCCGCGTCGCATCGACAGGAAAACGAACGCGGCGACGATCACCCAGAAGATGATGCCGATCGGCACGCCACCGCCTGAGCCGCGCGACGATTTGTGGGTGCGGTCGAACTCCTGGATCGCCTTTGCCTGCGCCGCCTTGGCTTCCTCGTCGGGCAGGGAAAGCTGCTGGATGATCGCGTCCGTGCCTGCTTCCAGCGCGCCCGGAATGTCACCATTGGCGCGCAGCATCGGCACCATCTTCTCACGGATGATGACGCTCGCGAGCGCATCGGTCAGCACCGGCTCCAGCCCGTAACCGACTTCGATCCTTGGCCCGCGCTGGCCCGCCGGGTTGTTGGGCGCGATGAACAGGACGACGCCGTTGTTCACATCCTTCAGCCCCACGCTCCAGGCCCGGCCGAGCCGGTAGCCATAATCCTCCAGCGGATAGCCTTGCAGGTCGGCGATCGTCGCGACGACGAGCTGGCGGCCGGTCCTCTGCTGGAATTCCTGCAGCTTTTGCGTCAGCGCGGCCTCGCGATCCGGCGGGATCACGTTGGCATCATCGACGACCAGCCCGGTGAACTTGGGAAAGGTCTGCGCCTGCGTAGCCGTGGACAGGCAAAGCGCCAGCGTCAGCGCGAACGCCGCCCACCACCGCGCCAGGGTTTCGGACATTGTGGGTTAGCCGCCGAAATCCACCTTGGGCGCCTGGTCGGCATTGGGCGTCGTCGCCTGGAACGGCACCAGCGGCTTGGCGCCGTGGACCAGCTTCGCGCCGATCATGTCCGGGAAGGTGCGGATGCGCGTGTTATATTCGCGCACCGCTTCGTTGTAATCGCGGATCGTGATGTTGATGCGGTTCTCGGTGCCTTCCAGCTGGCTCATCAGCGTCGCGAAATTGCCCTGGCTCTGTAGCTGGGGGTATTGCTCCTGCAGGCGCTGAAGCGGGATGATGCTGGCGGAAAGCCGGGCCTGCGCCTCGTTGAAGCGGGCCATCGCCGCGGGGTCGCTCAACTGCTCGCCGGTCACATTGATCCGCGTCGCGTTGGCGCGGGCTTCGGTCACGTCGGTCAGGATCTTGCCTTCAGAGGCGGCCGCGCCCTTCACCGTCGCGACCAGGCCCGGGATCAGGTTGGCGCGGCGCTGATAGGCGGCCTGAACATCGGCCCATTTCTGCTTCGCGACTTCCTCGCTGGCGGGTACGGAGTTGATGCCGCAGGCGGAAACAGTGACGGCGAAAGCGGGCGCGGACAGGGCGGCAAGCAGGCGAGCGTTCATGGATGTAGCCTCCAGGTGTGTTGCCGGCGAAATACACCAGGCTTGAGCGTCCCGCAATCGCCCTTGCTTTCGCCACTCAAAAAGCGAAGCTTTGTCCAGGAAGTAACGAAGGAGTAGGGGTCATGTTCAAGGAATTCCGGGATTTCGTGAACCGGGGCAATGTGCTCGATCTGGCCGTGGCGGTCATTATCGGCGCCGCGTTCGCCAAGATCGTCTCGTCGCTGACGGACGACATCATCATGCCGGTGATCGGCAAGATTTTCGGCGGCCTCGATTTCTCCAGCTATTTCATAGTGCTCGGCCCCGTTCCGGCGAACCTGCAAGGGTCGACCGACTATGCCGCGCTCAAGAAAGCCGGCGTTCCGCTGCTCGGCTATGGCGAGTTCATCACCCAGGCGGTGAATTTCCTGATTCTCGCCTTCATCATCTTCCTGCTGGTTCGCGCCGCCAACAAAGCGTTCAAGCGCGCGGTCGATGCAGCCGATCCCGCCGATGTCGTGCTGCTGCGCGAAATCAGGGACTTGTTGAAGACACGCGCCTGAGCGCCTATATCGCCGTTGCCGGTTTCGGCCGGCTATGGCGATAAATTGCGGCGTGTTATAGATGCAGCGGACCCGGGGGCAGTACCCGGCGGCTCCACCAGAAACCTGCTTAACGGCAGCTTCCTGACGGGGCCGAACCAGGATCGACGTGTATTGAAAAGCGCTGTTTTTGCCCGGAATGGGACCACCGCGACGGCCCATCACACAAGTGCCAACGATAACGAGGCGCTCGCGATTGCGGCCTAACCCGGACCTAACGGTCTAAGTTAGTATCGACAAAAGCGCGGTTGGACCGAACCGGGCAACAGAATCGGATTCCAGCGGTACGGGGAGCACCGGGCAACAGAAGCTCCCCACCCAATTCTTTGCCAAATATTGATGCAGATTAGGGAACTTGCGCGGCGTTCGCGCGCTCATCCTGCCACATCGCGACCAGGAGGGCAGGATGGTCAGGTTCGCATTGGCAGCATTGCCGCTCATGCTTCTGGGCGCCTGCAACAATAAGAGCACGATCGCCGACAAGGTCGAGAAGAATGCCGACCGGCGCGCCGAAGCAATGGAGCAGGCGTCGGAATCCATGACCAACGCCTTGGAGCGCAATGCGGTCGAGCAGCAGGCGGATATCGTGCGCAGCGCCGGCAAGGAACGTGCGGAGGCGATCCGCGACTCCGACCTGAAAGCCAGTGCGCTGACCAAGGATCAGCAAAACGCGATCGTCGCCGGGAATTTGGTGGGTGGAACGCCTGCGCCAAATGCGCGTTGATGCCGCGTCACTCGATAAAGACGAAATCCCGAAAGGTCGTTCGGGTCGCAAATGGCCGGCGCTTTGCGAGCGCCGGCCATTTTTCATGCCAGGCTGGTTTGCGCAAGACAGACGTCAACACGCACGGTAAGTCCCTGACATGATGTCATCCCGGCAACTCGCTCATTCCATCCCGACCGGCTCGGCGGAACTCGATGATATCCTGGCCGGCGGTTATTACGCTTCACGCGTCCATCTGCTCGAAGGGCGGCCGGGATCGGGCAAGACGACGCTGGCTCTCCAGTTCCTAATGGCTGCGCGCGAACGGGGCGAGCGGACCCTCTATGTCACGCTTTCCGAATCCCGCGAGGAACTGGTCCAGTCGGCACAGACGCACGGATGGTCGCTCGACGGGATCGAAATCTATGAGTTGGTGCCAGCCGAGCTGAGCTTCGATCTCAGCAGGGAGCAGTCGGTCGTCCATTCGTCCGACCTGGAACTTGGCGAGACGGTGCAGCTGGTTATCGAGGCTGTCGAAAAGACGCGGCCGACCTGCGTGGTGTTCGACAGCCTGTCCGATATCCGCCTGCTGGCCGCCAATCCACTCCGCTATCGCCGGCAGCTTCTCGCCTTGAAAAATTACTTCACGTCTCAGGCGTGTACGACGATTCTCGTCGACGATTTGACCGAGGAAATGGACAATTCCAACGTCCACAGCCTGGTTCACGGCGTAATTCGGCTGGAGCAGCTGACGATTGCATATGGCGCTGAACGGCGGCGGCTGCGGGTGCTCAAGATGCGCGCACGCGCATTTCGCGGCGGTTTCCACGATTATGTGATCCGGCACGGCGGCTTACGTATTTTCCCACGGCTGATCGCCTCCGACCATGACGAAGGTTTTGAAGACATCGCGCCGGCGAAAAGCGGGATCGGCGACCTCGATGCGCTGCTTGGCGGCGGCCTGGACCGGGGCACGGCGTCACTGTTTCTCGGGCCGGCTGGGTCGGGCAAATCGACCCTGGCAATGCAATATGTGCTGGCCGCTCTCAACCGGGGCGAGCGGGCATTGTTCATCAGCTTCGACGAGACCCGCCGCAACTTCTTCCGGCGGGCGAGGGGGCTTGACCTCGATCTTGGCGACCGCGACGATCATTTCATCTTCCTTCAGGTCGATCCGGCTGAACTGTCTCCCGGTGAGCTTTCCGGCGTCATTCGCGATCACGTCAGCAATGGTGTCGGCATGGTCGTGCTCGACAGCCTTTCAGGCTATCAGCACGCGATGCCGCAAGAGCAGTTCATGCTGCTCCAGATGCACGAGCTGCTGACCTATCTGAACCAGCAGGGCGTCATCACGATCCTGGTCCTTGCCCAGCACGGCCTTGTCGGCAACATGCAGTCGCCGGTCGACCTCACCTATCTTTCCGACACGGTGGTGCTGCTTCGCTTCTTCGAAGCCGCGGGCGAGCTGAAACGCGCTATTTCGGTGATCAAGAAGCGCACCGGCAATCACGAAGCGACGTTGCGCGAGTATCGCGTCGACCGCGAGGGCCTGCGCGTGGGCGATGTGCTGCGGCACTTCACGGGTGTGCTGACCGGGGTTCCGACCTATTCGGGCGGCGCGGACAACATGCTTGCGGACCGGGAAGCCGGCTAAGTGCCGCAACGTATCGGCATCCTCGCCCCCTCAGGCCGCGACGCGGCCGTGATCGAGGGAATTCTGCGCGGCGCGGACATTATGGCCACCATCGAAGCCGACATGGAGTCCGTCGTATCATCGCTGATGCGGCCAGAGATTGGCGCGCTCATCGTCGCTGAAGAGGCGCTGACGCCTCAGGCGACCAGCCGGCTGGAAAGCTGGCTGCAAGCGCAGCCGCTCTGGTCCGACCTGCCGATCGTCGTGCTGGCGGTGGCGGGACGGCCGGCCGGCCCACGCATCAGCCTTTCCGGCCGGCTGGGCAATGTCACGATCCTTGAGCGGCCGCTCCATCCTCTCACGCTCATCTCGGCCGCGCAGTCGGCGCTTCGCGCTCGTAGCCGCCAGCACCAGGCGGAAGATTATATCTCGGCGCTCGCCGCCGAGCGGCTGGCCCTGCAGGAAAGCGAAGCGCGGCTGCGCGAAAGCGAAGCGCGCTACCGCACGCTCTTCACCTCCATGGACGAAGGCTTTTGCGTCATCGAGTTTTTCGATGGACCGCATGGACCGCTGAGCGACTACATCCATATCGAGGCGAATGCCGCTTATGAGCGGCATGCCGGCATTCCCCAGGTTGTCGGCCAGAAATTGCGCGAGATGGTCGGCGACGAAGCGGATGCCTGGGTCGCGCGCTATGGCGGTGTTCTGCGCACCGGCAAGTCGATCCGCTTCGAACAGGAATTGGTCGCGACCCACCGCTACCTCGACCTGTCCGCCTTCCGGATCGAGCCGGCCAGCCGTAAGCAGGTCGCGGTGCTGTTTCAGGACATCACCGAGCGCAAGCGCGCCGAGACCGCGTTGAAGGAACTGAACGAAACTCTGGAGCAGCGGGTCGCCGAGGCGGTGGCTGAGAAGAAATTGCTGGCCGATCTCGTCGAGGGGACGGACGCTTTCGTCCAGGTCGCCGACGCCGATTTTCACTGGCTCGCGATCAACAAGGCGTCGCAGGACGAGTTCGAGCGCGTTTACGGCGTCCGTCCGGCCGTCGGCCAATCGATGCTGGACGCGCTTGCTCATCTGCCGGAGCATCGCGCTCAGATAGAGAAAGCCTGGCGGCGGGCGCTGACGGGCGAGCAGTTCACACAGATCGAGGAATATGGCGACGCGGACCGTGACCGGCGCTTCTACGAACTGAAGTTCAATCCGCTGCTGGGGCCGGACGGCCAGATGATTGGCGCGTATCAGTTCGTCTATGATGTCACCGAGCGCCTGCGCGACCAGGAGCGGCTGGAGGAAGCGACCGCGCGCGTGCACGAAATGGCCAAGCTGGAAACGCTTGGCCAGCTGACCGGCGGCGTCGCTCACGACTTCAACAATCTGCTGACGCCGATCGTCGGCGCGCTCGATGTGCTGAAACGTCGCCATGAAAGCGACACGCGGTCGGCGCGGCTGATATCGGGGGCAATGCAGGCGGCGGAACGCGCATCGGTGCTGGTGCAGCGGCTGCTGAGCTTCGCGCGCCGCCAGCATCTTGAAACGCGCGCGGTCGATGTCGGCACCCTGGTCGGCGGCTTGCGCGACATGATCCAGCGTTCCATCGGGCCGCACATCAATGTCCAGCTGGACATCGCACCCGATCTGCCGGCGGCGCGGATCGACCCCAATCAGCTGGAACTCGCGGTGCTGAACCTCGCCGTCAATGCCCGCGACGCGATGTCCGGCGGCGGAATGCTCGCGATCAGGATCGATACCCGGTCGCGCGGGGCGGGGTCGGGCGACGGCCTGGCGCCGGGCAGTTATGTCCGCGTCGCGGTCAGCGACAGTGGCGTCGGCATGGATCCTGACACGCTGAAGCGCGCGGTCGAGCCGTTCTTCACCACCAAGGGGCATGGCAAAGGTACGGGGCTTGGCCTCTCGATGGTGCACGGTCTCGCCGCGCAATCAGGCGGCGCGCTGCGCTTGCGCAGTCAGCCGGGGGAGGGGACGACTGCCGAACTGTGGCTGCCGGTCGCCGAAGGCGGTGCCGAGGCGGCGCTCGGCCGGCACACGGATATGCCGGTGCAGCCCTGCTCGGCATGCGTCCTCCTGGTTGATGACGAATATCTGGTCCGCGTCGCGACAGCGGAAATGCTGCGGGAGATTGGCCACGACGTGATCGAGGTGAGCTCGCCCGCAGCCGCCCTCGATCTGCTGAGCACCGACGCTTCGGTCGATCTGCTGATCACCGACTATCTGATGCCCAAGATGCGCGGCAGCGAACTGATCGCCGAGGCGCGGACACTGCGCCCGGGCCTGCCGGCCCTGTTGATCACCGGCTATTCCGAGCTGAGCGAAAGCGAGGCCGCCCAGCTGCCGCGGCTTGGGAAGCCATTTCGCGAGGCCGACCTCGCCGTCCATATCGCGCGGCTGCTGAACCCGGGCAACGTCGTCGGCATCGATACACGGCGGAAAGTGTACGATCGATAAAGCTGTCAATCACTGTTGCTAATGCAATCGACTCGCATTAGCGAGAACCCGGTCAATCATCGTGCCGGGGGACAAAGTGCGGGTCGTCAAATCAATCCTGGTCGCCGGATCGGCACTGTGCGCGGCGCCGGCAATGGCCGAAGACGCGGCTGCCGAAGCGCCGGGACACGAAATCGTCGTTACCGCCGCAGCCCAGGCCAGCGATGCAGGTACCAAGACCGATTTGCCGATCCTCCAGACGCCGCAGCCGATCACGGTTGTCCGCGACGATGTCTTCCTGTCGCAGGGTTCGGTCTCGATCAGCGATACGCTGCGCTACGTCTCCGGCGTGCAGGCCAATGCCTATGGCTCGGACAGCCGGGTGGACAGCGTCTTTATTCGCGGCATCGAACCGCTGCAGTTCCGCGACGGCATGCGGGACTTGTTCAGCTATTATGCGAGCATCCGCTCCGACCCCTATAATTTCTCGCGGATCGAAGTCGTGCGCGGGCCGGCCTCGGTGCTGTTCGGCCAAAGCTCGATCGGCGGCCTGTTCAACATGGTTTCGAAAACCCCGCGGTTCGAAGCGGGCGGCGAAGTCGCGCTGCGCTACGGCTCGTTCGATCGCAAGGAAGTGCTGGCGGATATTACCGGCCCGCTTGTCGAAGGGCTGGCCGGCCGTGTCGTCGCCCGCCTTCGCGATGCCGGCACGCAGACCGATCGCGTGCCGGACGACCGGGTCATGGTCGCGCCGTCGCTGACGTGGAAGCCGGGCGACGCCACCGACATCACGCTGATTGGCCTTTACCAGGAGGACGACGGCGGCTCGACCGCGCAATTCCTGCCGCTGGTCGGCACGATCCTGCCCAACCCGAACGGCCGCCTGGGTGACGGCCTGTTCGTCGGCAAGCCCGGCTGGGACCGCTATGACGGCCGGCTGCTGCAAGGCACCGGGATCGTCGATCACCGCTTCAGTGAGCATGCGAGGCTCAGCCTCAAGGCCCGCTATATCGACAGCGACCTGACCTATTTCACGCACTATCCCAACAGCTACTCCAACCCCGCCAATCCGTACCTCGATACGGCGCGGCGCACGATCGCGCTCTATGCCGACGGCAGCTATTCCCGGCTGAACGTGTTCTCGACCGACAATAACATCCGGTTCGACTTCGACACTGGCGCGGACATCCAGCATGTCCTGCTCGCGGGCGTGGACTATAGCTGGAACCGGGTCCGCAAGCGCGGCGGCTTCGCCCTGGAAACGATCGATATCTACAATATCGATTACGGCGCATTGTCCGACTATGGCGGTGGCCTGCCGACCGCGTTCGCCTCCAGCGAGAACACCAGCCAGAAGCAGCTCGGCTTCTACGTGCAGGACCAGATTCGCTTGTGGGACAAGGTGTCGGTGGTGCTGGGCGGGCGGCGCGACCATGTCCGCAGCCAGGCGGCGGGCGCGGCGGCGGTGAAGGACAACGCCACCTCGCTGCGCGCCGGCGTGATCGCCGAGATCGTGCCGGGCGTGTCGCCCTTCTTCAGCTACACCGAGAGTTTCGAGCCGATCTCAGGCACGGCGAGCACCGGCAACCCGTTCGTGCCGAAACGCGGCCGGCAGTTCGAAGGCGGTATCAAGTTCCACCCCGATGCGGCGACGCTGGTGACGCTCACCGCCTATCACATCAAGGAACGGAACCGCCCGGTCGACGATCCGTCCACGCCGGACCCGTTCGACCAACGCCAGATCGGGTCGCTGACCTCCAAGGGCTTCGAGGTCGAGGCGACCCGCACGCTGCCGGGCCATTACGAGATCATCGCAAACTATAGCTATGTGAAGGCCCGGATCGACGGCACCGGCGTCCAGCTGGAGAATGTGCCGAAGCACAATGCCTCGCTATGGGCGACCAAGACGTTCGATCTGGGCGAGGCCAAGCTCCGGCTTGGCGGCGGCGCGCGCTATTCGTCGAGGAATATGTCCTACGGCGCTGCGTTCCCGGCGGGCATCGTGACCCCGGCCTATACCCTGTTCGATGCGCTCGCCGAACTCGACTGGCGGCAGTGGCGCGTCTCGGTCAATGCCAACAACCTGTTCGGCAAGCACTACTATGCGGCCTGCCTGGCGCGTGGTGACTGCTTCATCGGGGCGGGTCGCAACGTGTTCGGAACGGTCAGCTACCGGTTCTGATGCTGGTCTGGCTGGGATCGGCGGCAGCGGCCGGGGGCGTCGCCATCCTGCGCCGCGCCTGGGCATTGCCCGCCCGTGCGCCAGCAATGAACGGCACCGGCTGGGCCGCGCTGCTGGCCGGGCAACTGCTCGGAGCGGCGGGCGATGGCGCCTGGGGCATGGCGATCACGGTGCAGGCGGCGATCGGCGCCGCCTGCCTGTTCCTGGCGCATGCCGCGCTGACGTCGCCGCGCCCCAAGCGCCAGCCGGCCGAGCGTGAGGTATCGCCGCCCAGCACCGGCCTTCGCCTGGGACCCCGGTTCCTGAGCTTTCTCCTGACCGTGCCGGCCGCGCTGGCGGTCGCGCTGCTGGTCAGTGTCGGGGCGCGCAGCGTGGCGAGCGCCACGGGATGGCATGAAGCCGACGCCAATGTGCTGACCCTTTTTCTGCTGCCGTTGATGTGGGCGGCGCTGGCGACCGGCCTGTTGATGAGCGCGAAGCGGCGAACCCAGGTGCTGGTGCTGCTGATGCCTGCACTGGCCGGCGGTGTCGCCCTCGCGGTCGGGGGTGCGGCGTGAAGGCGATCGACAAGGGGACGGTGCGCAAGGCGTTGTCCGCTCACGCCGCGATCGGCCTGTTGGCGAGTAGCCTGCTCTACATCATTTGCCTGACCGGGACGCTCACGGTCTTCTACGAAGAATGGCAGCGCATCGAGCAGCCCGGCGCGCCCGAGTTGGCGGCGATCGGCCCTGACCAGGTCCAGGCCGCCGTCGCGGCGGTACTCGCGAGCGAGAAAGGCAAGCCCGGCACGACGCATCTTTACGTGCACCTGCCGGTCGAGGCACTGCCGCGCGCGACCGTCACCACCGATCATCAGGCCGTGCATCTGGATGGGCGAGGCAGCGTCGCGGGGCCGGAGGAAAATGCCTGGGCCGATTTCCTGCTGTTGCTGCACGACACCCTGACTCTGCCATCGACGCTTGGCCTAATCGTGGTCGGCGCGTTGGGCGCGATGATGCTGGCATTGTCCGTGACCGGCGTGCTCGCCCATCCGCGTATCTTCCGGGACGCGTTCCGCCTTCGCGCGCGGCATGATGGCGGAGTGGGACTGGCCGATTGGCACAACCGGCTCGGCGTCTGGACGCTGCCCTTCGCGGTCGCCATCGCGTTCACCGGGGCTACGATCGGGCTAGGCACCCTCGCCGGCTACGGCCTCGCCAGCCGCTATTATGGCGGCGATATCGAAAAGGCCTACGCGCCGATCTTCGGTGGCGAAGGCAAGGCGGACGAGCGGCCGGCCGGCGTGCCGGATGTCGCGACGCCGCTGCGCTATATGGCGCGCCATTTTCCGGGCGCCGCGCCCTATTACGTCATCATCCACGATCCGCTGACAGCCGGTCAACATGTCCAGATCGTCGCCGCGCACTCCCGCCGGCTGATCTATGGCGAAACCTATAATTTCGACGCCCGTGGCCGCTTCCACGGCAACGCCGGTCTGTCCGACGGTTCGCTGGGCCAGCAGGCGGCGGCGTCCACCTACAATCTCCATTTCGGCAATTATGGCGGGCTGCCGGTCAAGATCGTCTATTTCGTCCTCGGGCTGGCACTGACCGCGATCGTGGCGACCGGCACCTATATCTGGCTCGGCAAGCGCCGCCGCCGGGGCCTGAACGAGCCGCGCCTGCGCCGGGCATGGAGCGCGATCGTGTGGGGAACGCCGCTGGCGCTCGCTCTGGCGTTCGCCGCGCGCATGACAATCGGCAATGCAGCACCACTGACAGCGATTTTCTGGGGCGGTTTCGCTGTCGCGTTGTTCGCCGCCGTCCTCACGCCGAAGCGGTCTGCCCGGGCCGTCGTGCCGAACTGAAACAGGCGCGGCTTATCCACAAAATTGCAGTGGCGATGTCATGACGCCGTCATGCAGCGCGCGCTAAGACTGTGAACACAAACGTAATCTCGGGGAACACAGGGGTAATCTATGACCAGCGCACGCTATCGCCTGTCGGACGGCACGTTCCGGCAGGATTGGAGCAATATCGGCCAGATCACCGCCAACAATGACTGGTCGGGAGTGGCCAGCATCATGGGCTATCGCGGCGACGACGTGGTGACAGCGACCGGCGTCGATCCGCGCACCATCACCAGCGCCGCCAGCGCCGAAGTTGTGCTGAACGTGGTCGCGAATCAGTCCAACCCGAGCGCGGCCAACCTCTCCGGCGGCGTGATCGAGTTCGACGGCATCGCCAACCCGACGATCGCGCTCAACGGCTCCGGCACTGCTGACGCTCCTTCGCTCGTCGCTTATTTCGACGCGACCGGAGTCGAGAATGTCCGCTTCCAATGCAACATCCGCGATCTCGATTCCTCGGCCGACAACGCGATCCAGCAGGTCGCGGTGCAATGCCGGGTCGGCGGCGGCAGCTGGACCAATGTCGCCTACTTCAACGACGTGACCACCGGCGGCACCGCTACCCAAATCACACCGGTCGATATCGTCCTGCCCGGCTTCGCGAACAACGCGTCGGACCTGCAGGTCCGGGTGCTCACCACCAATGCGGTAGGCAATGACGAGACGATCGGCATCGACGACATCGTCGTTTCCAGCAGCGCCGTGACCGCCGATGTGACACCGCCGACGCTCGCCTCGTTCGATCCGAGCGATCCCGATGACGGCGCCGTCGCGGTCAATCCGGCCGCCAATATCGTCCTGCGCTTTTCCGAAGCCGTTCAGGCGGGCAGCGGCAGCTTCACGCTATCCAATGGCGGCAGCGATATCCGCGTGTTCGATATCACCAACCCGCAGGTGTCGATCAGCGGCAATACCGTCACGATCAACCCGGCGACCGATCTGATCTCCGGCAGCCACTACACGCTGACCGCACCTGCCGGCATCGTGAAGGATGCGGCCGGCAACCAGTTCGCGGGCATCGCCGACGGCACGCTGGATTTCACCACCGAAGGTCTGCTGACTCTGAAGATCGGCGAGATCCAGGGCCTGGGCCACACCAGCCAGTATGTCGGCGCGCACGTCATCACCCAGGGCGTAGTCACCGCGATCGACACCAATGGCTTCTACATCCAAAGCGCCAACGGCCAGACCGACAACGATTCCCGCACGTCCGACGGCATCCTGGTGTTCACCGGCGCGGTCCCGACCGGTATCGCGGTTGGCGACCTGCTGCAGGTCGATGCGCGCGTGGCCGAGTTCCGGCCGGGCAACGATGCGACCAACCTGACGACCACCGAACTGACGTCGCCCATCATTTCGCACCTCGGCCAAGGCATGATCGAGCATGTCGTGATCGGCGCCGGCCAATTGCTGCCGCCGACCGGCGTGATCGAGAATGACGGCTTCACGTCCTACGATCCGACGAGCGACGGCATCGACTTCTATGAGTCGCTGGAAGGGATGCTGGTCACGATCGACGCGCCGCAAGTGGTGTCCAACACCAACAATTTCGGCGAGACCTATGTGGTCGCGAGCGGCGGCGAGGGCGCGACCGGCGTCACCGCGCGCGGCGGCGTCGTGATCGCCGAGGGCGATTACAATCCCGAGCGCATCCAGCTAGATGACGACACCGGCCTCTTCAACGGGTTCAATCCCGATTACTCGATCGGCGACCGGCTGAGCGATGTGCAGGGTATCGTCAGCTACGCGTTCAACTCCTATGAAGTGCTGGTCACGCAGCCGGTCTCGGTGACGCAGGACCAGACGCTGTGGACGGAGTCGACGAACCTCATCGAAAGCGACAGCCAGCTTTCGGTCGCGACCTATAATATGGAGAATTTCTCCGCTTCGGACGGTGCTGACAAAATCTATTCGCTGGCAGCGGACATCGTCTTCAGCCTTAATGCGCCGGACATCATCGCCGCGCAGGAAATCCAGGACGCGAACGGCGCGACCGCCGGCGGCAGTCTTTCAGGCGTGCCGACCGCTGATGCGCTGATCCAGGCGATCCTCGACTTTGGCGGGCCGCAATATGCCTATGCCGAGATCGCGCCGACCACCGCGAACTCGACCGGCGGCGAGCCCAACGGCAATATCCGCAACGGCTTCTTCTATGACCCCAGCCGGGTCAATCTGGTCGACGGTTCGCTGCAGCTGATCGACGATCCGATCTACAACGGCACCCGCCGGCCGCTGACCGCGACCTTCTCGTTCAATGGCGACGATGTGACGCTGGTGAACGTGCACTCGACCTCGCGGCTCGGTTCTGACGCCCTCTACGGCGCGACCCAGCCGCCGGCCGATGCGGGCGACGCCGCCCGCACGGCGCAGATGCAGGCGGTCCGCAACTGGGTCGATGCCCATGTCGCCAGCGATCCGGGCGGCAAATACGCCGTGCTCGGTGACTTCAACGGCTTCACCTGGGAAAACGCCATCAAGACGCTGACCAATGGCGGGCTGCTGCAGGATCTGAACACGCTGCTGCCGGCCGACGAGCGCTATTCGGCGATCTTCGACGGCAACCTGCAGCAAATCGACCATATCATCGGCACACAGAACCTGCTTGGCGGCGCGCAGATCGACATCGTCCATCTGAATGCGGAGCAGCCGAACCCGGTCTCGACCGATCACGATCCGGTGCTGGCGCTGTTCCAGCTAGGCGGCACCGCCGCCTTCGCGAACGATGCGCAGGTGCTGCAGATGCCGGCTTATGATCCGGTGCCGATGAGCTTCCGCTACCAGCTCGAAGGCATGCATTTCGCGATCGCCTGATCATGACCATCTCATTTTGCCAAGGACAAGACGTATGAAAGCCATCCTGCTCGCGGCCGTCGCCGCTTTCGCCACCGTCTCCGCGCCCGTTTCCGCGCGTGTTCTCCAGTTCACGATCACCAACGTGAGCAACATCAACAACAAAGGCAATTTCAGCTTCACGATCGACGAGGACCGGACTCCCGACGTGGTACTGGCCAACCAGGTCTCTTACGGCACCACTTCGCCTAAGCTCTCGATCGCCTACACCAATGTGCCGAGCCAGGGCGCGGGTACGGTCCAGTCGGCGCTGACGCTGTTCACCGCAGTGCCGCAGGGCGGCCTTGCCTTCACCGGCCCGGGCTCGCTGGGCACGGTGCGGCTGTTCAACACCACGCTGATCAGCAACTCAGGCTTCAACACCGCGCTGCCCAAGGACCAGAACAAGGCGGTCTTCAAGCTCGGCACCTTCCAGCTTTCGACCACCGCACAGAACAGCGGCCCGCGCCCGTTCGACAATTATGCCGTCACGATCGCGGCGGTGCCGGAACCGGCGAGCTGGGCGCTGATGATCGCGGGCTTCGGCTTGGCCGGGGGCGCGCTCCGCATCCGCCGCCGGCCGGTCGCCGATTGCGTCAGCTGAACAGGATCGCAGCGGTCGAGCGACTGCCTCTGCGTCAATAGTCCCAGAGGCGGTCGCCGAAGCCGGTCGCGGCCAGGCCTGGAGTGTCCATCAAGGACTCTTCCATGCCAGGCTCGTCCTTGCCGAACCAGCCGATGTGCCGCCTCCAATAGCGTTCGGAAGCTCCATAGCTTCCGTCCGCGAGGTTGATGAGGCCGGCGCGGGATAGGATCGTCACGCAGCCCCGCCCAAGGCCGACAACGCCTTCTTCCTTCAGCATCCGAAGAACATTGGTGACGGTGGGCCGATGCGCGAAGCTCATCTGCGCCAGCGTGTCGTGGGTGACGGGGATATCGTCTCCCGCCAGACGGTCGTGACACATGAGGAGCCAGCGCGCGATGCGTGTTCTCACACCGCTCTGTTCGGCGGTCATGATGTTCGATGCGATCTGGGTCATGAAGGCATAGATATATCGGTGAATAAGCGCCCGAGCCGACGGTTCGGTTGATACGATGCGCTGAAAATCCTTGGTCCTGACGCGGCGGCCTTCCAGTTTTCCGATCTGAGCGATCACGATATGGGGCGCCGATGGGACGTCGAGCAGAGCGGCATTGGGAAACATGCCTTCATTGCCCACCATAGCGACCTCGGAAATCTGTCCCGACACCGAGCGCTGGAATTTCGACGCGATGCCGTCGGTGACGATGAAGACATAGTCTCCCCGCAATTTATCTTCTGGGAGCCTCTCACCCGCGACCACGGCGAAGGGAACGCCGCTATCCATCAAGTCCTCGCGCACATCGTCCGGCATTAGGTCGGTCAGCAGGTTATGGACCATTTTACCCGTTCCTCGATTCGGACCGAATTTCCCCTTCGAACAGTTTTTAGGCGATCTTTGTATTCCAGATTACCAAACCAACATCGCTGATCGTAATACTGATGACAGTGCAGACTCTGTTTGTGTTGTCGGGCAGACCAACACAATGTTGAAAACCAAGATATATTAATTCCGCTATCGAACTGTCAATCGTTATATAGCGGAGTCTCTCATGATCATTGTAACACCATTCAAATCGGTGGAATATGCAATCATTACGGATGGACAATCTAGAACGACGACGAAAGCAGGCATAGATACTTTATTTTCAAGGCGGTACATTAAACCGCGTCTTCTTGGCACGATCTTCTCAGCAGTCACGCTAATACCTGCGACTATGCTGATATCGGCACCCGCGATGGCCGCCAATCGGCCAACGCCATCAACTCTCGTCGGCGCCTGCTCGGGCGTCAGCCTGCCGCGGTCGGTGGTCACCGGGATTATGTCTCCGGTGGTGCACGGCACGGTCGACCCGCTTGAGAACACCCTAAACTCCCTGCTCGGGGCTCTCAACGTGCTCCTGCCGATATTGCCGGCGCCGCTCAGCTTCAACTCGACCACCCTGCTGAACAACGCGGCGGCCGGCAGCGACATCAACCTCAGCGTGCTGGCGCGCGATGGCACCGTCCTCGGCCCGTCCAGCCAATGCGACTCGCAGGCGAGCAGCTATACGCTGGCGACAGATGCCGGCCTTTCCATCGGCGGCAATCAGATCACCGGCCTCGGCCAAACCAATCACGAGGCGAATGCCGGCGAGATCAACTCGATCGCCCTGGGCAATGACGCGGTGACCGCCGCGTCGGCCACTCGTTCGATCGCGTTCGGCAATAACGCCAGTGTCGGAAACGGCGCGCTCGGCTCGATCGCGTTCGGCGCCAACAGCAGTGTCACGGCCGCGCACAGTATCGCGATCGGCGACGGCTCGATCGCCAGCCGTGGCGCCGCCAGCGGTGCTTTCGGCGAAGTTTCGGTCGGGGCTCCGGGCAGCGAGCGGCAGATCACCAACGTCGCTGCTGGCACCCAGCTGACCGATGCGGCCACGCTCGGCCAGCTCAACGCGGTCCAGGCTCTGATTCCAACCAATCCGGTCCGCTACGACACGGCCGGGCATGGCGTGGTTACGCTCGATGGCGCAGGCGGGACTGTCATAGCGGGCGTCGCATCCGGCACGGTTGGGGCGGGCTCGACCCAGGCCGTCAATGGTGCACAATTGTTCGCCACCAACCAGAACGTGGCGACGGCGCAGTCCGCTGCCAGCACCGCGCAATCCGCGGCCAACACCGCCCAGTCGACCGCCGACACTGCCCTCGCGGTCGCGAACAACGGCGTCCAATACAGCGATGCCGCTCACACCTCGGTCAATCTGAACAATGGCGGCCAGAGCGTGCGGGTCAGCAACCTCGCCGCCGGCTCGGTCACGGCCACCTCGACCGACGCGGTGAACGGCGCGCAACTGTTCGGAATGACCCAGGCGATGACTTCACTGCAAGCAAGCGCCGCCGACGGTGTCTATTACGACGATCCGAGCCACGGCATCGTCACATTTGGTGGAGGGGGAGCATCGACCCGGCTGACCAATGTGACGGCCGGCACGCTTAACGCGACATCCAGCGACGCCGTCACTGGTGCGCAACTTTTCGCCACCAATCAGCAAGTGCAGAACAACACCACGGCGATCACCAACCTGGCGATACAGGTGGGCAATGGCAGCACCGGACCGGTCCAGTACAGCGATGCGGCTGCCCCGACGACCCCCAATGGCGGTACGCCGACCAACGATCTGACGCTGGTCGGCGGCGCGAGCGCGCCGGTCGCGCTTCACAATGTCGCCGGAGGCACGCTCGCCGCCGGTTCGACCGACGCCGTCAATGGCGGGCAGCTTTTCGCTACCAACCAGAATGTCATCGTGGCTCAGGCCACTGCCGACACCGCGCTGGCCACCGCCAACAACGGCGTGCAGTACAGCAATGGCGCGCGCACGCGGGTCAATCTCAACAATGGCGGCGCGGCTGTGACTATGTCCAACCTCGCCAACGGCGCGGTGACGGCAAACTCGTCGGATGCCGTGAACGGGGCGCTGCTTTTCGCGACCAACGTCAACGTCGCCGCCGCTGCCGCGAGCGCCGGCGCGGCGCAGACCACCGCGAACACCGCGCTGACGACGGCCAATAATGGCGTCCAATACAGCAACGCTCAGCATACGCTGGTCAGCCTCAACGGCGGCGGTGCGGCAGCGAGAGTAACCAATGTCGCCAATGGCGCCATCACCGCCAACTCCTCGGATGCGATCAATGGCAGCCAGCTTTTTGGCCTGTCATTCACCACCGTGAACGCGGTCTCCTACGATGCGGATGCCAGCGGCAATCGCGCCGATACGGTGACGCTGTCCGGCGGCACGCCGGGCGCCGGGGTGGTCGTGCGCAATGTCGGCGCCGGCACAGCGCCGACCGATGCCGTCAACGTCGCTCAGATGAACACCGCAGCCGCCAATGCGGTGTCGATGGCCAATGCTTACACGGACAGCCGCATAACGGCTTTGGGTTTTGATTTGCGTCGGGTCGCACGCGACGCGAATGCCGGCAGCGCTGCGGCGCTGGCGGCCGCCGCCCTGCCCCAGGCACAGGGGGCAGGGCGGTATATGCTCGCCGGTGGTGTCGGCACCTATCGGGGCCGCGCCAGCTTCGCGGCCGGCGCGTCCTACCGCGCGCCGGACGGGCGATCGGTCTTCAGGCTCGGCGTCAGCTATGACAGCAGCCAACATGTCGGCGCCAACGCCGGCGCGGGCTTCGAGTTCTGATCAACTTCGGAGGGGCACCCCATCCTGCATCACCGCCCCTCCCGGGCGCTCCCTAAACTGAGGGGGCGCCCATTTTTTCGGAATAAAAAAGGCCCCGTACAATGACGGGGCCTTTTCTTTCTGCCGCTCTATGCAGCGATAGCTTAGTCGTCGTCGCCCTTCAGGAAGGCAGGCGCGAACTCGGGCGCGGGGCCGTCGTCACGGTCGCGACGGGGGCCGCGATCACCGCGCGGGCCGCGGTCACGGTCGCCGCCACGGCCGCCTTCGCGGCGGCGGTCGCCGTCACGGCGGGGGCCACGATCACCACGGTCGCCACGATCACCGCGCGGGCCACGGTCGCCGCCTTCGCGCGGCTCACGCGCGGGGCGGGTGTCCTCCAGCTCGGCGCCGGTTTCCTGATCGACGACGCGCATCGACAGGCGAACCTTGCCGCGCGGATCGATCTCGAGGACCTTGACCTTCACTTCCTGGCCGTCGGACAGCACGTCGCCGACATTGGCCACGCGCTCGTTCTTGATCTCCGAGACGTGGACCAGGCCGTCGCGGCCGCCCATGAAGTTCACGAACGCGCCGAAATCGACGATGTTGACGACCTTGCCGTCATAGATCTTGCCCAGCTCCGGCTCCTCGACGATGCCGAGGATCCACTTCCGCGCGGCCTCGATCTGCGTGAGGTCCGACGAACTGATCTTGATCAGGCCCTCGTCGTCGATATCGACCTTGGCGCCGGTGGTGGCGACGATCTCGCGGATCACCTTGCCGCCGGTGCCGATGACGTCGCGGATCTTCGTCTTGTCGATCTGCAGCGTCTCGATGCGCGGCGCGTGGGCGGAAAGTTCCTCGCGGGTGTGGTCGAGCGCCTTGGCCATTTCGCCTAGGATGTGGGCGCGGCCTTCATGCGCTTGCGCCAGCGCGACCTTCATGATCTCCTCGGTGATGCCGGCGATCTTGATGTCCATCTGCAGGCTGGTGATGCCTTCGCTGGTGCCGGCGACCTTGAAGTCCATGTCGCCCAGATGATCCTCGTCACCCAGGATATCGGACAGGACGGCGAAGTCCTTGCCTTCCAGGATCAGGCCCATCGCGATGCCGGAGACGGGGCGCTTGATCGGCACGCCGGCATCCATCAGCGCGAGGCTGCCGCCGCACACCGTCGCCATCGACGACGAGCCGTTGGACTCTGTGATGTCGGAGGTGATGCGGATCGTGTACGGGAACTCGTCCTTGGTCGGCAGCACCGCGTGCAGCGCCCGCCAGGCCAGCTTGCCGTGGCCGATGTCGCGGCGGCTGGGCGCCCCGAAGCGGCCGACTTCGCCGACCGAATAGGGCGGGAAGTTATAGTGCAGCATGAAGTGCTGGTAGGAGAGGCCGTTCAGCCCGTCGATCATCTGCTCGGCGTCCTTGGTGCCAAGCGTGGTGGTCGCGATCGTCTGGGTCTCGCCGCGCGTGAACAGGGCGGAACCGTGCGCGCGGGGCAGGAAGTGAACTTCCGCTTCGATCGGACGGACAGTCTTCGTGTCGCGGCCATCGATGCGGCGGCCGGTCTTCAGGATCGCGGTGCGGACGATGTCCGCTTCCAGCTTCTTCACCAGCTTCAGCGTGCCGAGATATTCGGCCGGATCGCTGTCCTTCAGGTCGGCGAACGCCTCACGCGCCTTGGTGCGCGCGGCGTTGACCGCATTCTGGCGATCGCTCTTGTTGGTGAGCTTGTAGGCGGCATCCATGTCGGCACCGATCGCGGACTTGAGCTTCGCCATCTTGTCCGATTTGTCGGCGACGGGGGCGAGCTCCCACGGATCCTTGGCGGCCTGCTCGGCCAGCTGGATGATCGCGTCGATCACCTTCTGCGACGCCTTGTGCGCGAACATGACCGCGCCCAGCATCACATCTTCCGAAAGTTCCTTGGCTTCGGATTCGACCATCATCACGGCGTCCTGGGTGGCGGCGACGACCAGGTCGAGCTCGCCTTCCAGCACTTCGGCGTCGGACGGATTCAGCTGATACTCGCCATCCTTGTAGCCGACGCGGGCAGCGCCGATCGGCCCCATGAACGGCACGCCGGACAGGGTGAGGGCGGCGGACGCGGCGATCATCGCCAGAATGTCCGGCTCGTTCACGCCGTCATAGCTCAGCACCTGGGCGATGACGTTGATCTCGTTGTAGAAGCCTTCGGGGAACAAGGGACGGATCGGCCGGTCGGTCAGGCGTGAAATCAGCGTCTCACGCTCCGTGGCGCCGCGCTCGCGCTTGAAGAAGCCGCCGGGGATGCGGCCGGCCGCGGAATATTTTTCCTGGTAGTGGACGGTCAGCGGGAAGAAATCCTGGCCTTCCTTGACGGTGCGGGCGGCGGTGACCGCACAGAGCACCACGGTCTCACCGAGCGTCGCGATCACCGCGCCGTCGGCCTGGCGGGCAACCTTGCCCGTTTCGAGTGTCAGGGTTTCTCCGCCCCACTCGATCGATACAGTCTTCTTGTCGAACATTTGATTTCCTTCATCCGGCCGCCCGATGCGGCCGGGGCCTGTGTGCGGGCCTGAAATGGCCCAGAGGAGTTAGCCTTATTGCCTTCTCCCCGTCACCCCGGCCTTGAGCCGGGGTCCCGCTGCCTTACTGGCAGAAGAAGTGGGATCCCGGATCAAGTCCGGGATGACGAAAAAAGGCGACCCGAAGGCCGCCTTTTTGCGTCACTTGCGAAGGCCGAGCTTCGCGATGAGAGCGGTGTAGCGCTCGGCGTTCGTCTTGCGGAGATAGTCCAGCAGCGAACGGCGCTTGTTGACGAGCATCAAAAGGCCGCGGCGCGAGTGGTTGTCCTTCGCGTGGGTCTTGAAATGCTGGGTCAGGTTCGAGATGCGCTCGGTCAGGATCGCGACCTGCACTTCGGGGGAACCGGTGTCGCCCGAAACGCGGGCATTGTCCTTGATCAGCGCTTCCTTGCGCTCGGCTGTGATCGACATCGTGGTCCTTTCGTCTAGAGGTTGAAGCCGCGCACCACCCGGACCAGGCCGGATTGGACCTCCACCAGCGCGACTGGCGTCTCGCCCAGCATCGCGAAGCATTGGCCATTGGGAGCGGCGATCCCGATCAACTGCTGCCCCTGTCGGAGCAGCCCTGCCTGATCGGGGGTGAGGGAAAGAGCCGGGATGTCGTCCAGCCCCGCCCTCAACGGCAGGAGTATATCTTCAAGCGCGTGCGCCTTAGCGAGATCGTCCAGTTTGTCCAGCGAAATCGCGTGATCGAGGGTGAACGGCCCAGCCTTGGTGCGTCTCAGATGAGTGACGTGTCCCACGGTTCCAACCGCGCACGCAATGTCGCGGGCAAGGGAGCGGATGTATGTGCCTTTGGAGACGTGGGCGGTGAAGGCGATGCTTTCGGCGGAAGAAGAAGCTTCCGATTCCTTTTTCTTCAATGCATGAACAACCACGGCACGCGACGCCAATTCCACCTCTGCGCCGGCTCTCGCCAGGTTATAGGCTCGCTCTCCATCGACTTTCAGCGCCGAATATGCGGGCGGGACCTGCTCGATCGGGCCGGTGAAGCGGGGCAAGACCGCGTCTATCTCCGCGTCGGTCGGCAGCACGTCCGACGTCGCGACGACCTTGCCTTCCGCGTCCAGCGTGTCGGTCGCGACGCCGAACCGGATCGTGAACTCGTAGATTTTGTCACTGTCCAGCAGCCGCCCCGCCAGTTTGGTCGCTTCACCGATCGCGACGGGCAGCACGCCGCTCGCCAGCGGATCGAGCGTGCCGCCGTGACCAACCTTCAGCTTCGGATAACCGCCGGTGCGCAGCGCACGCTTGACCGCGCTGACCGCCTGGGTGGAGCCGAGGCCCAGCGGCTTGTCGAGGATGATCCAGCCATGCACGCGAAGATCAGGGAGTCGGCGGCGCCGTTGGGGTGGCCGTTGTGCCTGTCGCGCGGGCGCGCAAACCTTCGGGCGTCAGCAGCGCGTTCTTGACCAGTCTGGCAGGCGGGCCGAGTGACGGCACGGCGACGCCACCGACCGTAATGGTCAGCACTTCAGGCCGGCTGAAGGTGAGCTTCGGCTCCTGCGTATCGGCGGGGACGGTGTAGGTGTCCCCCGCGTTCAGTTGCTTCTGCACGATCGCCTTGCCGGTCACGTCCGTAACTTTGATCCAGACCGCATCGGTGGCAGCCAGCACGACCGGGCCGCTGGTCGGCGTCGAAGCCGCGACTGGCGCCGTTCCTGCGGTGCTCGGGCGAACCGGAGCCGAAGCGACCGCGACCGGGGCGGGCGCACTGATGCCGTCGCCGCGCATCGTAGCGCGCCAGATCGCGTATCCGCCGAGGATCAGCACGGCGATGATCGCTGCTGTCCAGGCCAGCGCGCGCGGCGGCACCCGCGCCGGGTCGGCCGGCTCGAACGCTTGATATTCCTGCCGCTCGCGCCCGCCATGTGCCAGCTGTGAGCGCACGGCCGCGGCAACGGCGACCTCGTCGGCACCAACAGCGCGGGCGTGCGCGCGAGCGAAGCCAACGGCGTATGTGGTGGAGGGCAGGGCGATGAAATCGTCGCGCTCGATCGCTTCCAGATGCCGCTGCGGCACCCTTGTCTTCGCGGCGACATCGGCCAGGCTCAGCTTGGCGTCGGTCCGCGCGTCCCGGAGCATTGCACCGGCCGTTGCGCCGCCGATCCCGTCAGTGTCACTCATATCCCGCTCCCGGGTGCGCCCTTTTGGCGAAGCTTTTCACAAGGGTGCGCGGGGCTTGTCAACTCACGCAAGCTCGACGCCATGCGCTTCGGCCCAGGCGGTCAGGGTCGAACGCAAACTTTCGGGCGGTCGATTGAGCCAGCCTTCCATCTCCGGCTTCAGCGCCGCCAGATCCAGCGAGCGCACCATCGCCTTGATCGGCCCGACGGCGATCGGCGTGATCGAAAGCCGCTCGATGCCGAGCCCGAGCAGCGCCATCGCTTCCAGCGTGCGACCGCCCATTTCGCCGCATACTGTCACCGGCACGCCCTGCTCCCGAGCGGGGCCGACGACGCGGCGCAGAAACCGCAGGATCGCTGGCGACAGCCAGTCGTAACGCTCGGCAAGCTTGGGATGCGCCCGGTCGGCTGCGAATAGAAACTGGGTCAGGTCGTTGGTGCCGATCGACAAGAAATCCAGTCGGGGCAGCAGCAAGTCGAGGCACTCCGCGAGCGCGGGAACTTCCAGCATCGCGCCATAGCGAATCTGCGACGGCAAGGCCCGGTTGCGGGAGGCGATCCAGGCACGCTGCGCTTCGAAGATCGCCCTGGCCTGATCGAACTCCCAAGGCTCTGACACCATCGGGAACATGACGTTGAGCGTGCGCCCCGCCGCTGCTTCCAGCAGCGCGCGGGCCTGCGCCTTCATCAAGCCATTCCGGTCCAGCGCCACGCGCAGCGCGCGCCAGCCCATCGCCGGATTCTCCTCCACCATCTCGCCCGCGCGGATATAGGGCAGCGCTTTATCGCCGCCGATATCGACGGTGCGGAACACGACGGGCCGGTCGCGCGCGGCGTCCAGCACGTCGCGGTACAGCCGCTGCTGGCGCTCGCGCTGGGGAAGGGTCGCGGAGACGAGGAACTGGAATTCGGTGCGGAACAGGCCGATACCGTCGGCGCCGGTCAGGTCCAAGGCGGCGGCGTCGTCGCGCAGGCCGGCATTAACCATCACCGTGATGCGCTGCCCGTCCTTGGTTTCGGGCGGGACGCTGCGCAGCGCGGCATAGCCGGCGCGACGCTTCGCGCTCAGCACCAGCTTGGCTTCGAACGCTTCTTCCATCGCTCCGGTCGGCCGCACGAAGACGGCGCTTTGGTTCGCGTCGAGCAGCAACAGGTCGCCGTCGGCGATCAGCCTACGCACATCCTTGACCCGGCCCAGCACCGGCACGCCCATCGCGCGGGCGACGATGGTGACGTGGGCGGTCAGCGATCCTTCCTCCAAGATGACGCCCTTCAGCCGGCGCCGATCATATTCCAGCAGCTCGGCCGGACCCAGGTTGCGCGCGATCAGGATCGCATCCTGCCGCAGGCCCATCTGCGCGGCGGTGCCGAGTTGGCCCGAGACGATGCGGAGCAGCCTGTTCGACAGGTCCTCCAGATCGTGCATCCGGTCGGCGAGCAACGGATCGTCGATCTGGCGCATCCGCATTCGGGTGCGCTGCTGCACACGCTCGATCGCCGCCTCGGCGGTCAGGCCGCTGTCGATCGCCTCGTTGATCCGGCGCGACCAGCCTTCGTCATAGGCGAACATCTTGTAGGTATCGAGGATCTCCTCATGCTCGCCGCCGACGCCGAATTCGGCCTGCGCGGCCATGCCGTCGATCTGCTCGCGCATCTTGGTGAAGGCGGAATAGACGCGCCGCCGTTCCGCTTCGACATCCTCCGCGACGGTGTGCTCGATGGTGACACGCGGCTGGTGAAACACGGCGGCGCCTCGCGCCATGCCGTCGACCAGTTTCTGTCCCGGCAGCCTGAGCGCTCCGGTCGCGGCGGCGCGCGCCGGATCGGTGGAGTGGCCGTCCACCAGCCCTGCATTGGCGATCAGCTCGGACAGCACCATCGCCACCGTCTGCAGTGCCTCGATCTCGACATCCTCATATTTGCGCGGTTCGCGATGCTGTACCGACAGGACGCCCACCGCCTGCTCGCGGCGGATGATCGGCACGCCCGCGAAGCTGTGGAACATTTCCTCGCCCGTCTCGGGCTTGTAGGCGAAGTCCGGGTGGGCGGCCGCCTCGTCCAGGTTCAGAACCTCTACATCTTCGGCGATGCTCCCGACCAGACCTTCGCCGAGCGCTAGCTTCGTGACGTGCACCGCCTCTTCCTTCAGGCCGCGCGTCGCGAACAATTCCAGCACGCCGTCACGCAGCAGGTAAAGCGAGCAGACCTCGCTTTCCGTCGCCTCCGCGATGATGCCCACCACCTGGTTCAGCTTCGCCTGCGCATTGGCGCGCGAGGCCATGACATCGTGCAGCCGGGTAAGGATTTCGCGCGCGGAGGTGGCGGTGCTGACGGGCATATGCTCGTGCTAGCAAATGCCCGGCGGCGCGTCTTAGGGAAAATGAACGGATCAGCCGGTCAAACCGTAACGCGCGATAAGATCATAGGATGGGCCGTCCTGTCCAAGCCGGCTTTCGTACAGGCCGAACCAGGTCATCGCGAATGCCTCGCTGCAAAGACCGGCATGGCGCGCCAGGAAGCCGTCCAGTCCGGCATTGTCGCGGCCGAAGCGGGCAAGGGTGATGTGCGGCAAATACGCACGCCGCTCCGGTTCAAGCCCGGCGCGGACCAGTGCCTGATCGATCTTGCGGTGCAGGTGCGCGAGGGCATCATGGGAGCGTAATCCGGCCCAGAGGGCATTGACCTTTTCACGCTTTTCGAACGTGCCGACACCGTCCAACGCGACTTCGACAGGCGAATGGTGCACGTTGCCCAGCGCCGCTGCCACATCCTCCGCGACCGGCGCCTCGACCTCACCGATGAAGCGCAACGTGATGTGCAACTGATCCTCATCCTGCCAGCGCGCGCTGGTGACGCCTTCCATGAGGCCGATCAGCTGCGCGCGAATTGGCGCGGGTGGCCGCAGGGCGACGAACAGGCGGTGCATCAATCTCTCCCAACTCCACACTGGCCCGCTGGGCCACACGAATTGGCAATGCTTTGTAACAAAGTGTCGCTCCATCCGGTTTCGCTTGAAAGCAGCCCGGTAAGAAACGATATTCCGCATATCCGGCGCATGGCCGGGCAAAGGAGACGAAATTCGATGGCTAACTGGACTGACCCCCGGGCGACCGTTTCGGCGCCGTCGTCGGTCGGAGCCCGTGCCGACTATGATGCCGGCCTGCGGAGCTACATGCTGTCCGTTTACAACTACATGGCATCGGGCGTGCTGCTGACCGGCATTGTCGCGCTTGCCTTCGCATCGACCAGTGCATTCGATACCGTCATGGCATCGCCGCTGCGCTGGCTCGTCATGCTTGCGCCGCTGGGCTTCATCATGGTGATGAGCTTCGGCATCAATCGCTTGTCGACCAGCACCGCGCAGATCCTGTTCTGGGCTTTCGCGGCGGTGATGGGCCTGTCGATGGCGTCGATCTTTCGGGTCTATACCGGCACGTCGATCGCTCAGGTGTTCTTCGCCACCTCAGCCGCATTCGCCGGCCTGAGCCTGTGGGGCTACACGACCAAGAAGGACCTGTCGGGCTTCGGCACGTTCCTCATCATGGGCGTGGTGGGCATCCTGGTCGCCTCGCTGATCAACATCTTCCTGCAGTCGAGCGCTATGCAGTTCGCGATCAGCGTCATTGGCGTGCTGCTGTTCGCGGGCCTGACCGCCTACGATACGCAGCGGATCAAGAGCATGTATTCCTATGTCGCCGGCACCGACATGATGGGCAAGACGGTGATCATGGGCGCGCTGTCGCTCTACCTCGACTTCATCAACATGTTCATGTTCCTGCTTCAGTTGTTCGGCGGCCGCCGCAACTAACCGGGCAAGAAAAACGAGAAACGGGTCCGGCGGGGAAACTCGCCGGGCCCTTTTCTTTGTCCTTCGTCGATTTGGGTGCGCGGCCGGTCGGCGCTATGTTGCAATGCTGCGACAATAAGAGTTCGGCCGCATGATGGCGCGTAAGCTGGGACGAGGATTGCTGTTGACGCTGGTGTTGGCCGTGGCCGTTTCGGCCGCCCCGCCCAAGCACAAGGGCGCGATCGATCCGGCCGCGAAGATGCCGCCGCTGCCGCCTGCCGTGCTGGACGACACGCTCGCGATCGGCGGGAACGATATCGACGCGCGCAAGGTGCGGACGCGAATGACCGTCGCTGTCAATGTCAACGGCAAAGGGCCATATCGGTTTGTCGTCGATAGTGGAGCCGATACCACGGTCGTCGGGCGGCGGATCGCGCAGACGTTGGCCTTGCCCCTCGGGACACCGGTGCTGCTGAACGGCATGACCGACAGCACGCGCGTCGACCGGGTGATGGTCGACAGCCTGAAGCTGGGCGGCAGCACGTTCAACGATCTGCATCTGCCCGTGCTCTTGGAGCGCGATCTGGGCGGCGACGGCATGGTCGGCATCGATGCGCTGGTCGAGCAGCGGCTGATGATGGATTTCGAGACCCGGACCATCAAGGTCGAGGACGCGACGGTGCCAGCGCCCAAGATGGACGGCGAGATCGTCGTCGTCGCGCGGCGAAGACGGGGTCAGCTGATCCTGACCCAAGTCACCGCGAACAAGAAACAAGTCGATGCCGTCATCGACACCGGCTCCGAGATCACCATCGGCAATCTCGCGCTGCGCGACCAGCTGATCCGTAAATTTCCGGACAAATTCACCACGATCGGGGTAACGGGAGTGACCGGGGTCAAGGTCGATCTCCAGCTCGCGCGCGTCGCCGAGCTGCGGGTCGGAACGATTCTGTTGCGCGACGTGCCGATCGCTTTCGCCGAAGTGCCGCCCTTTGCCGTGTTCGGGCTGAACGACAAGCCGGCTCTTCTACTCGGCACTGATATTCTCGAGACGTTCCGCCGCATCTCGCTCGATTTCCGCGCTCGCAAAGTCCGCTTTCAGCTGAAGAAATGCGGATCGAGCGGCATTATTCTCAGCACCTCCTTCTCCCAATCGCTGACCCGCTTGTCGTCTGGCGGGCAGAATGCGGAGAATTGCCGGCGCTGATGGCACGGCGATCGCGGATCATTTGTCCGGCATCCCCCAGCCAAGCCGCAACGCTCCCGTTTCGGGGCCGCGCAAGGTGGCGACGCCGGCCGCTTCGAAGCGCTCGGCGACGGCATCGCTGTCCTTGCCGGAAACCTGGACCGGATCACCCCGGCGCTGCGCCGCCCAAATGGCGTCGTCGATCGCGGCGGAGCCGGTCTCGAGCGGGCCGCCGGGCAACGCAAGAGGCGGCGGCACGAGCAGGATCTTCCAGTCTTTTGCGGCCTCCTCCACGCGCGCCTCGAGCGCGCGATAGGTCGCCAGCGTCGCACCCGAAAGGGCGGCCGCGCGGACAAGAGCCGTGCGGCTGTCGCGATCGAACAGGATCGCATCGGGCTGAACACCGGCCGCGACAGTGAGCGCGTCGAGAACGGCCGTCCGTCCATCGTCCTGTTTGGCGGCCGCCGCGGCGGCATTCTTCAGTTCGGCCCCTTCGACGTCGGCCACGCCGACGCGGTATTGGACGATGGTCACGGCGACGTCGTCCTTGATTTGCCGCCGCAACTCGCTCGCCGCCATCCGATTGGCGTCCTTTCGATAGATCGGGGTCAGCACGGTCGCGCTGACGGCGATGGGGGCCTCATCGAAATCCACGTCGAACTGGCTGACGCGGGCATTGGCGGGGAACGCGGCGGCGACCGCGGCGCGCGCCTCGCGGGCGGTCACATTCTCCCAAGCGATCCGTTTCAGGGCCAAGCCCAGCGGAACGGCAAGGCCGATGAACGTCACCAATATCGCGATCAATTGCCACCAGCTCTGCTCCGGCGACAAGGTGCTGGCGAAGCCGTAAAGGCGCGCCATGACCGCAGCGGACAGGGCGATCGTCACCAGGTTGGTGACGAACAGCAGCAGCGCTCCCCCCAGAACCGTGCCGTTCAGCGTCGCAAGCCCGAAGCCGACCGTCGCGAGCGGCGGCATCAACGCGGTCGCGATCGCGACGCCCACGATCGTGCCGGCACGCCCGTGTATTGTCGCGTAGCTGCCCGCCAGCGCCGAAAAGAGTGCCACGAGTAGGTCGAATAGATTGGGCCGGGTCCGCGCCGCGATCTCGGGCGTCACGTTCTGGAGCGGCGAAACGAGGACGATCGCCGCGCAGAAAATCACGGCGAGCACGCTGCCGGCGGCCAGGGTGAGCGCCGCGCGTCGGATCTGGCGCGAGTCCACCGTCGCCAATGCAAAGCCAAGCCCGATGATCGGACCCATCAGCGGCGAGATCAGCATGGCGCCGATCACGACGGCGGGCGAAGACAGCAGCAGCCCCAGCACAGCGATGCCGGCCGACATCAGGATCATGAACAGGTAGCGCGGAGTCCAAGCCGCCTCTTCCTGCACGCGCTCCAGAACCTGGACGTGATCGAGGCGAGCGATGACGTGCGCGCGCCACCAGCGCGTGAACAGCTGCGAGATCGCGATCGTCATGATCTCAGTGCCGGTCCCTGTTGATGCGTTCATGGTGGCGGATCACTTCATCGATGATGAAGCGGAGGAATTTTTCCGAGAATTCCGGGTCCAGATGCGCGTCGGCGGCGAGCCGGCGGAGGCGATCGATCTGGCGGTCTTCGCGGCCCGGATCGGCGGGCGGTAGGCCCTTGGTCGCCTTGTAGGCGCCGACCGCCTGGGTGATCTTGAACCGCTCCGCCAGCATGAAGACGAGCGCGGCGTCGATATTGTCGATGCTCTCGCGATAGCGCGCCAGCGTGTCGTCGGTCATGGCGTCTCCTTTCCGCTTCATCGTTTCCACGCCGGGCCGGCGCTTGCAAGCGCAAGCGCGCGGGGCCATTGGCGATCTATGAGCGCCACCGTTCACCGCATCGACTCCGGGTCGGCGCCTTCGCTTGACCCGATGCTGCGCCTTGTCGCGCACGACATGAACGCGGTGAACAGCGTCATTCTGGACCGGATGCAGTCGGATGTGCCGCTGATCCCGGAGCTGGCCGGGCATCTGATCGCGGGCGGCGGCAAGCGGATGCGGCCGATGCTGACGCTCGCTTGCGCCCGGCTGCTCGACTATCCCGGGACGCGCCATCACAAGCTCGCCGCCGCCGTCGAGTTCATCCACACCGCGACCCTGCTGCACGACGATGTCGTCGACGGGTCTGACCTCAGGCGAGGCCGGCGCACCGCCAACATCATCTGGGGCAACCCGGCGAGCGTGCTGGTCGGCGATTTCCTGTTCAGCCGCTCGTTCGAGCTGATGGTGGAGGATGGCAGCCTGAAGGTGCTGCGCATCCTCTCCAACGCCTCGGCCGTGATCGCGGAAGGCGAGGTCAACCAGCTGACCGCTCAGCGTCAGGTGAACACCACCGAGGATCGCTATCTGAGCATTATCGGCGCCAAGACCGCCGCTCTGTTCGCCGCCGCCTGCCGCATCGCCGCGGTGGTCGCCGAGCGGCCCGAAGCGGAGGAGCTGGCGCTCGACGCCTATGGCCGCAATCTCGGTATCGCGTTCCAGCTGGTCGACGATGCGATCGACTATTCGTCGGACGAAGCGACGATGGGCAAAGGCGTCGGCGATGATTTCCGGGACGGCAAGGTGACGCTGCCGGTGATTTTGGCGCACGCTCGCGGATCGGCCGAGGACCGCGTCTTCTGGCGCGACGCGATGATGGGCCACCGCGCCACCGACGCCGATCTGGCTCACGCCACCGCCCTGCTGCGCGACACCGGCGCGCTCGACGACACACTCGCTCAGGCTCGCCGCTATGCCCAGCGAGCGGTCGATATGCTCGGCGGTTTCACCAGCGGCGCGGCCAAGGCGGCGCTCACGGAAGCCGCCGCCTTCGCCGTGGCGCGGGCATATTAGGCCGTAAACACGCTCCAGCTTGTCGCTTCGGCAAGGCGTTCGAGGGCCAGGCTGCCGAGCTTGGAATTGCCGCGGTCGTTGAGACCGGGAGACCAGACGGCGATCGAGGCCTTGCCCGGCACGACCGCGAGGATGCCGCCGCCGACGCCCGACTTGCCGGGGATGCCGACGCGGTACGCGAACTCGCCCGATCCGTCATAATGGCCGCAGGTGAGCATCAGCGCGTTGATCCGCCGCGCGCGCTCCGGCGGTACCACTGCTTCCTGCGTTGCCGGGTGGATGCCGGCGTTCATCAAGTAACGGCCGGCCATCGCGAGCTGCCGGCATGTCATCGTCAGCGCGCATTGGTGGAAATAAACCTTCAGCGCGTCCTCGACCGGGTTTTCGAGATTGCCGAACGCCTTCATGTAATTGGCGAGCGCGAAGTTTCGGAAGCCGGTCGCTGCTTCGGAATGGGCGACCTCGCTGTCGATCTCGACACCGTCATCCTCGGCCAGGAAGCGGACGAAGCGCAAGATGTCGCCGATCGTCTCCCGCGCATCATGGCCGGCCAGCAGCGCGTCGCTGACCGCGATCGCGCCGGCGTTGATAAACGGATTGCGCGGAATGCCCTGTTCGCTTTCGAGCTGCACGATCGAGTTGAACGCAGAGCCGGACGGTTCGCGGCCAACGCGTTTCCACAGCGCCGTGCCGAGCCGGTTGAGCGCCATCGTCAGCGTGAACACCTTGGACACGCTTTGGACGGAGAAGGGCATACCCGCGTCACCGGCGGCGATCGTCTCTCCATCGGCCGTGATAACGGCGATGCCGAACCGGCTTGGATGCACGCGGGCGAGGGCGGGAATATAGTCGGCGACCTGGCCGCGTTCGGCCTGCTTCGCCATATCGGCCGTGATCGCCTCGACGATGTCCTTCAGCTCTCTCATCGCATCTCCCCTGTGCGGGGGAGATAGTCAGAGCTTCCCGTCCGCGTCCAGCGCATAGCCGGCGCTGCGCACGGTGCGGATGATGTCGGGCAGATCGCCGGCATTGATCGCCTGACGGAGTCGTCGGATGTGCACGTCCACCGTGCGCGGCTCGATGTCGGCGTCATGGCCCCACACGCTGTCGAGCAAGCGCTCGCGCGAAAAGACCCAGCCGGGATGCTCCAGGAAATGCTTGAGCAGCCGGAATTCGGTGGGGCCGAGCGGCACAAGCTTTCCCCCGCGCCGGACCTTGTGACCGACCGTGTCCATCTCGAGATCGGCATAGCTCAGCTGCTCGCCGGCGAGGCCTGGGCGCACGCGGCGCAGCACCGCCGCCACGCGCGCGACCAGTTCGCGGGGGCTGAACGGTTTGGTCACATAATCGTCCGCGCCGGTCTCGAGGCCGCGGATGCGGTCCTCTTCCTCCCCGCGCGCGGTGAGCATGATGATCGGCACATTCTGCGTCTCGGGCATGCGGCGCAGCCGGCGGCACACTTCGATGCCGGAGGTGCCCCCGATCATCCAGTCGAGCAGCACCAGATCGGGCGGGCTTTCCTGGGCGAGCAGCAGCGCTTCCTCGCCGTCCGCGGTCTGCCGCACCTCGAAATTCTCTCGGGAGAAATGCCAGACAAGCAGCTCGGCCAGCGCCGCGTCATCCTCGACCAGCAGCATCTTGGCGCCGCTCATATCAGACCTCGTGATCCGCCGCGCCGCGCTCGCGGTCCGGCATATACTCGCCCCTGGCGGCGAAATAGACCATCTCCGCGACGTTGGTCGCGTGATCGCCGATCCGCTCCAGATTCTTGGCGATGAAGAGCAGGTGCGCCGCCTCGCCGATCGTCGTCGGGTTTTCCATCATGAATGTCAGCAGCGTGCGGAAGATGCTGTTATAGAAATCATCGACTGCGCGATCGCGGCGGCAGACGTCGACCGCCGCTTCCCAATCGCGCGCGGCGAAGGCGTTCAGCACATCGTGCAGCATGTCGTTGGCCAGCTGGGCCATCGCCGGCAGCACCGACAGCGCCTCGATCTTGGACGAGCGGGAGATTTGCGAAACGCGCTTGGCGATGTTCTTGGCATAATCGCCGATCCGTTCGATTACGCCCGCGATCTTCAAGGCAGCGACCGTTTCGCGCATGTCGTCGGCCATCGGCGCGCGCAGGGTCAGGATTTGCACCGCCAACCGCTCGACCGCCATTTCCAGCTCGTCGATCTTGCGGTCGTCGCTGATGATCTCGCTGGCGAGGTCCAGGTCGCGGCGTGCCAGCGCGTTCATGGCCTGCTCGATCGCCGATTCGGCACGGCCTCCCATTTCCGAAATAAGCCCCCGCAGCTCGACGATCTCGTCGTCGAACGCCCTCAACGTATGCTCGGTCACAGCGGCCCCTCGGTTCGTGCTCAGACGTCCCCTGTTACAGAAGCATTGCCGTTTGATGACAGCGGAATCGGCGCCGGCGGAAGCAGCGCGGAAACGGTCGTGCCTTTGCCGAGCGCGGACTGGATATCCAGGCGGCCCCGGTGCCGCTCGACGATGTGCTTGACGATGGCAAGGCCCAGGCCGGTGCCGCCGATCGCGCGGCTGCGGCCCGGATCGACACGGTAGAAGCGCTCGGTCAGGCGCGGCAGGTGCTCGGGGGAGATGCCTTCGCCTTCATCCTCCACCGACAGTCGCACCATCGATCCTGGACCGCGACTGGTGCGGACTGTGACTGGCGTTCCGGCCCTGCCATATTTCAACGCGTTGCCGACCAGATTGTGCAGCAGCTGCGAAAGCTGGGCGCGATCGCCGGCGACGAAGGGCAGGCTCTCGTCGATATCGGCGGCGACGTCGCGGCTGCGGTCATTGCCGCCATCGCGAATCACGGCCTGCACTTCACGCACCAGCGCGCCGAGATCGACAGCGGTGTGCGGCGCCCGGAATTTCTCGGCCTCGATGCGGGAAAGCGACATCAGGTCCTCGACCAGCCGCTGCATCCGCCGCGCCTCGTCATGCATCACGCGCAAGAAGCGCTTGCGAGTCGCGGGATCGCCGCCGGCCTTCTCGTCGTCCAGCGTCTCCACGAAGCCCAGGATCGCGGCGAGCGGCGTGCGCAGCTCGTGGCTCGCATTGGCCACGAAATCGACGCGCATCTTCTCGGCGGCATGGCCCTCGCTGCGATCGACCAGATGGACAAGCGCGCGGCCGCCCTCCAGCGTGGCGACATTCATCTGCCAGCGGGAATCGCGCCCGCCCAGACCGACCAATTCGATCGGCCGCAGGTCGATCGGCTCGGTGCGGGCGATAAGCCGTTCGGCGGCGGCAGGGTGGCGGATCGCGACGCGGATATCCTCGCCGACGATATGCTCGCCCAACAGCTTGCGGGCGGCGGCGTTTGCGGCTTCGACGCGTCCTTCTCCGGTGACCAGCACGGGGTCGCCGAAAGCATCGATCAGCGCGGTGTTGGGCTGCGGTACGGCGACCGGTTCGGGGACGGATTGCGGCGCCGGGGCGGGCTCGGCCGGCCGCGCCGACAGGATCAGAATCAGCGCCAGGCCAAGCGTTCCGACAAGCAAAATGGCCGGCAGGCTGATACCATCCCGCGCGAGCGCCGCCAGCCCCGCGAGCAGCAGCAAGGCAGAGACCAGCCGTCTCATTTCAGTGCCGCGCCGCCAGGCGGTCTAGCGCAGGGATCAGTTCTTCATAACTGTCGATGACCGCATCGGCGCCAAGCTCCTCGATCGGCCCCATCAGGAAGCCGAAGCGGACGGCGATGCTGGGGATACCTGCGTTGCGCGCGGCCATTGTGTCGTAGATCGAATCGCCCAGGAACACGGTGCTGCCGCCGCCCGCGCGCGCGATCATCTCATGGATTGGGGCGGCGCTGGGTTTCGCATTGCCTTTCCCCATCGTGTCCCCCCCGATCACGGCCGCGAAGCGGCCCAGCAGCCCCATCTCGTCCAGCAATCTGCGCGCGAACCTCTCGAATTTGTTTGTGACAATCGTGAGACTCACGTTCTCGGCGGCCAGTGCATCCAGTGCGTCGATCAGGCCGGGGAAGGCGACGGTGCCTTCAGATACATTCTCGCCATAGAAGTCGAGCAGGATGGGATAGAGGCGCCGCATCTCGTCCGGGTCGCAGCCGCCCGATGCTTCCAGCCCCTTCTCGAGCATCTTCTTTGCGCCGCCGCCGATCATCGGCCGCAACTCACCGATATTCATTGGGGGCCGGTCGGCCAAGCCCAGCGTATGGTTGACCGCGCGAGTAAGCGTCACGCTCGTGTCCAGCAGGGTGCCGTCCAGGTCGAAGCCGACAATGTCGAAAGCACGCGCCATGCGTGGCACTTGCCGCTCGACAAGCGAAGTGGCAAGCGCCGCCGCGTGACGACTCCGCGCCCGCTCGCCGCCATCGTCCTTGCCGCCGGCAAGGGTACGCGCATGAAATCCGATCTGCACAAGGTGCTGCACCCGATCGCCGGCCGGCCGATGCTGATGCACTTGCTCGCTTCGCTTGACGCGTTGGCGCCGGAACGGACCGTGGTTGTGGTCGGCAGCGGCCGCGAGCAGCTCGAAAAGGCGCTCGCCGGGCGCGCGGCGGATATTGGGGTGCAGGAGCCGCAGCTCGGCACCGGCCACGCAGTGCAGCAGGCCGAGATCGCGCTCGAAGGATTGGATGGCGATGTGCTGATCCTCTACGGCGACGTACCGTTCGTCAGCAGCGCGACGATGCGACGGCTGGTCGAGCGGCTGCACGGTGCCGACGATCCGGCCGTGGTGGTGCTCGGCTTTCGGCCAGTCGATCCGGGCGCCTATGGGCGCGTAATCGCCGATCCCGATGGCCGTATCGCGAAGATGGTCGAGTTCAAGGATGCGAGCAACGAGGAGCGGGCGGTAACGCTCTGCAATTCCGGGCTGATGGCCGTTCGCTCGGCTGACCTTTTCTCGCTTCTCGCCCGCGTAACCAACGATAACGCCGCCGGTGAATTCTATCTGCCGGACATTGTGATGCTCGCGGCCAGCGACGGACGTGGCTCGGCGGCGATCGAAGCTGACGAAGCCGAAGTCACCGGCATCAACAGCCGTGCCGAATTGGCCGATGCCGAACGCGCCTGGCAGCGCCGCCGCCGCCTCGAAGCAATGGCCGAGGGTGCGACCCTGACTGCACCGGAAACAGTCTGGTTCTCGCACGATACGAAGCTGGGCCGCGACGTGACGGTCGAGCCAAATGTCTGGTTCGGCCCTGGCGTCACGATCGCGGACGGCGTAACCGTTCGCGGCTTCAGTCATCTGGAAGGCGCGGATGTAGGCAAGGGCGCCGAAGTCGGTCCCTATGCCCGACTGCGGCCCGGCGCGGAGTTGGGTCCCAAGTCAAAGGTCGGCAATTTCGTGGAAGTGAAGAAGGCGCGGCTGGGTGAAGGCGCCAAGGCCAACCATCTGACATATCTCGGCGATGCCGAAATTGGCGCGGGCGCGAATGTTGGCGCGGGCACGATCACCTGCAATTATGACGGCTTCTTCAAATACCGCACGGTCATAGGCGAGGGCGCATTCATCGGCTCCAACTCCGCGCTGGTCGCCCCGGTCACGATCGGCGCCGGCGCGATCGTGGCGGCGGGATCGGTCATCACCTCCGATGTTGAAAAGGACGCCTTGGCACTGGGACGCGGAGACCAGAAGGTCAAACCCGGCTGGGCCGCCAAATTCCGCGCGATGATGCAGGCGAGAAAGAAGAGCGGTTGAAACCTGATATCATAATATGATATCAGATTGGCATGAAGCGTATCCTTGCGGACCTTCCAGATGACGATGTCGCTTGGCTTGATGCTCAGGCGCACACAAAAGGCGTTTCGCGCGCAACTCTACTTCGTGATGCGGTCGCTACCTATCGCGGCAAGAACGAAGGAGGCGCTGCGAATTGGATAGAAGCCGGGTTCGGACTCTGGGCTCGGAATGGCATCCATATCGATCCCCACGAGTATGAGCGGAAGCGTCGGGCTGAGTGGACCAGGCCGTGGGACGATGATTACGAAGAAGTTCGCGCGGAATCTCCCGAAATGTTCACGGAGGAGGACGATCGGGAACGCGCCCATTACCTGAAACTGCTGGCGCAACGCGGACGCCCTGATCGCGAGCCCACTTCGTGAGTGGATATAGCTTTGATGCGAACATCATCATTGACGCGCTAAGCGGCCACAAACCTGCTCTGGACGAGCTGCGACGCGAAACCCGCGAGCGCAACTGGATCAGCCGCATGGTCTGGATCGAGGTGCTGTCGAAAGGAAACGACGTCATTGTCCGTGAAGCGCTCGACTTTCTGGCAGCGTTTGAGATCGATGAGCTTGATGAAAACATCGCCGACCGTGCAGCGCGCCTGCGCCGCGCTCGTCCTACTCTTAAATCACCCGATGCGATCATCCTTGCGACCGCTCAGGAACGGGGCCGCATTCTGGTGACACGAAATACCCGCGACTTCCCCGCGACGATGCCTGGCATCCGCGTTCCTTACTCCCTGTAACGAAAGTCATCTTCAATGTGCGGCATTATCGGCATTCTGGGCGTGGACGATGTGGCGGAGCGGCTCGTCGAGGGGCTGCGGCGGCTGGAATATCGCGGCTATGACTCGGCCGGCGTCGCCACGGTGCATGACGGCCGGATCGAGCGGCAGCGGGCCGAGGGCAAGCTGGGCAATCTCGCCAGAAAGCTGGGGCAGGAGCATCTCCCCGGTCACAGCGGCATCGCCCACACGCGCTGGGCCACGCACGGCGCGCCGACCGAGGACAATGCCCATCCGCACATCGTCGGCGATGTGGTGCTGGTCCACAACGGCATTATCGAGAATTTCAAGCCGCTCCGCGATGAGCTTATCGCCGAAGGCCGCACCTTCAAGAGCCAGACCGACACCGAAGTGGTCGGCCATCTCGTCGCCCGCGAGGTCGAGCGGGGCGCATCGCCGGAGGAGGCGGTCAAGGCCGTGCTGCCGCGCCTGCACGGCGCTTTCGCGCTCGCCATCATGTTCAGGAACGAGCCGGATCTGATCATCGGCGCACGGCTCGGCGCGCCGCTGGTGGTGGGCTATGGCGAGGGCGAAAATTACCTGGGCTCCGACGCGATCGCGCTCGCGCCGCTTACCCAGCGCATCGCCTATCTGGACGAAGGCGACTGGGCGATAGTCCGCCGCTCGGGCGTCCAGATTTTCGACAAGGACAATGTGCCCGTAGAACGGCCGGTCACGCTGTCCGGCATCACTGGCGCGCTGATCGACAAGGGCAATCATCGCCACTTCATGCAGAAGGAGATTTACGAGCAGCCCGTCGTCGTCGCGCAGACGCTCAATTCCTATCTGCGCTTGGTCGAGGAGCGGGTGGCGCTGCCGGACATGGAGTTTGACCTGGGCAGCATCGATAGGGTCGCGATCGTCGCCTGCGGCACCGCTTCCTATGTCGGTATGATCGGAAAATACTGGCTGGAGCAGATGGCGCGCGTCCCGGTCGAGGTCGATGTCGCGTCCGAGTTTCGCTACCGCGAGCCGGTGCTGGGGCCGAACACGCTGGGCCTTGTCATCTCGCAATCTGGCGAGACCGCGGACACACTGGCGGCGCTGCGCCACATGAAGGCGGAAGGCGTCACAACCGCCGGCATCATCAACGTGCCGACCTCGTCGATGGCGCGCGAGGTCGACCTGCTGCTGCCGACCCATGCCGGGCCAGAGATCGGCGTCGCCTCGACCAAGGCGTTCACTTGCCAGCTGGCGGTGATGGCGGCGCTGGCGGCGAACGTGGCGCGCGCGAAGGGTAAGCTCGATGCCGCCGAAGAGGCTCGGCTAGTCAAGCATCTGACCGAAGTGCCGGCCGCGATGAACGCGGCGCTGGCGCACGATGCCGAGATCGAGGGCATGGCGCATACGATCGCCGGTGCCCGCGATGTACTCTATCTGGGCCGCGGCCCGGGCTATCCGCTGGCGCTGGAAGGAGCGCTGAAGCTGAAGGAAATCAGCTATATCCACGCCGAAGGCTATGCGGCCGGCGAGATGAAGCATGGCCCGATCGCGCTGATCGACGAAAGCGTGCCGGTGATCGTGATCGCGCCGTCCGGCCCGCTTTTCGACAAGACCGTGTCCAACATGCAGGAAGTGCAGGCACGCGGCGGCAAGGTGGTGCTGATCTCCGACGCCGAAGGGCTGGCCCGGGCTGGCGAAGGCGCGCTCGCGACGATCGAGATGCCCAAGGTCCACCCGCTGATCGCGCCCTTGGTCTATGCTGTTCCCGTTCAGCTCCTCGCCTATCACGTGGCCGTGGCGAAAGGCACAGACGTCGACCAGCCACGCAACCTCGCCAAGAGCGTGACGGTAGAGTAGCGATCTATTCGGCGCAGCTCGGGGGAGGTGTTGTGATGGCCGGTCGTTCGACGAGCAAACTCGCGGCGTTGCTGGGTGGGATGCTCGCAGCGGGAACTATCGCCGCACAGCAGCCCGCCCTGACGCCAGTCGTGGCTTTCAAGGGTCCGGCCCTCGAGTTCAATTTCCCCGGAATGCGTATCGGCGTCGCCGAATATGCGGAGGGGCCGACCGGAACGACCGTTTTTTATTTTCCGGAAAAGGTGATGGCGGTCGTCGATGTTCGCGGCGGGGCGCCGGGAACGATTTTCACCGATGCGTTGCGGCTGGGCAATAGCCAGCGCCGGTTCGACGGCGTGGTCCTTTCGGGCGGGTCATCCTATGGTCTCGCCGCGGCGAGCGGCGCGGCGGCGGCGCTCAAGGCGAAGCGTGTCCGCGACGGGCAGTGGCAGTCCGCTGCCATCTTCCCGGGCGCGATCATCTACGACATTGGCGGCCGCCGATTGTCCACGGTGACGCCGGACGAGGCGTTGGGGAAGGCCGCGCTCAATGCTGCCGTCGAAGGGCGGTTCCCCTTGGGACCGCGCGGCGCCGGCCGGTCGGCGATGCAGGGCTATTACTTCGCCAATACACCGGCCGACTGGCCGCATTCCGGCCAAGGCGGCGCCTTCCGCCAGATCGGGCAGACAAAGATCGCCGTGTTCACGGTCGTCAACGCGGTCGGTGCGGTCGTCGACCGGCAGGGGCGGCTTGTGCGGTGTTCCTACGCGCCGTCGCAAAAGGATTGCGGCACGATCCAGAGCGCGCTGGCGCGTCGTCTTCGTCAGCCGACACATGGTGCCGACGCGGACAAGTCCGCCGCCGTGACCAGCAACACGACCGTGACGCTGGTCGTCACCAATCAGAAACTCGACGTCCGGGAATTGCAGCGGCTGGCGGTCCAGGTGCACAGCTCGATGGCGCGCGGCATCCAGCCCTATAGCACGATCGACGATGGCGATGCGCTGTTCGCCGTAACGACGGCCGAAGTGGACAATCCTGCGCTCTCGGCGGTCGATTTGAGCACGATCGCCTCGGAAGTGGCGTGGGACGCCATTTTGGCCAGCGTGCCTCCGTTGGACCCTGTTCATCCGATCGCGCCGCTACAAGTCGCGCCGTCCGATCTGGACAAGCTGGGCGGCGTTTACGAATTCCCTTCCGGCGCGCGCGTATCGGTTCGACGTGACGGCGCTGTGCTCCTCGCAACCCTGACTGGGATGGGCGGGATCTTCTTCGCGAAAGAGGGCAACCGTCTGACGCCGGTCGGCCCCCGCGATTTCCTGATCGAAGGCCCGCGCGGCGATCTCATACACTTCGAGTCCAAGAGCGGACGCCCGACGGCGATGATCCTCAATCCCGGGCAATGGGCGCAGGTCGCGAAACGGTTGCGGTGAGACGGGTTCCCGCTTTCGCGGGAATGACGACAGGTTAGGGTGGTTGCGTGACCCCGCCCCGCAAGATCATCCATATCGATATGGACGCCTTCTATGCGTCTGTAGAGCAGCGGGACGATCCGGCGCTGAAAGGCAGGCCCGTCGCGGTCGGCTCGGCGCAGGCGCGTGGCGTGGTCGCGGCGGCGAGCTATGAGGCGCGGGCGTTCGGGGTGCGTTCCGCCATGCCTTCGTCGACCGCGCTTCGACGCTGCCCCGACCTTGTCTTCGTGCCGCCGCGCTTCGAAGTATACCGATTGGTTTCGAACCAGATCCGCGCGATCCTTCTCGACTATACCGATCTGGTCGAGCCTCTGGCGCTGGACGAAGCCTATCTGGACGTGAGCGAGGATCGGCGCGGACTAGGTGTTTGATCCCACAGTGTGGTGGTACGATTGACCATCATGCATGGCGGGAGGGGCTATGGGACAGGTTCTACACGGCAGCGCCCGGACGACT
>JAESFN010000145.1_pt1 | contig 114509 bp, 108 predicted proteins | sample 9269411 | NCBI WGS metagenome assembly JAESFN01 (sample SAMN14505399, study PRJNA617100) | algae metagenome | isolation source: Iphinoe sp. HA4291-MV1 and co-occurring heterotrophs from trail next to... | place: USA: Maunawili Falls, Hawaii | collected 2009-07-25
TCAGGTAGCGCTTGTCCCTGATGCGCTCGGTTTTTAGGGATGAGAAGAAGCTCTCCATGGCAGCATTGTCCCAGACGTTACTTGAGCGGCTCATCGAGCAGGTGACGCCGTTTTCGGCCAGCAACTCCTGGAAGTGCTGGCTGGTGTATTGGCTGCCCTGATCCGAGTGGTGCAGCAGCGCGTCCGACTTGCCTCGACGCCAGATCGCCATGATGAGCGCGTCGGTGACGAGCACCGCCGTCATCTCGGCCTTCATCGACCAGCCGACGACACGGCGCGAGAACAGGTCGATCACGGCCGCTACATTGAGCCAGCCCTCTGCGGTCCAGACACAGGTGAAGTCGGCAATCCAGCGCTGGTTGGGCCGCTCGGCATGGAACTCCCTATCGAGCATGTTGGGAGCGATTGCCGACCGCTGGCCCTCATCCCTCGGCAGCCCTCGTCGGCGTGGCCTCGCGCGCAGGGCCTGCGCCCGCGTCAACCGCTCGATCCGATGCAGGCCACAATCGACGCCTTCGGCCGGCACGTCTCGCCAGACACGGCGCGCCATAGGTGCGATCCGACCCAAGGAAGCTCGCCCGGACCTTCGTGCCGACCTCCTCGTCGTCGCGCGCACGCTTGCTCGGCGACCGGTTGAGCCAGGCATGGAAGCACGTTCTCGTGCACATCCAGATCGCGCGACGCCTGCGCCACGCTCACCCCACGGTCCTTGATCAGACGAACCGCCTCGATCTTGAATTCACGCCCAAACTTCCGCCGCTGCATACGCCTCCTCCGGCTTCATGAAACACCTAATCGCGGTGTCCACGAAACCGGCAGCAGGCCAAAGTAGTTTGACAGTTCGCCGGCCACGGCAAAGGAGCCAAGCCGATCTCTCAGCCCGCTGGAATCGCCGCGGGGTCCACCCACACCGCTTCCCAGACATGGCCGTCGGGGTCGGCCAGGCTGCGGTTGAACAGGAAGCCGAGGTCCTGCTGCGGATTGACGTCGGCGTTGCCGCCATGGCTCGCCGCCGCCTCGTTCATCCGGTCAACGGCTTCGCGGCTGTCGCAGGAGATCGCCAGCATCACCTCGCTCATGCTCGCCGGCGGGATCGGGCGGCGGGTGAAGCTGCTCCATTTGGAGTGGGTCAGCAGCATCACATGGATCGCCTCGCTCCAGACCATGCAGGCCGAGCTATCATCGCTGAACTGGGGATTGTTGATGAACCCGAGCGCTTCGTAGAAGGCCTTGGCGCGCGCCAGATCCGTCACCGGCAGGTTCACGAAAATCATCCTGGTCATCTTGCATCTCCCGCGATCGTGGCGAGGCGCGCCCGCCCTGTCCAACAAGCGCCGCGATGACCACCACCGCGGCTGCTTGATGGCGAGTGTTAGGGGCGATGCGGCATCCGCGAATTGATGTTTGGTAAGAAAACGCCTCAGCCGCGCTCCATCCGGCCATAGGCGATGGCGCGCCTCAGGCGGCTGAGGCTTTCCGGAGTGATGCCGAGCCAGGCGGCGATGTGATGCTGCTTCAGCCGCTTGTGCAGCTCCGGCTCACGGCGGATGAAGTCGCGATAGCGCTTCATGGCGTCATCGTGCCGGAAGGAGATCTCGTCAGGTTCCTTGTCGATGATCCAGTGGCGTTCCATGTAGCGGATGTAGAAGGCGGCGATATCGGGGAACGTCGCGGCAAGCTTCCGGAAGGCCGCGAAATCGTATTCGAGGACGCTGCTGTCCTCGATCGCCGTGATGGTGAACAGGCTCGGTTCGCCCAGCAGCGTGGCGCTGACCGAGGCGGCGATACGGTTCTCCGGAAAGAAGTATTTGACGATCAGATCGCCGTCCGGGCCGACATAGTGCTGGTAGAACAGCCCCTCGACGACGAAGGCGTAGCGCGTCGGGACATCTCCTGCCCTGACGAAGATCTCGTCCCTGCGATACCGCCCGGGCCGCAGAAGGGCAGCCCAGGCGCGCTCGGCCGCCTCCGACAGCTCGGCATAGGTCCGGATTTTCGCGAAGAAGGCATCCGTCGTCATTCAACGACCCCGCAAATATGCGGCATCGTTCAAAGCGAGTGCCGGCCGCTCAAAGTTGCCGCAAGCCGATATGCTCGATCAAGGGAATGATCTCGTCGCGCGCGGCGACGCGGTGCGCCCGGGCGCTGCGCTGCGCCTCGTCCGTATCGCCTGAGCGCACAGCTGCGATGATCAGGCGATGCGCCTGCGCCGAGCCGACCGGCCTGGCCCGCAGCTTCAGCGTCAGCATGCGGGCGCGATGGGCCTGGTCGGTCACCGTCTGGGCGATGCGGCGCAGGCGGCCATTGCCGCAGCGCTCGACAAGCAGGCGATGGAACAGCTCGTCGGCCTCGGCCCAGCCCCGCAGGTCGTCGTCGGCCAGCGCCCTGTCCATTGCGACGGTCGCTGCTTCGAGTTGGTCGGCGACGGCCGCGCGCGACGCTTCGGGCAAGGCCGCCAGCAGCTCGGCTGCCATCGATTCCACCGCGATGACGACCTCGTAGATCTCGCGGATGTCCTGCGGCGCCAGCGGGCAGATCAGCACGCCGCGCTTGGAGAGGACGCGGACCAGCCCGTCCTCCTGCAGGCGGATGATCGCCTCGTGCACCGGCGTGCGGCTCATGCCGAGGCGAACCGCGATCTCCTGCTCCGAGCCCTGATAGCCCGGTGGAAAATCATTGTCGCGGATCGCCTGTTTCAGCGCCGCATAGGCCTCGTCGACCAGTGAGCCGCGCCTCGCTCCCACTTCGACAATCTCGGCACGCGCTAGCTCGACCATGGTCCCTCCGTGGCCGATTGAGCACAAATGATTGTTTCCATGCAAGCAAGAATGGAAGCTTGACAGCCCTTATCCCAGCGACGACGATCCACCATGCAAACTTCCATGGAAGATAAATGGGAAAGCAGACCGACGCGCCGCCGAACGGCGCTCGCACAGGGAGAGAACCGATGAAGCGAATGCTGCTGACGCTGGCGCTCGGGCTGGCGGCGACATCTCCGGCGATGGCGCAGGCGCCCTACCCGACCCGCGCGATCACATTGGTCGTGCCTTTCGCGGCGGGCGGCACCACCGACATCGTGGCTCGGCTGATGGCCGACCATATGGGCCGCACGCTCGGCCAGTCGGTCGTGGTCGAGAACGTCGCCGGCGCCGGCGGCACCACGGGCGCGACCCGCGTCGCCAAGGCGACGCCCGATGGCTACACGCTGCTGATGGGCAATCTCGGCACGCAGGCGGCCAGCGTCGGGCTCTATCCCAGGCTCGCCTACGACCCCCGCACCGATTTCGAGCCGGTGATGAACTCGGCCTCGACGCCGATGCTGGTGGTCGCCAAGAAGGACCTGCCCGTCAAGGATTTCCGCGAGTTCGTCGCCTATCTCAAGGCCAATGCCGAGAAGCTGAACTACGGCTCCGGCGGCGTCGGCTCGACCTCGCATCTGACCTGCCTCTTCCTGGATTCGCTGCTCGGCACCAAGCCGCAACACGTTCCCTTCCGCGGCTCGGGGCCGGCGCTGAACGCGCTACTCGGCGGCCAGGTCGACTATGTCTGCGACCAGACCGTCGCCATCGTCCCGAGCGTGCAGGCCAAGGAGGGCAACGGCCTCGTCGTCGCGGTCAAGAGCCGGCTGTCGGTCATTCCCGATGTCCCGACCGCGGCCGAACAGGGCCTGCCGCAATTCCAGGCCACCGGCTGGAACGCGATGTTCGCGCCCAAGGGCACGCCGAAGGAGATCGTCGACAAGCTGAACGCCGCCGCCCGCGCTGCGCTCAAGGACGAGCCGACGCGCAAGCGCTTCCTCGAGCTCGGCGCAGAACTGCCCGACGAGGCCGGCCAGACGCCAGCCGCACTCGGCGAGCTCGTCCGCAGCGAGATCGACAAATGGGTGCCGGTCATCCGCAATGCCGGCGTCACCGCCCAGTAGTCACCATGGCGGTGCCCGGTCCTCCCGGGCACCGCATCATCACAGCAATAGCACCACAGCATCGGACGAGAGCATGCGCACGCACAGGATCGCCGCCATCGGCGGGGACGGTATCGGCCCCGAGGTCATCGCCGCCGGGCTCCAGGCCCTGGATGTCTGCGCCGAGCGCGATGGCGGCTTCCGCCTCGATATCGAAGCCTTCGACTGGGGGTCCGACTATTATCGCCGGCACGGCGTGATGATGCCGGCCGATGGGGCCGATCAGCTCCGCGCCTTCGACGCGATCTATTTCGGGGCCGTCGGCGCGCCCGATATCCCCGACCACCTGACGCTGTGGGGTCTCAGGCTCGCGATCTGCCAGCCGCTCGACCAGTACGCCAATGTCCGCCCGACGCGCATCCTGCCCGGCATCACCAGCCCGCTGCGCCATGTCTCCGGTCCGGAGCTCGACTGGGTGATCGTGCGCGAGAATTCGGAGGGCGAGTATTCCGGCGTCGGCGGGCGCGTCCACAAGGGCCTGCCCGAGGAGGTCGCGACCGATGTCGCCATGTTCACCCGCGCCGGCGTTACCCGGATCATCCGCTACGCCTTCGAGGTCGCCCGCTCACGGCCACGCAAGCTCCTGACCGTGGTCACCAAGTCGAACGCTCAGCGCCACGGCATGGTGATGTGGGATGAGATCGCCGCCGAAGTCGCAGCAGGCTTCCCGGATGTCGCCTGGGACAAGATGCTGGTCGATGCGATGACCATGCGCATGACGCTGAAGCCGGAGACGCTCGACACCATCGTCGCGACCAATCTCCATGCCGACATCCTCTCGGATCTCGCCGCGGCGCTCGCCGGCTCGCTCGGCATCGCGCCGACAGCGAATCTCAACCCCGAGCGCAAGACACCGTCGATGTTCGAGCCGATCCATGGCTCGGCCTTCGACATCACCGGCAAGGGCATCGCCAATCCCGTCGCGACCTTCTGGACCGGGGCGATGATGCTGGAGCATCTTGGCGAGAGGGCCGCGGCGGCGCGCCTGATGCGCGCGGTCGAGCGCGTCACGGCTGATCCTGCCTTGCACACGCCGGACCTCGGCGGCAGCGCGACGACGGCACAGGTGACGCAGGCCGTCTGCGAGGCACTCAGGGGCGACAACATCTGAGCGACGGGGGCGCTGGCGAGAGTGGTGTGCGACGGTGCTGACCATGACAGGGCAGCGATAATCGTCTAAGGCGGCGCTCTCCCGCCCCTCGCCCGCTCGATGCTGTTCAACTCCTTCGCCTTCCTGCTCGGCTTCCTGCCGCTCGCACTCGCCCTGCACTGGCTGGTCGAGCGCTTCGCGCCGACCTGGCGGCTGCCGTTGCTGGCGGTGCTCTCCTTCGCCTTCTATGGCTGGTGGGACTGGCGCTTCGTGCCGCTGCTCGCCTTCTCGATCCTGCTCAACTGGCTGATCGCGGAAGCCTTCCAGAAGACCAGGGCCGGCGGCCTGATCACGCTCGCCATCGCGATCAACCTCGCGATCCTGGCGCTGTTCAAGTACTTCAACTTCTTCGCCGATCTCGCTGCGATGATTCCGGGATTGCCGACGACGAAGCTCGACCTCGCGCTGCCGCTCGGCATCTCCTTCTTCACCTTCCACCATGTGATGTACCTGACCGATCTGCGCCGGGGACAAGCGCCGCGCTACGATCTCGTGCGCTACGCGCTCTACATCGCCTTCTTCCCGCAGGTACTGGCCGGGCCGCTGGTGCGCTGGCGCGAGATCATGCACCAGTTCGAGGAGCGGCCTTACCTCAGGCCCGACGCGGCCGAGCGCATCGCCCACGGCATCATGCTGCTGACGATCGGCCTGGCCAAGAAGGTGCTGATCGGCGACCCGCTCTCCGACTATGCCAACCCGGTCTTCGCCGCCGCCGCGGCCGGCGACGTCGTGAGCCTGGTACAGGCCTGGCAGGGGACGCTGGCCTTCACCTTCCAGATCTATTTCGACTTCTCCGGCTACACCGACATGGCGCTGGGCCTGGCCCTGCTGTTCGGCATCGTGCTGCCGCAGAATTTCGACGCGCCCTATCGCGCCGTCAGTCTGCAGGATTTCTGGCGGCGCTGGCACATGACCTTGTCGCGCTTCCTGCGCGATTATCTCTACATCCCGCTCGGCGGCTCGCGGCATGGCCTGCCGCTGCAGCTCTGGGCGCTGTTCGCCACCATGGCGCTCGGCGGCCTCTGGCACGGCGCCGGCCTCAACTTCGTCGCCTGGGGCGCGGCGCATGGCGTCGTGCTCGCCATCGGCGTGCTCTGGCGGCGCGCCGGGCTGCCGATGCCCAGGCTGCTCGGCTGGGCGCTGACCTTCCTCTTCGTAGCCGTCTGCTGGGTGCTGTTCCGCGCGACGTCCTTCGACGCGGCGCTGGCGATCTACAAGGCCATGCTCGGCCTCGGTCCCGTCGGCACCGGCTTCAAATGGCGCGCCTTCCTGCCGGCGATAGCGGTGGCGATGATCGGCCCGACCGCCTGGGCAGCGGTGCATAAGGCGACGCCGGCGCGCTGGCTCGCCGTCGTAACAGCCATCCTCTTCGTGCTGATCCTCTTCAAGATCGGCGACGACGCCAACTACGAGTTCATCTATTTCCAGTTCTGACGTGCACCGGCAGCGACGCCGGGATGCTGCGGAGCCCACCCTGAGCCGGCCACGTATCGCCTTTCGCGACTGGCATACCCTCGCCCGGAGAATCGAGAGCCGGGCAACGATCTCGGCCAGACCCGGCAATCGCGGAAGGCCGCGGCACCGCCCGGCCCCGGCATCGCTGCAGGGGTCACCGGATTACCCTGATTTTCCAGCGCTTTGCCAGGTTGTTCACGGCTGCGCGAAAGCGATTGTTCCCGGTGTGACCAATCGCTATAAGGGCGCCAAATCGGCGGCCTCGACACGGCAAAGCCGGCGAGGTCTTCGAGCGCTCATGCAGAAGGCCTGCCATGTCGAAGCAGATTAGTCTTGCCCCTGACTACAAGCCCTCCGACAGCGAGCCGTTCATGAACGAGCGGCAGCGGGAGTATTTCCGCAGCAAGTTGCTCGCCTGGAAGGAAGAGATCCTCAAGGAGGCCAAGGAGACCCTGGTCACCTTGCAGAGCGAGAGCGAGAACCACCCGGACATCGCCGATCGCGCCTCCTCCGAGACCGATCGCGCCATCGAGCTGCGCGCCCGCGACCGCCAGCGCAAGCTGATCTCGAAGATCGACGCCGCCCTCTCCCGCATCGAGGACGGTTCCTACGGCTATTGCGAGGAGACTGGCGAGCCGATCTCGCTGAAGCGCCTGGAAGCCCGCCCGATCGCGACGCTTTCGCTGGAGGCGCAGGAGCGCCACGAGCGTAATGAACGCGTGTTCCGGGACGATTGAGGAAAGCGCGCATCGCGCTCAAACGAAAAGGCCCCGCAGGCGACTGCGGGGCCTTTTTGCGTAGAAGGCTGAACGGCCGGTCAGGCCGATGGGCTCTGCCCTACCGGAATGCCTTCGCCAGTGCGTCGGCGTGCTTGGTCAGCAGGCCAAGATCAGAGCCGACCGCGACGAAGCGATAGCCCCATTCGATATAGCGGCGCGCATCGGCCTCGGACGGCGTCAGGATGCCGGCCGGCTTGCCGAGCGCCGTCAGGCGCTCGGCCGCGCCCTTGATCGCTTCCTGCACCTCGGGATGGCCGGGATTGCCGATATGGCCGAGCGATGCCGAGAGATCGGCGGGACCGATGAAGACGCCATCGACGCCGTCGACCGAGGCGATCGCCTCGAGCTGCGCCAAGGCCTCGCCGGTCTCGACCTGGACGAGGACGCAGATCTCGGCATCGGCGCGCTTGAGATAATCCGGCACGCGGCCATAGCGACTGCCGCGCCCGCTAACGGTGATGCCGCGGATGCCGGCCGGCGGATAGCGGCAGGCAGCGACGGCCTTGGCGGCTTCCTCGGCATTCTGCACGAAGGGCACCAGCACAGCCTGCGTGCCGATGTCGAGCAGGCGCTTCAGCAGCACCGGATCGTTCCAGGCCGGGCGCACGATCGGCGTCGCGGTGCCGGCCTGCAAGGCCTGGAGCTGGGCGAGCACGGCCGGCGGCTCATTCGGCGAATGTTCGGTGTCGACCAGGATCCAGTCGAAGCCGCTATGGCCGATGAGCTCGGCGACGATCGGACTGCACAGGCTGCTCCACAGCCCGATCTGAAGCTCGCCGCGGGCGAGCGCGGCCTTGAAGGCGTTGCGGGGCAGGTCCATCGACGGCTCCTTCAGACGAACTGCACGGAGACGCTACCGAGCGGCCCGAAATCGGCGTGCAGCGTATCGCCCTTAGCCGCCCAGACCGGCCGTGTGAAGGAGCCCGACAGCATCAGGTCGCCCGGCTGCAGGGTGATGTCGAACGGCGCAAGCTTGTTGGCGAGCCAGGCGATCGCCATGGCGGGGTGGCCGAGCACGCCGGCGGCAAGGCCGGTCTCCTCGATTTCGGAGTTGCGATAGAAGATCGCGCCAACCCAGCGCAGGTCGACATCCTCGGGCCGCACTGGCCGGCCGCCCAGCACGATGCCGGCAGCGGCGCCATTGTCGGCGACCGTGTCGAAGATCTTGCGCGGCTCGGTGACGCGCGCATCGATGATCTCGATCGAGGGCACGACATATTCGGTCGCGCGGAGCACATCGATCAGCCCGATGCCCGGCCCTTTCAGCGGCTCCTTCAGGATGAAGGTCAGCTCCGGCTCGACGCGCGGTACGCAGAAGTCCTCGAACTTCACCTTGGCGCCGTCGTTCAGCAGGAGATCGTCGAAGAGATAGCCATAGTCGGGCTCGTCGATCTTCGAGGAAGCCTGCATCGCCTTGGAGGTCAGGCCGATCTTGTGGCCGATGATGCGGGCGCCCGCCTTGACCCGCTCCTGCGCCACCGCCGAGGAGATCGCGTAGGAATCGGCGATCTCGATCTCGGGGAACATCTGCGAGGGGCGTTCGCCCTGCTTCTTGGTGCGGTGGCTTTCAAGCAAAGAGCGCACCACCTGCGCGCGCTGGGCTTCGGTCAGCATGGACGTTTCCTATGATTTGCGGCGCTGAGCGCGCTTGTGGGAACGGCGATCGCATGCGGCGACCGCCGGGTGTGATGGAGAAAGCGAAGAGCCCTCAGAGCTTGACGCAGACGTTGCGCAGCTCGGTGTAGAACTCCATCGAGTGCACGCCGCCCTCGCGGCCGATGCCTGATTGCTTCGAGCCGCCGAAGGGCGTGCGCAGGTCGCGCAGGAACCAGGAGTTCACCCAGGTGATGCCGACCTCGACCTGCGCCGCGACGCGATGGGCGCGCGTCAGGTTCTGCGTCCAGATCGAGGTGGCGAGGCCGTAGGGGCTGTCGTTCGCCAGCGCGATCACCGCGTCCTCCTCGTCGAAGGGCACGATGTTGCAGCAGGGCCCGAAGATCTCCTCCCGCATCACCGCCGAATCCTCGGCAAGACCCGTCCAGATCGTCGGCTCGACGAAGGAGCCGGCGGAATACGGAGCCGCCAGCTCGGGGATGCCGCCGCCAGTGATGATCTCAGCCCCCTCGGCCTTCGCCTTGGCGTAATAGGACAGCACCTTGTCGCGATGGACTTGGCTGATCAGCGGGCCGAGCGTGGTCGAGGCTTCGAACGGGTTGCCGGGCTTCAGCTTTTCTGCCGCCTGCTTCAGCCGCTGCGTGAACTGATCGAAGATCGGCCGCTCGACATAGACACGCTCGGTGCCGAGGCAGACCTGGCCGCAATTGGCGAAGACGGCGCGGCTCACGCCCTCGATCGCCTTGTCCATGTCGCAATCGGCGAAGACCAGCGAGGCGTTCTTGCCGCCGAGCTCGAGCGAGACCGGGCGGACTCCCTTCGACGCCGCCCGCATGATCGCCTCGCCCGTCCGGGTCTCGCCGGTGAAGGTGATGCCGTCGACGAGGGGGTGGCTGGTCAGGTATTCCCCCGCGCTGTCCTCGCCGAACCCATGCACGACATTGTAGACGCCGGGCGGCACGCCGGCTTCGTTCATGATCTCGCCGAGCATGGTCGCCGTGGTCGGCGTCTCTTCGGAGGGCTTGACCACGACGGTGTTGCCGCAGGCGAGCGCCGGCGCCACCTTCCAGGTCATCAGCAGCAGCGGCAGGTTCCAGGGGCAAACCACGGCGATGACGCCCCGCGGTCCCCGGATCGCATAGTTCAGCGCCCCTGCCCCGTCCGGCGTCGCCATGCGGAAGGTCTCGGTCGAGAGCGTCAGCACCTGGTCGGCGAAGACGTTGAAGTTCGCGGCGCCGCGCGGAATGTCGATATGCGAGGCGAGGCTCCTGGGCTTGCCGGTGTCGAGCACCTCGGCGGCGAGGAAATCGTCAAAGCGGGCCATGATCCCGTCGGCGACCTTGCGCAATATGGCCGAGCGCTGCTGCTCGCTCATCTTGCCCCACGGCCCCTTGAGCGCGCGCTTGGCCGCCTTGACCGCATCATCGACCGCGGCCGAGTCGGCCTCCGGCACGAGGTTGATCAGCTCGCCCGTCGCCGGATGGCGGTTCTCGAAGCTGCTGCGGCCGGCCGGCACGAAGCGCCCGTCGATGAAATGCGACAGGCGGGCGGTCTCGGCGCTGGCAGCAGCGCTCTGGTAGCGCGGAACGGCGCTGTTCATCGTCTCACTCCCGGTCTGTTGTTGTCGTCATGGGCGCATCATCGCGCCGCCATTCACGTCGAGGATGGCGCCGGAGACGAAGCTCGCCGCCGGTGAGCAGAGGAAGGCGATCGGCCAGGCGATCTCCTCCGGCCGGGCGGCCCGGCCGAGCGGATGCTTGGCCAGCGTCGCCGAAAGGTCGTGGACGCCGACCATGGCCGTGTCGGTGACCCCCGGCGCAACGCCGTTGATGAGCACGCCCTGCCCGCCGAAACGGGCCGCGAGCCAGCGCACCAGCGTGTGCAGGCCGCCCTTGGACGCCGCGTAATGCGGACCGACGCCCGGGAAGGAGCCGCCGGTCGCGGCCACGATCGAGCCGACGAGGACGACCCGCCCACCACCGCGCCCTGCCATGGTGGGCACGAGCTCGCGCGCCAGCCGCATCGGCGCCATCAGGTTGAGCGACAGCGTGGTCTCGGCGACCTCCTCCCAGCCATCGGCATCCCAGTCGAGCGGGCGATAGATGCCGGCGCCGAGGACGGCGGCATCGATCGGCCCGGCCTGTTCGGACAGGCGCCGCGGCGCCTCATCGTCAAGCAAATCGATGACGATCTCGCGGGCTGCACCCGCCTTCTCGCCGAGCCCCGCGATCGTCGCCTCGCAGGAGATGCGGTCGGTCAGGACGAGCGCGGCGCCAAGATTTGCCAGCACCTGCGCCGTCACTGCGCCGATGCCACCGGCCGCACCGGTGACCAGAATGGTCTGGCCGCTCAGATCAAAACCGCTCACGCCTTGCCTCCGAAAATCTGGTCGTCGTCCCGCGCCAGCGCAGCCATCGCCTTGCGGACTTCTTCTGCAGTGCGCGACAGGTGCAGCTCGGTCATCCGGCAAGCCCGCAGCGCATTGCGCTGCATGGTGGCGTCGTAGATGGCGCGGTGCTCGTCATGGACGTTGCGCCAGCCGCGCGAGACGTTGAGCGAGACGCGGCGATAGCGCTCGGACTGCTGGTAGAGCAGGTCCCGCAGCTTGATCAGCATCGGCGAGCCGGCGGCCGAGACAAGCGCGGCATGAAAGGCGCGGTTGCGCGCCTCCCAGATCTCGATCTGCCCCGGCGGCAGCGCCTCGCTGGTATGCGGCAGATGCTCTTCGATCTCAGCCAGCGCCTCGAACGCCGCCGTGACCTCGCGCTCCCACGCCGCATCGCCATTGCGGATCGCGGCATTGAGCGCCTCGGCCTCGATCAGGGCGCGGACGCGCGAGACATCGTCGAGCTCGTCGAGCGAGAGCGGCGCCACCCAGAAGCCGCGCTGCCCTTCCGAGACGACGAGCAGGTCGCCCATCAGGCGGGCGAGCGCCTCGCGCAGCGGCGACATGCCGACTTCATAGTCCTGCGCCAGGCCTTCGAGCTTCAGCTTGCTGCCGGCAGCGAGCCGGCCATTGACGATGTCGCCGCGCAATTGGCGGTAGGTCCGGTCGGCCAGAGTCTTGTCGGAAGAGGACATTCCGAAGCACGCAGCTCCCGTTGTCGATAACCCTCTCTACCATTGAATTTCGAAATTACAATCCCGATGAGATCGATCGAGGTCACGCAGAATCCCTTTAATTCCTATAATTCAAAGGATTCTCTATAAGAGGCCGCGTGAAGGCGAATTCAGTGTGTCGAAAAAATATCGAAATAATGTTGACAGCCCAAAGCTGTTCTGATCGGATGCCGGCCAATCGAGTGGCACCAAGATCGCCCCGTTGGAGGACGTCCCATGACCGAGCGCTTTCCGCTGTCCCGCCGCAGCTTCCTCGCGACCGCAGGCGCCACCGCCCTCTCCGGCGCGATCAGCGCGCCCGCTTTGGCGCAGGGCGCCAAGCCCCTGAAGATCGGCATGGTGACCTCGCTGTCGGGGCCGTTCACGGCGCTCGGCGAGAGCATGCGCGCCGGCATGCAGATGTTCCTCGCCGAAAATGGCGGCAAGCTCGCCGGCCGCGCCGTCGAACTGATCGTCGAGGACGATCAGGCCAAGCCGGACGAGGGCGTGCGCAAATTCCGCAAGCTGCTCGGGCAGGACAATGTCGACATCGTCTCCGGCGTGATCTCCTCCGCCGTGGCACTCGCCGTCCGCGACGTGGTGACCGAGGCCAAGGCACTGACCTTCATCTCGGCCGGCTCGGCCAATGATCTCGCCCGCAAGGCGGCGAGCCCCTTCGTCTTCCGGCCGACCAAGACCAACTGGATGCTCGGCCACACCGCCGGCCAGTGGGCTTTCGAGAAGCTCGGCAAGTCCGGCTGCCTGACCATCGCCGCCGACTATGCCGCCGGCCGCGAATCCGTCGGCGATTTCGTCGCGAGCTACCAGCAGCAGGGCGGCAAGGTCGGCAAGCAGCTCTGGGCGCCGCTCGGCACCACCGATTTCGGGCCGCTGCTGACGACGATCGCCGCCGAGAAGCCGGAGTTCATCTTCTCCTTCTTCGCCGGCTCGGATGCGGTGCGCTTCCTGCGCCAGATGCGCGAGTACCGCCTGCACGGCAAGGTCAAGCTGATCGGCAGCGGCGCGCTGTTCGACCAGGAGGACGTGGTCTCGGCCGTCAAGGAAGCGGCGCTCGGCGGGCTCAATACCTGCAACCAGTCACCGACGGCGCCGAGTTCGGCCGCCTTCACCAAGGCCTATCAGGCGCTCCGCAACGCCATGCCCGGCGAGATGGGCACGGCCGGCTACGTCACCGGCCAGGTGATCAAGGCCGCGGCCGAGCGCGTCCAGGGCGATCTCTCCAACAAGGAGAAGGTCAAGGAAGCGCTGCTCGCCAAGGAAGTCGAGACGGTGTTCGGGCCGATGCCGTTCGACCCCCGCAACAACCAGGCGATCCTCGACATCTACGTCAACGAGATCAAGGAAGGCACCGGCGGCCCGGTCAACCAGGTGATCCACACCTACAAGGCCGTGCGCGATCCGGGCCCGGTGGCCTAAGTCCTACGAAGGAGCTTTTCCGTGGGCTTCTACGCCGTCCAGAGCCTGAACGCGCTGTCGTTCTCGATGCTGCTGCTGCTGACAGGCCTCGGCCTGTCGGTGGTGCTCAACCTGATGAACTTCGTCAACCTGACCCACGGCTCCTTCTTCCTGCTCGGTGCCTATGTCGGCGTCTACTGGCTGGCCTCCGGCGCGCCCTGGTGGCTCGCCTTCCCGGTCGCTTTCGCGGCCGCTGGCCTCGCCGGCTTCCTGCTGGAGCGCTTTCCGTTCCGGCAGTTCTATGCGCGCACGCATCTGATGCAGGTGCTGCTGACCTACGGCCTCTCGGTGATCTTCGCCGACCTGATGCGCTGGGGTTTCGGCGCGCAGATCCTCTCGGCGGAGATTCCGGAGGCGCTGCGCGGCGTCGTCTTCATCATGGACATGCCGTTCCCGATCTACCGGCTCTTCATCATCGGCTTCGGCGCAGCGCTCGCCTTCGCGCTCTGGTTCGTGATCGACCGCACCATCTGGGGCGCGGTGGTCAGGGCCTGCGTCACCGATCGCGGTTTCGTCGAGACCCTCGGCCTCGACACCCGCCGGATCTTCACCGCCGTGCTGGTGATCTCGGCGGGCCTGGGCGGCATCTCCGGCGCGCTCGGCGCCGGCATCCTCTCCGCCTATCCCGGCCTCGACGAGGAGGTGCTGATCCTGGCGCTGATCGTCGTCGTCGCCGGCGGGCTCGGCACCTTCCGCGGCACGGTGCTGAGCGCGCTGCTGCTCGGCTTCGCCATGACCTTCTCCAAGGTCTGGGTGCCGGAATTCTCGAACGTCGTCGCCCTCGCCGTCATGGCCGCGCTGCTGGTCGCGCTGCCGGAAGGCCTGGTCGCCAAAAAGGTGAGGCAGGTATGAGCTCGATCGCCGACGGGACCGGCCGCGTGGAGGCGTCCCCCGCCAGTGAGCGGCGCAGCCTGCCGATGACCGCGAAGGCTGCGCTGCTCGCCCTCGCCGCTGCGGTTCCCCTGCTGTTCGCCGGCGACTACCAGCTGCGCTTCCTGGCCGAGATCCTGATCATCGGCACCGCCGTGCTCAGCCTCGACCTGCTGGTTGGTTTCGGCGGGCTGGTCTCGCTCGGCCACGCCGTCTTCTTCGGCGGCGCGGCCTATGCCGCCGCGATCGCCGCGCAGACGCTCGGCGCCGATGTCGTGGTGATGCTCGCCGTCGGCATCGCCACCGGCATGGCCTCGGCGCTGTTGATGGGCGTCGTGGTGATGCGCACCATCGCCCTGTTTTTCCTGATCCTCAGCCTGATCGTCGGCCAGATCGTCTGGGAGGTGGTGTTCCACTGGCGCGAGGTCACCGGCGGCGCCGACGGCCTGCGCGGCTTCCCGGTGCTCACCTTGCACACCGGCTTCGCCACGATCCCGCTCAACAATGGCGTCGCGCTCTATCTCGCTGCGCTCGTGCTGGCGCTCGCCGCCTATTTCGCCGCCCGCTCCTTCGTAACAGCGCCGATCGGCCGCGCTTTGCTGGGCACGCGCGAGCGACAGCTCCGGATGAGCGCGCTGGGCTATTCGATCCCGCGTATCCGCCTGATGGCGCTGCTCGCCTCCGGCGCCATCGCCGGAGCAGCCGGGGCGCTCTATCCCTTCGTCAACCAGTATGTCGGCCCCAATGCCGTGCATTGGACGATGTCGGCGATGATGATCATCATGCTGGTGATCGGCGGCGTCGGCTCGCTCTATGGCGCCTTCATCGGCTCGGCGATCTATCTGGGCATCCAGACCTATGTCTCGTCCTATACCGATCGCTGGCAACTGGTCGTCGGCCTCGTCTTCGTGCTGACCGTGATGATCATGCCGAAGGGCGTCGTCGCCGGGCTGAGGGCCGCCTTCGGTCGGCGCAAGGATGCGGAGGGCCGCTCATGAGCGCGAACGCCGTTCCCGCTCTCGCGATCGAGGGCATCGCCAAATCCTTCGGCGGGCTGAAGGTGCTGAGCGATGTCTCGGTCACGCTCGGACAGGGCGAATGCCTCGGCCTGATCGGCCCCAACGGCGCCGGCAAGACAACGCTGTTCAACATCGTCACCGGTTTCCTGATCCCCGACCAGGGCCGCGTCGCCTTCGCCGGCGAGGACATCACCAGGGCGAAGCCGGATGTGCGCGTCCGCGCCGGGCTGGTGCGCACGTTCCAGAAGAGCATGGCCTTCCCGGAGCTCAGCGTCCGCGAGAACCTTGCTCTGGCGGCACGATCCCGGAGCGGCGAAGGCTATGGCTGGTCCGGCAGCCGCAAGGCGGTCGCGTCCGCGGACGAAGCCGCCGATGAATTGCTGACCCGCGCGCAGTTGCGCGAGCGGGCCGAATTGCCGGTCGCCGGCCTGTCCTATGGCGAGCAGCGCATCGTCGACGTGCTGGTCTCGCTGGCGATGCGCCCGCGCGTGCTCCTGCTCGACGAGCCGACCGCCGGCCTGTCGCGGGCCGAGGGTGAGCATCTGATCGAGGTCGTCCGCACGCTCGGCGAGGACCTCTCGACCATTCTGATCGCGCACGATCTCGATATCGTCTTCGGTGTCTGCGACCGCGTCGCCGTGCTCGATCTCGGCCGATTGATCGCCTGCGATACGCCGGACGCGATCAAGGCGCATGAGGGCGCGCAGGCCGCCTATCTCGGCGCCTCGCTCGGGGAGGCCGCATGATGTCGGCAAAAACACAGCAACAGGCGGCTGCCGCGACCTATCTCGAGGTCGCCGGGCTCGATGCCGGCTATGACGGCGTGCGCGTCCTGCACGGCGTCGACTTCTCGCTGGCGCAGGGCGAGGCGGTGGCGCTGCTCGGCCGCAACGGCGCCGGCAAGAGTACGCTCTGCTCGGCCCTGTTCGGGCTGGAGCCGCAGGTCACCGGCCGCATCGCGATCAAGGGTCAGGAGGTCGCCGGCTGGCCGGGGCACCGCATCGCCCGGCTCGGCGTCGCGCTGGTGCCGCAGGGCCGCGGCGTCTACGCCAACCTCACGGTCGACGAGAACCTGACCATGGCCGCCCTGTGGTCGCGCAAGCAGCCGAACCGGCGCTGGGTCAAGGAGCGTATCTACGAGGACTTCCCGCGCCTAGCCGAGCGCCGTTCCTTCTCCAGCGGCGCGCTCAGCGGCGGCGAGCGGCAATTGCTGGCGATCGCCCGCGCTTTGCTGACGCAGGCCGACCTGATCGTGCTCGACGAGCCGAGCGAGGGCCTCTCGCCACGGGCGATCGAAGAGGTCATCATCGGCACGGTCGGGCGCTTGCGCGGCGAGGGCTATACCTTGCTGATCGCCGAGCAGAACCTCGCCATGGCGCTGAAGCTCGCCGAGCGGGCGCTGGTCCTCGACCATGGCCGCGTCGTCTTCGACGGGCCGTCCGACGTCTTGATGGCCGACAAGGACCTCCAGAAAGAGCATCTCGGGCTATGAGCGACGCGATCACCATCGAGCAATTGCGCTATGTCCGGCTCGGCACCGCCGATCTGAAGGGCGCGGCCGATTTCGCCTCGCGCATCCTCGGCCTCCAGCTGGTCGATCGGACCGACACGGCCGCCTATTTCCGCTCCGATTATCGCGACCACACGCTGGTCTATGTCGACGGTCTCGATGCCGGCCAGGCGATCGGCTTCGAGGTGCGCGATCCCGATGCGCTGGCCCATGCCGAGACGGTGCTGCAGGGCGCGGGCTTCACCACGACGCGTGGCGCTGCCGAGGCTTGCGCCGTCAGAAAGGTCCGGCAATTCGTCTCGTTCCGCATGGCAGCCGGCTACGATATCGAGCTGGTAGTCCGGCCGCTGGAATCGGGCTGGCGCTATCACGGCCCGCGCGATGCCGGCATCACCGGGCTGGAAGCGATCGCCTTGCGCGGCGCGCCCGACGCTTCCGACCAGCAGGTCTGGACCAAGCTGCTCAGCGGCAAGGTCAGCGACTGGGTGGGCGAGGCCGCCTATATCCGCTTCGACGAGGCGCATCACCGCATCGCCGTGCACCCCTCGCAGGAGAAGGGCATCCTCTCCATCGAGTTCGGCGTCGAGGACGTCGATCTTGTCATGCAGAACGCCTATCATCTGCGTGGCGCCCAGGCGCGCATCATGGATGGCCCCGGCCGGCGCGCCACCTCGCAGCAGCTCTTCCTCAGCGTCGCCGGCCCCGACGGCGTCAACTTCTCCTATGTCGCCGAGGGCGAGCGCCTCGCCTCTCCGCGCCGCGCCCGGCAGTTCCCGCGCAAGCGCGACTCCTTCTGCGCCTGGGGCAGCGACACCCAGATTCCCGAATACCAGTGAAGCGTCTTCGCCGGCTCCGCGCCGGCAGGAGGGAGCGACCATGATCAAGCTTGCCGATGTCTCCTATGTCCGGCTCGGGACCCGTGATCTCGAAGGTGCGACCCATTTCGCCACCGAATATCTCGGCCTCGACGTCGCCGAGCGCGCCAAGGGCTCGGTTTATTTCAAGTCGGACGCGCGCGAGCACACGCTCTGCTATTTCGAGGGAGATCCGGGCGATCAGGTCGTCTGCTTCGAGGTCGAGGAGCAGTTCCATCTCGACGAGGCCGCGACGCAGCTCGAAAGCCTCGGCCACCCCGTCCGGCGCGGCACCGCCTCCGAGGCGGCGCTGCGCAAGGTCCACGACTTCATCGCCTTCCGCGACCCGACCGGCAACCCGATCGAGCTCGCCTGGCGGCCGGCCTATAGCGGGCGGCGCTATCACGGCGCGCGCGATGCCGGCATCACCGGCTTCAGCCATGTCGGCCTCTGCTCCAGCGACCTCGCCCGTGACGAGGCGTTCTGGACCAAGGTCACCAATGCCCAGGTCTCTGACCGGATCGGCGACGCGCCGCTGCTGCGCATCGACGAAGTCCATCACACCATCGCGCTGTTCCCGTCACCCAAGGCCGGCATCCAGCACATCAATCACCAGGTCGAGACCGGCGACGACATCATGCGCTCGCACCAGTTCCTGAAGGATCGGCAGGTGCGCATGGTTTTCGGCCCCGGCCGGCATCCGACCTCCTCGGCCAAGTTCCTCTATTTCGAGGGGCCCGAGGGCATGGTCTTCGAATATTCCAGCGGCGTGCGCGAGATCGCCGACGAGCTGCTCTGGCGCGAACGGCAGTACATGTTCGAGCCGAAGGGCTTCTGCAAATGGGGCGCCAAGCCCAACATCACCGAATTCAACAAGTGAGCGCGCCCAAGTGAGCGCACCAATGCCGCGGCCGAGCGCCGCTCAAGAAGATCTGGTCCGGCAGGCCGGGCGTGCTTTGGCGCGCCACGGCCTCGTCCATGCCTATGGCCATTGCAGCATGCGCCTCGACGAGGGCCATTTCCTGGTCTCGCCGGCGAAGCCGCTCGGACTCGTTTCCGACGAGGACATTTGCAGCGTCGTGCCCCTCGACGGCCCCTTGCCGGACGGCGTTCTCGGCGAGGTCCGTATCCATCGCGAGATCTATCGCCGACGGCCCGAGGTCGGCGGCGTCGTGCGCTCGATGCCTCCTAGGGTGATGACGCTCGGCACGGCCCGGATCACGCCAAAGCCACGGCACGGTTTCGGCAGCTATTTCGCGCCGCAGCCGCCGCTCTGGGACGATCCGCAATTGCTGCGCAACGACGAGCAGGCGGCCACTCTCGCCGAGCAGATGGGCCCGGCCCGGGCCATTGTCATGCGTGGCAACGGCGCAGTAACGGCCGGCGGAAGTCTGGAAGAGGCGGTGGTGCTGACCTGGTATCTTGAGGACGCGGCACGCGTCGAATTCGAGACCCGGGCTGCCGGGATCGCCGACGCCGGAGTCGTCCTCGGCGAGGCGGAAGTCGCTCAGCGCGCAACCTGGTCCGGCGCGATCCTCGACCGGATGTGGGCCTATCTGACGACGCCGCAGCGCTGAGGGCCGACGGCGTTCCCCTCACTCACCATCTCCGTCATTCCGGACAAGCTGCGGAGCAGCGCAGCTCCGGAATCTATCGAAGGGCTTCGAACTCCACGATGGATTCCGGAGCTGCGCTTCGCTGCGGCCGGAATGACGGGGAAAGTTGATCGAAAGACCCACGACACAACCTCGTCCGAACGAAACAAAGCCCCGCGCGGGAGAGCGCGGGGCTTCTGGCCGCCAGCCTGGATAGCTTGGGGAGCGTGGCGGGCGGCCGGGAGGAATGGCGGCTCGGGAGAGACCGCCGCCCCGGCGCGAAGGCATGGAACGTGGGGAGCGTTGCCGTCGCGCCGGAAGCTTGGGATCAGGATTTATCTGTCAGGCCTGTCCTGCCTCGGAAAACCGGTTTCCACTTGTCCGGGACATGCCTCAGAAGGGCAGCAGGATATCCATCACCTGCTGGCCGTAGCGCGGCTGCTGGACATCGGTGATCTGGCCGCGGCCGCCATAGGCGATGCGGGCCTGGGCGATCTTGGCCGAGTCGATGGTGTTGTCGGATTCGATGTCCTCCGGCCGGATCACGCCGGCGACGATCAATTCGCGCACCTCGAAATTGACCCTGATCTCCTGCTTGCCCTCGATGACGAGGTTGCCGTTCGGCAGCGTCTGGGTGACCACGGCGGCGACATTGGTGGCGAGCTGCTCGGCCCGGCGCACCGAGCCCGAGCCCTCGCTGGACGAATCCGAGTCGAGCTTCAGGAAGGAGCTGGGATCGGCGTTCTTCTTCCACTTGCTCTCCGCGCCGAAGAAGTTCTCGGCGCCGAGATCCTCGCCGTTCTTGCGGCTGCGCTTGGTGGTGTTGTCGAGCTGGGCCCGGTCGGTGACCTTGACCTTGACGGTGACGAGGTCGCCGACGAGCCGGGCGCGCTGGTCCTTGAAGAAGGCGCGCGAACCGGTGCGCCAGAGCGAGTTCGGCGCGTAGGAGGCGTGCTCCACGGCCGGCATCGGCATCTGCACGGGCTTGTAGCCCTTCGTCGCGGTCGGGTCCTCGATCGGCGACAGCGCCGGCGCCTGGCCGACATTGGCGAGCCGGTCGGCGGCGCCGCAGGCGCCCAGCATCAGGCTGAGACTAAGCGCGGCAGGGAGGGTAAGAGGGCTGGTCGAGGTCATGGCAATGGTCCGCAACTTGAGCAATGGGGTCAGCGAGCGGCGGCGATCTGGCCGCCGGCATGCGGGCTGACATTGACGCGCCCGGGACCAGTGACGGTTCCCTGCAGTACGCGCTTCGACTGGATATTGGTGATCGCGATGCTGTCGCCGATCGCGCCGGCCTCGTTGGCGCGGCCGCGCATGCTGATCGCGATCCCGCGCGCCTCGTAGACGATGGTGACGATCTCGCCGCGCCCGACGACTTCCTCGCGTTGGACGTCGCCGCTGCGCAGCACCGAACCGGCCACCAGGGCCCGCTTGGCAACCTTGCCGACCGCCGCTTTCATCTCGCCGAGCACGTCGTTGAACTGCGCATCGCGCGGCCGGCGCTCGATGGTGACGTCGCCTGCCTTGAGCGTCTCGCCCCGCGCGATGGTACGCAGCGGCACCACCACCTCGGCGGTCTCCACCAGCTGGCCGGAAACACGCACCGGCTTCAGCCTCGTCGCAGCGCTGCCCGGCATGGTCAGCCGGCCAGTGACGCGGCGGGTGCGGGCATCATAGTTCAGGTCGAGCGCCGCGAGGTCGCCGGTCAGCTCCGGCTCGACCACGACGGAGGGTGCCCCCCCGTCAAGCAGCAGCGCGAAGGCACGCCCGTCGAAGCCGAAGCGTTCGAGCAGGGCCGATTTCACAGCGGCTTCGACATCGAGCCCGGTGATCCGGCGCGCCGCCCGCGTCACCACCACCTGGGCGACGCCCTGGCTGTCGAGTTCCTGGGCATCGCGCAGGAGGCCGTGCTTCACCGCGGCGTCGACGATGCGGGTGACCTGGATGGTGCCGGTGTCGCCGAGCGCGGGTGCCCGGAAGGCCGGCAACGCCGCATCCTGCGGCGACAGTCCGGTGATCAGGTCGCCGAAGCCGACAATATCGCGCGACAGGGTGAGATCGGCCTTCAGCTTGAGCCTGGCGGCTGCAGCGGTCGCCGCCGCGGGTGCGCGCTCCTCGGCCGGAGTCGGAGCCTGGGCCAGCGCCATGGCCGGAAGTGCCGTCAGGGTCGCGATGATGAGAGCGGAGCGGATCATCTGGCTCATCCTCCGTCAGCGCATGATCTGGGTGGTGGACTGCATCATCTGGTCGGCGGCCGAGATCACCTTCGAGTTCATCTCGTAGGCGCGCTGGGCAGCGATCAGCGAGGAGAGCTCGGTGACCGCCTGGACGTTGCCTTCTTCGAGGTAGTTCTGCTGCAGCGTGCCGAAGCCTTCCTCGCCGCCGAGCCCGTCGATCGCCGGGCCGGAGCCGGCCGTCTCGACGAACAGGTTGTCGCCGATCGATTCGAGGCCGACCTTGTTGATGAAACGAGAGAGCTGGATCTGGCCGAGCTGCTGCGGCGCGGTCTGGCCGGGCAAGCTCACCTCGACCGTGCCCTGCGCGTTGATCGAGACGCCGGTCGCGTTGTTCGGGACGGTGATGCCCGGCTGGACGAGATAGCCGTCGCGGGTGACCAGCCGGCCCTGGCTGTCGAGATCGAACGAGCCGTCGCGCGAATAGGCGGTGCGCCCGTCCGGCATCTGGATGCGGAAGAAGCCCTCGCCGCGGATGGCGACGTCGTATTCCTTCTCCGTCGGGCTCAGGTTGCCCTGGCTCATCACCCGCCCGGTCGAGGCGGTCTTGACGCCGGAGCCGACGAAGGTGCCGGCCGGAACCTGCGTATTCTGGTCCGAGGTCTGCGTACCGGCGCGGCGGAAGTGCTCGTAGAGCAGGTCCTGGAAATGGATGCGCTGGCGCTTGTAGCCGGTGGTGCGGACGTTCGCGATGTTGTTGGAGATGACCTGGACGTTGAGTTCCTGGGCCATCATGCCGGTGGCGGCGGTGTAGAGTGCGCGCATGGATCTCGCTCCTTCCGCGTCAGGCTTGCTGATCGGCCAGGCGGGAAATCGCCTTGGCACGCAGTTCGTCGGTCTTGCCCATCATCGCCGAGAGCGTCTGGTAGGCGCGCTGGACCTCGACCAGCCGGGTCATCTCGACCACGGCCTTGACGTTCGAGCGCTCGATCGCTCCGGTCTCGAGCCGTGCCTGCGGCCCGGCGGGCTGGGCGGCGGCGGTCGAGGAGAACAGGTTGGCGCCGTCGCTGGCCAGCGCCCGGGGATTGTCGAAGCGAACGATCCTGAGCTTGCCGCGCTGGCCCTGATCGGAGGAGACCGTGCCGTCGGTGGCGATGCGGGCATTGCTCTCGGTCGAGCCGAACACGATCGGCCCGCCATCGCCCAGCACCGGCTGGCCGGCCTGGGTCACGAGCTGGCCGCGGCCGTTGATCTCGAGCGAACCGGCGCGGGTGTAGCGTTCGCCCTGCGCGGTCTGGACGACGAGGTAGTTGTCGCCCTGCAGCGCGACGTCGAGCGGGTTGCCGGTGCGCTCGATCATGCCGCCGGACAGGTCGATCGGCGTGCCCTTGTCGATGACATAGGAGAGCCGCCGATCCATGGTCGGAAAGGTGTCGGCCTTCGCCGTCGGCGAGATATACTCGGCAAAGCGGGCGGAACGGGCCTTGAAGCCGTTCGTGCCGACATTGGCGACGTTGTTGGCGATGACGTCGAGCTCACGCGCCAGAGCCATCTGGCGCGACAGGCTGACGAGAAGCGCGTTTTCCACGGCTCCTGCTCCCGATCTGTCCCATGGCCGCCCCGACGCTCCCCAGCGCGGTGGCCACGGCAAACAGGTGGCAAGCGACGTGCCAACATGGTTAATCCGCACAAATTATTGATATCATTGGAGATAGATTGGAAGGCGCCCTTCACCAACACTGGACGGAAACCGCCTGCGCGGCAGAAACGACCCGGCAGAAATTGCCGCCCTTAACGGGCCGTTAACCGTAACCGGGCGAAGGTTAACGCCAGAGAGACGGGCCGGGGCGGCGCCCGTCGCGGGCGGGCGGGCCAAGATGGCGAAGACGGCGAACAAGGACGACGAAGCCGCCGAAGGCGGCGCCGGAGAGGCGCCGAAGCCCGGCAAGAAGAAGCTCGTCATGATCGGCGGCGCCCTGGCCCTCGTCGCCGCGCTCGGCGGGGGCGGCTGGTTCTTCTTCATGAAGAGCAAGCCCGCCGAGGAAGTGACCGCCGAGCAGGCCGCCGCCGCCGCCAAGAAGCTGATCACCTTCGTCGAGATGAAGGACATGATGATCGGCATCACCGCCGGCCCGCAGCAGGAGCGCCAGCCGATCGTCAAGATCAAGGTCGCGCTCGAGATCGCCGATCCCAAGACCGCCGACCAGGTCAAGCCGCTGCTGCCGCGCGTCGAGGACGCTTTCCAGGTCTTCATGCGCGAATTGCGCCCCTCCGACCTCGACGGCTCGGCCGGCATGTACCGCCTGAAGGAAGAACTGCTGCGCCGGGTCAACGTCACCGTCTACCCGGCCAAGGTCGACGCCGTCCTCTTCAAGGAATTGCTGCTGCAATAGCGGCAGCCAGATCGCGCAAAGCAGACCGCCATGGCCAACGACGATCTCGAAGCCCAGGACAAGGACAAGGTGCCGCTGACGCCGGAGGGCATGGCGGCCGAATGGGCCACCATGTCCGACGTCGTCTCGGACGAAAGCGGCGAGGCCGAAGCCAATATCGATCGCCTGATGAATCAGGAAGAGATCGACACCATGCTCGGCTTCTCCATCGGAGATGACGGCAAGGGCGGGCGCAACGGCATCCAGGCGATCGTCGATTCGGGCTCGGTCACCTATGAACGCCTGCCGATGCTCGAGATCATCTTCGAGCGTCTCGTCCGCCTGCTCTCCACCAGCCTGCGCAACCTGTTCAGCGACAATGTCGAGGTGACGCTGGAGGGCATCCGCTCGGTGCGTTTCGGCGACTACATCAACTCGATCTCGCTGCCGGCGATGCTGGCGGTGTTCAAGGCCGAGGAATGGGACAATTTCGGCCTCGTCACCATCGAGTCCGCCCTCACCTATTCGGTGCTCGACACCATGCTCGGCGGCAAGCGCGGCCAGGCGGCGGCACGCGTCGACGGACGCCCCTTCACCTCGATCGAGATGAGCCTGCTGCGCCGCGTCATCGGTGTCGTGCTCAGCGATGCCGAGGCCGCCTTCCGGCCGCTCTCGCCGGTGAACTTCAAGATCGACCGGATCGAATCCAATCCGCGCTTCGTCTCGATCTCGCGCCCGGCCAATGCCGCGATCCGCGTCGAACTGCGCTTCGACATGGAAGGGCGCGGCGGCTCGCTCCATCTGCTCCTGCCCTACGCCACCATCGAGCCGATCCGTGAACTGCTCCTCGAGAGCTTCATGGGTGAAAAGCTCGGGCGCGACCCGATCTGGGAAAACCATCTCGCCACCGAGGTCTGGCAGGCGGACGTCGCGGTGAAATGCGTCCTCCATGAATGCACCATGCCGCTGAAGCGGGTGATGAAGCTCGAGATCGGCGACACGCTGATGTTCGACGCCCGCCCCGATTCGGTCGCCTCGCTGCGGTGTGGCGAGTTCATCGTCAGCGAGGGCCGGATCGGACGCGTCGACGACAAGATCGCCGTCCAGGTCGTCAGCCCGCTGCGCCGCTCGAAGACGACCATGGCCGCCTTCGACACCAGCCATCTCAGCCCGACATCCTGACCAGGGAGACCTGCCAATGACCATCACCCTGATCGCCGATGTCCTGGTCGCCTGCCTGCTGGTCGCCACCATTGTCACCTGCTTCGTGCTTTCCAAGCGTATCGAGCGGCTGAAGGCCGATGAGAGCGCGATGCGCCAGACCATCGGCGCTCTGATCTCCGCCACCGACACGGCCGAGCGCGCCATCGCCGGCCTGAAGCTCACGCTGGGCGATTGCGACCGCACCCTCGCCGAGCGGCTGCAGACCGCCGAGCGCTATGCCGCCGACCTCGCCCAGCAGATCGAGGCCGGCCAGACCGTGATGGAGCGCATCGGCCAGATCGTCAGCGCCGCGACCATGGTCACGCCGGCGCCCGAGCCCGTCGCGGAGAAGCCCGCCCTCTCCCGCATGGCCAGCACCGCCGACGCCGCCGCCGCGATCCGCGCCCGCGCCGCCCGCAGGCTCGAAGGCCAGGCAGCGTGATCCAGACGCCCCGCCTCATCCCGGCCGTCATCCTCGGCGCCATGGGCCTCCTGGCGCTGAAGCTGCTCGCCTGGTCGGGGGAGCCTTACCCGGGCAAGGTGCCCGCCAGCGCCCTGGTGTTGCCCGCGAAGCCGGAAAAAGAAACCTGGGGCCTCGCCAAGATCGTCGCCAAGGCCCACCAGCCCGACGCCTTCTGGGACCCGGAGACCACCGGGACGATCGACCCGCCGAAGCCGAAACTACCGCCCGAGGAGCAGGCCAAGCGCGACGCCAATCCGAACAACAAGGCCGGGCTGATGAACGGCACTGCCCAGCCGGTCTCGCCGGCCGAGAAAGCCCTGCTCGAACGCCTCGGTCAGCGCCGCGATGAGATCGAGGCGCGCATGCGCGAGCTCGACATGCGCGAAAAATTGCTCGACTCGGCCGAGAAGAAGCTCGGCGGCCGGGTCGACGACCTCAAGGCGCTGGAAGAGAAGGTCGAAGGCCCGCGCAAGCAGGAAAGCGAGGCCAATCAGGCGGTCAAGAACCTGGTGATCATGTACGAGACGATGAAGCCGAAGGACGCCGCTCGCGTCTTCGACCGGCTGGCGCTCGACATCCTGGTTCCGGTCGTCCAGCAGATGAGCCCGCGCAAGATGTCGGACGTGCTCGCGGCGATGTCGCCGGAGGCGGCCGAGCGCCTCACCGTCGCCCTCTCAGTGCGCGGCCGCCCCGCCGTCGCCACCGAGCGCGCCCCGGCCCCGACGCCGGCCGGCAACGAGCTGCAGGCGATCGAGCCCGCGCCGAAGCGCTGAGGCCGCCCGTCACTGCTGAACGGTGATGCCGCTCTCCTTGATGATCGTCGCATAGGTCGCAACGTAGCGGTCGATCACCTTTTCGAACTCGGCGCCCGGCCGTGCCAGCACCGTGAAGCTCAACCCCTGCAGACGCTCGCGCACATCAGGGCGCGCCAGCGCCGTGAGCCAGGCGCGCTCCAGCGCCTCGCGGGCCGGCGCCGGCGTATCGCGCCGCACCATGATGCCGAACCAGCTGTCCGACAGCAGGCCCGGCAGGCTGAGCTCGGCGAAGGTCGGGACACCCGGCAATTCCCGTACCCGCTGCTCGGCCGTCACCGCGAGCGCGATAAGCTTGCCTTCTTCGATCGGCTGCACGACGTCGGGCAGGTTGCTCAGCGCGAAATCGATCCGGCCGGCATAGAGGTCGACGAAGAGCTGCGAGGTCCCGTTATAGGGCGCATGCACCGCCTTGCCGCCGACGAGGCGCAGGAAATGCTCAGCGCCCAGATGCGGCGAGGTGCCGATTCCCGGCGAGCCATAAGTCATCGAACCGCCGCCCTCGCGCAGGCGCTTCACGAAGCCGGCCCAGTCCGTCTTGAGCGCCGGCGCGACCGTCAGCACATGCGGCACCACCGTCGCCTGCACCACCGGAACGAAGGCGCGCTGCCAGTCCGCAGTGCGCGTCCGCAGCGTGATGTTCGCCGCGAAGCTGTTGGCGATCATCAGCATGGTATGCCCGTCCGGCGGAGATTTCAGCGTCTCGGCGCCGGCGATGACTGTCGCCGCTCCCGCGATGTTCTCGACCACGACGCTCTGGCCGAGCGTGTCCTTGAGGCTCTCCTGCGCCAGCCGCGCCACCGGGTCCATCGAGGTGCCCGCGGTGAACGGCAGGATGAGACGCACCGGCCGTTCCGGCTTCCAGACAGCCTGTGCCTTTGCCAGCGTCGGCAGGGTCAATCCCGCCAGGAGAAGCGCACGTCGATCGAGCAACATCGGGATCCCCTCCACTTGACCGTTCGATTTCCGGCAACGCATCACATCGATGAAAGCGATCAGGCAGACGCCTCGATCACGATGTCCCGCGGCAGGCCACGCACATCCATCTCGTAGTCGAGCACCGCCACCGGCGGCCGCGAGAAATGCCAGGTCACGGCGCGGCCGAGGCTGGTGATCGGCAGGAGGACCTCGGTCAGCAACGAGTGGATGTCGCGGACCGTGTAGACATTGGCGACCGTGGCGTCCGCCCAGCCATAACCGAGCCCGGCGAGGCGGCGCTCCATCTCGCCCATCACCCATTGCGCCTTGGCACGCACGCCCTCGGGCGAGGCGTCACCCGGCCGGATCGTGCCGTGCGCGTAGCTCGCGCCGCCTTCGGGCGCCTCGCCGCTGCCCGCCACCACGAAGCTCGCCCGGGCGCCATCATCGGGAACGGTGTAGCTGAAGGCGTGCAGTGACACGGCCTCCGGCCTCCCGAGCTCGGGACAGATATTGGTGCGGGCGACGGGATTCACCTGTCCCTGCAGGATGCCCCATTGATCGAGCCGCGAGGCATAGAGCCGGTTGAAGGCATCGAAGCCACCTTCCGAGAAGGGCTCCGGCGAGCGCAGCTCGCAGGCGCAGAGCGCCGTCAACGGCCGGCCGACCCGCTTCAGATGCGCCTCGATGAGCGCAAGGCCCCTGTCCAGCGCAACCGGGCTCGTCAGTTGCGCCCGCTCGATCCGGAAGCCCGGCTCGGCCGCGACCCCGCCCGAATACTGGTAGACGGCCGGAATGAACCTGTAGCTGCCGTCCTGGCTGGTGCGGGTGGTGTACATCGGATCGCTTCCTCGCCTGATTTTCCTAGTCGTAGAGGGCGGCCCCGCAGCTTAGCCAGCACGGTTTCGCGGAGAGATCGTTGCCGATCCGGCAACACTTACCTATGGTCTGAATCTCTCGCATCGACTGCGGCCCGTTGCCATGTCGCTCACCCGTTATCGCTATTTCGCGCTCGTCGCCGATCACGGTTCGGTCCGCGAGGCGGCCGATGCGCTCCGCGTCGCGCCCTCGGCGATCAGCCGCCAGATCGCCGGCCTCGAGGAGGAGTACGGCACGGCCCTGTTCGAGCGCCGGGCACGCGGCATGCGGCTGACCACGGCGGGAGCGGCCGTGCTGGAGACGGCCCGGATCATCCTCGACAGCGTCCAGACCGCGCGCGCCGCGGTCGACGAGCTCCAGGGCATGAAGCGCGGGCATGTCCGCGTCTGGACGGTCGAGGGCGCGATGGACGACTTCGTCTATCCGGCGCTTGCCGAATTCTCGGCCGCCCACCCGTCGGTGAGCTTCGATATCATGGTGGCGAGCTCCGACCAGCTGGTGCAGCGCCTGCTCGACGACGAGGCCGAGGTGATCGTGGCGTTCAACCCGATCCTGCATCGCAGCGTGCTCTCGCTCGCCGAGATCGCCGACGCACTGGTCCTCGCCGCCCATCCTGGCGACGCCGTCGCGCAGCGGCAGTCGGTCAGGATCGCGGAGATCGGCGAGATGCGCCTTGCCCTCCCCGACCGGACCTTCGGCCTGCGCCGCCTCGTCGACGACATGGTCGCGGCCAGCGGCGTCGCGCTCAAGCCGGCGCTGGTCACCAATTCGATCCAGTCGCTGCGCTCCTTCGCGCGAGCCGGCCTCGGCGTCAGCGTCCTGACGCGCTGCGCGACACGGCGGGACGTCACCGAAGGACGCCTGGTTGCCGTTCCGCTCCAGGGTCGCAATCTGCGCAAGGCCTGCCTCAAGATCTGCGTGCGCAACGGGCGCACCCTGTCGCCGGCGGCACGGGCCCTGTCGCGACATCTGGCGCGCAGCGCGCGCAAATATGCGGCCGGGCACGCCTGAACTGCCTCGTGTTTTCCACGTCGCACTGCCGCTGCATCCCACTTCACGCGCTCTAATTCGGAGTCGGCAGAAACACCGCTCGACGCGCATATCTGTTCTGACGCATTGCTCTTCTAGTCGTGGGCTGGGCCCTTGCCCACGCTATTCCAATTATGCCCTTGATATCTCAAGGCTTCTTGTTGAGAATAACCTTTGTTATGATTCACATGGCGGCCTAGCGAGAAAAGTCCATGGCAGAAAAATCCGGAGCAAATGAAAAACGCTTAACTGCATACAACTCAGTCAGAGCTGAAATAAATCAGAGATTTACGCTAAGAGATCAGGCTCTTTTTGTTTTTATGGCCGCATCTGGTGCATACACAGCACTATCAGTCGAAAAACACCAAAAACTAATTAGCTCTTGTACGACATCAGTGAGTCATTTCGAATCCATACTGCTACTTTTACCAATTCCATTAATATCTTTAGCATTCACTAACATTGCTCTCGGACATCATTTAGTTATTGATAAATTATGGAATTATATTTTGATTGAATTGAAAGATAAATCTGGTACAAAATTCTGGGAAGAATCTGATCTGGCGAAACAAAAAGTATATTTTTTAGACGGAAGAACCTTATCACAAATGATAATATTGAGCACTCCGTGTTTATATCAAATAGTCATTTCTATATATATTATAAATTTCTGCAAAATAGATTCCACTGAAATTCTATATTACGCATCTGCAATTATCCTTGATGCAATGGTATTGTATTATAACGTAAAAAAGCACTGGGATGTGCACAAAGAGCGCAAGATTAGATATGAAAAATTGAATACAAACTGATAAATATGACATCATGACCCGACTCAGAAACGAGCCGATCTGGCAACAATCAACGCGCTTTGCTCCATGGTTTCCTGCGGCAGTCAGCGCCGATCCTTCGAACAGATATCTGGTTATGCCGTCTTACGATGAAGCACTCTTAACCCCCCGTTATCCTTGACGGGCTAGCCTCCGCGCAGGTTGGAGCGGCCTGTCGCCGCTCTTCCTATCGCGTCGGGTTGAGTAGCGGTCGTGCGTATCTTGCGGTCCCTGAGCTTCGGCATCGGCCTGGCGGCACTGAGCCTTGCTGCCGGCTTTGCCACGCCGGCAACGGCTGCCACCGCGACCTTGCGGGGCGAAGCCATGCGCGCCGGCTTCGGCCGCATCGCCTTCACCTTCGACGAACCGGTGACGACGCGGGTCCGCGTCGCCAACGGCGTCGTCATGATCGGCTTCAGCCAGCCGGTGAAACTCGACCCGAGCCGGCTCGCCGCCGAGCTGCCGGCCTATGTCTCCGTGATCAGGATCGACCCCGACGGCCGCGGCTTGCGCCTGGCGCTCGCCCGGCCCTATCGCGCCAATCTGCTCGAAGCCGGCGACAAGGCCTTCGTCGACCTGCTGCCCGAGAACTGGACCGGCCAGTTGCCGGGCCTGCCGCCCGAGGTCCTGGCCGAGCTCACGCAGCGCCTGCGCCTCGCCGAGGCGCGCGCCCGCGACATCGCCCGCATGCCGGCTCCTGCGCCGAAGCCGCTGGGCTTCCGCACTGCCCGCCTGCCGACGCTCGACCGGCTGATGTTCTCGGCGCCGCCCGAGGCTCTTCTTACCCCCAGCCTGGATGACGGCAAGCTGACGCTGAGTTTCGACCAGCCGCTTGCGGTGACGCCATCGCAGATCCGCAGCCTGCTCCCGGCCGACTTCACGCTGGAGCAGGCGACGATCGCGGACGACCGCACGCAGCTCGTCTTCAGCGTGCCGAAGGATCGTCAGCTCCGCAGCTTCCGCGACGAGGCCGGCTGGACCATCGACCTGCCCTATCCCGGCGCCGCCGCCCCGCTCTCGCTCGCCGATCTGCAGGCCGCCGCCAAACCGGCCGAGACCAGGCCGGCGGAGGGCAAGGCCTCCGAGCCGAAGCCGGCGGCAGCGCCCTCTCCTGCTCCGAAAGCCGAGGCACCGGCGGCTCAGCCCAAGCCCGTGGTCGCCGTCGCGGCCGATACGCCGCCCCGTGATGTCGAGATCGCCTCCGCGGCCGACGGCGATGGCGGCCGCATCGATTTCCGTTTCTCACGGCCGACGGGCGCTGCCGCCTTCACCGAGCCTGGACGAGTCACGCTTGTCTTCGACACCCGTGACACGCTCGATCCGGACAAGCTCAAGGGCGTTCTGCCTGCGCTGATCGAAGGCGTCACCGTCACCCGCGAGGCCAAGGTCACGCTCGTTCGGCTGAAGACGCGTCGCCAGCAGTTGGTCCGGCTTTCCGACGACGGGCCGCAATGGTCGCTGAGCTTCGGCGACAAGGCCGGCAAGCCCGCCGTCGCGCTCACGCCCCGCCGCGACGCCGACGAGCGCGGCCAGACCATCGTCGCCGTGCCGGTGCCGGGCCTGACCGGCGTGCACTGGCTGGAGAACAGCGAAGGCGGCCCCAACCTTGCCGTCGCGACCGCGCTCGGGCCGACACGGGCGGTCTCCAAACCCTATCGCTTCCTCGAATTCGGGCTGCCGCAAAGCGCCCATGGCGTCGTGGTCAGCGCCATCGCGGACGATCTTGCCGTCCGCGCCGACACCGACGAGGTCCGGATCGGCCGCCAGAACGGCCTGATCGTCAGCCTCGATGCCGAGAAACCGCGCGAGACTGAGAAGAAAAGCGTGCAGGCGGCTGCCCACCCGCTGCTCGACAGCGAAGCCTGGTCTGCTTTGCACACCCCCGATATCCGCGACCGCACAGCCAGCCTGCTGCGCGAGGTCGCCGGCGCCTCACGCGGTCGCAAATCCGAGACCCGGCTGGCGCTCGCCCGCTTCCTCGCCGCCAATGGCATGATGCCGGAAGCGGCCGGGCCGCTGAACGCGCTGCTTGCCGACGATGCCGCGATGCGCGGCAATCGCGACGCGCTCTTCCTGCGCGGGCTGATCGCCACCCGCATGCATCGCAGCGCCGAGGCATTGAAGGCCTTCGAGGCCGCACCGATCCGCGACGAGGCCGAAACCGGGCTCTGGCGTGCCCTCTCCGAACAGCGGCTCGGCCGCAATGCCCTGGCGCTCGCCGGCTTCCGCCAGGCCGAGAGCATCCTCGACCGCTACCCCGCCGATCTCCAGGCCGAGTTCCGCCCGGCAATGGCGCGGGCCGCGCTCGCCACCGGCGAGGCGGGCGTGGCGGAAAAGCAGATCGGCCAGCTCGCCGAGATGCCGGAGGATCTGGTCCAACCCGAGGAGCTGGAGCTTCTGCGGGCCAGGCTCGACGATGTCAGCGGTCGGCCGGAGGCGGCGATCAACGGCTACAAGCCGCTCTTCGAAGCGAAGGCACGGCCGATCGCCGCCGAGGCGCAACTGCGCGCCGTCAAGCTTGCCCGCGCCGAAAAGCGCGCGGATTTCTCAGCCGACGAGGCCATCGCCCGGCTCGAGACCGTCTCGGCGATCTGGCGCGGTGGCGAGATCGAGATCGAGGCGCTCGCCGAGCTTGGCCGCCTCTATACCGAACAGCAGCGCTGGCGTGACGCCTTCCAGACGGCGCGGCGGGCCAATGAGGTCTTCCCGGAACATCCGGCGACGCGGCTGCTGTATGACGAGACCGCCCGGAGCTTCGAGGCGCTGTTCAGCGATCCCAATCTGGAGAAGCTGCCGCGGCTCGAGGCCCTGGCACTGTTCTACGACTTCAAGGACTACCTGCCGATCGGCCGGCGCGGCGACGAGATCACCCGTCTGCTCGCCGACCGTCTGGTCGAGCTCGATCTGCTCGACCAGGCCAGCGAAATCCTGCAATACCAGATGGATCGGCGCCTGACCGGCGCCGCGCGCTCCACCATGGCGGCGCGGCTCGCGATGATCCAGCTGATGAACGGCAAGCCGGCGCAGGCCCTGCAGGCGATCGTCTCGACCCGGCTCGCCGAACTGCCGGCCGATGTGAAGCGCGCCCGCCTGCTGCTGGAGGCCAAGGGGCTCTCCGATCTGTCGCGCACCGACCAGGCGCTCGACCTGCTCGAAGGCGAGAGCGGCCCGGAGGTCGACCGGCTCAATGCCGACATCCTCTGGAGCGGCCGGCGCTGGCGCGAGGCCGGCGAGGCGCTAGAGCGCATTCTCGGCGAGAGCTGGCGCGGCCAGGCGCCGCTGGGCGACGGCGAGCGCGCCGACGTGATGCGTGCCGCGATCGGCTATGTCATGTCGGACGAGTCGCTCTCGCTCGACCGGCTGCGCACCAAGTTCGCCGCCAAGATGGCGCAGGGCGCCGATGCCCGCCTGTTCGGCTTCGTCACCGGTGCAAGCCGGGCCAGCGCCGCCGACATCCGTGAAGCGGCGCGCGCCGCCGCCGGCTCCGACACGATGAGCGACTTCCTCAAGGAATACCGCAAGCGCTACCCGGCCTATTCCAGCAGCGTGCGCGAGCGGCGCAAGCCCGCCGAGACCGATGCCGCCAATGCCGGGCCGAAGCCGGGCCAGGGCTGAGCGGATGCTTCAGCTGCCGTAACTCTTGACCAGCGAGCCGGCGACCAGCCCCCAGCCGTCGACCAGCACGAAGAAGATCAGCTTGAACGGCAGCGCCACCGTCACCGGCGGCAGCATCATCATGCCGACCGACATCAGGATCGAGGCGACCACGAGGTCGATGATCAGGAAGGGCACGAACAGCAGGAAGCCGATCTCGAAGGCACGCCTGAGCTCCGAGATCATGAAGGCCGGCACCAGCACCTGAATCTGGATGTCTTCCGGCTTCTCCGGCTTCGGCTCGCGCGACATCTCCATGAACAGCGCCAGGTCCTTCTCGCGCACATGCTTCAGCATGAACTCGCGGAACGGCACGATGCCGCGCTCGAACGCCTCCTGCGGCTGCATCTGCCCGGCGATCAGCGGCGCCCCGGCGACGCGATAGGCCTCCTTGAGGGTCGGCGCCATCACGAAGCCGGTCAGGAACAGCGAGAGCCCGATGATTACCGCATTGGGCGGTGCGGTCTGGGTGCCGAGCGCCGAGCGCAGCAGCGACAGCACCACGGCGATGCGGGTGAACGAGGTCACCATGATCAGGATCGACGGCGCCAGCGACAGCACCGTGATCGCGGCGATCAGTTGCAGCGCCCGCTCGGTGACGCCGCCCTGGCCGAGATCGAGCGAAAGCGTCTGGGCCTGCGCCACGGCGGCGATCCCGAGCACGCCGAGCGCAACGGCGAACGCCGCCAGCCAACGCAATCCTCGTCCCCCGGGTAGCAGCCTGCCCATCATCCGTCCCCGCCCGAATCAAGGTGCGGGCTCGCGGGAACGCTAGAGCAGGAGTTGCGGCGGCACGACGGCGTTTCGGCCGCTATCCCCTACGGATAGGTCCGGCATCGCGGATCGCGTCGAAGCGAACGACACCCCGTCATTCCGGGCTCGCGGCTCCGCCACGCCCCGGAATGACGTGGGGACCTCAGCCCTTCGACTTCGGATCGCGCCCGAGCAGGCGGGCGAATTCGGCTTCGATCGCATCGACCGAGAACGGATCGTCCTCGGACGGCTTGGCGGCAGGCTTCGGCTCGTCCGCAGGCTTGGCCTCGGCAGGCTTCGTCTCCGCCGGCTTGGTTTCCGTCGACTTTGCTTCCGTCGACTTGGGCTCCGCAGGCTTCACCTCGGCCGGCTTGCCTTCGGGAGGCTTTTGCTCGTTCGGCTTTTGCTCGTTCGGCCTGGACTCGTTCTTGGCCGGCGCTTCGGCCTTGGCAGCATTCTCGACCGCATCGAGCACATCGTCGAAGACAGGCGTGAACTTGCTGGATTTGTTCGGCTCCGGTGCCGGCGGCGCCTGTTCCTTCGCGGACTCGGGCTTCTTCTCGTCCAGCTTCGGCGGCGCGAAGACCGGCGGGGCGACCAGCGGCGCCTCGAGCGCGGCCGGACGCGCGGGCCCCGGCTTCAGCCCCAGCGCCATTTCGAGCTCGGCCTCCATGTCGAGTGCCGGGCGCGCGGGCTCGGGGGTCGGGGCCAGAGCCTTGACGGGGGCCGGCGGTACCGGAGGAGCCAGCGGCGCAGCGGGCTTGGACACCGGCGCCGCTTCGGGCTCAGCTCGCGGAGCGGCCGAGCCGGGCCGCACCGCGGAGAACGGACGCTTCAGCGCCTCTTCGAGCTGGCGGGCCATGTCGCCGAGCTCGCTGGCGCTGGCGGCGGGAGCGGGATCGCGCGCCAAGGTCGCGCCGATTCCGGCGGCGCCCGCGGCGACGGCCGGAGCAATCGAGGCCGGCGCCTGGGCCGGCCGCGGCGGCTGAGGCTGAACCGGCGGCTGGACGACCGCGCGCGGCGGGGCCGCGGGCGGCGGCGAGACCGGCCGCGGCGGCGGCACGGGATCGACCGGCACTGCGGGAGCCGGCACAGGCAAAGGTGGCGTCGGCCGGATGTCCTCGACGGGCTGCGGGCGCGACTCGGGCTCGAACGCCAGCGGACGTTCCGCCTGGCCTTCGCTCGGCAGGGGCGCCGCGACGCGTCCGCCGCTGCGCACGATGTTGGTCTCGACCACCACGTCGGAGGCGCCGCCGATCATCACGAGATGCTCGACATTGTCGCGCCGCACCAGGATCAGCTGGCGCTGCCGGTCGAGATCGTAGACGTCGACCACGCCGAGGCGCGGCTGGCGGGTGCGCCCCCCGCTCTGTCCCTTGAACTTCAGCCGGCCGCCGCTCACGCGCCGCAGGAAGAAGCCGAGCAGCGCGACCAGGAGCAGCACTACTGCGAAGGCGATGATCCAACGCAGGCCGGAGGAAAGTTCGAAGCCAAACAGAGTCTGCAAGGTCTGCCTCATGAAGCGACGCGACAGCCGCCGACCGCTCTTTGTAAGGGCGATCAGGCGGATAGACGGGGTTGGCTATATCATAAGCCCCGCCAATTCGGGAAACATGGTTAGCAGATGGTTAACCCCATCACGCAGATCCCTGTGAATTAACCCGATATTAACCATGCACCCGGCAATAATTTCCCACTTCGGCAGGAGCCGACGGGAGATTGCGGCATGGCGAACAACGGCCTTGGCCTGATGGGGGCGCTGAAGACGCGGATGCACTGGCACCAGGCGCGCCAGAAGCTGCTCGCCGAGAACGTCTCCAATGCCGATACGCCGCGTTTCAAGCCGCATGACCTGCGCGCACCGTCTCCTGCCGGCAATGGCGGCGTGACGCTGGCGCAGACCTCGCCGCTGCATCTGGGCCTTTCCGGCCAGAACGGCGGCTTCGACCCGCGCGATCCCAAGCGCTTCGAGACCACGCCGAGCGGCAACAGCGTCAATCTCGAGGACGAGATGATGAAGGTCGCGCAGAACCAGTCCGACTACCAGCTCGCCGCCTCGCTCTACAGCAAGAGCCTCGGGCTGATGAAGATCGCGATCGGCAAAGGCCGGTAAGGAGCCGCGTCATGGATCTGCTCAAGAGTCTCGCCGTCGCCGCCTCCGGCCTGAAGGGCCAGGCCGGCCGCATGCGCGTCATCGCCGAAAATCTCGCCAACGCCGATTCATCACCCGAGCGTGCTGGGGCCGACCCCTATCGGCGCAAGATCGTGAGCTTCCAGGGCAAGCTCGACCGCGAGCTCGACGCGCAGGTCGTCGAGCTCGGCCGCGTCAGCCGCGACCGCAGTGACTTCCGCAGCAAATACGATCCCGGCCACCCGGCCGCCGACGCCAGCGGCCAGGTCAAGCTGCCCAACGTCAACTCGCTGATCGAGACGATGGACATGCGCGAGGCCCAGCGCAGCTACGAGGCCAACCTCAACGTCATCTCGTCCACGCGCCGGATGATCCAGCGCACCATCGACATCCTGCGCGCCTGACCTCTCACGGCTGAAGCGGAGCCAAACCGATGACCACCTCGAGCTTTGCCGCCGGCGCCTATGCCTCGATGCAGGGAATGGGCACCAGCGCCCTGTTGAAGAAGCCGGCCTCGGTCGGTGGCCTCGACGGCGCCGGAGCCGGCCTGCCCGATTTCTCCTCGCTGGTCAGCAAAGCGCTGGATTCGACGGCGCAGAGCGCCCGTCAGGCCGATATCCAGACCGGCAAAGTCGCGGCCGGCCGCTCCGACGTCGTCGATGTCGTCACCGCGGTGGCCGAGAGCGAGGCTGCGATCGAGACGCTGGTCGCCGTGCGCGACCGTGTGATCGCCGCCTATGAGGAAATCATGCGGATGCCGGTCTGACGGCCGCCATCCGAACGAACTCCTGCCGGATCGGAACAAGATGACCTCCGCAGCCATTCTCGACGTCGCCCGCGACGGTATCGTCGTCTTCCTCAAGGCCGGCGCGCCGCTGATGCTGATCGCGCTCGTGGTCGGCCTCGTCGTCTCGCTCATCCAGGCTCTGACCCAGATCCAGGAGCAGACCCTGGTCTACGTACCCAAGATCATCGCGGTCTTCGCCGCCCTGCTGCTGTTTTTGCCGTTCATGGGCGACGCTCTGGCGGGTTATATGGGCAGAGTCGCCGTCCGAATCGCCACGGGCGAATGAGTCCAGCGCCAGCCAGCGCCTCCCTGTCGTGGAGTCCGGCCGGCGCGCCTTGTTGGCGCGGGAGCCGGGTCCGCCCGATGCAGATCTCCGTCCTGCCCGAGATCAGCGCATTGTTCGTGCTGGTCTTCGCGCGTGTCGGCACGCTCGTCATGCTGATGCCGGGCATCGGCGAACGCCTCATCCTGGGGCGCGGCCGGCTCTCCCTTGCCTTCTTCGTCGCGCTGGTCATTCTGCCGATGGCGCGTGGCACGATCACCGTCCCGCAGGCCCCCGCAGCGCTGGGCGGCCTGCTGATCAGCGAAATCCTGGTCGGGCTCGTCATCGGCGCCAGCGCGCGCCTGCTGATGGGAGCGCTCCAGACCGCCGGCTTCATCATCGCCCAGACGCTCGGCCTCGGCTTTGCCGTCACGGTCGACCCGACCGGCGGCCTGCAGAATCCTTCGCTCGCCAACTTCCTCTCGATGCTCGGGATCACGCTGATCCTGGCGGCCGACCTGCATCACCTGGCGCTCGCCGCCATCCATGAGAGCTATCGTCTGCTGCCGCCCGGCGGCTTCCCCGAGATCGGCGACGTGATGACGCTCGCGGTCAAGGCGATGAGCCAGGGTTTCTCGGTCGCGGTGCAGATCTCGGCGCCGTTCATCGTCTTCGGCCTGCTGTTCAATCTCGGCCTCGGCGTGCTGGCCCGGCTGATGCCGCAGCTTCAGGTCTTCTTCCTCGCGGTCCCCGCCTCGATCCTCGGCGGCATGCTGGTGCTGCTCGCCTCGGTCGGCGTGATGATGGGCGTCTTCCTCGACGATCTCGGCGCCTTCCTGCGCCAGTTCATCGGCCTGTAAGGAGATCGGTCGATGGCGGGAGATGTCGAGAACGAAGATCGCACAGAAGAACCGACCCAGCGAAAGCTCGACGAAGCCATCGAGAAGGGCGACGTCGCGAGATCCCAGGAGATCGGCACCTTCTTCGTGCTCTGCGGCTTCACTTTGGCACTGCTGGTCGCTGCCGGCAGCGCGGCCCGCGATGCCACGCTCTCGCTGCGCTCATTCCTGATGAACGCCCATCAGGTTTCGGATGATGCGGGCGCCCTCTTCCACGTCACCAGCAAGGGCGTGATGACCGGCTTCTCCATCATGGCGCTGCCGCTCGGCTTCATCCTCATCGCCGCCTTCGCCGGCGCGCTGATCCAGCACAAGCCGCTCTGGACCACAGAGCCGATGATGCCGAAATTCGACCGGATCTCCCCGATGGCTGGCGCCAAGCGCATCTTCGGCAAGGAGGCCTGGGTGAATTTCGCCAAGGGCCTCGCCAAGATCGCCCTGGTCGGCGTCGGCGTCTGGCTGGTTCTCTGGGGCGAGCGCGACCGCCTGCAGGGCTTCGCCCAGATGGACGTGCACGCTCTGCTGCCGGCTGTTCTGGTGCTGACGATCAAGCTGATGGCCAGCGTCCTCGCCATCTTCGCGATCATCGCCATCGGCGATTTCGGCTATCAGCGCTTCACCTGGTATCAGCGCCAGCGCATGACCAAGCAGGAGCTGAAGGACGAATACAAGAACACCGAGGGCAATCCCGAGGTGAAGGCCAAGCTCAGGCAATTGCGCGCCCAGCGCGCGCGCTCCCGCATGATGGCGCAGGTCCCGAAGGCGACGGTGATCATCACCAACCCGACCCACTACGCCATCGCCCTGCAATACGAGAATGGCCAGGGCGCGCCGCTCTGCCTCGCCAAGGGCGTCGACGCGATCGCGCTCAAGATCCGCGAGGTCGCCGGCGAGCACCGCATCCCGATCGTCGAGAACCCGCCTCTGGCCCGCGCGCTCTATGCCACCGTCGATGTCGACGATGAAATTCCTGTCGAACACTATCAGGCAGTGGCCGAAGTCATCGGATACGTCTTGCGCCTGAAGCGCCGCCGCGCCTAACTCGCTGGTCGGGCAGGCCTCTCTACGCTATGCCCGGCGCCGACCCATCACCGACGGGCGACTGAAGGAAACGGACCCGCTGCAATGAGCGCAAGCACGGCACCGAGCGCGATCGACCGCTCCGACCGGCCCGGCCATGTCGGCATTATTCTCCTGGTCGCGGGCCTTCTGGTCGGCGCCGCCATCGCGCTCGGCTTCATCGCCAATGAATGGGCGCAGCCGCTGATCCTCGGCCTGCTCGCCCTGCTCTCGGTCGTAGGCGTCTTCTGCCTGTTCGCCTTCGCGATCGGGCTGATCCAGTTCGCTGGCCGCTCCGCCCGCAACGACCTGACCAAGGCGATCGTCGACGGCGCCGAGGACGGCGTCGTCGTCACCGAGGGCGAGAACCGCATCGTCTACGCCAACGAGGCCTATCTCGCTTTCGCCGGCGCCCGCAACGCCAGCGAGATCGCTCCGGTCGAGCGCCTGTTCAAGGGCCGTGCCGAGGTCTCCGAGGCGATCTACCGCCTTGCCACCGCCGCCCGCGCCGGCCGCCGGCTGTCGGAGGAGATCCGGCTGGAACCGGCGTTGAACGAGCGCGGCGCCGTCGGCTGGTACCGGGTGCGCGTGACGCCGATCACCCGCGCCGGCCGCCCGGCCTGCAAGTGGAGCGTCGCCGACGTCACCCCCGAGCGCGAGCGGCAGGAGAACGCCTTCCAGGAGCTGCAGCACGCGATCGACTATCTCGACCATGCGCCGGCGGGCTTCCTGTCGATCGATGCCGACAGCGAAGTGCCTTACCTCAACGCCACGCTGGCCGGCTGGCTCGACTATGATCTCGCCCGCTTCGGCTCCGGCGGCCTGCAGCTCGACGACATCGCCTCGCCCAACGCCGCCGCGCTGATCCAGGCCATTCGCGGCCAGCCTGGCGATGTCCGCATCGAGGTGCTCGACGTCGATCTGCGCCGCCGCAACGGCCAGTCGCTGCCGGTCCGGCTGCACCACCAGGTCGCCTTCGGCCAGGACGGACGCGCCGGCGCCTCACGCACCCTCGTGCTCAATCGCGCTGCCGGCGAGGCCGGAGCCGACCGCCATACCGATGCCGAGGCGCGCTTCGCCCGCTTCTTCCATGCGACGCCGATGGCGATCGCGACCGTCGACCGCCATGGCGCGATCCTGCGCTCGAACGCGTCCTTCGCCCGCCTGATGCAAGGCCAGGCCCAGCCAGCGACGATCCAGGAGCTGGTCAACGGCAACGGCGCCTTTGCTCAGGCCTTCGACGCCGCACTCGCCGGCAAGGGCGAGATCGCCCCGCTCGATGTGGTGCTCGCCGGCGAGGATGGCCGCTCGGCAAGGCTCTATCTCTCGCCTGTCCCGGCGAGCGAGGACACCGATGGCGAACGCGCCATCGTCTATGCACTGGAGACCACTGCCGAGCGCAAGCTCAAGGACAATATGGACCAGGCCGGCAAGATGCAGGCGGTCGGCCAACTCGCCGGTGGCATCGCGCACGACTTCAACAACGTGCTGCAGGTCATCATCAACGCCTCGGAATTCCTGCTCGCCAGCCACAAGCCGACCGACCCGTCCTTCCCGGACATCATGCAGATCAAGCAGAACGCCTATCGGGCGGCCTCGCTGGTCCGGCAATTGCTCGCCTTCTCGCGCCGGCAGACTCTGCGCCCGCAGGTTCTGGCGCTCGGCGACGTGCTCTCCGACCTCTCGCTGATGCTGAAGCGCGTGGTCGCCGACAAGATCGCGCTCGACGTCCGCCAGGGCCGCGATCTCTGGCCGGTCAAGGCCGATCTCGGCCAGCTTGAGCAGGTCGTGGTCAATCTCGCCGTCAACGCCCGCGACGCCATGCAGAACGGCGGCAAGCTGCAGGTGCGCACCCGCAACGTGCCTGCGGCCGAGGTCGGCGAGCTCGGCTACGACGCCCTCCCCGCGACCGATTATGTCCTGCTCGAGGTCGAGGACAGCGGCACCGGCATCTCGCCAGAGCACCTGGAGAAGATCTTCGAGCCGTTCTTCACCACCAAGGATGTCGGCAAGGGCACGGGCCTCGGCCTTTCCATGGTCTATGGCATCGTCAAGCAGACCGGCGGTTTCGTCTTCTGCGACTCCGTCGTGGGCCGCGGCACCAATTTCCGCATCTTCCTGCCGCGCTATATCCCCACCGAGGAGGACATCGCCGCCGAGGCCGCCGCCAAGGAGGCGCCGAAGAAGGCTGCTGCCGACCATACCGGCGCCGGCGTCATCCTGCTGGTCGAGGACGAGGACGCGGTACGCGCCCTCAACGCCCGCATGCTGGTCTCACGCGGCTACACCGTCCACGAGGCCGCCTCCGGCGTCGAGGCGCTCGACCAGTTCCAGAAGCACGAGGGCAAGATCGACCTCGTCATCTCCGACGTGGTCATGCCCGAGATGGACGGGCCGACCCTGCTCGGCGAACTGCGCAAGCGCAGCCCCTCGACCAAGGTCGTCTTCGTCTCCGGCTATGCCGAGGAAGCCTTCCGCAAGAACCTGCCGGAAGGGGAGGATTTCCACTTCCTGCCCAAACCGTTCACGATGAAGCAGCTCGTCGAGACGGTGAAGGCGGCGATGAGCTGACAATACCCATATGGCGGATGTTGCACTGACCGCGCCAACAGCTAAAACATGTCCTATACATGAGCTGGACTCGCGACTGTGCCGACGCTCCACCAGATCTCTTTTCGGTTTCTGCTGGTCGCGCTGACCTTCCTCTGCGGCCTGGCAGGCGCCATCGCGGCCGAGACGGGCGAGCGGCGCGTTGCGCTGGTCATCGGAAATTCGGCCTATCGCGCCGCCCCGGCCCTGCCCAACCCGGGCAATGACGCGCAGGACGTCGCGGCAGCGCTGAGAGCGGTCGGCTTCGAAGTGATCGAGGGGCGCGATCTCGATCGTCGCGGCATGGGCGAGGCGCTGGGCCGCTTCGCCCGCGCTGCCGTTGATGCCGACGCGGCGCTGTTCTACTACGCCGGCCACGGCCTGCAGTTCCGCGGCGAGAATTTCCTGCTGCCGGTCGACAGCGCACCGAACGACGAGTTCGGCATCCCCTACGAGACGACCCGGGTCGCAGACGTCATCGATGCCTTGCAGAACGCCAAGGGGGTGCGTCTGCTCATCCTCGACGCCTGCCGCAACAACCCGCTGGCCGACCGGATCGCCAGCTCGGGCCGCTCGCGCGATACCTCGATCGGCCGCGGCCTCGCCCGCATCGCGCAGACCCGAGGCATGGTCATCGCCTATGCGACGCAGGCGAACGATGTCGCCGCCGACGGCAGGGGCCGCAACAGCCCGTTCAGCGCCGCCCTCGTCGAGCAGCTCGCCGAGCCCGGGCTGGAAGTCGGCCAGCTTTTCCGGCGCGTCGCCGCCGGCGTGAACCAGCGCACCGGCGGCCGCCAGACGCCGGAGCTCTCGATCTCCCTGCTCGGCGACTTCTACTTCAACCGCAGCGAGACCGACCAGCAGGCCTGGGCCAAGCTGCGCGATAGCGAGGACGGTCCGAAGCTGCGCGATTTCCTCACGCGCTTTCCGAAGAGCTATCTCGCCGATGCCGCCAAGGCCCGGATCGAGGCGGTCGAGCGCACCCAACGCGAAGAGGCACTGCGCCGCCAGCTCGCGACTTACGAGGAAGAGCGCCGCAAGGCCGCCGCCGCTGCAGAGAGTGCCCGGCTGGCGGAAGCCGCTCGCCTCGCAGCCGCCAAGGCGGAGCAGGACAAGCTGGCCGCGGCCCAGGCCGAGCAACGACGCAAGGCCGAAGATGATGCGGCCAGGCAGCAGGCCGAGCAGCGCCGCAAGCTCGACGAGCGCTTGGCGCAGCTCGAAGCCGACAATCGCAAGGCCCAGGCCGAGCTCGCGGCGCGGGCCGACGACCAGGCGCGGCGCGCCCGGGACGATAAGGAGCGCGAGCGCCAGGCCCTCGAACGGGAGCGCCTCTCGACCGCCCAGTCCGAGAAGCTCAAGGCTGCCGAAACCGACGCGAACCGCCAGAAGCAGGACGAGGACCGCCGCATAGCCGAGCGACTCGCCAAGCTGGAAGAGGAGAACAAGCGCGCCGCCGCCGAACTCGCGGCGAGGCTCAAGGCCGAGCAGGAGATCCGCGAGGCCGGCGAGCGCGACCGCGCCAGGCTCATGGCCGAACTGGAGGCCGAGCGCCGGCGCGCCGCCGAGGAATTGCAGCGCGTCCAGCGTGAAACCGCGGCAGCTCCGGCACGCACCGACGAAGCAACGCGCCTGGCCGCCTTGCCCGACGGCACGCCCGAACCGGCCAAGCCGCCGGCGGTCATCGACCTGGCCGGCCTGACGCGCACCATCAATCTCGAGCTCGGCCGCGTCGGCTGCTACAGCGGCAAGCCCGATGGCGAATGGTCGAGCAAGGCGACCAGCCGCGCCGTCCGCGAGTTCGCGCGGCTCGCCCATCTCGATGTTCCCGGCGCGCCGACCACCGATTTTCTCGACGTGCTGAAGCGCCAGAGCGGCCGCATCTGCCCGCTGACCTGCTCGGCGCGGCAGACCGAGCGCAACGGCGTCTGCGTCGCCAAGAGCTGCCCCCGCGGCGAGCGGCTGGATGCGGACGGCGACTGTGTCGCGCCTAAGCCCAAGCGCGTGGCGCAGGAGCGCTCCGTCCGCCCGGCCGCCGCACGCCCGTCGGCTCCGGCACGGGCGCCCGCCCCGGCGGCACGCGGGCGCTGCTTCAACTTCAACGGCCAGTCGTTCTGCGAATGAGCGCCCTCGCCCTCCATCGGATGGTGCTCGCTTCACCGGTTCTGCTCGGCCTCCTGCCGCAGATTGCCTCGGCCCAAGAGGCGCGCTTCCGCATCGACGCGCGCTGGGTCACCAACGAGATCGAGCCGCGGCAAGCTTCGCGGAACGTGCAGATGAGCCTCACGGTGACTCTCAAGAACGGCAAGACCGTTCGCGAGGACAGCGAGCACCGCGCCGGCAACCGGCGTGCGCGAGCCTCCCATTCCTCGCGGGAGACCGATTTCGGCGAGGAAGGCGGCCGGCGCGCACCGATCGTCTGGAAGGTGGTCAACGAGAACACCCTCGTCAGGCTCGCCGGCTGGCCCTCGCACACCTTCGCGATCTGGGTTCGCACCAATGGCAGCACATCCTGCTCGGCAACGCTCGAATGGCGGCTGAAGCCCGGCTTCCAGGTCTATGAGGGCTGGGCCCGCCGGCGCCATACGCCGATACGCTTTGCCGAGCCCAGTTCGCCAAGCGCGGACTGCACGGTCCTGTGAGCCGCCTTGCAAAAAACCAGCGCGTATCGACGGGGCGCATGCCGGTTGCGGGCTTGCTCGTCCTGCTCGGACTCTGGCCGCAGGCCGTATCCGCCAACGAAGCGAAGTTTCGGATCACCGCGACCTGGATCATCAATTATGTCGAGCCCAAAGCGAGGTCTGTGCTCACGCGCCGATCCTACACAGTGACGCTCAAGCGCGATGGAACCGTCACGGAACGGCTCGAGCGCACCACCGGAAATGGCTGGGCGGGCTCGACACTGCTCGAGCTGGACAAGGAACTCGGCGAGGTCGGCGGCAAGCGCCGTTCGACCACATGGAAGGTCGTCAACGAGACCACGCTGGTCAGACTCGTCGCACGCGAGTCGCACACATTCGCGATCTGGCTGCGGACTCAAGGGACGGATTCCTGCACTGCGACACTCGAATGGCGCCTGAAGCCCGGCTTCACGCTCTTTGAAGCTCCAACCAAGCCGAACAGACCGCAGATTCGCTTCGCCGAGCCGAGCTGGCCCAACGCCCGGTGCGACGTCCTGTGAATCGGCCTCTCATCCTTGCCGCGATGGCCTGTCTCCTCCTGCTCGGGCTCTCGCCGCAGGCCGCATCAGCCGCAGACGATGTGACGTTCCGGATCACGGCGAGCTGGACCGAAAGCTACGTCGAGTCCAGGCGCAGGTCGGTGCAGAGGCTGAGAACCTTTCAGGTGACGCTCAAAGCGAATGGATCGATAACGGAACGGATCGAGTCGGGCTTGGCCGTGCGCGAAGCGGACGCCGTCCTGGGCGCGGCACGCGGCGATCGCGGTTCAACCACGTGGAAGGTCGTCAACGAAACGACACTTGTCAGACTCCATGCACGCGACTCGTACACGTTTGCGATCTGGCTGCGAACGCAGGGCAAGAACTCCTGCACCGCAACACTCGAATGGCGCCTGAAGCCGGGCTTTGCTGAGTATCAGGTCCGCAGCAGTTCGGGTAAGATTATCAAGCTCGGCGAGCCGAGCTCGCCCTACGCCCGGTGCGACGTTCTGTGAACCGGCCTCTCGCCCTTGCTGCGTTCGCTGGCCTTAGCCTGCTCGGCCCGGCCACTGATACGCTCGCCCAGGAAGCCCGCTTCCAGCTCTTGCTGGCCTGGACGGTTCCGGAGATCGCGCCGGAGGAAAGGAGCAGGCTGGCGAGTCGCACGCTCACGGTCATCCTCGGCAAGGGCGGTACAGTCAGGGAGGAAATCAACCGCAATCACGGCGGGCGCGGACGCGTTCGCGAAGGGGCCCTCGGCGACGGCCTCGACGCTCGCGCCCACTGGAAGGTGCTCAACGAAAACACCCTGCTGCGCCTCGTCGCAGAACGCTCGCACACCTTCGCCATCCGGCTGCAAACCGACGGCGCGCGCTCCTGCTCGGTCACCCTCGAATGGCGCCTGAAGCCCGGTTTCACAGCTTACGAAGGCTGGGCCCGCCGTCGCGACGTCCCGATCAGATATCGCCAGCCTACGGTCCAGCAGGCCGCCTGCACCGTCTTGTGAACGATCGGCGCACGGTGCACCTCAGGCCTTCTGAGCCCGGATCAGCATATGCGGGCGGAAGCGCGGGAAGAGATATTCGAAGCTCCGGAACGGCAGCTTCTTCAGGCTCTCCGACGGGCTCTGCCAGAGCATCTCGACCTCGACCAGCTTCAGGCCGGCCTCCCGCAGGCAGGCCTCCAGCTCCGGCCGCGTATACTCGCGGCGATGGACGTATTCATGCTCGAAATCGACCTCGGCGAAGAGATCCTTCGGCAAGGCGACGATCGAGCGGTTGAAGATCAGCTTCAGGATGTTCCGCAGCCGCGCGAAATTGTCGGTGGTGATGAAGACCTGGCCGTTCTCCGACAGGGCCGACCGCAGCTTGCGGAGGATCCTGGTCGGGTCGATGCGCAGATGCTCGATATTGTCGAACCAGAACACGGCATCGACGCCGTCAAGCGGCGAGACCCAGTCGGGCGCCGAGATGTCGCCGGCAAACATTCCGGCAAAATTGCCGTAGAGGTCGTTCTCGATCGCCAGGGTCTCGGCGAAATCGACGACGAAAACCGAAGCATCGAGATGTTTCTGGACGATTTCCTCGACGAAAGCGCCACCGGCCCCCAGGGACAGGACACGAGGACTGCGTCCCAGCGCGCCCAGCGCCATATTCGCCGAGCGATACTGCCGGTAGAAGCTGCTTTCGAAATAGGATTTCATATGGAACTTGCGCTTTTCCAGATCGATCGATGACCTGAATTCATTCGGCGACAGCGCACTCATGCAGCGCAACCTTCTCAAATATTCACCGGCAGGCTGATAGCGTAGACAGATTAAATAATTATCCCCGAGATCGTAGAATTGGCGCCTATCCGATCAAGGAATCCGGCGTCGTCACCGGGCGCCCAGCCTCGCGGCTCGCCGCACCCTTCGCCAGCATTACGAAGAGTTCATGCGGCGGACAGGCCCCGCGTGCCGGGAGGCGGTAAAGTCGTGCGTGCACAGCGCCGCGCCGGGGCCAGCGATGAAACGTTACGCGATCATAATTCTTCTGGTGGCCATTGCCGCCTTTGCCGCCTGGCGCGTGATCAGGCCGCAGGACGGCCCGCAGGCCCATGCCGAGCGCCGGGCCGGGCCATTGGCCAGCCCGGTGACGACCGTGCTGGCCGGCCGCGCCGATATTCCGGTGACACGCCGATCGATCGGCTTCGCCGAGCCGGTCGCCATCGTCGCGGTCAAGTCCCGCCTCGACGGCGTCATCGCCGACATGCACGTCAAGGAAGGCCAGGAGGTCAGGCAGGGCGACCTGCTCTTCACCCTCGACGATCGCGAACTCAAGGCACAGGTCGCCCGCGACGAGGCCAATGTCGAGCGCGACAAGGCGACCGTGGCGCAAAAGCGCGCCGATCTCGCCCGTCAGAAGAGCCTGGTCGACAAGGGCGCCGGCACCCAGCAGGCGCTCGACCAGGCGACAGCCGACGAGGCCGTCGCCAATGCCGCCGTCAAGGCGGACGAGGCGACCCTGGCGCTGGACCGCGTCCGACTCGGCTACACCACGATCACCGCCCCGATCTCCGGCCGGCTCGGCGCCATCACCGCGACACCGGGCAATGCGGTGCGCGCCAACGACGCCAGCAGCAATCTGGTGACGGTGACGGAGCTTGCCCCGATTCGCGTCACCTTCACCCTGCCCGAGCGCGACCTGACCCTGCTGCAGGCGGCGGCGAAGGCATCGACACCGGCCAAGGTCACCGCCTACGCCTCGGGCACGCGCGAAGAACTCGCCACCGGCGATCTCTCCTTCATCGATTCCGCCGTCGACATCCCCTCCGGCACGGTCAGCGTCAAGGCGCTGTTCGCGAACGACCCGCACCGGCTCTGGCCGGGGCAATATGTCGACGTCGTCGTCCAGCTCGGCATGCTGTCCGGCTCGGTCACGGTGCCCTCGGTCGCCCTGCAGGAGGGGCAGAAAGGCCCGTTCGTCTACGTCACCAAATCCGACGACACGGTCGAGGCGCGGCCGGTCAAGGTCGCCTCCAACGAGAACGGCGTCGCCGCGCTCGCCTCGGGGCTCTCGCAGGACGAGAAGGTCGTGACCGAAGGCCAGTCGCGGCTTTCGCCCGGGGCCAGGATCAGGCTCACCGCCCCGCAATCCGCCAAGCCGTGAGGGCGCGCCATGTCGGTCTCGGCCTTCTGCATCCGCCACCCCGTCGCGACGATCCTGATGTCGTGCGCGCTCATCCTCGGCGGCCTGTTCGCCTGGCGCTCCCTGCCGGTCGCGGCGCTGCCGCGCGCCGAATTCCCGGTCGTCAACGTCTCAGCGCAATTGCCCGGCGCCTCGCCCGAGATCATGGCGACCTCGGTGGCGACGCCGCTGATCAAGCAGTTCGCGACCATCGCCGGCATCAGCTCGATTTCGACCACCAACGCGCTCGGCAACACCTCGATCGCGATCCAGTTTGCGCTCGACCGTGACATCGACGCGGCAGCGGCCGACGTCCAGGCGGCGATCGCCCGGACCCAGCGGCAGCTGCCGATCGACATGACGACGCCGCCAAGCTACCGCAAGTTCAATCCCGCCGACGCCCCCATCCTCCTGCTGGCACTGAAGAGCGAGGTCACGCCGCTCTCCAAGATCGACGCCTTTGTCCAGCAGGTGCTGTCGCCGACGCTCTCCACGGTCGAGGGCGTGGCGCAGGTCCAGATCTTCGGCAGCCAGAAATACGCGGTCCGCATCCAGGTCGACCCGACCGCGCTCGCGGCGCGCGGCATCGGCATCAACGAATTGCAGGCGGCGATCACCGCCGCCAACGTCAACACCCCGGTCGGCACCATGCAGTCCGGCCCGCAGCAATTGACGCTGGAGGCGCAGACCCAGCTCGCCGACGCCGCCCATTTCGCCGATATCATCATCGCCACCCGCGACGGCCGCCCGGTCCGGCTCGGCGACGTCGCCAAGGTGATCGACTCGGTCGAGAACCTGCAGCTCGCCAGCTGGTATGACGGCTCGCGCGCCCTCGTCGTTGCCGTTTTCCGCCAGCCCGACGCCAACACGGTCGAGGTCGTCGACCGGGTCAAGGCGGCGATCGGCCAGATGCAATCGCTGCTGCCGCCGGCGACCACGCTCGGCCTGCTCAATGACCGCTCCTCCTCGATCCGCCAGGCGGTCGAGGACGTTCAGTTCACGCTCGGCCTGACGATCGTGCTGGTCGTCGCGGTGATCTTCCTGTTCCTGCGCCGCTTCACCGCGACGCTGATCCCGGCGGTCGCCGTGCCGATCTCGCTGATCGCGACGCTGGGAGCGATGTACCTGTTCGGCTTCTCGATCGACAACATCTCACTACTCGGCCTGACGCTGGCAGTCGGGCTCGTCGTCGACGATGCGATCGTGATGCTGGAGAATATCGTCCGCCATATGGAGGAGGATGGGCTCTCCGCCTTCGACGCGGCGCTGAAGGGCTCGAGCGAGATCGGCTTCACCATCATCTCGATCTCGCTCTCGCTGGTCGCGGTCTTCATCCCGGTGCTGCTGATGGGCGGCGTGATCGGGCGCGTCTTCAACGAGTTCGCGGTGGTCGTCACCGTCGCGATCCTCGCCTCGGCCTTCGTCTCGCTGACGCTGACGCCGATGATGTGCGCGCGCCTCGGTGCGGATGCGGCGGGCCATGCCGAGCCCGGCAAGAAGGACCGGCTCGCCTTCCTCGAACGTGGCTTCGACGCCGTGCTCGGCGCCTATCGCTTCGGGCTCGACCTCAGCCTGAAGCATCGCCGGGCCGTGCTGATGGCCTTCCTCGCCAGCGTCGCCGCCAGCGCCTGGCTGGTGGTGACCATCCCCAAGGGCTTCTTCCCGCAGGAGGATATCGGCCAGCTCCAGGTCGCGACCGAGGCGCGCCAAGACATCTCCTTCGAGGCCATGTCAGGCCTGCAGCAGAAGGTCGAGGACGTCTTCCGGCGCTCGCCCTATGTCACCCATGTCGCCTCGACCATCGGCTCCAGCGGCCAGTCGAGCAGCCTTAATGCCGGCCGCCTTTTCGTCGAGCTGAAGCCGAAGGCTGAGCGCCCGCCCCTGCAGCAGATGCTTGGCGACCTGCGCCGCCAGCTCGCCGCGATCCCCGGCATCGCGACCTATATGTCGCCGGTGCAGAACCTCAACATCGGCGCGCGCTCCTCGAAGAGCCAGTACCAGTTCGTGATGCAGTCGATCGACCAGCCCGCTCTGTCCGACTGGTCGGGCAAGATGCTGGAGGCGCTGCAGCACGACCCGCTCTTCGTCGATGTCACCACCGACCTGCAGAACAAGGCCCTGCTCGCCAACCTCGTCGTCGACCGGGCCAAGGCCCAGTCGCAGGGGATCAGCGCCGACGTGCTGCGCTCCAGCCTCTATTCCGGCTTCGGCGTGCGCCAGATCTCGACGATCTACACCACCAGCGACAGCTATCAGGTCATCATCGAGTTCAATCCCGACATCCAGTGGTCGAACGACCGGCTCGACCAGGTCCGCTTCCGCTCCTCCTCGGGCGCGCTCGTGCCGCTCGGCACCTTCGCCAGGATCGAGCGCAAGGCCGGCCCCCTCACCGTCAACCAGCTCGGCCAGCTCCCGGCCGTCACCCTCTCCTTCAACCTGCCGGCCGGCCGCTCGCTCGGCGAGGCCGTGCAGCGCATCGATGCGATCAAGGCCGAGCTCGGCCTGCCCGCGCAGATCGGCACCAGCTTCGCCGGCGTCGCCCAGACCTTCCAGCAATCGCTCGGCAACCAGGGCCTGCTGATTGCCGGCGCGGTGCTGACGATCTACATCGTGCTCGGCATCCTCTATGAGAGCTTCATCCACCCGCTGACGATCCTGACCGGGCTGCCCGCCGCGGCGCTCGGCGCGCTGCTGACGCTGAAGCTCTTCGGTCTCGACCTCTCGGTCATCGCCGTGATCGGGCTGCTGATGCTGATCGGCATCGTCAAGAAGAACGCGATCATGATGATCGACGTCGCGCTCGAACTGCAGCGCGCCGGCGAGCCGCCTGACACCGCGATCCGCGAAGCCTGCCTGCGCCGTTTCCGGCCGATCATCATGACGACGCTGGCCGCGATCCTCGGCGCCCTGCCGATCGCGATCGGCGCCGGCGCCAGCGCGGAGCTGCGCCAGCCGCTCGGCCTTGCCGTCGTCGGCGGGCTGATCGTCTCGCAGGTGCTGACGCTGTTCATCACTCCGGTGATCTTCCTCTACATGGAAGGGCTTTCGCGGAGGCTGGGCCGCAAGGAACCAGCCGCGCCCGCCCCGGCGGAAACACCTCACGCGGCAGGCTGATCAGACCAGCCCGGCATGTGCAGTTTGCCACCAGCGCTTTGCGAGATTTGCTGTGCCTTCCGGCGCAGCTTCGGCGGAGTTTGATCCGGCCGGCTTCTCGACAGCCTGCGGCAACACGGGAGAGGAAGCATGACGCAGATGCCGCAGGGGCGCGAGGCGCCGCCTGACGAACCCGCACTGGATTTCGGCGGCGTCACGCTCTCGCCGCAGAAAGAGCTCGTCAGGATCTTCTACAAGGAGATGTGGGACCGTGCCGACAAGTCGCTGATCCCGCGGATCTTCCACGAGGACTTCACCTTTCGCGGCTCGCTCGGGCCGGTCCTGCATGGCCATCGCGAATTCGCAGGTTATGTCGACTGGGTCACCGGCTCGCTCGGCGACTACACCTCGGACATCCTGGCGCTGGTCGAGGAAGGCAACCGCGTCTTCGGGCGCCTGCGCTTCCACGGCTTCCATCGCCGCGAGATGTTCGGAGTGCCGCCGAGCGGCCGCCATGTGTGGTGGCATGGTGCGCCGGCCTTCACCTTCGAGGGCGGGCTCGTGCGCGACCTCTTCGTGCTCGGCGACATCCATGGCCTGATCGGGCGCCTGAAGCAGGGCTGAGCGACCCTGCTCTACCCCGCGAAGGTCACACCTGCGTCCCGCGCCTCCAGCCGGATCAGGCGGCAATCCCTGACCGCCGCCTGCCGATGCATCATCGCCTCGCGATAGATCGGATCGCGGAACATCGCGGCAAAGGCCTCGACGCTAGGATATTCGGCGATGAAGCAGATGTCCCAGCGCTCGCCCCGCGGGCCGATCAGCATCTGCTCGAAGCCGCCGCGCCAGAGGATCCGCCCGCCGAGCCGCGTCAGCACCGGCGCGCTGATTCGGCCATAGGCAGCGAACGCCTCGCGGCCGCCACCATTCGGGCCGTCCGGATATTGCGCCTCGGCATTGAGCCGGATCAGGTTCAGCATCTGCACCGGCCCCGGCCGCTCATTGGCACGGAAGGCGGCGAAAGCCTCGCGGCTGAAGCTCGCATGGTCGCTCATGGCCGCTCCCTCAACCGGCCCTGGCGACCAGCGACCAGTCGCCGGAATAAATCGGCTGGCGCCGCGCCATCCAGGCGTCGAGCCCCTCGCGCAGATCGGCCGTCGGCACGACGCGGGCGAACTGCTCGCTCTCGATCAGCAGTCCCTCGGCAATGCTGGCGTTGATGCCGCGCGTCACCGCCGTGAGGATGCTCGCTGCCGCCAAAGAGGAATGCCGCAGGATACGCGCAGCCAGCGCGTTCGCCGCCGGCAGCAGCTCCTCATGCGGCACCACCGCATTGATCAGCCCCAGCTCCAGCGCGCGCTGCGGCGTGAAAGGGTCGCCGGTCAGCAGCAGCTCCATGGCGCGCTTGCGGCCAGCCAGCCGCGGCAGGCGCTGCGTCCCGCCGAAGGTCGGCGGCATGCCGAGGTTGATCTCCGGCTTGGCGAACATCGCCCGCTCGCTGGCGATGGCGAGCGGCACCGCCTCGGTGACCTCGCAGCCGCCGCCATAGGCGAGCCCGTTCACCGCCGCGATCACCGGCTTGCCGAAGGCTTCCAGCCGCGCGGTCAGCTTTTGCCCGCGGCGGACGAAATCGCGCACCGCCTGCTCCGGCCCGGCCGCGACGCTCTGCGAGAACTCGTGGATGTCGCCGCCGGCCGAAAACGCGCGCTCGCCGGCGCCGGTCAAGATCACCGCGCGGATGGAAGGGTCGATCTCGATCGCATCGAGGATTTCGAGCAGGCGGTCGATCAGCCCGTAGCTCAGTGCATTCAGCTTCTCGGGCCGATTCAGCGTCAGCGTCGCGATCGCCTCATGCTGTTGAATCAGGATGGGATCATTGTCGGGCATGGCCTTGGCGTCCTTCCGGTTTCGGGTCTCGGAAGGCTGCGCTCCGGGCTTGACGATGTATACTACCTATACGGTATACATGAGACATGGCCGAACCCGACAGCCCGACCCGCAAGCGCATCATCGAAGCGGCCAGCAAGCTCTTCTATGGCGAGGGCATCCGCGCCGTCAGCGTCGACGCCGTCGCCGAGAAGGCCGGCGTCACCAAGCGCACGCTCTATTATCATTTCGAGAGCAAGGACGAGCTCGTCGCCGCCTATCTCGAGGCGCGCGACCAGCCCAATCTCAAGCTGATGGCCGGCTGGTTCGACAAGGCCGAGGGCGGGCTGCCGCAGAAGATCGAGGCGATCTTCCAGAACCTCGCGCGCTCCGCCCGCCACCCGCGCTGGAAAGGCTGCGGCTTCCTGCGCACCGCCGCCGAACTCGCCAACCTGCCCGGCCACCCGGCGATCAGGATCGGTGCACGCCACAAGGCCGGCTTCGAGCGCTGGCTCGCCGGCGCCTGCGCCGAGCACGGCGTCGCCGCCCCCGACGAGCTCGCCCGCCAGGTCGTGCTGCTGATGGACGGAGCCTTCTCGGTCATGCTCGTCCATCGCGACCCCGCTTATGTCGAGGCCGCCGGCCGCGCGGCTGCCTCGCTCGCTTCAACCGCGCGGAGCCAGACGGTTTGATCGGCGCCGGCCACCCTTCTATCCTGCGCCGATGACGCAACGGCCGACCCTCGCCTACACGCTGCTGCTGATCGTGCAGACGGCCTGCGCGCTGGTCATCCTCTTCCACATCCACACGGCCTTCCGCGTCCTGGTCGCACATATCGGCGAGCAGCAGACGTTGCCGACCGGAAGCCTGGCGCAGATCTGCGCGGCGGCGCTGCTCGGCCAGATCTGCTACTGGACGCGGCTCTACCGCGTGCCCGTGCCACAGGGCTTCCGCAACCTGCCGCTCGGGCATCTCCTGGCCTTCGCTGCCCGCCTCGGCGCGATCGTCGGCGGCGCGCTGGCTTCGATCTATTTCCTGCGTCACCTGCCGGCGCTGACGAGTATCGCCGACGGCTTCACTCTGCTCTGGCGCTCCTCCCTTCTCCTCGCGGTCGTCTTCGCGATCTACTGCTACACGCTGGAGCTGGAGCGGCTCGCCGCCGCATGGCAGGCCGAGCCCGAGAGCGAGGCCTCTCCGTCAGGCGCGAAGGCGGGCGAACCAGAGTCTCAGGCCCCGCAAGCGCTCCCGCGCCGCCCGCACTAGCACGACCGCGCGTTGCCAGACGGCGCTCGCCTTGATCCGCCCGATCACCGCCTGCCGGATCGCCTCGATCCAACCCATGATCCGCGCGAACCAGGGAATGGTGAGGAGCTGCGCCCGCCCGGCATGGTAGACGCGCTCGACCAGCAGGAAGCCGGCGAGATGGCCGATCGCCGTCGTGACGATGCCGGCCACGAACGCCCCGCGCGCCAGGAACAGCAAGCCGAGCAGCTTCAGCGGCTCGACAATGGCGAAGGGGATCGCCAGCGCCACCAGCGCGCCATAAGGCGGCAACCGCCCGATTGCCTCCTCGCACCGCGCTACCAATCTGAGCGCGGCGAACCAGGCGATCAGCGGCCGGTAGAGCGGCCGCAGCAGCTCGTCGAGCAGGATGACGAGCCCGACGACGAGGTCGAGCGGGATCAGGAGAAGCTTGACCAGGGACTTGCGCATCAGCTTCGGAGCTCTGAAATCAGGCTGCTTTCATGCTGTCCTAACACAACCGGCGCGCGTCGAAACAGGAACAAAAAAAGAACTTGCGAGAGAGAACAAACCATGACCATAGTCGTTTCCATGGCGCGGATTGAGATGTGGTCGCGCCCCTGCCATAAGGAGCGCACGTCGTGAATCAGGCAAATCTCAGGCTCGTGGAAGGCTCTTCGATGGACAAGGCCAAGGCGCTCGATGCGGCGCTCTCGCAGATCGAACGGGCTTTCGGCAAAGGCTCGATCATGCGCCTGGGCAAGAACCAGCAGGCGATCGAGATCGAGACGGTCTCGACCGGCTCGCTCGGCCTCGACATCGCGCTCGGCGTCGGCGGCCTGCCCCGCGGCCGGGTCGTCGAGATCTACGGCCCTGAATCCTCCGGCAAGACCACGCTCGCGCTCCACACCATCGCCGAAGCCCAGAAGAAGGGCGGCGTCTGCGCCTTCGTCGATGCCGAGCACGCGCTCGACCCGGTCTACGCCCGCAAGCTCGGCGTCAATCTCGACGACCTCCTGATCTCCCAGCCCGATACCGGCGAGCAGGCGCTCGAGATCACCGACACGCTGGTCCGCTCCGGCGCGATCGACGTGCTCGTCGTCGATTCGGTCGCCGCATTGACGCCGCGTGCGGAAATCGAAGGCGAGATGGGCGACAATCAGCCCGGCCTGCAGGCCCGCCTGATGAGCCAGGCGCTGCGCAAGCTCACCGCCTCGATCTCGCGCTCGAACTGCATGGTCATCTTCATCAACCAGATCCGCATGAAGATCGGCGTGATGTACGGCTCGCCCGAGACCACCACCGGCGGCAATGCGCTGAAGTTCTACGCCTCGGTGCGTCTCGACATCCGCCGCGTCTCGACGCTGAAGGAGCGCGACGAGGCGACCGGCAACCAGGTCCGCGTCAAGGTCGTCAAGAACAAGGTCGCGCCGCCCTTCAAGCAGGTCGAGTTCGACATCATGTTCGGCGAGGGCATCTCGAAGGCCGGCGAACTGGTCGATCTCGGCGTCAAGGCCGGCATCGTCGAGAAATCGGGCGCCTGGTTCTCCTTCGACAGCCAGCGTCTCGGCCAGGGTCGCGAGAACGCCAAGACCTTCCTCAAGACCAATCCCGACGTCGCCGCCAAGATCGAGACGACCATCCGCCAGAATTCCGGCCTGGTCGCCGAGCGCATCCTTGAGAATGCCGACCCGACCGCTGAGGATCTCGACGAGGGCGAGGCCTGAGCCTTCAAACCAGGGCACTCAGCCATTAAGTCGACGGGCGGCCTTCGGGTCGCCCGTTTCCGTTTTGAGGTCAGCAGCTTGCCGCGCCTGCGAACTATGCAGGCCCTTTCTGGACAGGCATAAGTGCGCTGACTAGAACCCTTTCAGCCCTGCCGGCGCTTGCCGGCCCCATGCTTGAACCAGAGCCAAGATTGCGATGAGCGGCGTCAACGAGATCAGGTCGACCTTCCTCGATTACTTCAAGTCGAACGGCCACGAGGTGGTGCCGTCGAGCCCGCTCGTGCCGCGCAACGACCCGACCTTGATGTTCGCCAATTCCGGCATGGTGCAGTTCAAGAACGTCTTCACCGGCCAGGAGAAGCGCCCCTATGCCCGTGCCACCACGGCGCAGAAATGCGTGCGCGCCGGCGGCAAGCACAACGACCTCGACAATGTCGGCTACACTGCCCGCCACCACACCTTCTTCGAGATGCTGGGGAACTTCTCCTTCGGCGACTATTTCAAGGAACAGGCGATCACCCATGCTTGGACCCTGGTCACGCGCGAATTCGGCCTGCCCAAGGACAAGCTCACCGTCACCGTCTACTCCGAGGACGACGAGGCGCACACGCTCTGGAAGAAGATCGCCGGCCTGCCGGATTCGCGCATCATCCGCATCGCGACCTCGGATAATTTCTGGCGCATGGGCGATGTCGGCCCCTGCGGCCCCTGCTCCGAGATCTTCTACGACCATGGCGACCACATCCCCGGCGGCCCTCCGGGCTCGCCCGACGAGGATGGCGACCGCTTCATCGAGATCTGGAATCTCGTGTTCATGCAGTACGAGGAGGCCGCAGGTGGCATTCGCACCAACCTGCCCCGCCCCTCGATCGACACCGGCATGGGCCTCGAGCGCATCGCCGCCGTGCTCCAGGGCACGCATGACAATTATTCGATCGACCTGTTCGCGGCACTGATCCGTACCATCGCCGATCTCACCAACGTCCCCTCGGACGGGCCGATGAGCGCGAGCCATCGCGTCATCGCCGACCATCTGCGCTGCTCCGCCTTCCTGATCGCCGACGGCGTGCTGCCCTCGAACGAGGGCCGCGGCTATGTGCTGCGCCGGATCATGCGCCGCGGCATGCGCCATGCGCAGCTGCTCGGCGCCAAGGACCCGCTGATGCACAAGCTGGTGCCGGCGCTGGTGCGCGAGATGGGCCAGGCCTATCCCGAACTGCTCCGGGCCGAGGCTCTGATCTCGGAGACGCTGAAGCTGGAGGAGACCCGCTTCCGCACCACGCTGGCGCGCGGCCTCTCGATCCTCGACCAGGAAACGCAGGCACTGGGTTCCGGCGACAAGCTGAAGGGCGACGTCGCCTTCACCCTCTACGACACCTATGGCTTCCCGCTCGACCTGACCCAGGACGCATTGCGCGCCCGCGGCGTCGGCGTCGACATCGAGGGCTTCGATGCGGCGATGGCGCAGCAGAAGGCCAAGGCGCGCGCCGCCTGGGCCGGCACCGGTGAGGCCGCGACCGAGACGCTCTGGTTCCCGCTGCGCGAGCGCGTCGGCGCCACCGAGTTCCTCGGCTACGACACCGAGAGCGCCGAGGGCGTGGTCACCGCACTGGTCAAGGACAATGCCGAGGTCACCTCGCTGACGGAAGGCGAGAGTGGCATCGTCATCCTCAACCAGACGCCGTTCTACGGCGAATCCGGCGGCCAGGTCGGCGACACCGGCACGCTTGTCGGCAACGGCTTCAAGGCCGAGGTCACCGACGTCCAGAAGAAGCTCGGCGACGTCTTCGCCCATCAGGTCAAGGTTGTCTCCGGCACGATCGAGCTCGGCAAGCCGGCCGAGCTGACGGTCGACCATGGCCGGCGCGGCACTATCCGCGCCAACCATTCGGCCACCCACCTGTTGCATGAGGCGCTGCGCCGCGTGCTCGGTGACCATGTCGCGCAGAAGGGCTCGCAGGTTGCTCCCGAGCGCCTGCGCTTCGACTTCAGCCACCCCAAGCCGATCTCGCGCGAGGAGCTGGCCAGGGTCGAGGAGATGGCGAACAAGCTCGTCCTGCAGAACGAGCCGATCACCACCAAGCTGATGTCGGTCGATGATGCGATCGCCTCTGGCGCGCGCGCGCTGTTCGGCGAGAAGTACGGCGACGAGGTCCGCGTGGTGTCGATGGGCACGGATCGCGATGCCGAGACGCCGAAGGCTTTCTCGGTCGAGCTCTGCGGCGGCACCCACGCCAGCCGCACCGGCGATATCGGCCTTGTCACGGTTCTCTCCGAGGCCGGTGTCGCGGCCGGCGTGCGCCGGCTCGAAGCCCTCACCGGCGAGGCGGCGCGTCGCCATCTGCGCGAGGAGAGCGTCGCGCTCGACGAGATGGCCGGCCTGCTAAAGGCACCCGTCGCCGAATTGCCGGCGCGCGTCGCGACCCTGGTCGAGGAGCGCCGCAAGCTCGAGCGCGAGCTCAGCGAGGCCCGCAAGAAGCTCGCCATGGGTGGCGGCGGCGAGGCCAGCGACCCGATCCGCGAGGTCGCCGGCGCCAAGCTGCTGGCCCGTGCCGTCACTGGCGTCGAGATGAAGGACCTGAAGAGCCTGGCGGACGAGGCCAAGGCCCGCGTCGGTTCCGGCGTCGTCGCCATCGTCGGCGTCGCCGAGGACGGCAAGGCCGGCGTCGTCGTCGGCGTCACGCCCGATCTGACCGAGCGCTTCGACGCGGTCGCGCTGGTGCGCGCGGCCTCCGAGCGCCTCGGCGGCAAGGGCGGCGGCGGCCGCCGCGACATGGCCCAGGCCGGCGGCCCGGACGGCACGCAGGCCGAGGCGGCGCTCGAAGCCGTCGCCGCAGCGATGGGCTGACGCGACCATGTCCGCCGCCCCGCAGCCTGGCATGAGCTGGCGGCGGCGGGTACATCTGGTCATTGACCGGGGTGCAGGCGACGATCTCTCTGCCCGGCTCGTCCATGGCGGGCTGGTCGCGCTGATCATCGTCAACATCACGGCGCTGGTGCTGGAATCGGTACCGCGCTTCGCCACCGCCCATGACCGGATTTTCCACGCGATCGAGCTGGTCTCGACCGTGCTGTTCACACTCGAATATGCGGTCCGACTCTGGGTCGCGCCCGAGCATGCGCGCTATCGCGGCATGGGCGACTGGGCGGCGCGGCGGGCGTATGCGCTGTCGCCGCCGGCACTCCTCGACTTCCTCGCCACCGTGCCGCTCTATGCCGCCCTGCTCGGCTATGGCGATCTCAAGATCCTGCTGCTTTTCCGGCTGGTGCGCTTCTTCAAGCTCGGGCGCTATTCGCCCGGCATGGCTTCGCTGGGAGCGGCACTTCATGCCGAGCGCAAGGCGCTCGCCGCCTGCGTCGTCATCCTGATCGGCGTGATGCTGCTCGCGGCGACCGCCATGCACTTCGTCGAGCACGACGTGCAGCCCGACAAGTTCGGCACCATTCCCGACGCGATGTGGTGGGCGATCGTGACGCTGACCACGGTCGGCTATGGCGATGCCTTCCCGGTCAGCCCGCTCGGCAAGCTCGTCGCCTCGCTCACCGCGGTGATGGGTCTCGTCATGCTGGCACTGCCGGTCGGCATCATCGCCACCGCCTTCGCCCAGGAGATCCACCGGCGCGAATTCGTCATCACCTGGAGCATGCTGGCGCGCGTGCCGCTGTTCAGCGGGCTCAACGCTGCCGAGATCGCCGAGATCATGCATGCATTGCGCGCCCAGACCGTGCGTGGCGGCGGCGTGGTGCTGCGTCCGCACGAACCGGCCCACTCGCTCTATTTCGTCGCCAGTGGCGAGGTCGAACTCATCGAGCCCGATGGCAGCCGCCGGCTCGACGAAGGCTGCTATTTCGGCGAGCTCTGCCTGACCGAGCTCGCGGCTGCCCAGGGTGGCATCGCGGCGCATGCCACGGTCGCGACCAAGCTCCTCGTCCTTGATCCTGCCGATTTTCGCCTGCTCATGCTGCGCCACCCGGAACTCGCCGCCCATCTCCATCGACTTGCAGCAGTATGATAGCGACCCGCCGCACGATCCTCGCTCTGCTCCTTGGCGCAGGCAGCCCCGTCATGGCGCAGCAGCCACGGCCGCAGCAGCGCCCACCGCAGGGCCCGAGCCTGTCAGCGCCGCGCACGCTGATGGCCGGCGCCATGGCGACCGTCTTTGTCGGCCGCGCGCCGGCTGGTGCCCGCCTCGCCATCAGCAGGCCGGGCGATCCGCCGGAAGCGGCGATCGTCGCCTCTCCGCTCGGCCAGGTCCCGGCGCTCTCGCTGCCGGCCCCGGGCGAGGTCGGCAGCTTCGAATGGCGCCTGCTTGGCGAGAACGACGGCAAGCCGGTCATCCTGCTGCGCCAGCCGCTGGCGACGACGGCGCCAGCGGCAACGCTCGCTGCCCCCGCCCGGGTCGCGCGCGGCAATCCCCTGCCGGTGCGCGGCATCGGCCCCAATGGCGACCGCGACCGCGTCGTGCTGGTCAAGCCGGATGCGCCAGCCGAGGCGGAAGGGCCGAATTTCTTCCCGGCCGAGAATGTCGAGAGCACGCTGGAGGCGCCGGCCGAGCCTGGGACCTATGAACTGCGCTATGTGATGGACGCACCCCTCACCGGCCCGCGCGTGCTGGCGCGCCGCGAACTCGTGGTGGAGTAGCGCTCAATCATGATCGGGATGCTGACGCGAGCGATATCCCGGCAGTTCCTCCGCCGGAATATCGTCCTCGGTCCGCGTGCCCTCAAGCCGGCATAGCTCGTCGAACCAGGGCGCCCTGCCCTCGACGCCATAGGCATGGCTCGGCGGGAAGGCGGCGGGATCGTCAAGGCTGCCCACCGTGAGCGAGAGCGAGCCCGCGCCGGGATAGCTGAAGCTCAGCGGCGTGCCGCAATCGCGGCAGAAGCCGCGCTCGGCGACGGCCGATGAATGGAAGACGGCAGGCGCCCCGCGCGTCCAGACGACGTTCTCGATGCGCGAGGAGGCGAAGGCGCCGAAATAATTGCCCACGGCCTTCTGGCACATCCGGCAGAAGCAGACCGAGACCTTGTGCGGCGGCTTCAGCAGGCGATAGCGCACCGCGCCGCACTGGCAGCCGCCGGTGAGAGTTGTCGTCTCGGTCATGTCTGCTCCCGGCTGTAGCTGCGGCTGATTCCACCAGGCGGATCGCAGCAAATCTGCCACACAAACTTCATTTGGCCAGTTGTGAATGGCTGTTCATTGCCTCCTGCACGCGCCCGCCTAAGCCTGCATCCACGCTTGGGCTGGGCACTCTCATGATATCCGTCATCACTCCTGCGGTCGCCGGGACATCTCATGCGCGGCTCGCTTCGCGCCTGCTCGCTGGCACGGCGCTCGTCCTGCTCCTGTCTGCCGGCCAGGCGCTCGCCGATGGCGGGCGCGGCGGCGACCGAAGCGGTAACCCCGGCTCCGGCGGCGCTGGCGGCATCGACAACCCGACGGGCGCCGGTGGTGCGGGCGTCAGAGGCCAAGTATCCCCAGGAGGCAATGCGGGCGGCGGCGGCGGCGGCGCCGGCGCTGTCACTGGTGGCGCCGGCGGGCTAGCCGGCTTCGGCAGTCTCAGCGAGGGCCGAGGCGGCGATGGCGGCGTGCATGGTAGCGTCGGCGCCAGCCTGCCTACCGGTTCCAGCTCCGGCAGCAATGGCGGCGACGGCACTTCCGGCGGCCTCTATTCCGGCGGCGGCGGCGGCGCCGGTGGCTATGGCGCCGTGGTCACAGGTGCGGGCACGACGGGAACGGTTTCCGGCACGATCACCGGCGGCAACGGTGGCCATGGCGGCGGTTCTTTTTATGAGGTCGGCGGCTCCGGCGGCTCCGGCGGCATCGGCCTGCTCTTCACCGATGGCAGCGCGGCGCAGACCCTGACCATCGGCGGCACGGTCCTGGGCGGCAATGGCGGCAATGGCGGCTCGCATGTGGCGGACGCTGGCGGCGCTGGCGCCGGCGGCGCCGGCGGCGCTGGCCTGGTCTTCACCAGTGGCGGCGCGACGACGACGCTCATCGTCAACGGCGCGGTTAGTGGCGGAGATGGCAGGCGTGGCGGCACGAATCTGCCTGCTTCCTTTTGTTGCGCCCCCGGCCCCGGCGAGAACGCTCTGGGCGTCGCCGCAGCGGGCGGCGAGGGCATCATCGGTGCCGACCTTTCGATCACCAATAATGGTACGATCATAGGCGGCCTCTCGGGCGACGGCTCGGTGCGGGCCGCGGCGATCCACTTCACCGGCGGCAGCAACAAGCTAACGATGGGCAGCCCCATTGCCACCATCTTCGGCGGCATCGTCATCGACACCGGCACGCTGACCTTCGCCCAGACGATCGATGCCACCATCAGCAGCGTCGTCAGCGGCGGCGGCATCGTGGTCAAGACCGGCGAGGGCACGCTGACGCTGACCGGCGAGAACACCTATACCGGCGGGACGAGGATCGCGGAGGGGGCGATCAGCATCAGTGCGGAAGGCAATCTCGGCGCGACCTCCGGAGCACTGGAGCTGGACGGCGGCATGCTTCAGGTGACCGGTACGACGCTGACCGGGCTGACGCGCACTATCTACCTCGGCAGCAATGGCGGCGGCTTCGATATTGCCGACGCTGCCAATACCTTCACCGTGACGCAATCCTTCTCCGGCTCGGGCAAATTCACCAAGGCCGGTGATGGCACGCTCGTCCTGTCCGGCACCAACAGCTATACCGGCACGACGACGGTCTCGAACGGCATCCTGCGCGCCGGGCAGGCGAATGCATTCTCGCCGGGCTCCGCGGTCACGATCATGTCGGGCGCGACGCTCGACCTTGCCGGCTTCGACCAGACGATCGGCTCGCTCGCCGGTCCCGGCGCGGTCACGCTCGGCTCCGCTACGCTGACCGCGGGCGGCAACAACACCTCGACGACGTTCTTGGGCACGATCTCGGGGACTGGCGGGCTGACCAAGACCGGCAGCGGCACGCTGACGCTGACCGGCACGAACACCTATTCGGGCGCGACCACGGTGTCGGCCGGGACGCTCTACATCGGCGGTTCCGGCGCGATGTCGGCGGCATCCGACTACACGGTCGCCTCGGGCGCGCTACTCCAGGTGAACGACACGCTCGGCACGGTGACGGCGGGTTCGATCGCGGGCGACGGGCAACTGCGGATCGAGAGTGGCTCGACGCTTGAGACGGGCGCGACCAATGCCTCGACCACCTTCAGCGGCATGATCTGGGACTCCGGTAGCCTGCGGAAGGTCGGCACGGGGACGCTCACCCTGACGCAGGAGAACACCTATTCCGGCGGGACGACGATCGCCGGCGGCAAGATCAGCATCTCCAAGGACGTCAATCTCGGCAGCCCCTCCGGGGCTCTGATGCTGGACGGCGGCGTGCTGCAGGTGACGGGGACGGCGCTCCACGAGCTGACCCGCAACATCATCCTCGGCAGCAATGGCGGCGGCTTCGACATCGTCGAGGCCGGCAACAGCTTCATCGTGAGCCAGTCCCTCTCGGGCACGGGCTCGCTCTCCAAGACCGGCGCCGGCACATTGGTGCTCAAGGGCGCCAGCAGCTATTCCGGCACGACCACCGTGTCGGAGGGAACACTGCGGGCCGGCGCCGCCGACGCATTCTCCGCCAATTCGACCTTCACGGTCGGGACGGGCACGACGCTCGATCTCGCCGGCCTCAACCAGACCATCGGCTCGCTCGCCGGCACCGGCACGGTCACGCTCGGCTCGGGCACGCTGACGGCAGGCGCAAACAACAGCTCGACCACCTTCTCCGGCAAGATCACCGGCACGGGCGGCGTCACCAAGACCGGCACGGGGACGCTGACGCTGACGGGCAGCAACACCTACACCGGCGCGACCAAGGTCTCCGGCGGCAAATTGGTGGTCAACGGTTCGCTGGCGAGCAGCGTCACGCTCGATGGCGGCACGCTCGGCGGCTCCGGTACGATCGGCGGCGTCAGCGTCGCCAGCGGCGCGACGGTGGCGCCGGGCAACTCGATCGGGACGCTGACCGTCTCGGGCAACGTCGCCTTCGCCTCGGGCTCGACCTATCAGGTCGAGGTCAACGCGGCCGGACAGAGCGACAGGATCGTGGCCTCCGGCTCAGCGACCATTACTGGCGGCACAGTGCAGGTGCTCGCGGAGAACGGCAATTACGCGGCCGCGACCAGCTACACCATCCTGACCGCCTCGGGCGGGGTGACCGGCAGCTTCAGCAGCGTCACCTCGAACCTCGCCTTCCTGACGCCCTCGCTGAGCTATGGCAGCCAGAACGTGACGCTGACCATGACCCGCAACGACACCGGCTTCGGGCCAGATGGCGGCGGCACCTCGGGCGGCGGCGCCTCTGGCACCTATATCGCACAGACCCGCAACCAGGGCTTCATCGCGATCGCGGCCGAGCGGCTGGGCGTCGGCAACCCGGTCTATGACGCGCTGATCTCAGCGACGGCTGCCGAGGCGCGCGCCGGCTTCGACCTGCTTTCGGGCGAGGCGCATGCGCAGGCGGTCAGCGTGATGATCGACGAGAGCCGGCTGGTACGCGAGACGATCCTCGGCCATCTGCGCGGCCCGCTGCTGACCGCGCCGGGTCAGCAGGTCGCGGGCGCCTTCACTGCCGACCTTCCCGGCCGCAAGGGCGCGATCGTAATGCCCGCCCCGGTGCCGCAGCCGCGCTATGCGCTCTGGGGCACGGCCTTCGGCAGCACCGGCAACACCGACGCCGACGGCAACGCTGCCTCGCTCAGCCGCCGCAGCGGCGGCGCCCTGCTCGGCGCCGATGTCATGCTCTATGACGCGCCGGGCTCCTCGCTGAAGGTCGGCGTCGCCGGCGGCTATAGCCAGTCACGCTTCGATCTCGATGCCCGCCTGTCCTCGGGCAAGCTCGAGAGCGGCCATGCCGCGCTCTATGCCGGTACGCGCTTCGGCAACCTTCGCTTCGACGCCGGTGCGGCTTACACCTGGTCCGAGAGCGACATCCGCCGCCAGGTTCAGATCCGCGGCTTCGGCGATCTGCTGCGCCTGCAGCGGCCGGGCTCGGTGACGCAAGGCTTCGCCGAGCTCGGCTACGCCTTCGCTTTCCAGGGCATTGCGCTCGAACCCTTCGCCCAGCTCGCCCTGATCCGCGTCAGCACAGACGCCGGCACGGAACGCGGCGGGGCGGCGGCCCTGCGCGTGCTCTCCAGCGACCAGACGCTTGGCTTCACCACACTGGGCCTGCGGGCCGAGGCGCAGCTCGGAGCGATGCCACTGTTCGCCCGGGCGATGCTCGGCTGGCGCCACGGTTTTGGCGATCTCACCCCGCAGGCCCGCACCGCCTTTGTCGCCGGCACGACCCCGGCCGCCGTCTTCGCCGCCCCGATCGATCGCGAGGCCCTCGTCGCCGAGGCCGGGCTCGATTGGCGGATATCGCAGGCCACCGCGCTCGGCCTGACCTACTCCGCCGCCATCGGCGAACGCTCCAGAGACCACGCCCTCAAGGGCAGGGTCGAGATGCGGTTCTGAGGAAAAGACCGGCCAGGCTCCGGGAGCCCCCCAGCTCCCCGCCCCCTGCAGCGTAAGAAAAAAGCCCGGCCAATCTGGCCGGGCTTCTGCGTTCTACGAACGAGGCTTCAGGCCGCTTACGCGGCCATCGCCTTGCGCAGGTTGTCGCTGACCTTGTCGAGGAAACCGGTGGTCGAGAGGAACTTCTGGTCGGGGCCGACCAGCAGCGCCAGGTCCTTGGTCATGTCGCCGGCCTCGACCGTGTCGACTGTGACCTTCTCGAGCAGGGTCGCGAACTTGGCGAGCTCGGCATTGTTGTCGAGCTTGGCGCGGTGGGCGAGACCACGCGTCCAGGCGAAGATCGAGGCGATCGAGTTGGTCGAGGTCTCCTTGCCCTTCTGGTGCTCGCGGTAGTGGCGGGTCACCGTGCCGTGCGCGGCCTCGGCCTCGACGGTCTTGCCGTCCGGCGTCATCAGCACCGAGGTCATCAGGCCGAGCGAGCCGAAGCCCTGCGCCACCGTGTCCGACTGCACGTCGCCGTCGTAGTTCTTGCAGGCCCAGACATAGCCACCCGACCACTTCATCGCCGACGCCACCATGTCGTCGATCAGGCGGTGCTCATAGGTGATGCCGAGCTTGTCGAACTCCGCCTTGAACTCGGCGTCGAAGATCTCCTGGAAGATGTCCTTGAAGCGCCCGTCATAGGTCTTGAGGATGGTGTTCTTGGTCGAGAGATAGACCGGGTACTTACGCATCAGGCCGTAATTCAGCGAGGCCCGGGCGAAATCGCGGATCGAATCGTCGAGATTGTACATCGCCATGGCGACACCGGCGTCGGGGGCCTTGAAGACCTCCTTCTCGATGACATTGCCGTCCTCGCCGACGAACTTGATCGAGAGCATGCCCTTGCCGGGGAACTTGAAGTCGGTGGCGCGATACTGGTCGCCATAGGCATGGCGGCCGATGACGATCGGCTGGGTCCAGCCGGGAACCAGGCGCGGCACGTTCTTGCAGATGATCGGCTCGCGGAAGATCACGCCGCCGAGGATGTTGCGGATCGTGCCGTTGGGGCTCTTCCACATCGACTTGAGATTGAACTCCTTCACGCGCGCCTCGTCCGGCGTGATGGTGGCGCACTTGACCGCGACGCCATGCTTCTTGGTGGCGTTGGCGGCGTCGATCGTGACCTGATCGTCGGTCGCGTCGCGGTTCTGGACCGAGAGGTCGAAATAATCGAGCTCGAGGTCGAGATACGGGAAGATCAGCTTGTCCTTGATGTGCTGCCAGATGATGCGGGTCATCTCGTCGCCGTCCATGTCGACGACCGGGTTGGCGACCTTGATCTTGCTCATGTGATGCGACCCCTGCTCTGGTCAGTCTGGAACGATTGCAGGCAATAGCTTGACGCTACCGCCGGCCCGCGCGCTTCCTAGCGGGTTCCGGCCGCAGGGGGAAGCCGGCCTTTTGGGCAACGCGTGGCCGCAGGACGATGGCTCCGACTTCGCCGACGCAGGGCGCCCCGCCCTGCAACGCAGTTGGCAATGCTGCGAACCGATTTAGATTGGAGCCATGACAAGCTCCTCCTCCCCCTTCGCCCTCGTCACCGGCGGCACCCGCGGCATCGGCGCCGGCGCCGCACTTGCTCTCGCCGAGGCCGGCTACCAGGTCCTCGCCACCGGCCTCACCGACGACGAGGTCGCGGCGACGCCTGCCCACGCATCGATCCGCCATGCCCGGCTCGACGTCACCAGCGATGCGCAGGTCGCGGCGATCGTCGCCGGCTGCGAACGTATCGACGCGCTGGTCAACTGCGCCGGCATGATCCAGCGCGGCGGCAAGGAATTCGAGATCGAGGCCTTCCGTCTCACCGTCGAAGTCAACCTCACCGGCTCGATGCGCATGTGCCTGGCGGCGAAGGACAAGCTCGCAGAGGCCAAGGGCGCAATCGTCAACACCGCCTCGATGCTGACCTTCCACGGCTCGGCCTATGCGCCGGGCTATGCCGCCTCCAAGGGCGGCGTCGGCCAGCTCACCAAGTCGCTCGCAGCCGCCTGGGCGCCGGACGGCATTCGCGTCAATGCGGTTGCGCCCGGCTGGATCGCGACCGAACTGACCAGGCCGCTTGTCGAAGACGCCGCCCGCTCCGCCCCGATCCTGTCGCGCACGCCGATGAACCGCTGGGGCGAGCCGGGCGATGTCGGCGGCGCGGTGCTGTTCCTGCTCTCGGATGCCGCGCGCTTCATCACCGGCACGATCCTGCCGGTCGACGGCGGCTATCTCGCCGTCTGAAAGACGTAAGAAACATCAGCAACCTGGCGGCGTTTCCTGAATCGATCGCCCAGCCAGCTGAATCAGAAGCTCAACCGGAGGAACGTCGATGAACAAGGTCAGCCCGGTCCCCGTCCAGGTCAGCACAGAGGAGCGCTGGACGCCCTATCGGCATCCGCAGCCGAAGGATTCCCCGCCCGAGCTGATCGTGCCGAACGTCATCCCGGAGGATGAGCGCGTCTGGGTGCCGGTCGATGACAATGTCTGGTTCCGGCCGCTATGTCTGTCGGTGACGCGCGGCTACTGGATGAACCTGCTGCGCGTGCGCCGCGCCGGCGTGCTCTCGCGCCACCGCCATCCCCAGCCCGTCCATGGTTATGTGCTGAAGGGCAAATGGCGCTATCTCGAACATGATTGGGTCGCGACCGAGGGCTCCTATGTCTACGAGGCGCCCGGCGAGACCCATACGCTGGTGGTCGATCCCGATGTCGAGGAGATGATCACCATGTTCCAGGTCAATGGCGCGATGATCTATGTCGACCCGGACGGCAAATGCCTCGGCTATGACGACGTCTTCACCCGGCTCGACAAGTGCCGGGCCCATTACGCCACCAACGGTCTCGGAGCTGACTACGCCGACCAGTTCATCCGTTGATCAGCGCCCGAGCTTCGCCAGCTCGACCGCAGCGCGCAATTCGATATGGGCCAGGACCTCGTCGAGGCGCGGATCGTCTGTCGCCTCGCGCCGTACCGACAGCATCGCCTTCAGCCGCTCGAGTTCGGCCGGCGAGACGCGCCCGGAAAGCAGGGCAGCCTTGAGCCGGTCCAGCCCGTCGAGCAGGTCATGGCCGCGCCGGGCCTGGCGTCGCTTGCGCTCCTGCCCGTCCTCCTCGGCCTGAACCGCGAGCAGTCCGTCGAGCGAGCCGGCATGGCTGACGGCCGCGCCCTGTGCTGCGCCAGCGCTCTCGCGCGCCGGCAGGCGGAAGTTCGAGCCACCGGTCGTGCCGCTGCGACTGGTCGACGTGGTCGAGGATATCGGGCTGCGCTGGTCGATGCGGATCATCACGCTCTCGCAAGGTCGGCCTGAAAAGGCGCTGCACGAACGTCAGAGCCGGATCCGATCAGATTGAAGCAATCTGATCGGTGAATCCGTCTCTCACTATTTAGTTAGAGACCGTTTTATCCGTTCGGCTTGCAGTGCAAGCCGAACGGAACGGGCTCTAGCCGACCCAATTCCTTGTGCCGGCAACGTGGTTAACGAGCAGTAAACCGCCCGGCAGGATTTGCCGGGGGCGGCAGCTTTGCACCGGCCGCCAGTCCCTGAGCGATCAGGCCATCCATCTCTAAAATCCTGATTAAAAAGCGTTTTCGCTTTCTCCCGAATTGGCACGCTCTTCGCAACGGCTTGGCGACATCAGATTCACCCGGTGCCATATGCCTAGCATCCTCCGCCTCCACCATCTGCTGACGCCGCTCACAGCCTTGCTGCTGGCCGGCGCCGCGATGGCGGCTGATCTTGCTCCGGCGCCGCCTTTGGCCCGCGGCAGCAACGGCGTCAGCAATCACGCTCCGACGCGCAACGGCGCGGCCGAGGCCGGCGTCTCGCGCACCGCCTTCGCCGGCAGCGGCGGCATGGGCACCGCGCTCTCGCGCATCAAGGACCTCGCCTCGGTCGAGGGCGTGCGCAGCAATCAGATCCTCGGCTACGGCATTGTTGTCGGCCTCAACGGCACCGGCGACACCCTCAACAACGCGCCGTTCACCAAGCAGTCGCTGCAGGCGATGCTGGAGCGCCTCGGCGTCAACACCCGCGGCGCCAGCATGCGCACCGCCAACGTCGCAGCGGTGATGATCACCGCCAACCTGCCGCCTTTCGCCGTCCAGGGCACGCGCCTCGACGTCACCGTCTCGGCGCTGGGCGATGCCAAGTCGCTGCAGGGCGGCACATTGCTCGCGACCCCGCTGCTCGGCGCCGATGGCGAGGTCTACGCGGTGTCGCAGGGCCCGGTGGCGATCGCCGGCTTCTCGGCCGAGGCGGAAGCCGCCAAGATCACCCGCGGCGTGCCGACCGTCGGCCGCATCGCCAATGGCGGCCTGGTCGAGCGCGAGATCGACTTCGCCCTCAACAAGCTGAAGACGCTGCGCCTGTCGCTGCGCAATCCCGATCTCACCACCGCCCGCCGCATCGCCGCCGCGATCAACGACTTCATCGGCGGCGACTCGGCCGAGCCGACCGACCCCTCGACCGTGGTCCTGCAGATCCCGCCGCGCTTCCAGGGCAACATGATCCGCCTGCTCACCGATATCGAGCAGCTCCGGGTCGAGCCCGACCAGGGCGCCCGCGTCGTCATCGACGAGCGCTCCGGCATCATCGTGATGGGCAAGGATGTCCGCGTCTCCACAGTCGCCGTCGCTCAGGGCAACCTGACCGTGACGATCTCGGAGGAGCCGCAGGTCAGCCAGCCCAACGAGTTCGGCAACGGCCGGACCGTCGTGGTGCCGCGCAGCAACGTCAAGGTCGACACCGAGGGCACCAACAAGCTCGCTCTCGTCAAGGAGAGCGTCACCCTGCGCGAGCTGGTCGACGGGCTGAACGCCCTCGGCATCGGCCCGCGCGACCTACTCTCCATCCTGCAAGCCATCAAGGCAGCCGGCGCGCTGCAAGCCGACATCGAGGTGATGTAATGAGTGCCCTCCTCGCCGCTCCCGCCGCCAAGCTCGCCATCGGCGCCGCCACCAAGCTGGCCGGCGGCATCGCCGACGCACTCAGCTCCGCGCAGAATACCAAGGCGAAGAAGACCGCCGACGATTTCGAGACCGTCTTCCTCGAAAACTTCACCCAGACCATGATGAGCTCGAGCGGGACCGAAGGCCCGCTCGGCGAGAACGGCACCGGCGGCGACGTCTGGCGTTCGATGCTGACGCAGGAATACGCCAAGCAGATTCAGAAATCCGGCGGCGTCGGCCTGTCCGACCAGATCATGCGCGACCTGATCCAGGTCCAGGCTTCGGCCGGCAAGTCGGCGGGAGCCGGCAATGCTTGAGCGGATGCGCGTCATCGACGAACGCCCGCGCGTCTCGAGCGCGCTCGAGGCGGAACGCCTGATCGAGACCGTGATGGAGACGCTGAGTGCGCTCTCCCATGTCGTTGGCGAGGAGACCGGACTGGTCAAGGCCGGGCGTCTCAAGGATGCGATGGAGCGCGAGGCGCGCAAGACCGAGCTCGCCGGCGTCTATATGAAGGGCGTCGAGCAGGTGAAACTGAACGCGGTGGCGCTCGCCCGCTTCGCCCCGGAGAGGGTCAAGCGCCTGAAGGGCGCCCATCTTGCCTTCCAGGAGCTGATCGACCTCAATCAGACCGTGCTGGCGACGGCTCGGGCGATCTCGGAATCGATCATGCGTGACCTCGCCACCGACACCAACAAGCAGAACCGGGCGCCCGGTTACGGCCCGACTGCGACCGTCGGCGCCGGAGTCTTCGCTCGGCCCAATGCCGGCCCGCTGGTGATCTCGAAGAGTCTGTGAGATCCGCCCCCTCAAGAAAAAACATCCGAGCACTTGCGGCAGGTCCAGATCAGCAGCTTTCTGCTGACGGACAACTGCATGGTTAATCTGGGTCGAGACTCGATCTAAGCCGCGTTAACGCTGTCGAAGCACAGAAAACGTGCAAAACGCATGGCAATTTACCAATTTCTCTAACGGCGGATTCAACTCTCTGCCGCATCTTCTCAGGCTTGGAAGAAGTCCGCCCTTGCGAGAGGAGTCCAGAATGGATTTCGGCGCGACACCCAAGACGTTCGCGACCGGTGCCGTCCAGGCGACGATACGCACCGATATTTCCGTCCAGAACGGCGCAACGCCGGTCGAGCTCCCCCCGGAGAAGACCGTCCGTTCGGTCCCCGCGGGCGAACCCGTCCAGCTCGACATCCGCGCCCGCGCCGAGGAGCGTCGCTCCGACGCGCAGCGCCAGCAGAGCGCCCAGGACGATACGGCCCAGCAGCGCCGCTTCGATCAGCAGCGCCGCCAGCAGGAGCTGCGCGACGTGATCGAGCGGCGGCTCGATATCGAGCCGAAGACACGCAGCGTCATCTTGCGCAAGACCAACCGCGACACCGGCGAAGTCGTCGAGCAGCTCCCTGACGAGACGCTGCTGAAGCTGCGCATCTGGTCGCGCGAGATCATCGAGCGTAACCGCGAGGCGGAAGCTCCTCGTAGTCACGAGATCGAGCGCCTCGCTTAGGCTTATCGGCCTCACTCATCTTTTGACGTCGCTGGTATTCGCCGGCGGCGTTTTTCGTTCGCCAGGCCAGATCCGATCGCAAAAGCCTCGGCGCAGCAGTGTTTTACACTCGTTAACTAGTTCGCAACTTCGCTCGAATTGCGGGCAATTCGCCGGCTTGGATTCATTCCTCATTACGAAATCGGCAGCATCCTCCCTCGGTCGCGGCCAGAACGGTCTCGACGCCAGAAGGCACCATACCAGGAAGGTAATCGAATTATGGCCGTCTCTCTCTCTGCCGGCGTTCGCAACAATCTCGCGACGCTGCAATCGACCGCCGCCCAGTCCTCGCAGATCCAGAACCGTCTCGCCACCGGCAAGAAGGTCAACTCCGCGATCGACAGCCCGGTCAACTTCTTCACCGCCGCCTCGCTGAACGATCGCGCGAGCCAGCTCACGGGCCTGCTCGACGGCATCTCGAACGGCATCCAGACCATCCAGGCTGCCTCCAAGGGCATCGACGGCATCACCAAGCTGGTCCAGTCGCTGCAGTCGACGATCAAGCAGGCCCAGGCCGACGCGGCTCAGAACCGCCCGACCAAGGCCGGCGGAGCTCTGGCGACCGCGGCGGAAGTCACCGCCACCAGCAAGAGCCTGAAGGACATCGCCCTCGACAAGAAGATCGGCGGCGCTGATGCCGTTGCTGACGCTGCCACCGCCACCTCGGCCGGTGACATCGGCATCGACACGACGACCAACAACACCGCTGCCATCTTCCTGAAGTCGGGCTCCACGACCTACACCGCGAGCTTCAGCGCAACCACCACGACGGTGCGTGATCTCGTCAACGAGATCAACAAGTCGGGCGTCGCCACCGCCTTCGTCGACGAGAAGGGCCAGCTCAACATCAAGGGCACCGGCTCGGAAGAAGTCCAGTTCGGCTTCGGCGTCGGCACGGATGCCACCACCTCGCAGGCCGCCGCCGCCGGCGCCGGCAATAGCAACGCCAAGATCAACTTCTTGGCCACGGACAACGTGGCGGGCACCGGCATCCAGGGCCAGTCCATCACTTCGGCGACACGCTCGAACCTGATCGACCAGTACAACGATCTGCGCACCAAGATCGACGATCTCGCCAAGGATACCGGTTTCAACGGCATCAACCTGCTCGGCGGTGACCGTCTGTCGGTCGTCTTCAACGAGAAGACCGGCAAGAACCAGACCAAGCTCGACGTCCAGGGCACCCAGCTGAACTCCGACAACCTCGGCATCGTCAAGGCTGGCAACACCCAGCTCGCCGGCAGCGTCAACTTCCAGAACGACTCCGATCTGGAAGCCGCCACCAAGTCGCTGACCGGCGCGCTGACCTCGCTGAAGTCGCTCTCCTCGACCTTCGGCGCCAGCCTCTCGGTCGTCCAGACCCGGCAGGACTTCACCAAGGACATGGCGAACGTCCTGACCAGCGGCGCCGACAACCTCGTCAACGCCGACCTCAACCAGGAAGCCGCCTCCCTGCTCGCGCTGCAGACCCGTCAGCAGCTCTCGCAGCAGGCGCTCGCCCTCGCCAACCAGGCCGACCAGGGCGTCCTGCGTCTCCTCGGCTGATCTTCGGTCCGCAGGAGCGGATCACCCCGCAGAACGCGGGACGAAGCAAAAGAGCGGCGGAGCCTCGGCTCCGCCGCTTTTCGTTTGCGGGAAGCCAGGATCGGCACCACGCGCGCCGTTCCACATCCATTAACCATGTCAGGACTTCGCCCGGTTTCCGAGCAATTCGCCGGCTCGAATTTACCGCTCGTTACGAGATCGGACGCATGGTGTCTCGGTCGCGGCCAGAATGGTCGCGCTGCCAGAAGGCACCATACCAGGAAGGTATCAAATCATGGCCGTTTCGCTCTCTGCCGGCGTCCGCAACAACCTCTCGACGCTGCAGTCGACCGCCGCTCAGTCCGCGCAGATCCAGAACCGTCTCGCCACCGGCAAGAAGGTCAACTCCGCGATCGACAGCCCGGTCAACTTCTTCACCGCCGCCTCGCTGAACGATCGCTCGAGCCAGCTCACCGGCCTGCTCGACGGCATCTCGAACGGCATCCAGACCATCCAGGCTGCCTCCAAGGGCATCGACGGCATCACCAAGCTGGTGCAGTCGCTGCAGTCGACGGTCAAGCAGGCTCAGGCCGACGCGGCACAGAACCGCCCGACCAAGGCCGGTGGCGCCCTCGCCACCCAGGCCGAAGTCGCCGCCACCAGCAAGAGCCTCAAGGACATCGCCCTCGACAAGCGCCTGGCCGACAGCGCGGTCGGCACGGTCGGTGCGGACGCCGCGACGGCGACCAGCGCCGGTGACCTTGGCATCGCGGTCGCCAACACCGATATCGGCATCTCGCTGACGGCCGGCTCCACCACCTATGAGGCGTCGTTCGCCGCAGCGGGTGCGACGGTCCGCGACCTCGTCAACGAGATCAACAAGTCGGGCATCGCCACCGCCTTCGTCGACGAAAAGGGCCAGCTCAACGTCAAGGGCACCGGCTCCGAGGATCTCGAGTTCGGTATCGGTGCTGCCGCAGGCGGCGCCGCTGCCATCACTGCGGCACAGGGCGGCGGCTCCAACGCAGCAATCAACTTCCTCCCCGCTGACGCGGTCGCGGCGACTGCGATCAAGGGGCCGACCGTCACCTCGGCGGTTCGCTCGAACCTGATCGACCAGTACAACGACCTGCGCAACAAGATCGACGATCTCGCCAAGGATGCCGGCTTCAACGGCATCAACCTGCTCGGCGGTGACCGTCTGTCGGTCGTCTTCAACGAGAAGACCGGCAAGAACCAGACCAAGCTCGACGTCCAGGGCACCCAGCTGACCTCCGACAACCTCGGCCTCGTCAAGGCTGGCAACACCCAGCTCGCCGGCAGCGTCAACTTCCAGAACGACTCCGATCTGGAAGCCGCCACCAAGTCGCTGACCGGCGCGCTGACCTCGCTGAAGTCGCTCTCCTCGACCTTCGGCGCCAGCCTCTCGGTCGTCCAGACCCGGCAGGACTTCACCAAGGACATGGCGAACGTCCTGACCAGCGGCGCCGACAACCTCGTCAACGCCGACCTCAACCAGGAAGCCGCCTCCCTGCTCGCGCTGCAGACCCGTCAGCAGCTCTCGCAGCAGGCGCTCGCCCTCGCCAACCAGGCCGACCAGGGCGTCCTGCGTCTCCTCGGCTGATCTTCGGTCCGCAGGAGCGGATCACCCCGCAGAACGCGGGACGAAGCAAAAGAGCGGCGGAGCCTCGGCTCCGCCGCTTTTCGTTTGCGCCCAGCGGCGCGATTAACCGTTTATTAGCCTTAACAAAGGATTGTCGGTCCCAAGCAAGCTGGCTGAGCGCCGAATCGCGCTGTCTGAGGGACCTGAAATGGCCAACACCATCCTGTCGAACGGCGTCCGCAACAACCTGCTGACCCTTCAGCAGACCACTGCCCAGCAGAGCGTGATCCAGAACCGCCTCGCGACCGGTCGGAAGGTCAACTCGGCCATCGACAACCCGGTCAACTACTTCACCTCCGTTTCGCTGAACGATCGCTCGAGCCAGCTCACCGGCCTGCTCGACGGCATCTCGAACGGCATCCAGACCATCCAGGCTGCCTCCAAGGGCATCGACGGCATCACCAAGCTGGTGCAGTCGCTGCAATCGACGGTGAAACAGGCCCAGGCCGACGCGGCTCAGAACCGCCCGACCAAGGCCGGTACGGGGCTTGCCACCCAGACCGAAGTCGCGGTCACCAGCAAGAGCCTGAAGGACATCGCGCTCGACAAGAAGCTCGTCGACGACAATGCTGCTGTCGTCAACGATGCCACGGCAACGTACTCGGGCAACGTCGGCATGACGGCCGGCTCCACCGACATCGGTATTTCGATCGTCGCCGGCTCGACGACCTATGAAGCATCGTTCTCTGCCGCGAACGCGACGATGCGCGACCTCGTCAATGAGATCAACAAGTCGGGCATCGCCACCGCCTTCGTCGACGAAAAGGGCCAGCTCAACGTCAAGGGCACCGGTTCGGAACCGCTGCAGTTCGGCATAGGCGCAAACACAACGCCTGCAACCGCCATCACCTCCGCCCAAACCGGTCTCGCCAACGCGGCTGTCGGATTGGCCGCGGCCGATCGCACCGGCACCGGTATCACCGCCCCGAACGTCACCTCCGCCGTGCGCTCGAACCTGATCGACCAGTTCAATGACCTGCGCAACAAGATCGACGATCTCGCCAAGGATTCGAGCTATAACGGCATCAACCTGCTGAGCGGCGACCGGCTGTCCATCGTCTTCAACGAGAAGACCGGCAAGAACCAGACCAAGCTCGACATCCAGGGCTCGAACATCACGGCCGACAATCTCGGCATTCCGCGTGCGATCAACACCCAGCTCGCCGGCTTCATCAACTTCCAGAACGACGCCGACCTCGACAAGGCGACCGCTGCCCTGACCAGCTCGCTGACCTCGCTGAAGTCGCTCGCCTCGACACTGGGCTCGAACCTCTCGGTTGCCCAGACCCGGCAGGACTTCACCAAGGAACTCGCCAACGTGCTGACCACCGGCGCGGGCAATCTCGTCCTTGCCGATCCGAACGAGGAAGGCGCCAGCCTGCTCGCGCTCAATACGCGCCAGCAGCTCTCGCAGACGGCCCTCTCGCTCGCCAACCAGGCCGACCAGGGCGTGCTGCGCCTGTTCGGCTGACGCCCCTCCCCTCGTAGATCATCGAGCGTCCGAACGGACGGGGTCGCGATGACCTACCCCATTGTTGCCGCATCGGATTCTTCCGAAAAATGGAATCCACTTTTCGATCCGATGCCTAGCCAGAAGGCGCGACAGACATGGCCCTCAAGGTCGAGCTCAAGCCGAACGAGCGCATCATCATCGGCTCGGTCGTCATCCGCAACGACGAGCAGCGCACGCGCTTCTTCATCGAGGGCGAGGCGCCGATCCTGCGCGAGAAGGACATCCTCACCGCGGCCAGCGCTGACAGCCCGGCCAAGAAAATCTACCTCGCGATCCAGCTGATGTATCTCGCCGGCGACCCGACGGCGGAGCATGAGGTCTATTTCCAGCTCGTGCGCGACTTCATGCAGGCGGCGCCGAGCGCTTTGCCGCATATGTCCGAAATCAATAACTGCATCTTAAGCGGTGAGCTCTACAAAGCTCTCAAGGCTGCCAAGAAGCTGATCTCTTACGAGGCGGAACTGCTCGAGCATGCAAAGCGGGTTTAATGCCTACGCCGCGGCGTCGAAGACGGCACAGAACGTCCAGTCACCGCGCGAACTCGAAGCCGGCCTGCTGCTCAAGGCCGGCGCCCGTCTCCAGATGATCGTCGATGACTGGGCCGTCCGTTCCGGCGATCTCGACGCAGCTCTGGCCTATAATCGCAAGCTCTGGACCCTGCTGGTCTCGGCCGTGATCGCCGAGGACAATCCGCTGCCGGTCGAGATCAAGCGCAACATCCTCGGCCTCGCGAACTTCATCTTCAACCGGACGTTCCAGATCGCCGCGGCGCCGGAGCCGGCCGCGATCGGCATCCTCGTCAGCATCAATCGCGACATCGCCGCCGGCCTGCGCGGCCGCTGAGCGCACTCGGGCGGCAATTCGGAACACGAAAGAAAACGGCCCGGAGCGATCCGGGCCGTTTTCTCGTCGTAGCCGCTCGACACGACAGATTCAGAGATAATTCGTCAGGTGCAGTTGCTGCAGCATGGAGGTCGTCTGGTAGCTCGCCTGCAGAGTGGTCTGCAGCGCCAGGATCTGCATCGCCACCTCCTCCTTGGTGATGTCCTCGACGCCCGAGAGCGTCGTGCTCAGATAGTCCTTGGTTGCGGTGTGCCGCTCCTTGGCCTGCGCCATCGTGGTCTGGGCCGAGCCGAGCTCGACGATGATCTCTGCCGGGTTCTGCGTCCCGGTCGGGAAGCCGATATTGCTGCTCACCCGCTCGGTCATCGCCTCGTAGCGCCGCTTCGAGTCGGGGTCGCTGGCCGGGAAGGTCTCCGCCGCCATGATCGCGAACTGCGCCAGGCCGGTGCGGAACGCTTCCTCATTGGCACGGGCGCCGGCCGCCACCTGCTGGCCCTGGTCGACCTGGACACTCGCCGTCGCCCTGGCCGAACCGGCTGCGTCGTCGCCCTTGTACCAGATCACGGTGTTGGCGGCGGTTCCGGGTGCGGGCGCCGCGGTCGCGGTGTCGAAGGGGGGCCCGGGCACCCTGAGCGGCGGGTTGCTCGGGCTGCCGGCGAAAAAGTCCTTGGCCGCAACCTGGGCCGAAGCTGCCGACAACGACGTCTTGGCCTCGCGCGACAGCGCCGCATTGATCGAGGCGCGCAGGTTCGCGGCTGTGGCGTTGGCGTCCGCACCGATGACATAGCCATCGGCGGCATCTCCGGTGGTGCCGGCCGCCCGGGCCGTCAGGGTGACCTCCTCCGTTGTCCCGTCGGGCAGCGTCAGCGCGATCTTCAGCGTGTCGCCCGGCTGCGGCTGCGTGGCGACGTTGACGGCGATGTCGGCCGGCGGACCGGCATTATAGGCCGTGGTCACCGCCGCCGTGCTGCTCGAAGCGCCGGTCAGCTTGAAGCCATAGGGCAGCCCGGCCGCCTCCTCCGCGATCGTCGCGTTGGTGCCGGCACCGCCGGTGACCAGCCGGCCCATGCCGCCGGCGCCGATATCGGCCTGCTTGCGCTCGGAGATCAGCTGCTTCAGGCCGGCATGAGTAGCATCGCCATCCATGATCAGCGAATAGTCCACCACAGGCTCGACATCGGAAGTGCGGCCAGAGAAGAGGTAGCGGCCATTCACCTGCGAATTCAACAGATCGAGCGTCTGCTTGAACTTTTCCTCGGCCAGCACCTGCGGCGCAGTGCGCCCGGTCGAGGACTCGACATAGCTGTCCGGCCGGGCATCGGCCCGTGTCTCACCGGCGAGCTTGGTGAAGTTCTCGACGGCCTTGGTCATCAGCTTGAGGTTGACGTCCGAGCGCTGGATGTTGGTGAGATAGCCGTCGAGCGTCGAGAGCTTGTTGTTGAGGTCGAGGCTGGTGCCGCGATCCATGCCGAGGCCGGCAAAGGTCTGCGACTTCTTCTGCGTCGCGAGCTGCCGCTGCAGATCGTCGAGCTGGCCGCGCATCGAGACGAACTGGTTGGGATTGGCGAGGCGGTAGGCGCCGGTACCGGTCGGGGTGATGGTCATCGACTATCTCCTCACAGTCTCATCAGCACGTCGAGCAACTCCTTGACGGTGGAGATGACGCGTGCGTTGGCGGCGTAAGCGCTCTGCAACTCGATCAGCATCGACATTTCCTCGTCGACATTGACCTTGGTGTCCTCGAGGAAACGGCTTTGCACCGAGGAGAAGGCGACCTGCTGCCCCTCGTCGAGTCGCTTGGCCTGCTCGCTCGCCTGGCCCTGGCCGGCGACGACGCGCTGGACCAGGCTGGAGACCGTGCCGGTCGAGGTCGCGGCCGAGCCGTCGAATCCCGTCGCATTGGTGAAGCTGCGCTGGCTCGAGGTCAGCCGATCGTAGAGGAAGCTCGGCCGGGTCGTATCGCCCTGCGGCGTCGCCGGGCTGGTGTTGTAGATGACGAGCCGCGAGCGGTCGGCGACCAGGTCCGGATTGACGGCGATGCGCGAGGCGAAGCCGACCGATTGCGCCCCGCCCTCATAGGAGCCGGTATAGGCGGTGTTGTTGCGCCCGGCATCGACGAAGAACGGCATCTCGGCCGTGCCGCCGGTCAGCGAGGTCTGGGTCGGGCGAGCGGTCAGTCCGGCGACGTCGCGCGTCGCGCTGCCGACCACGCGCAGTGTCGAACCGGTGTTCGACACGGTGAAGCCGGCACCGACGGCCGCCTGGATCTGTGTCGCGACCGAGGCCGGGCCGCCGGAGAAGTCGATGCCGATGACGCGGTTGTTGGCGTCGCCCTGGGCCGAGGCCGGCAGGGGCAACGATGCCGCCGAGTCGACGCGCACGAAGGTGAAGCGCTGCGTCTGCCCGCTGGGCGGGATCTTGTAGTCCAGCGTCACCGAGTTGCCGGCAGCCAGCCCGCTGAGATCGACGTCGAAGCCGTTGAAGCCGCCGGCCGTGACCGCCGTGCCTGCGATCTCGCGATCCGAGAGCGCGCTGGAGAGCTGAGCGGCGATCTCGTCGAGCTGCGCCTGTGCCTGAACCAGCGTCTTGTCACGAAGTTCGACCAGCGCGCCGATCTCGCCGGACCGGAAGGTGTTGTTGGCGATCGCGTCGAAGGCGTTGCCGCTCAGGTCCCGGGCGACGATCGTGCCGACGCTCCGCTTGCTGGGATCGCTGCTCCATTGCGATTGCGGGCCGATATTGGCGCGCGCATCGAACTCGAACTTGACCGTCGGGCGGCCGTCGAAGAGCTGCGTGCCCGAGGCGGTGGTGATGCTGAGCGCGCCGTTCGGGCGCTCGTCGGTGCGAATCTCGACATATTGCGAGAGCTCGGAAACGATACGGTCGCGCTGGTCGCGCAGATCAGCCGTGGCGGAGGTCTGCTGGGCGTTGACGATCCGCGCATTGACGTTGGTCAGCTGGTCGAGCAGCTCGTTGACGCGTGTGACTGCGGAGCCGATGCCGGCCTCGGCCTGTGAGCGCTGCTGCTGGACGCCATCCGACAGCCCGCGCAGCCGGTTTGCGAGCTGGCTCGCCGCATCGAGCACGGCAGTGCGGTTGGTGTAGGAGGACGGGTCGTTCTGCAGCGCCTGCAGCGAGCTGGTGAAGGTGCTGTACATCGAGTCCAGCGCCGTCTTGCTGCCAGGAGCTCCATAGAGCTGGTCGAGATTGGCGAAGACCTGGGCGCGGGTCGAGGTATAGGACGCGCCCGAGCTCTCCTGCAGGAGCTGGTGCTGGACGATGCGGTCGAGCAGCCGCTGGACGTTCGGGTTGCTGACCCCGACGGTGCTACCGGAGATCGAATCGACGCTCGAGACATTGCGCCGGACATAGCCGGGCGTGCCGGCATTGGCGACGTTCTGCGAGATGACGCCGATGCCGATCTGGGCGCTGTTCAGCCCGGAAATCGAAGTGCCGAGTGCGGTGTTGAGACCCATCGTCAACTCCTGTCGTACTGGTCCGGTCGGTTCCGGCCCGGCCCTTCTGGGCCGTCAGGCCAGGCTGCTCTCAGCGCTCAGCGGATGATGTTGAAGACGTCGCGCAGCATCTCCTGCGCCGTGGAGATCACCTTGGTGTTGGCCGAATAGGCCTGCTGGGTGACGATCATCTTCGAGAACTCGTCGGCGATGTCGGTGTTGGATTGCTCGACATTGCCGCCGATCAGCGCCGCCGTGCCGAGGCCGACGATCGGCGCGCCCGACTCGATCGTCTCCTCGAAGGCGCCGCCATCCAGCCGTTTCAGCGAGTTGGCTGCGTTGAAGCGGGCGATCGCGATCTGCGCCAGCGGCACGACCTGGCCATTGCTGAAGGTGCCGATCACCTGGCCCTCGTTCGAGATCGAGACCCGGTCGAGCGTGCCGGCGGTGTAGCCGTTCTGCCGGATGCTGCGGGCGTCGATCTGGCCGCTGGTGTCGCCATTCTGAGTCAGGCTGGTGCCGTTGGTGACGATGCTGATTGGCGCGGTGGCGGGCGAAATGGCGTTTCCGCCGATGGTCATGGGCGGGATGGTGATGTTGCCGTTGGCCGGCGACGTCATCTTGCCGGTATTGTCGAAGGTGATGTCGACATTGACGTTGCGATAGGCGACGGTCGCACCGGTCGCACCGGTGTTCTCGGCGATGAACAGGTTCCAGGTGTCGGGCGTGGCGCCGGCGGCATTGGCGACCTTGGCCCAACGCAGCTCGACGCTGGTTGCCTTGCCGAGCGTGTCGTAGACGGTGACCGAGCCGCCAGGGATCGAGCGATTGAGGAAGGTGGTCAGATCGCTGCCGACCACCGTGCCGGTACCACCTGAGGCAGTCGTACCGGGGTTTGCCCCGGTGAACCCCGTGCCGGCATTGAGCAGCTCGGAACCAGGCGTCGTCGAAACGGCGCTGTTGGTCTTCGGATAGGCCGGGATGTTGGCGCTGTATTCGATCTGGGTCGTCGCCTTGGCCGGGAACTGGTCCTTGGTGATGCGCAGCACATCCGGCTGGCTGCCGATCACCTGGCCGGTGACGGGGTCGATCTTCTGGCCCTTGAGGTAGTAGCCGGCGCCATTGACGAGGTATCCGTCGGCGTCGAAGTCGAAGTCGCCGCGGCGGGTATAGAGATTGCTGTTGGCGAACTGGGTCGAAGCGCCGACGCCGCTCTGGCGCTGGTCGACGACGAAGAAGCCGTCGCCGTTGATCGCGGCATTGGTGTCGATGCGCGTCGCGTTGAGGTCGCCCTGGATCGTATTGGTGGCGCGGCTATAGGAGGCGACCGAGCCGGCGACCTGCCGGTTCAGCGCCGAATCCGGCACCAGGTCGGAGAAGCTGGTGTCGACCCGCTTGAAGCCGGCGGTGCGCGAATTCGCAATGTTGCCGGAGATATTCTCGAGGGCATAGGACTGGGCCTGCATGCCCGTCACGGCCGTCGTCAGAGCACTGAAAACACCCATCGCAACCTCACCTGGTCGTCAGACCTGGACAGCGCCCCCCATGGGCGGCAGTCGAACCGAGGGTGAGTTTGCACGGCTCGTGCCACGGCCATGCCTGAGATATTTCAAGAGCTTGGATGGTTTTCGAAAGGTTTCCGGACGATTCCGACCGGGCAGATTCGTCCGCTGCCGGCAAATTCTGCCGGGCTCAATCGCCCTTGCCGCCCCAGCCGGAGAGATCGCCGGCGACATCGGACAGCCCCGGCGGCGTCTCCTCGACGAAAGGCAGCGGCCGGCAGACCGCGATGGCCGCGAGCCCGATCCGGGCGGTCAGCAATCCGTTGAGCACGCCCTCGCCGAGCTTGGCCGACAGCCGCGCCGCCAGCCCCTGGCCGAGCACCTGCTGGATCACCGCATCGCCCGCCGCCATGCCGCCGGTGACGACGAGATGGCCGAGCACCTGCCGCGCCAACCTGAACAGGCCGAGCGTCCCGGGCCGACCGGCATAGATCGTCGCGATCGCCCGCAGCAGCCGGGCACAGGCGATGAGGACGAAGACGACGTCGACCAGAGCCCGCGGGCTGACCGCAGTGACGAGCGAAACCCGCCGCGCCGCCTGTGCCACCTGCGCCTGCGCAAGCGCATCGAGCGGCGCGAGCAGGCTGCGCTCGGCGACAGTGAGGAGGTCGCGGGCAGCCAGCAGTTGCGGTGTATGAGCTGATAGCTCCGCCCTGCCCTTCGCCGTCTCCGGCCGACCGGCATAGAGCTTGTCGAGATCACCAGCGACGCTGCGCGCCTTGGCGAGATCGCTCTCGGCGAGCGCCGCGACAGCGCGCTCGCGCAGTGCCTCGACCCGCCGCTCGCGCAGGATGTCGCGCAGCACCTGCAGCAGCATAACCAAGAGCGCCAGGGCCGCGACGCCGGCGCAGACCAGCGCCGCAATGCCGACGGCCGGGCTGAGCGCGAGCAGCCAGCGGATCGTCTGCTCGGCCCAGACCGTGACCGAGAGCGCCAGCAGGCCCGACAGCGCCGCGACGAACAGGCTGCCCCAGCTGAAGCGGCGACGGCTCGGCTGCGGAGCCGAAACAGCCTCGGGCTCGATCGGCTCGACCTCCGGCACGACGGCGACATCGCCGCGCCCACCGAAGACGGTGTCGTCGGAGGAACCGTCCTGCGGTTCGAGACGGATGGCGCGCGGCGCCTTGCTCATGCTCGCCTCCTCACGCCAGCCTGTCGCCAATCAGGAATTCCAGCGCGCGGTCGAGGCGGATCTGCGGCGGCGGTACGAGGCGCCCGCCGGCATCCGGCTTGACCAGAGGCGGCCGGAAGCGTGGCGCCCGGACATGCCAGCGCGGCGCGCTCGAATCGAAGATCGCCTCGGGCCGCTCCGGCAGGTCTCCGGGGAAGATCGCAGCCTCTGTCTTCCCGTCGAAGACCTCGCCATCGACGACTTCGCCGGCCTCGGGCACGCCGGCAATCGCGGGCAGTTCCTCGCGGCCCTCGCGGATGCGGACCTCGCGCGTGGCGCGGATCGCGGCGAAGGCCATTGCCTCGACCTTGGCGCCCGCCCCTTGCGCTTGCGCAGCAGCCCGGGCGACCAGATGCGACATCACGCCGGCGAGCCGGTCGTGGCTGGTATGGTGCAGATGATCGGCCTTGGTCGCGGCGAACAGCACCTTCTCGATCCGCGGCGCGAACAGGCTCGACAACAGGCTGTTGCGGCCAACGGCGAAGGCCGAGAGCGCCTGGCCGAGCGCGGTTTCAAGGTCGGCCAGCGCGGCGGGCCCCGCATCGAGCGCCGCCAGCGCATCGACCAGCACGATCTGCCGGTCGAGCCTGGCGAAATGCTCGCGGAAGAAGGGACCGACCACGACGCGCTTATAGGCTTCGAAACGCTCGGCCATCAGCCCGGCGAGCGTTCCGGCTTGCGGCTGCGTTCCCGGCGGCAGATCGAGCGGTGCGAAGGTCAGGGCCGGCGAGCCCTCGAGATCGCCCGGCATCAGGAAGCGCCCGGGCGGAGTCACCGCCACCGCCTCCGGATCGGCGCGCAGGGCGGCGAGATAGGCCTTGAACACGTCACTCGCTGCCTCGGCCGCAAGCTCGTCCGCCGGCCCTGCCGGATCGCGCTGCCCGAGATCGTCGAGCCAGGGCGCGGCAATGGCGAGCCGGTGCGCCTTGCGCGCATCCGCCACCGCCTGGGTCGACCAGCTGGCATAATCCTGCCCGATCAAGGCGAGGTCGAGCAGCCATTCGCCCGGATAGTCGACGATATCGAGGGTCAGCGTCGCCGGCCCCTTGAACCAGCCTTCGGCGCGCTCATAGTCGATCTCGATCCGGAGTTCCGAGATGCGGCGTGTCGATTCCGGCCAGCGCCGATCCGGACCGGAGAGCGCAGCACGATGCGCCTCATAGGGAAAGCGCGGGATCTCGGGGTCGGGCTGCGGCACCAGCCGGACCCGCGCGATCCGCCCTTCCGCCGAAGCCTTCAGCACCGGCAGCTTCGCGCCTTCGATCAGGTTCTGGATCAGCGCAGTCGTGAAAACGGTCTTGCCCGAGCGCGACAGGCCGGTGACGCCGATGCGCAGGCGCGGCCGCGCCAGCCCGAGCAGGCTGTCGCCAAAGGCCAGCGCGGCATTGCGCGCCTCGTCGAGATAGGAGCCGGACGCCATCAGGCGATCCGCATCATTCGTCAGGCCCCTCGCCAAGCGAGGCCGGCGTGACGAAACGGTCGAGCCGGCCGCCTTGCGCGGCGAGATCGCGCCAGTCCTCGATGGCAAAATCGATCACGGCGAGCCCGCAGGTCGGGTATTTCTGCGCCATCCGCGCTGCCGCATAGCGGTCGCCATGGCCGGCGAGCCTGGCGGCGAGTTCCTCGAAGCCGGGATTATGGCCGATCATCAGGAGCGTGCGAACTTCAGGCTCCGTTTCCTGCACGACCTTGAGCAGCCGTTCCCGGCTGGCCTCGTAGATACGCGGCTCGAACTGCGTCGCCGGCTTCTCCGGCAGCATCGGCTTAACCAGCTCCCAGGTCTCGACCGTGCGCTTGGCCGGCGAGATCAGAACGAGATCCGGCAGCAGCAATTCCTCGGCGAGATAGCGCCCCATGACCGGGGCGGCTTCGCGACCACGCGTGGCGAGCGGCCGGTCGCGATCGGCGGTGTTGGCGGGCCAAGCCGATTTGGCATGGCGCAGAAGCATGAGGCGGCGCATGGCCGCCATCTAACCATGGCTGGCGGGATTTGCGAGTGGCTTGGCCACGGAAGCCCGCACCGCGGCGAGCAGCATCTCCATCAGCCGGCCCGAATACAGGCCGATCAGCCGCTCGCGCCCACCCGGCTGCATCTCCAGCGGCGCGAGCTGTCCGTCGATCAGCATGGTCGAGAAGCCATGCGTGATCGACCAGACGAACAGGATCTCGGCGAGATCGGCATCGCCGCCATAGCTCGACGGGAGCCGCGTCAGCACATCCCCGTCGATCTCGCGCCCCAATGCCAGCTTGGTTTCGCGAACCAGGATGCCGAAGGCGCGGACGGCGGCACGACGCAGATCCTCGTCGCCGCTCTTCAGGCCGAGTCGCCCGAAGACGACGCGGAAGCGGCCGGGCCTGGTCAACGCAACGGTGAGATAGGCCTCGCAGATCGCCGCCAACCGGTCTCCACCGGTCGCCTTGGCCTTCGCAACCGCCGCCTCCATGCTCTCGGACAGATCGTCGAAGCCAAGCGTCGCGATCGCGGTCAGGAGGCCGGCGAGGTTGCCGAAATGATGCGCCGGCGCCGCCGGCGAGACCCCGGCACGGCGGGCGCATTCGCGCAAAGTGAAGCCGCCGACGCCCTTCTCGGCCAGCACCGCCTCGGCCGCGTCGATCATCGCCTGCCGCAGATCGCCGTGATGATAGCCGCCCCGTTTGCCGACCTTCGCATCCATCGCACGCCCCGCCCGCCTGCCGCCATCAAACTTGACGCCGTCAAGATAACCCAATAGGACGGACCCGCAACTGAACAGCGTCAAGATTGGAGTGCACGATGCCTCTCAGCTTCGACGATGCCTTCACCCGGGCAGGTCAACTCGCCATGATCGGCTGGGCCGCCTTGATCCTGCTGCCGCGCTGGCGCGGCATCTCGGCGACGCTGGCCGGCTGGATCATCCCGGCCCTGCTCTCGCTCGGCTATGCCGTGCTGATCGCCGTCCACTGGCACGACGCCAAGGGCGGCTTCTCCTCGCTCGATTCGGTCGCGGCCCTGTTCGCCTCGAAACCACTGCTGCTCGCCGGATGGGTCCACTACCTCGCCTTCGACCTCTTCCTCGGCAACTGGATCCTGCGACGCTCGCAAGCGGAAGCGATCCCGCACTGGCTGATGCTGCCAGTGCTGCTCATGACCTTCCTGTTCGGCCCGTTCGGCTACCTGACCTATCTGCTGCTGGAAGCCTGCTTTCGCCTGGCGTGCGAAGACCGGATCGCCCGCCTGCAGGCCCGCCTTCCCACCTGGTTGCCTGATCTCGAACTTGAACCACGCCTCACAGCCGCGGCCTTCGCCATGCTCGCTTTGGCGGTGCCTACTCTGCTCGCCTTGCTGATCGACACCAGGCAGTTCCACGGCGTCGACACCTGGATCAAGCCGCTGAAGTTCGAGCTCTCGGTCGCATTCTACCTGCTGACGCTGGCGCTGTTCCTGCCGCTCGCGAGCGACCGCTTCCGCGCCTCCTGGCTCGGGCGCTACATGGTCTGGCCGGTGATCGTGCCGATCGTCCTCGAAGTGCTCTACATCGCCTGGCGCGCCTCGCGGGTCGAAGCCTCGCACTATAATCGCGACGACTGGGTCGGCATCGCGCTCTACAGCCTGATGGGTGTCGGCGCAGTGATGTTCACGATCGCGCCCGGCTTCCTGGCCTATGGCTTGTCCCGCCGCGATGCTGCCCCGATGCCGCAGGTCGTGCGCTGGTCATTGGTCGTCGGGCTCGCCCTCACTTGCGTCCTAGGGCTCGCCAGCGGCGCGATCCTCAGCTCCAGCGCGAGCGGGCATTATGTCGGCGTCGTGCCGGTCGATCACCGGACAGTCCCGATCTTCGGCTGGTCGCTGGCGATCGGCGACCTGCGCATCGCGCATTTCCTCGGCCTGCACGCTTTGCAGATCATCCCGGCGATCGGCGTGTCTCTCTGGCTGGCAATGCGACAGAGCAAGACCGGGCTCGTCGCGCTCGGCACAGTCTCCGCCGCCTATGCCGCCATCACGGCGACCGCGCTCGTCGCGGCGCTGCAGGCGCGGCCGCTGCTCGGGTTCGGCTGAGCCTGCTACGTCTCGGCGGGATCGGGATCGAACGCGAGGTCTTCGGCGGCTGGCTCATAGCGCAGCAGATCGCCGGGCTGGCAATCGAGCACGGCGCAAATCCGCGTCAGCGTATCGAAGCGCATGCCGCGCACCTTGCCGGATTTCAGCTGCGAGACCTGCTGCTCGGTCAGCCCGATGCGCTGGGCCAGTTCCTTCGAGCGCATCTTGCGACGCGCCAGCATGACATCGAGTTCGACGATGATCGGCATCGCCCAACTCCTACACGAAACTCTGATTCTCGTCCGCGAGCCGAACCGCCTCTTTGAGCACCAGCCCGAAGGCGACCAGCGCGGCGCCCGCCGCCAGCACACCGAACGTCCCCGGATCGAGCGTGATCGCCAGCTGCTTCTGGCCTGAAGGATTGTCGAAGGTCAGCGCCACGCTCTGCAGCGCGCGCGTCAGCGGCGTCGCCACGCCCATCGCCGTCAGCAGCCAGCCGACCCGGGTTAGGCGCTGCGCATTCTCTTCTTCCAGCACATGGCCACGGCCGAAGCGGCCGAACAGGCTCGATAGCCGCAACATCGCGGCAACGAAGAGGCCCGCAGGTACGAGACCGATCGTGAGGGCGGCCCAGTAGCCGCGCTCCGAAAGCGGGCCGACCGGAGCGCTGACGCCGATCGTGCTGCGGGCATAGGCGACAAGCTGCTCCGGATCTCGCCAGAGCCAGACGGCGCCGAACGCCATCAAAGCCGCCGCTGCAATGCACAGGATGCGCGCGACCGTGCTCACACGGCGCAGCCTCGCCATTGGCGACCGATCTCGGGCTGGGCTTACGAGGGATGCCATATCGCTTCGCTCCGTGATTGACAAAATTAAACTAAGAGATGAATTTCTAAATGTCAAAGCTATTCACCAGGACATCGCGATGCGCACTGCCATACCTATCTCATTGCTGCTTAGCGGCCTGCTCGCCGGCTGCGGCCATGTCCCGCTGGCCTCGCTGCCGAAATTGTCCAAGGTCGATATCAGGACGACCGATCTCGCCGAGCTGCGCGCCGGCATCAGCCTGCCCGCCGATATCCGCACGCTGCCCGGCGGCGTTACCATGACGCTCGTCGCCTTGCCCAAGGATGGCGGGCGCCATGAGCGCAAGGTCGTGCTGGAGGAGGTGCGCGATGCCACCGAACTGGCGAAGCTGCCGGCGGTGGCTTCGCCGGGCCGCCGCTTCACCCTGTTCAGGCTGAGCCGGACCGACGCTACCCGCCTCGGCGCCTTTCGCGAGGAGATGTTCGCCGGCCCGCAGAACAGCGGCAATCGCGGTAGCCTGGCGCTCGGCGCCGACAAGGCCTGCCGGCTCGGCGAGCTCTCAGGCAAGCCGATCGCGATGAGCGGCTATCTCAGGACGTCGGAGACGCAGGACTATGTCCTGCTGATGCGCGATTTCGACCTGAAGGAAGCCGTCCGCGCCATCGACCCCAAAGTCGACCTCGCCACCGCGATCCCGCCTTGCGACGCCGTACCTGAAGCGAAGCTCAGCGGCTCTCCCGCCGCGCCATGAAGGCGAGCTTCTCGAACAGCGAGACGTCCTGCTCGTTCTTGAGCAGCGCGCCGTGCAGCGGCGGGATCAGCTTACGGGGGTCGCGCTCGCGCAGCACCTCGGGGCCGATATCGTCGGCGACGAGCAGCTTCAGCCAGTCGAGCAGTTCGGAGGTCGAGGGCTTCTTCTTGATGCCGGGCACCTCGCGCACCTCGAAGAACAGGCGCAGCGCCTCCTCCATCAAGCGCTTCTTGATGCCGGGGAAGTGCACCTCGACGATTCTCTGCATCGTCTCGGCGTCCGGGAAGCGGATGTAGTGGAAGAAGCAGCGGCGCAGGAAGGCGTCCGGCAATTCCTTCTCGTTGTTCGAGGTGATGATCATCACCGGCCGCTGCGCCGCCCTGATCGTCTCGCCGGTCTCGTAGACATGGAATTCCATGCGGTCGAGCTCGAGCAAGAGGTCGTTCGGGAACTCGATATCGGCCTTGTCGATCTCGTCGATCAGCAGCACAGGGCGCACCGGCGAGACGAAAGCCTCCCAGAGCTTGCCGCGTTTGATGTAGTTGGCGATGTCCGAGACTCTGGAGTCGCCGAGCTGGCTGTCGCGCAGGCGGCTGACCGCGTCGTACTCGTAGAGCCCCTGCTGCGCCTTGGTGGTCGACTTGACGTGCCAGGTCAGCAGCGGCGCACCGAGCGCAGCGGCGATCTCCTCGGCCAGCACGGTCTTGCCGGTGCCGGGCTCGCCCTTGACCAGCAGCGGCCGCTCCAGCCGGATCGCAGCATTGACCGCGACGGTCAGGTCCTCGGTGGCGACGTAAGAAGCAGTGCCGGTAAAGCGCATGCGAGGCCCTTCATATGGCTATCCCGCGGCCCTGCTGCCGCCGCGGATGGCATCGTGCTTAGAGGTCAGCCGGCGGGGGAGCAAGTTTTCGTCAGCCTGAAGCGAGTTTTGGTTTGTGTTGCAAGGCCCTGGCAAGCAAAGCTGAGAGATCAACAGCTTCGCCTGATTCCCTAGAGGGTGACGTGGCCGGGACGATCGATCCTTCCGCCTATCGTGACGCCGTGGTCGTGCTCGCCACGGCCGGCGTGATCGTGCCCTTCGCCAAGCGCTTCCGAGTCAATTCCGTCGTCGCCTTCATGGCCTGCGGCGCCTTGCTCGGCCCCTATGGCCTCGGTGGCCTCGTCGCCAAGATCCCTTACCTCAGCACGGTCACCGTCTCGAATGCGGAGGCACTCGCCGGCCCGGCTGAGCTCGGCGTCGCCTTCCTGCTCTTCGTCATCGGGCTGGAACTCTCCTATGAGCGCCTGATGACCATGCGCCGGCTCGTCTTCGGGCTTGGCCTCGGCCAGGTCGCGTTCGGCGCTGCGGCGATCAGCGCCGTCGCCATCGCCTACGGCCAGCCGCCCGCTGCAGCGCTGCTGATCGGCACGGCACTCGCCCTCTCCTCGACCGCGATGGTGGTCGAGCTGCTCTCGGCCCATCGCCGCATGACCTCCTCAGCCGGGCGATCAAGCTTCGCCATCCTGCTCTGCCAGGACCTCGCGGTGATCCCGCTGCTCTTCCTGGTCAGCGTGCTCGGGGCACAGAATGGCGGATCGCTGCTCGCCGGCCTGACGCAGGCGCTGCTGCAGGCGGTGGCGGCGGTCGCAGCGATCATCGTCATCGGCCGCCTCGCCATGCGCCCGCTCTTTCGCCTGGTCGCCTCGACCGACTCCTCCGAGAGCTTCATGGCGGCGACGCTGCTGGTCGCGCTCGGTACCGGGCTGATCGCAGCGGCCGCAGGGCTGTCCATGGGCCTCGGCGCCTTCATCGCCGGGTTGCTGCTGGCCGAGACCGAGTATCGCCGCGCCATCGAGGTGACGATTGAGCCGTTCAAGTCGCTGCTGATCGGCGTCTTCTTCCTGACAGTCGGCATGGGCGTGAACCCGGCGGCGCTGGCGGCCCAGCCGGTTGCGATCCTGAGCATCGCCATCGGCCTCTTCCTCGCCAAGGCCGCGATCACCTTCCTGCTCGCCCGCTATTTCAAGCTCTCCGTGCCGACCGCGCTCGAAACCGCGATCATGGTCGGCCCCGGCGGCGAGTTCGCCTTCGTGCTGCTGACCGCATCGGTTGCCGCCAAGCTGGTCGACCAGACCGCGGCCTCGTTGGTGCTCGCCGGCGTCTCGCTGACCATGATCTTCCTGCCGCTCGCCGCTCGCATCGCACGGACATTGTCGGCCCGCCTCGCCCCTGCCGTGAAGCTCCCCGACGAAGCGAACATCCTGCCGCCGGACGATCACGCGCCGCGCGCCATCGTCGTCGGGCTCGGCCGCGTCGGTCGGCTCGTCAGCGAGATGCTCGAGCAGCACAAGGTCCCCTATATCACCGTCGATGCCGATGCGGCTTTGATCGCAGCGCAGCGCCGCGCCGGCCGCCCGGCCTTCTACGGCAACGCCACCCAGCCCGACTTCCTGCGGCTCTGCGGCCTGGAGGAGGCGACCGCGCTGATCGTCACCATCGACAATCCTCGTGCTGTTGACGAGATCGTCGCGGCAGCGCGCGGCGTGCGGCAAGACCTTATCATCGTCGCCCGCGCCCGCGACGCCAAGCATGCGCGGCATCTCTACGAGCTCGGCGTCAACGACGCTGTGCCGGAAACGATCGAGGCGAGCCTGCAATTGTCGGAAGCGGCTCTGGTCGGCCTCGGCGTGCCGATGGGCCTCGTCATCGCCTCGGTGCACCAGCGGCGCGACGACTTCCGCAGCGAGCTCAAGCCGGCCAGCGCGCCGCAACCGGCGTTGCCGCGGCATGCTCGCTCGCGAAGGCTGTGACGCCAGGCGCCTGACTTCGCCTTAAGCGAATTCCTTCCGCTCCGCCGTCTCCAGCCGCACTGACAGCGCAGTCGTCGAGGCCGGCGCCGGATCGATGCGCGCCGCCTTGCCCGCAGCGGCCGCCTGCATCGCCCGGCGCATATGGCCGTAGAACTGCTCGGCGCTGCTGTGCCAGCTATGGCGCTGTGCCAGTTCCAGCCCGGCCTCGCGCGGCAGACGCAGGGCCGAGAGCGCCGCCTGGCGCAGATCCTCGTGCAGAACCGCCGCCTCGCTGCCGGCAAAGACGTCGCTCGGTCCCTGCACCGGGAAGGCCGCGACCGGCAAGCCGCTGGCCGCCGCCTCCAGCAACACGATGCCGAAGGTGTCGGTCAGGCTCGGGAAGACGAAGACATCGGAGGATGCATAAATGGCAGCAAGATCCTCGCCTTCGCGCGCCCCGAGGAAATGCGCCTCCGGGAAGGCGCGCATGAGGTCGGCGCGGGCGGGGCCGTCGCCGACAACAACCTTGCTGCCGGGCAGGCGCAGCGACAGGAAGGCCTCGAGGTTCTTCTCGACCGCGACCCGGCCAACGCTGAGGAAGATCGGCCGTGGCAGGTCGAGCACGCTCTCCGGCCGTGGATGAAACAGGGAGAGATCAACGCCCCTGCCCCAGCGCAGGATGTGCTCGAAGCCGTGCGCACGCAGCTCCGCTTCGACGGTGGCGGTCGAGACCATCACGCCCGCCGCCGGCCCATGGAAGCGGCGCAGGAAGCGGTAGCTCCAGCTTTCAGGGATCGGCCAGCGCGCCGCGACATATTGCGGGAAACGGGTGTGGTAGCTCGTGGTGAATGTCCGCTTCTGGGCAAGGCAGACGGCGCGCGTCAGCCAGCCGATCGGCCCCTCGGTCGCGATATGGATATGGTCCGGGCCGAACTCGGCGATCCGCCGGGCGACATGCCGGCGCGTCGCCAGCGCGATGCGGATATCGGGATAGGATGGCAGGCCGACCTGCCAGAAGCCTTCCGGCGTCAGCATATGCGGGGTGACGCCGAACTCCGGCGCCGCCTCGACCATCCGCTCCAGCGAGCGCACGACGCCATTGATCTGCGGGCGCCAGGCGTCCGTCGCGATCAGGACGCGCATCACGCGGCCTCGACGAGGCTCGGTACTGGCGCCGGGCGCGCTGTTGTGGGCAGTGCCGGCTTCTCGCCCTTCTGCCGATGCTGCGGCCAGCGGATGATCTCGAAGCGGCCATCGTCGTGTTCGACCACCGCCGTGCAGCTTTCGACCCAGTCGCCGGTATTGATGTAGGTCAGCCCGTCGATGTCACGCTGCGCGGCGTGATGGATGTGCCCGCAGATCACGCCATCGGCCTTGTGCCGGCGCGCCTCGTCGGCGAGGCACTGCTCGAACTCACCGATATAGTTCACGGCGTTCTTGACCTTGTGCTTGGCCCAGGCCGAGAGGGACCAGTGCGGCAGGCGCAAGGTGCGGCGAACCCGGTTGATGCCGTGGTTGAGCACGAGCGCGATCGTGTAGGCCCAGTCACCGAGGAGAGCGAGCCATTTGGCGTTGCGCACCACGAGGTCGAACAGGTCGCCATGGATCACCAGCATGCGCTTGCCGTCGGCGGTCTCGTGGACGATGTCGTCGACCAGGGTGATGCCGCCGAACTGCAGGCCGGTATAGTCGCGCAGGAAGTCGTCGTGATTGCCGGTGACGTAGATCAGCTTCGAGCCCTTGCGCACCTTGCGCAGCAGCTTCTGCACCACGTCGTTATGCGACTGCGGGAAATACCAGCCGCTCTTCAGCCGCCAGCCATCGATGATGTCGCCGACCAGGTAGATCGTCGGCGCGTCATAGTCGCGCAGGAACTCCAGCACGAGATCCGCCTGGGCTCCGCGCGTGCCCAGATGCAGGTCCGAGATGAAGATGCTGCGAACCTGCTTGGCGTCGCTGTCGTCGCTCATGCTCGCCGGCCCACTTCGTTGCGATGCCTGCGGCGTGTGTCTGATTTGCACTACGCTTTGATGACGCGGCGCGAAAACCGTGCTTTGCCTGCCCGCACAGGAACGGACCTTTTCGGGAGACGACAATGGATCTGGGTATCGCCGGCCGCACGGCCATCGTTTGCGCCTCGAGCAAGGGGCTGGGCCGTGGCTGCGCACTGGCGCTGGCCGAAGCGGGCTGCACCGTCGTCGTCAACGGCCGCGACGCCAAGACGCTGGAGGAGACCGCGGCCGCGATCCGCGCCAGCACCGGCGCGACCGTGATCGCCGTCGTCGCCGACGTCGGGACCAAGGCCGGCCAGGATGCGCTGCTCGCCGCTGCGCCGAATCCCGACATTCTCGTCAACAACAATGGCGGCCCGCCGCCGAAGCCATTCCGCGAGGTGACGCGCGAGGGGCTGCTCGAAGGCGTGGCGCAGAACATGGCGACGCCGCTCGAGCTGGTGCAGCGCGTCGTCGACGGCATGATCGAGCGGCGCTTCGGCCGAATCGTCAACATCACCTCGGCGAGCGTTCTGACCCCGCTGACCGGGCTCGACGTCTCCTCCGCCGCCCGCGCCGGCCTGACCGCCTTCCTCGCCGGCGTGGCGCGCGAGATCGCCCATGCCAACGTCACCATCAACAACATCCTGCCCGGCGTGTTCGACACAGACCGGATCAAGACCGCGACGAACAAGGTCGCCGAGATGCAGGGCATCAGCATCGAGGAAGCGACGAAGCGGCGGCTCGCGGCCGTCCCGGCCGGCCGCCTCGGCACGCCCGACGAATTCGGCAAGCTCTGCGCCTTCATTTCCAGCGCCCATGCCGGCTACATCACCGGCCAGAACTTCCTGATCGACGGCGGCTCGTTCCGGGCGAACTTCTAGAACCGTCGCCAGAGTTCAAGCCCTCGCCTTGAGCTGGCCGCGTCACCGGCCATTCCCAAGGACGACCCGGCCGGCTCAAGCCCGAAAAATCCCGAGAAGCCATTCCGTATGGCATGGCTTCTCGCTGGGTTGGAGGTGGCCCGCATAATAGAAACGCAGCCGCTCGCTCGACATCGGCGAGCAGAATTACGCCAGCAGATGTCTCTCATTGCCGCCCTTGAGCACTTTTCCCGTTTTCTCCAACGATAAAATTTGCTTGATAGACCACTCAGGCCTTTAGGTAAGGAAACGCAACTTGCTGGCTCGTCTTGGTCTTTTTGGTTTTCTGCTAGCTTTTTCCGGCACTGCCCTTGCGGACCCTATGGATACGCAACGTCTGGTTTGGCGGTGCGGCGCAGCTGCTCAAGACCGAGGATTGCGGTCAGACTCGAGTGCATACGGCTCCTTCGTTCAGCGGTGCATCGACGAAGGAGAAGGAAAGCGCAGCGGACGCCCCTCCGCCAGCAATGCGGCAGCGCCACGCGGCCGCGAGGAAGCCTCTGCCACGATATCGGGAGAGTTGTCATATCCCGGTGAAGGCTTGCCCAGGGACCTGAAGGTTTGTGCAGAACGCATTGATACCAGACAGCGCACCTGCACCAGCCGCCGAATTAAACGCGAGCATTATGAGCTGAAGGTTCCCGCGGGCACCTACTACGTCTTCGCCAACAGCTCCGAGTGGAACGGCCCACCAGCCTATTATTCCGAGTTCGTCACATGCGGGCTCGACAATAGTTGCCCCTCCCACAAGCCGATACCGGTCTCGGTAAGGGCAGGCGAGCGTCGGACGGGCATCGATCCCGGAGACTGGTACGCTGGCAATTGACCACCCCGAGCACCATGACCATCGCCTATCGCCGCGCCGTCCCCGACGACACGCCCGCCTGCATCGTGCTGCGCGGCATGACGCGAGAGAACGCCTTCTCGGTCGAACGGCTGGCGGCGCTCGGCATCACGCTCGAGAGCTGGCAGGCCGGCATTGCCGACGGCAGCCTGCCCGGCCATGTCGCGACCGAGGGCGGCAAGATCGTCGGCTACTGCTTCGGCGAGCGTGAGACCGGCGAGATCGCCGTGCTGGCGCTGCTGCCGGAGCATGAGGGCCAGGGCGTTGGCAGGACGCTGCTCAACCTCGTCGTCGCCGAATTCAAGTCGTTCGGCTTCGACAGGCTCTTCCTGAGCTGCTCGGCCGACCCTGCCTCGCGCTCCTATGGCTTCTACCGGCATCTCGGCTGGCGCTCGACCGGCAGCTTCGACGATCGCGGCGACGAGATCCTCGAATACCACCTCGCTTGACCCGTCTCGACGGCGTCCCGCAGCACGCCGGTCCGATTTGCAACATCGGTGCTTGGAACGGCCCGGCGCTCGTGGTCTAAGGACTGGACGTCTTGCACAAGACCTCCATTCCTCGTGCCCGACCTGTTCCCTTGTCACCGCTCCTCGGCATCAGCCTCAAGCTGCTTTCGGCCCTGTCGTTCACGCTGATGTCGGCCGGCATCAAGACGCTGGCCTCGCGCTATCCGACCGGCGAGCTCGTCTTCTTCCGCTCCTTTTTCGCGCTGATCCCGCTGATCATCTGGCTGGCCTGGCGCCATGAATTCCCCGAAGCGCTCAAGACCAGCAATCTGCGCGGCCATCTCAAGCGTGGCGTCATCGGATCGACCGGCATGTTCCTCGGCTTCGCCGCGCTGCATCTGCTGCCGCTCTCGGACGCCGTCGCGATCGGCTATGCCGCGCCATTGATCGTCGTCGTGCTGGCAGCGCTGATCCTGAAGGAGCGCGTGCGCATCTATCGCTGGACCGCCGTCGCCGTCGGCTTCCTCGGCGTGCTCCTGATGCTCTCCCCGCATATGGGCATGCAGGCTTTCGGGCGCGGGCTCGAAGGCGGCCCTGCCATCGGTGCCATGCTCGCGCTTGCCGGCGCCTTCTGCTCGGCCTTCGCTTCGGTCGAGGTCCGGCTGCTGACCCATACCGAAAAGACCGGCGCCATCGTCTTCTACTTCATGTCGCTGACTTCGTTGCTCGGCCTGCTGACGCTTGCGCTTGGCTGGACGGTGCCGGACCTGAAGGATTTCGCCCTGCTCGTCACGATCGGCGTGCTCGGCGGTCTCGGCCAGATGCTGCTGGTCCAGGCCTATCGCTATGGCGATGCCTCGCTGATCGCGCCGTTCGAGTATTCGACGATGATCTGGGCAACCGCGCTCGGCTGGTTCGTCTTCGGCGAATGGCCGGTGATGGCCGTGCTCCTGGGCTCGCTGATCGTGATCGCCTCCGGCATCTATGTCATCCTGCGCGAACAGCAGCTTGGTCTCCTCAAGAAGGAGACCCGCGAGGTCGGCCCGTCCCGCTCCGTCTGACGTCCTCGACTTGCCGCTTGGAGCGATCCGAGGCATTGTCCGCTAAGACAAACAATCGTTCTCTTTCCCAAACGGCAAATCCTGGCCGGGCTAGAGACGACGGCAGGCAAGAGCGCAATGGGCATCGAAACCAGGGAACGTAGCGGCCGAGAGCTCGCATCCGGCGCGCAGGTGATCTCGGGCCAGCTCGGCAAGACGATCCAGCGGCTGCGCAAGGCCTATAACCTCTCGCTCTCGGAGCTGGCCGAGCAGTCCGGCGTCGCCAAGTCGATCATCAGCCAGATCGAGCGCAACGAGACCAATCCGACTTTGGCGACGATCTGGCGGCTGTCGCAGGCGCTCGACGTCTCGATTGAGCGCGTGCTCTCGACCAATGAGGAAGAGGCCTTCATCGAGAAGATCGCCCGGCCGGACACGCCGATCCTGGTCTCCGAGGACGGCAAGCTGCGCCTAGCCATCATCGGCTGGATCAAGACCGTCGAATGGCTGCAATGGTACGAGGTCAGCGCCGAGCCAGGCGGCGAGCTCGATTCGGAGGGCCATCAGCGCGGCTCGATCGAATCGCTCTCGGTCAGCGCCGGCGAGTTCGAGGTCGAGGTCGGCGGCATCACCCAGCGCGCCAAGGCCGGTGAGACCTTACGCTATCGCTGCGACCGCCAGCACATCGTCCGCTGCATCGGCGACCAGCCCGGAACGGCCCTTATGGTCTGCATCCTCAAGGCGGCGGTGATGGATTGAAGGGCCGCCCCGCGAGCCCTTCCCGCATTTCGACAAGCCCCGGATAGACCCCTACCCGCCCGCCGCCTTTTGCGGCCGCGGCGGCCCCTGCACCGCGGGCAGCGATTTCAGATACTCCGCCATCGCCAGCCGGTCGGCATCCGACAATTGCGCCATGTTGCGCACCACCGCCGCCATCGAGCCGCCAACGCTGTCGAAGTTCGGGGTGAAGCCGCTCTTCAGCAGCTCCGCGATCTCGGCCTTCGACCATTTGCCGAGGCCCTCCTCGGCCTGGGTGATGTTCGGAACCCAGCCCTTGCCTTCGGGATCGGGACCGCCGGCGAAGCGCGTCGCCTGGACGATGGCGCCGAGCTGGTTGCGGCTGGAATGGCATTCGGCGCAATGGCCCGGCCCGTTCACCAGATAGGCGCCGCGATTCCATTCTTCGCTCTTGCTCGGGTCAGCCTTGAACGGCGCTCCATCGAAGAACAGCAGCTTCCAGCCGCCGACGGCGCGGCGGATGTTGAAGGGGAAGCCGAGTTCATGGCCGGGCGCCGTACCCTCGACCGAGGGCAGCGTGCGGATATAGGCGAGGAGATCGGCCACCGCCTTCGCCGGCATCAGCCGGTAGGAGGTGTAGGGGAAGGCCGGGTAATAGTGCTGGCCCGCGGGCGAGACCCCGGCGGTCATCGCCTGGATGAAGTCCGCCGTACCCCAGTTGCCGATGCCGTCGCGCGTATGCGGCGAGATGTTCGGCACATGGAACTTGCCGAAGGGCGAGTCCAGTACCAGCCCGCCGCCGAGCCTGGTCTTGTCGTCCTGGCCGGGCGTCGCATGGCAGGACGCACAGCCACCGGCCGCGAACAGCAGCTTGCCGTTCTCGACATCAGGCGCCGGCAGCGTGCCGACCTCGGGCCCCGGCGAGACCACGCGTGGATCGGTGAGGACGAAGAAGCCGGCAGCGCCGAGCGCGATGAAGACCAGAAGCGTGATCAGCAGGCGGCGCATCGGTTCCTCATTCGGTTATCCCGGGCAAACAACGCTCGTATCGCGACAGGGTTCGAACCGGATGCCGCCGACGCGAATGGAGCGGGCCTCCACAAGGAAGCCCGCTCCTTCGATCAGGTCAAATCTGCAGGTCAAATCTGATGGCGGCAGGCCGCCGGTCACTTCTTGATGCGGTAGGTTTCGTGGCAGCCGCCGCAATTCTTGGTGGCGTCACCGAAAGCGGTGCGGAAGCCCGCGAGATCGGTCACCGCAGCGCCCTTGCCGGCATCGGCCTCGAATTTGGCGAAGGCCGCCTTGAAGCCGGCCTGATCTTCCCAGATCTTCGGCGCCGCCGTGGTCTCGCCGCCGGTCTTGGCGGTATCCGGATAGAGACCCGGCATCTTCTTGGCGGCATCGCCATAGGCCTTGAACACCGCCTGCGCCTTGGCAGCGTCGAACGGCGCCTCGCCCTTGGCCATCGCCGCGCCCTCGCGCGTCGCGGCGCCGACAGCCTTCATCGTGTCGCGCCGCTCGGAGATCGGATTGGCCTGAGCCAGGACGGCGGAAACACCGACGGCGAGACCGAGGGCGACGAAAGCAGAGCGAAGCATGCGTGGGAATCCTCCGGAAGGCAGCGCCGGACCCGGCGCTGTTTTGAACTCTTCCAGATCAACTCACGCGCACGACAGCGCCAAGTCGCATTGTCGTGAAACTCCTTGCAAAGAGGCAAGCGCCTCCTTGCGTCAGGACGGATAACCGGCCGCCTTCAGCGCAGCGAACACCTTGGGCGGGGTCGCCGGCATGTCGATCGCCGTGACGCTGGCAGCGCGGTTCAGCGCATCGACCATCGCGTTCATCACTGCGGGGCAGGCGCCGATCGCACCCGCCTCGCCCGCGCCTTTCACCCCGAGCGCATTGGTCACGCAGGGCACGTTGCGCGTCTCGAAATGGAAGTTCGGGATGTCGACAGCGCGCGGCAGGGCGTAGTCCATGAAGGTCGCGGTCAGCATCTGGCCGGACGAGTCGAAGCGGATCTCCTCCATCAGCGCCTGGCCGATACCCTGCGCCGCGCCGCCATGGACCTGGCCCTGCAGCATGATCGGGTTCAGCGTCACGCCGAAATCGTCGACCACGACATAGTTCTGGATCTCGGTGCCGCCCGTAGCGGGGTCGACCTCCAGCTCCACCACATGGGTGCCGTTCGGATAGGTCGCCTCCGGCGGCGTCCAGCTCTGGTGCACGCTGAGCTGCTCGGCCTTGGCGCCGGGCAGGTTGGCGATCGCCTTGAGGTCGAGCGTCTTGTCGGTGCCGACGATGCGCACGGCGCCGTCGACGATCTCGAGGTCGGCTGGAGCGGCTTCGAGCGCCTCCGAGGCAAGGCTCTTCAGATTGTCGGCGAGGATGCCGGTCGCCGCGTTCAGAGCCGCGCCGCCCACCGGGATCGAGCGCGAGCCGCCGGTGCCGGAACCGGTCGCGATCCGGTCGGTATCGCCCTGGACCACCTTGATGCGGTCGAGCGGGATGTCGAGATGCTGGGCAACGAGCTGCGAATAGGCGGTCTCGTGGCCCTGCCCGTTCGACTGGGTGCCGATCAGCACGGTGACGGTGCCGTCCTTCTCCAGGATCACGGTCGAGCTCTCCGGCCCGCCGCCGCCGCAGGCCTCGATATAGCAGGCGAGCCCGATGCCGCGGATCTTGCCGGCCTTCTGCGAGGCTTTCAGGCGGCTCTTGAAGCCCTTCCAGTCCGCCACCTCCATGGCGCGGCGCATATGGCCTTCGAACTCGCCGGAATCGTAGACCGGGCCGGTCTGCGTCTTGTGCGGCATCTCGCTCGGCTTGACGAAATTGAGCGCGCGCACCGCGTCCGGGCTCTTGCCGGTCTCGCGTGCGATCGCATCGACCAGCCGCTCGATCAGATAGGCCGCCTCGGGCCGCCCGGCGCCGCGATAGGCATCGACCGGCGTCGTATGGGTGAAGACGCCGCGGAAGCGGACATGCACCGCCGGGATGTTGTAGCAGCCCGGCGTCATCGTCGTGCCGACCCAAGGGATGAAGGGCCCATATTGCGAGAGATAGGCGCCCATATCGGCGGCGAGATCGACCTTCAGGCCGATGAACTTGCCCCGCTTGTCGAGCGCCATCGTCGCGGTGGTGAGATTGGCGCGGCCATGGGTATCGGCAAGGAAGTGCTCGGTACGGTCGGCAACCCAGCGCACCGGCCGCTTCAGCTTCTCGGCCGCGACCATGGTCAGCGGGTATTCGCGGTACATGAAGATCTTGGTACCGAAGCCGCCGCCGACATCGGGCGTGATCACCCGGATGCGGGAGGGATCGACCTTGAGGATGTAGCTGGCGAGGATGTCGCGCGTGCCATGGCTGCCCTGGCTGCCATGCGTCAGGGTCCAGCGCTTGGTCGCCTTGTCGTATTCGGCGATGCAGGCGCGCGTCTCCATGTAGTTGGAGGCGAGGCGGTTGTTGACGATGGTGACCGAGATGGTCCGGTCGGCCTTGGCGAAGGCCTTCTCGGTCTTGTCGCGATTGCCCTGCTCCGCCTCGAAGGCGACGTTGCCGTCACGGTCGGGCCAGACTTGTGGCGCTCCGTTCTCGAGCGCCTCGGCGATGCCGGTGATCGAGGGCAGCGTCTCGAACTCGATCTCGATCGCCTCGGCGGCGTCGCGCGCCTGGTCGAGCGTCTCGGCGACGATGAAGGCGATGGCTTCACCGACATGGCGCACCGTGTCCCTCGGCAGCACCGGCACCGGATTCGGCTTCACGCTCTTGCCGGAGATGTCCTTGATCAGCCCCTTGCATGGGATGTCGCCGAGATGGGCGACGTCCTCGCCGGTCAGGATCAGCTTGACGCCCTTGCGCTTCAGCGCCGCCTGCTTGTCGACGATCTTGAATGTCGCGTGTGCGTGCGGCGAGCGCAGCACATAGGCGTGCAGCGCGCCCTCGACCGCGGTGTCGTCGGTATAACGGCCGGTGCCCGTGGTCAGGCGCTGATCCTCGACCCGCCGCACCGGCTGGCCCATTCCGAACTTCATCGGACGCATCGGCAAACTTCCTTCGGATCACTCGAATGAGAAAGACTGGCGCAGGATGGCCGCGCCGTCACCCCGGTCCCTCTGGAGGGACCGGGATGCGCCGAGCGCAAGCAGGCGGGCCTTGAAAACTCAGCGGATCATGCGCGCGGCACTATCCGACATCGACACCATCATATTGTAGCTGGAGACGATTCGATTGGCATCATTGGCCGCTCCCTTGCGGACATCGCCCTTCGACTTGCCGAGCTTTTCGCGGAAATCGCGCAGATTGCCGAGCCAGGAGCTGGCCGAGGAATCGATCATCGGCACGCCGGACGCATTCTTGTCCTTGAACGCGTCCATCTCCTTGATCGCGCCGGAATAACCGGCGAGCGCCGTATCGAAGGCGGCGAGATCGACGATCGGCTTCTCGTTGCTCGGCATCACGTCCATCACGGCGCGGGCATTGATCATGATGTTGCGCAGCTGCCAGCGGGCAAGGCGGCCCTCGCTCGCCTCGATCGCCGCAAGCTCGCGCGCGTCGATGCCCTTCTTGAAGCCGTTGAGCTGGTTGCCGAAGACGCTCCGCTCGCGCAGGAAGGCCTCCGCCGCCGGCACCATCTTGGCATGCAGCTCGCGACCCTCGGCGGCGTTGTCGTCGCGATAATCCTTGCGCTCGTAATAGCGCTCGGCCCGGGTGATCAGCGGCGCCAGCTCCTGATAGGCAGCGATATAGCGCTTCACCGCGGCATCGAGTTCCGGCTGCGCCGGCGGCTGGCCTGCCGCCGCCTCGGCCTTGGCGATCTCGTCCTTGACGTCATAGAGGCTGTAGAGCCCGTAGGAGATATAGCGCTCCTTGCCGGTCGGGCCCTTCTTTATGTCGACCCAGCTCTTGTAGCGATCCCAGGATTCGATCGCCCGGATCGTCCGGTTCGAGAGCGAGGTATAGGCATTCGACTTGGCGATCGCCGCCTGCAGTTCCGGGTCCTGCGCCGGCTTCTTCGCTGCGGTCTGCGGGGCGGCCTGCGCGAAGGCGAGCGGGGCTGCGGACACGGAGCAGAGCAAAGCTGCGAGGGTGAAGCTCAGCAGGCGGGAGGCCTTCATCAGGGCACCTTTGATCGACCGCGGCCGGGTTTGAGACCGCGCCCCGTTATCGGCGCTGGCGCGGCAAGCTGCAACCGAAAGGCGCTATCGCTCCTTCACCTTTCGACCGGCTCGCCGCGCATCGCCCAGTCCTTGAAGCCGCCGATGTAATGGCTGTCGACGTCAAGCCCGGCGGCCTGTGCGAATTCGAGCGCCCGCAGCGAGCGCACCCCGGCGGCACAGGAGAGCACGACACGCCTGCCCGGCTCGTTCGGCAGGTCGGCGGGGTCGAACTGCGACAGCGGCCGCGACACCGAGCCCGGAATGCGCCCGGCGGCGAACTCATGCGGCTCGCGCACGTCGACGATGAGGATCGAGCCATCGGCCAAGCCCGCCTTGACGGCGTCGATGTCGAGGTCGTGTACGATCATGCTGCTGCTCGCGGTCACTCAGTTCAGGAGCTTCACCAGATAGAGGCTGAGCGCCGGAAATGCCACGCAGATGGCGAGCCTGATCACGTCGGCAACGACGAAGGGCAGCACGCCGCGATAGATCCGCGTCACCGGCACGTCGCGCGCCAGCGAGGCGACGACGAAGACGTTGAGCCCGATCGGCGGGCAGGTCATGCCGATGCCAACCACGACCAGCACCAGGATGCCGAACCAGATCGCAATGTCGTCGGTGGGCATGCCGAAATCGAGCGCCGTCACGATCGGGAAAAACACCGGCAAGGTGAGCAGGATCATGGCGAGCTCGTCCATGACGCCGCCGAGCACGATGTAGAACAGCAGCAGGCCGACGAGCACCGTGTAAGGCGCCCAGCCCGAGGCCGCGATCATCTCGGCGGCCGCCGTCGGCACCTGCGTCAGCGCCAGGAAGGCGTTGAACACCTCGGCGCCGAGCAGGATGGCGAAGATCATCGCCGAGGTCTCGGCCGTCTGCAGGATCGCCTGCTTGATCTCGGAAAGGCCGAGCGTGCGCCGGAACAGACCGATCGCCAGCATGATGAAGGCGCCGACGGACGCACCTTCGGTCGGCGTGAACACGCCGCCATAGATGCCGCCGACCACGATCACCGCCACCGTCAGCGCCGGGATGACGCCGAGCAGCAGCGGCCAGCGCTCGCGCCAGGGCGTGCGCTCATGGGCGGGGGCGAGCGTCCCGTCGAGGCGCGACATGATCCAGATGGTGATGCAATAGAACGTCGCCGCCATCAGGCCGGGGATCAGCGCCGCCTGGAACAGCTTGGCGATGTTCTGCTCGGTCGAGATCGCATAGACGACGAGGATCACCGAAGGCGGGATCAGGATACCGAGCGTGCCGCCGACCGCGGTGACGCCGCAGGCGAAGCCGGGATCGTAGCGATAGCTGCGCAATTGCGGCAGCGCGGCTCGGGCGAAGGTCGCGGTGGTCGCGACCGAGGAGCCGCAGATCGCGCCGAAGCCGGTGCAGGCGCCGATCATCGCCATGCCGAGGCCGCCGCGGCGATGGCCGACGAAGGCCGAGGCCGCCTTGAACAGGTCGCCCGCCAACCCGGAGCGCTCGGCGAAGGCGCCCATCAATACGAAGAGCGGGATCACCGAGAGCGTGTAATTGGCGAAGATCTGGTAGGGCGTGGTGCGGATATAGTTGAGGAAGGGCTCGAGCCCGTTGAGCTGGATATAGCCGGCGCTGCCGACGACCAGCATGGCGAGGCCGATCGGCAGGCGCAGCGCCATCAGCGCCAGCATGACGGCAAAGCCGGTGATCGCGAGGGAGAAGCCGCTCATCGGTGCTGCCTCAGCAGGCGGCTGGCGCTGACGAAGGCCGCGAGCGCGACGAAGCCAGCGAGGACAGCGCAGAGCGCGATCGGCAGATAGCTCGGCAACTGCAGAACCATGGTGTTCTCGCCGCTGGCGAACGCCGAGCGCGCCCCGACGCCGAGCCGCCAGGCGATCAGCGCCATGGCGAGGCCGTAGACCACATCCCAGAGCGCATCGATGCCGTCGCGCCAGCGCTGCGGCAGCTTCAGGGTGAAGGTGTCGACGAAGATATTGCCGCGCTTCAATTGGCAGAGCGGCAGGAAGCAGAAGGCGGCGATCGCCGTCGCCATCTGCACCAGCTCGAAATCGCCGGGCACGCCGGCAGCGCCGACGAGGTCGCTGCGCAAGGTCACACTGACCACGACCATGGTCGCGACCGCGATCAAGAGCGCACCGCCGATGAGCGCGACCGCTTCCGCCACCGCGTCGATGCGCGATGGCGGCCGCTCTTCCCCTACCCTGTCGGTCATGCTCAGGCGGCGTTCTGGTGCTTGGTGAGGGCGGCGCGGGCGGCGGCGAGCAGCTTCTCGCCGTCGAGGCCCTTGTCCTTGGCCGTCTTGAGCCAGCCCTCGACCACTGGTGCGGTCGCCTTGTGCCAGCGCTCGGCCTCGGCCTGCTCCAGCGTGACGATGTTGTTGCCGCGCTTCTTGACCATCTCGGAGACGACGACGGCCTGCTCGTCCCAGACCTTGCCGGCCATGGCGGAGGCGGCAGCGCCAGAGTTCTTGTCGAGGATCGCCTTGAGGTCGGGCGCCAGGCCCTCGTATTTCGCCTTGTTCATGGCGAGCACGAAGGTCGCGACATAGAAGGTCGGCGAGCCCGGGATCTCGGTGTGGTTCTTGACCAGCTCTTGCACCTTGATCGAAGGCACGACCTCCCAGGGCACGACGCAACCATCGATGACGCGCTGCGCCAGCGATTCCGGCACCTGCGGGATCGGCATGCCGATGGCATTGGCGCCGAGCGCGCGCAGCGCCTCGCCGGCGAGGCGGGTCGGGAAGCGCAGCTTGAGGCCCTTCAGGTCCTCCATCGTCTTCACCGGCTTGTTGGCGTGGATCAGCCCGTGATCATGCGCCCAGAAGCAGATCGGATGGATGTCCTTGAACTCGTCCTTGAGGTGCTCGGCGGCATAGTCGGTCAGCGCCAGCGAGTTCACCAGCGCGCGCTTGTTCGGCACGAACGGCAGTTCGAACGCCTCGATTCCGGTGAAGCGGCCGGGCGTATTGCCGGGCAAGGTCCAGACGATGTCGACGACGCCGTCGCGGGCCTGGTCATAGAGCTGCGGCGGGGTGCCGCCGAGCTGCATCGACGGGAAGATGTCGATCTTGATCCGGCCATTCGATTCGGCCCCGACCTTGTCGGCCCAAGGCTTCAGGAACTTGGAATGCCCGTTCGCCACCGGCGGCAGGAAGTGGTGCATACGCAGCGTCACTTCCTGGGCGTTGGCGCGGGTGGCGCGCAGCACGGCCGGCGCGGCCACGGCCGAACCGGCGAGCGTCAGGAATTTGCGGCGATCAAAAGTCATGAGGTCCCCTCCCCGGGAGTTCTGCGTTGTCTCGTTCACCCTGCCGCGGGCCTTGCCGACAAAAAGGCCGGCTGACCCATCTCGCAAAGACGCAAGATGGATCAAACCGGCCCCGATGCAAACTGGCCGGAAGTCTCACGCCTTCCAGCCTTATAGTTTCATTCGCAACTAATTCGCAAGCCCGCCGGAACGTGCCCGGCGAGCTGCTTTTGTGGGCCCTGTTAGGCCAGCGGCGGGATGCGCAGCACCCAGCCCGGCTGGATCAGGTCGGGATCCTTCACCGGCGGGGTGTTGGCCTTGACGATCTCGGTATACTTGGCGCCCTTGCCCTTGCCGTAGTTCTCCTCGGCGATCTTCCAGAGCGTGTCGCCCTTCTTCACCGTGTAGAATACGGCAGCGGCCGCTTCCTTGTTGACGATCAGCTCCGATTCGACCGAGCCGACGCCGGCGGTGTTGCCGATCGCCAGGATGATCTTCTCGGCCTCTTCGGTGCTCAGCGCCTTGCCTGAGACCTTCACCTTGTCGCCGGATACGTCGATCTTGACGTCGGAGGGCAGGCCGTGGCCCGCCAGTTCCTTCTGCAACTGATCGGCCGTCGCCGCATTGGCCGGGCTCGACCCGAAGATCTTGGCGCCGGCATCCTTGATGAAACTGAACAGACCCATAGCGTGTTCTCCTCATGCGCTGGCCGCCCGCCAGGATTGGCCGAACGATCGGGCTTCGCGCAACGCGACAGCCTTGGAGCATGTTCTGGTCGCAAAAGTGGCGGTCACCTTGCGGAACGTGCCTTCAGCGCGCACCCCATGAAGCCTGCTCGGGGCAACAACTGCAAGACGAAACCTTCGCCGGGGGTGAAAGGCGAGGCTCTGCCCTTCCCTCGCGTCGCCCGCGCTGGCAGAACGGTACCGAGCCGACAGGCTTTGTCGTCGATATCCAGGAAAGGCCAGCCATGACCGCCCTCTCCCTCGAACAGGCCAGCGTGATCGTTGACGGCGCCCTGAAATATGCCCGCGAGAACGGGCTGAAGCCGCTCGCCATTGCGGTGCTCGACGCGCGCGGCGCGCAGAAATTCTTCCTCGCCCAGGACGGCACCAGCCTGAAGCGCGGCGAGATCGCGCTCGGCAAGGCCAATGGCGCGATCGCGCTGGGCGTCGGCCCGCGCACGCTCAACAAGATGGCGCTGGAGCGCCCGCACTTCATCAACGGCGTCGCTCTCTCGGTCGGCGGCCCGGTCGTGCCGGTGCCCGGCGGCGCGCTGATCCGCGATGCCGGCGGCAACCTCATCGGCGTCGTCGGCATCTCCGGCGACACGTCGGACAATGACGAGGCGGCCGCCCTCGCCGGCATCGCCGCGGCCGGACTCACCGCCGAAACCGGCGGCTGAGCTCCTCCGCCCGCATGCAGTTCGGCCCGCTCGGCCTTGCGCCATGTCGCATTGCAAGGCCGGCGGATTTCCGGCTACGGGGGGCGACCGGCGGCCCTTGAAGCCGTCCTGAGGAACGAAGACCCATGAACATCGCCGCCACCATCGAGGGCGAAACCGTCGAGACCGACGCGCTGATCATCGGCGCCGGCCCCTGCGGCCTGTTCGCCGTGTTCGAGCTCGGCCTGCTCGACATCAAGGCCCATCTCGTCGACATCCTGCCCAAGGTCGGCGGCCAATGCGCCGAGCTCTATCCGGAGAAGCCGATCTACGACATTCCGGGCTTCCCGCTCGTCACCGGGCAGGGGCTGGTCGACAACCTGCTCGAGCAGATCAAGCCCTTCGGCGCGACCTTCCATCTCAACCAGATGATCGAGCAGATCGAGGTGCTCGGCTCAGCCGAGGCCCCGCGCTTCCGCCTGCGCACCGACGCCGGCACCACCTTCGAGGCCAAGACGGTGCTGATCGCCGCCGGCGGCGGCTCGTTCCTGCCCAAGAAGCCGCCGATCCCCGGCATCGAGGCCTATGAAGGCCGCGGCGACGGCGGCGGCGTGCACTATGCCGTGCGCAAGATGGAGGCCTTCCGCGACCGCGAGATCCTGATCGTCGGCGGCGGCGACTCGGCGCTGGACTGGACGCTGAACCTGCAGCCGATCGCCAAGCGAGTGACGCTGATGCATCGGCGCGATGATTTCCGCGCCGCTCCGCATTCGGTCGAGCAGATGCGCGCTCTCGTCGCCTCCGGCGCGATGGACCTGCGGCTCGGTCAGGTCCTGGGCCTCAAGGGCGAAGGCAACGAACTGCACGGCGCGATCTGCCGCGACAATGCCGGCGCCGAGTTCGAGGTCGCCTGCGGGACGATGCTGCCCTTCTTCGGGCTGACGATGAAGCTCGGCCCGATCGCCGACTGGGGTCTGAATCTCCACGAGAACCTGATCCCGGTCGACACCGAGAAGTTCGAGACCAATGTGCCCGGCATCTTCGCCGTCGGCGACATCAACACCTATCCCGGCAAGCTGAAGCTGATCCTGTCCGGCTTCCACGAGGCGGCGCTCGCCGCCCAGAAGGTCCACCGCTACGTCTATCCGGAGAAGCGTCTGACCTTCCAGTACACGACCTCGTCGAGCGCCCTGCAGAAGAAGCTCGGCGTAGCCTGAGGCTAAGGCGTCATTCTCGAGCGAAGCGAAGCGCGGACCCCGAGAATCTCGTGATGAGAAGGTGCTGGCCGGCTCCGGCCAGAGATGCTCGGGGCAAGCCCGAGCATGACTTGCTCTTCCTACCGCAGCACCGACATCGCCGACGCAGGCGGCAGCATGTCGTGCGCAGCCATGTCGTGCGCCGGGCGCGCGGCCGGCTCGGCCGGCACCGGCTGGATGCGCGTCGCCGGCGAGCCCGAGGGACCGCTATGCGTCGGCGCCTCCGCGACCACGCCCTCCTCCTCCGGCGGCGTCACGCGGTCGCGCAGTTCGGCGATCGCGCCCTCGAGCGGGTGGAAGCTGAAGCGGATCTTGTGCGTGCCCGCCGGGACCTGCACCGCCCGGAACAGGACATTGGCCTTGAGGATCTCGACCTCCTGGCCGTCGAGCTCTGCCTTCCACCAGGGATGCCAGATATCGTTCAGCACGACGAAGCCCGCTTGCGCGCTCGTCACCTCGATCTCGACCACCGTGTTGCGGTAACGCTTGAGCTTGACCTCGGCATTGCTCGCGACCGGCCCCTCCGGCACGCCGGGCTCCGGCTCCTGGTCGAGCAGGACGACGCGCTGAGGGTCCGCATCCGGCCACTTGCCGGCCGACTTCATCCCCTCGAAATCGGCGAGCTCCCAGCCACCGACGAACATCACGCGCGGCAGCGCCCGCGGGTTCTCGTAGATGTAGCCGTCCTTGGTATAGGCGACGAGCTTGAGGTCACCGGCGCGCAGCGAATGATCGACCTCACCGATCGGCACCCGGGTCGCGATGTAGCGCAGGCCGAGGAAGTCGGCGAGGCGGCAGCGATAGGACGGGAACAACGGCGTGAACACGCGCTCGCCCGGCGCCGCGATCGAATCGCGCGTGCCGACCGCCTCCGAGAAATCGGCAAGACGCAGCGGATTATAGCCCAGCGTATGGTCGAAGCCGTGGATCATGCCGGCATTGGGCCATTCGAAGCCCATGCCGAGCAGCTCGACCCGGTCGCGCCGCGGCGAATCCACAGGCTGCGCCGTGAGCTTCTTCAGTACGGCGACGGTCTCGTTCTTGGTCTCCGGCCGCAGCACGTCGTAGATCTCGGGCGCCAGCGCCGTGGCTTCGTTCGGGCCGTTATTGGCGGCAAGGTCGGCCGCAACGACACCGGTCACGATCAGGCTTGCGGCAAGCGGGGCCGCGGCGCCGCGCCAGCGCGTCAGCACGACGAGGAGCGCAAGCGCCGTCGCAAACCAGGCGGCGGCAGTGACGCTCGGCAACCAGGCCTGGCCGAGATGGCCGGCCTGACGCGCGACGAGCAGGGCAAGCCCGATCAGCAGGGCGATCGCGCCGGCGCCGATGCCAAGATCGCGCCAGATCGTGCCCTGCTTCTCCTCGCTGAGGATGCGATGCAGCAGATAGCCCGAGAGCACGGCCCCGAGCCCGCCGATCAGGAAGGTCGCGTCTGCCGGCCGGCGGAACACCTTGACGCCCGGCAGATAGTCATAGGCCAGGTGGAAGAACGGCGTGTAGCGGCCGAGCGCGAACAGCACCATCAGCACGAACAGGATGGTGAAGGGCCGGATCGCCCTGTCCCAAAGCCAGCCGCGCGTCAGACCCGGGACGATCAGCAGCAGGAAGGGCAGCGCTCCCAGATAAACCTGCCCCATGTTCTTGGAGAGGAAGAGTTCCTTGGCGTTCCAGTCCGGGGCATAGGGTCCCCAGAATTCGACGGACGGGTCACGCACGCCGAACAGGTCGCCGACGAAGGCAGTCAGCAGCGAGGCTGGATGGAGCGAGCCCCTGCCCGCCTCGACGAGATCGATGGCGGGACGCGTCGTCGCCTCGGCGAAGAGCCAGGTCCAGAGCAGCGGCACGGCGATGGTGACGATGCCCGCAAAGCACGCGGCCGCGATCGGCGCGAGACTCTCGCGCAAGCCCGCCCAGCCTTCGGAGAGCCAGTAGGCCACCACCATGCCGATCAGGATGTAGGCGCCGAGCAGTGCGACCTGATCGGGCTCGAGCACCATCATGCCGGCGGCGAAACCCGCGAGCAGCCCATAGCGCAACGAGGCGCGCTGCAGCATCCGCGCCGTCAGCCAGAAGGCGAGGCCGAAGAAGGCGAAGCTGGCGATCTGCCCGACATGCTGGACCCGCCACGCCGCCGAGGCGCCGAAGGCGAAGACCAGCGCCGCCAGCAGCGCCCCGGCCGGATGCCAGTTGCGGTCGCGGAAGAACATCAGCATGGCGAGCCCGCCGACCAGCAGATGCGCCAGCACATAGGCGTCTACCGCACGGAAGCTCGGCGAGGGATTGAACAGCGCCAGCAGGATCGCCGGCGAGAAGATCAGCGATTGCGGATCGGCGACCTGCGGCGAGCCGGCGAAGACGTTATGCGTCCAGAACGGCGACTGCCCCGAATGCAGCGCCTGCGCCAGGAACTGGATCTGCGCCTGGAAATGCGCCTTGGCGTCGAACGGAATCGTCACCGCCCCCGACAGCCAGGGCCAGCACAGCGCCACCCAGGCGCAACAGAACAGCGCGGCCGCCAGCCAGTAGCTGGAGCCCGATCTCCAAACCGCTTTCAACTGGACCCCCAAGGCCCCTGGCGCACCCGGCGCGCATGATCACGCGCCGATCACGCCGATGTGATCACGTTCGACGATGAAGGTTCCGCGATGAACCGAAACTGAATGAAACTGAACGCTGTGGATCAGGCGCCCGGCTGTGGCGCGGCAGCGTCACCATGCCGCGCCGGTGCAGCGGGATCAGCGCTTCTGCGTCACCCAGGCGGCGAGCACGCGCCGCTCATCCGTGGTCATGCCCGAGAGGTTGTTCGGCGGCATGGCATGGGTCAGCACCGCCTGCACGCCGATGGCGCGGCGCTGGCGGGCGATCAATTCTGGCTCGTGCAGGAAGACGCCCTTGGGCGCGATGCCGATGCCCGGCCAGGACGGCTCGGGCGCATGGCACATGGCGCAGCGCCCGGTGACGATGTTGGCGACCTCCGGTGACGGCGGCACGAGGCCGGCGAGCATCACCGGCTTCACCGGATCGAGCGGCTTCAGGCCGAGCCGCTCGCGCCCGCCGGGCGAGGACGCCATCGCCACCCAGAAGGCGAGCCAGAGCGCGAGCGCCGCCACCGCCCAGGTCCACCAGGGCGACTTGGCATGGTCGGCATGGCGGACATTGTAGAAGTGCCGGATCAGCGCGCCGGCAACGATGATCAGCGCCACCAGCACCGGGATCACCGCCGAATTGGCGTAGGTCACCGGGTAATGGTTCGCCAGCATCAGAAACAGCACCGGCAAGGTGATGTAGTTGTTGTGCAGCGAGCGCTGCTTGGCCTGCTTGCCGTATTTGGGATCGGGCACCTCGCCGGCGACCATCGCGGCGATGGTCTTGCGCTGGCCCGGCATGATCACGAAGAAGACGTTGGCCGACATGATCGTCGCCATCAGCGCGCCGGTATGGATCAGCGCACCGCGCCCGGAAAAGACCGAGGCGAAGGCCCAGCTCGCGGCGACGACATAGCCGAAGCCGAGCAGGCCGAGCACGACATCGTTCTTGCCGAGCGGCGACTTGCAGAGCAGGTCGTAGAACAGCCAGCCGCCGGCCAGCGCCGCTATGCCGATCGCGCCCGCAGCGAAGGGCGAGAGCGCCATCACCGCCGGGTCGATCAGATAGAGTTCCGACTGGGCGTAATAGACCCAGACCAGCAGGAAGAAGCCGGAGATCCAGGTCCAGTAGGCCTGCCATTTATGCCAGGTCAGCTCCTTCGGCAGAACCTCCGGCGCGACCAGGTATTTGCGCATCGCATAGAAGCCGCCGCCATGGACCTGCCAGGCGAGGAACTGCGTCGGCTGGCCGGCCTCGGTCCTGGGTGCGTCGGGCGCAGCGCGAAGCGACGCGTCGAGATGGATGAAGAAGAACGACGAGCCGATCCAGGCGATCGCCGCGATCACATGCAGCCAGCGCAGGAGCTGGCTGCCCCACTCCATCAGATAGGCCTCAAGCACGGGCGGGCTCCCGATGGAGAAGTGCCAGCGCAATCGGAGCCGCGACCTGTTCTCTCCCCCCTTGTGGGGCAGAGTTAGAGAGGGGGGTATGCCACCCTCGACATCTGCCGCGTTTGGCGCGGAAAGAACTGCAACTGCGATGCCCCCCTCCCAACCCTCCCCCACAAGGGGGGAGGGCTTGCCGCGCGGTTCCGGCGCGCTTCACCATTTGACAGGGCGGAATCCGGGAGGGAACTTGCATCGGATTCCAGACTAGGTTCGCAGCCTTGGAAGGCAAGCGGCATTCCGCCCAGCGAACACGGCAAACGGGGAAAGGATCAGGCATGGGGCGTCTGTCGACGCATGTGCTCGACACGGTCAACGGCAAGCCGGCTGCGGGCGTCGCGATCGCGCTCGATGCGCTGCTGCCGGACGGCAGCCGCAGCCGCATCGCGGATGTGGTTACCAACGCCGATGGCCGCACCGATGCGCCCCTGCTCAGCGGCACGCTGCTGGTCGGCAGCTATGAGCTGACCTTCGCCATCGGCGACTATTTCCGCCATCTCCATACGAAGCTGCCGGAGCCCGCCTTTCTCGATCTGGTGCCGATCCGCTTCGCCATCGCCGAGCCCAACGGGCACTATCACGTGCCGCTCCTGGCCTCGCCCTGGAGCTATTCGACCTATCGCGGCAGCTAAAAACATTTCTGTCGCCAACGGCTTGCGGGCCGTTCCTGAATCATCCTCGCATGGACTTGAATCAGCTGATGAACGCCTCCCCCTACCCGCGCGACCTCGTCGGCTATGGCCGCAACCCGCCGCATCCGCATTGGCCGGGGCAGGCGCGGATCGCGGTGCAGTTCGTGGTCAACTACGAGGAAGGCGGCGAGAACAACATCCTGCATGGCGATGCCGCCTCGGAAGCCTTCCTCTCCGAGATCGTCGGCGCCGCGCCCTGGCCCGGCCAGCGCCATATGAACATGGA
>JAESFN010000146.1_pt1 | contig 114396 bp, 98 predicted proteins | sample 9269411 | NCBI WGS metagenome assembly JAESFN01 (sample SAMN14505399, study PRJNA617100) | algae metagenome | isolation source: Iphinoe sp. HA4291-MV1 and co-occurring heterotrophs from trail next to... | place: USA: Maunawili Falls, Hawaii | collected 2009-07-25
ATCACCTCCACCTGCCGAAGTTTCGCAATGATCTCTTCAGGCTTGTGCCGCTTTGCCATCGTGGTCCCTCCAGTTGGCCTCTCAGGCCATACCTCAACTCGGACCACTTCGCCGTAGGCACCTCAGGTCCGGGATACGGTCATGCGATTCCGCAAATCCCGACACGCAGCGTAGAAAGTTGGCTGTCACTGGCCAACAGGCGCGCCGCCAAGACGGCGGCTGTCGACGCGCGCATCCTTGCCCTTGAGCGGGAGGCGCAAGAAACGACCGAGCGCCTGCGTCGCCTCTACAAGGCAATGGAGGACGGCGTTGCCGAAGAGGACGACCTGCTCAAGGATCGCATCACCGCGCTCAAGGCAAAACGGGAGGCCGTCCAGACCGCGTTGCAAAGGGCCAAATCAGGCGCGCGGCAGGCGATCGACATCAGCCCCATTGTCGTCGAGCGCTTCGGCATGGTGATGCGCGAGAAGCTGACCAGCGGCGAAGTGCCCTTTCGCAAGGCTTACCTCGGTGCGCTGATCGACCGGGTCGAGGTGGGCGACCGAGTGATCCGCATCATCGGCCGAAAGGACGTGCTGGAGCAGGCGGTCCTGACGGGCGGCACCCCTGTACCGGGTGTTCGCAGTTTTGTTCGCAAATGGCGCACCGGGCAGGATTCGAACCCACGACCCCCAGATTCGTAGTCTGGTGCTCTATCCAGCTGAGCTACCGGTGCATGCTGACGACGCCGATCGGACGAACCGGGCGGACGAAAGCGACGCCACTACTAATGCCGGTTAGGCCTCAGCGCAAGCCCCCGCGCAACCGCCATCCCGCCACCATCGTCCGCCTAGGCAGGACTGGTGCCGCGATCGGGGATCTCGAGGCGGAATGTCGATCCCGACGGTTGCTCCAATGCGCGCAGCGTGCCGCCGTGTGCAGCCACCAGCTCGGCAGCGATGGCAAGCCCGAGCCCCGTCCCGCCAGGCCGGGCGCCGCCGCGAAACGGTTTGAAGAGATTGGCGCGAACCTGCGCCGGCACGCCTGGCCCCGTATCCCGGACCTCCATCATCGTCCAGCGTCCCTCGCGCCAGGCCTTTACCGTGATTTCGCCCTTCGCATCGGCGCCGAGGCCTTCGATGGCCTGCACGGCATTGCGGCACAGATTGTTGAGCACGCGGAACAAGTGCTCCGGATCGGCGTCAATGCGTAAGCCTGGATCGATATCGATGCGGAAGGCGAGTCCTTCGCGGGGAAGCCCCAACCCTTCCGCCAAATCCTCGACGAGGGCGCTGGCCAACAGCAGCTCGCGCCGCGGCGAGGATTCCTCCACCCGCCCGAAGCGCAACGTATCGTTGCAAAAGCTGATCGCACGATCGAGTGAGGCAATCAGCTTGGGCGCAAACCGCTGCACCGTCGGATCGGGCACTGCGCCGAGCCGGTCGGACAGAAGCTGGGCGCTCGCCAGCATGTTGCGCAAATCATGGTTGATCTTGCTAACGGCCAGACCAAGCTGGGCCAGGCGGTTCTTCTGATGCAGCGTCTGCGCGAGCTCCTGCTGCATATGGGCCAGTTCGCGCTCCGCGACGCCAATCTCGTCGGCGCGCTGAGACGGCACGATGATGTGGTTCGCATCTTCCGGGTGCTGGCTGAACCGCAGCATGCTCCGCGTGAGCCGCATCATCGGCTGCACGAGCAGGGAGCTCAGCGCGAAATAGACCAGCGCTGCCGCGATGACGGAAATGATGATCGACAGCCCGAGAATGTTCAGGCCGAAGCGGACCATGGCCGCCTTGAGCGGGGCCTCGGGCAGCACGATTTCGACGAAATCGGCGGCGCCGAGCCCGGTCCCCGGACCCGAGATGGGATGCCCGCGCACCAGAATGGTCCGGCCGGCCGGCGCCAGAAACGCCGCGATCGCATCGGCGATGAGACCGGCACGTAGCCCGATTTGATCCATGAAACCCTGGCCCGAACCGGGTCGCAAATCGTAGGCGGCGTCGATCGTCAGCTCGCTTTCCGCCGGAAGCACCTGGCGGCGCGTGCCTTTGGTTTTGATCGCCACGGATTTGAGCTGGGCGGTATTGAGCAGCTCGCTGCGCACCTCGGGCGGCACGACCCCATCGGGCCCAGCGCTGGCCGCCAGAGCAGCGATGCGAGCGGCGGTCAACCGATCAGTCAGCCAGTTGACGCGGAAATTGGCAATTGAGGGAACGAAAATCAGCACCTCGGCCAGCATCACGAACACGGCTGTCAGAAACAGCAGTTTGACCGGAAGCCCGAACCCTTTGCGGACACCACGTTCTGCGGCCACGGGATCGGCCGCGCGCGGCGCCCCGGCGTCGAGCGCCGAGCCACCGTTACCGTTGCGTTGATGCGTGTCGAACGGCACCTGTTGCCTCTGAGTGCATCGAATCTCACCCGAGCTTGGCCAGAAGGTCGATTGACTTCCGTATTGTCGGGTTCATCGGTGCAGTCGCATAGTACCGCGTCGCGGTCCGCTTGTTGATCTCTCCAAGCGTGGGATAGGGCGCGACCCAGTCCATCATCGCTTTGATCCTTAACCGCTGCGCGACGGCCAGGGCCCACACTTGTATCAGCTCACCGGCCTGCTGTCCGACAATACCGGCCCCCAGGATGACCCCCTTGCGGTCGGTGACAACTTTAGCAAAACCGTCGGTTTGGCGCTCGGCCTGCGCCCGGTCGTTCTCGTGAAAGGGCCAGCGCAACACCCGGATCGCCGTCTTGGACGCCTTCGCTTCCGCCTCGGTCAATCCCACCCATGCCAGCTCCGGATCGGTGAACGTGACGCGCGGCATCACTCGATCATCAACCTTGGCCGGCAGCCGGAAAAGGGCCCGGCGGATCACCACGGCGGCATGATGGCTGGCGACGTGGGTAAATTGTAGCCCGCCGATGCAGTCGCCGATCGCAAAGACCTTGGAGTTCGACGTGACCAGCCCGGCATTGACCTTGATGCCGCGCTTGTCGTGCACGATGCCCGCGGCCTCGAGGTTGAGGCCGTCGAGATTGGCCCGCCGCCCCGCGGCGACCAGAATGTGCGTTCCTTCGACGGTCTCGGTCGCCTCTGCGCATCGAAAGGTGGCGCACACATTGCGATCTCGAGTCTCGATCCGATCGACAGTGACGCCTTCACGGATGACCATCCCCTCCTCGCGCAGCCCTCCGAGGACGACGGCCACCAGCTCCGGGTCATCCTTGCCGAGTACGGTCGCTCCTTCGAGCACCGTGACCTTGCTGCCGAGCCGCAGATGCGCCTGCGCGAGTTCGAGCCCAATCGGTCCCCCGCCAATCACGATCAGATGGTCGATCTTCGCCTGATTGTCGAAAATGGTCTCATTGGTGAAGTGAGCCGCCGCCTGCAGTCCCGGGATCGGCGGCACCACCGGCACCGAGCCGGTCGCCACGACGAAGCGCCGCGCCTTGATGCGGTGGCTCCCGGCCTCGACGATCCCCATTCCGACGAAGCGCGCCGGAGCTTGAATGACCCTGACGCCGAGCCCGGAGAACCGCTCGACCGAATCGTTGGGCGCGATGACCTCGATGACGTGCCGGATGTGAGCGTGGACCGCCTTGTGGTCGATCTTGGGATCGACCGACGAAATCCCGAAGGAGTCCGCGGTACGCATCAGGTGCGCGCGCCGCGCGGCCGCAATCAAGGCCTTCGAGGGAACACAGCCGTAGTTGAGGCAGTCCCCACCCATTTTGTGCTTTTCGATGAGCACGACCTTTCGTCCGAACGCTGCCGCAACCGCGGCAACTGTCAGTCCGCCGGATCCCGCGCCGATGACACACAGATCCGCCTCGACGTCTTCATCCGTGGCAGGAACGGCGGGGCCGACGTGGGCGTGTGCGCCGTCGTTAGGCCGCTGCATTGTGTTTGCTCCAAATCTTGTAAACCACAGGAAACAACGCCACGAGCCCGAGCAGACCGAGCGCGACAAGCAGCTCGGTCGTCACAAGCATGCTGACATCAATAGTATAGGGGCAAGCGGCGGCGTGACCGGCCGGTTGTGTTGCTGCACAAGCCTTGTAGATCTGGTTCTGGGTCTCCACGACGCTCCCCAGCCCTGCCCCCGCCACCGAGAAGGCCAGCGTCCCCGGAACAATGCCGATCATCGTACCGACGACGTAGGTCTTGAGTGGCACGCCGAGAAGCGCCGGCGCCAGATTGACGACGAAGAATGGAAATGCCGGCACGAGACGCAGGAATAGGAGGTAGCTGAGCGCATTCTCCTTGAAGCCGGCGCGCAGTTTCTCGAGCCAAGGACCCGCGCGGGCAGCCAACGGTTCACCCAAGGATGTCTTTGCGACCAGAAACACGATCGTGGCCCCGACGGTCGCGCCAATGAGTGTGGCGAGTGCGCCGATCACCCAGCCGAACAGCAAACCGCCGGCCAGGGTCATTGCCAGGCCACCAGGCAGCGACAAGGCAACAACGCCCACGTAGATGAGAACATAGAGCGCCAGTGCCAGCGAAAGGTGGCGACCGACGAACGCCGTCAAGGCGTCGTAGTTGAGCCCAACCGTCTTGAGCGACAGATGCTCGTGCCAGCCCAACAGGAAGACAGCCCCCATCAGCCCGCCGAGGCCGGCGATCGGAAGCCAGCGGACACCTCTCCGGTCAGATGTTTCGGGCTCTGAGCGCATGATGAGAACCTCGCCGAGCCTGCCGACTCACGATGATGCCAAGCTGTGGCAGCGCCCGATCAAAGAAAAGGGGTGGTCAACCATCCGTGAACCCTGTCCACTGCCGGCAACGGCCAGCGCAAGCGTCGAGAGATGCTGGATTTGCCATGAAGTACCCGCAATTGACTTCCCACAGGCCTCCACCTATAAGCCCACTGTTCCAGATCAGGCACATGGTGGCCGGACCGCGTTTGAGCGCGACGGGCAGCGTGGGAGTGGTATTTCCGCTTCAGGTAGATCGCGCTGGCTTGGCGCCCTTGGGAGAGTGACTCGTGAAACGTACGTATCAACCGAGCCGGCTCGTGCGTAAGCGCCGCCACGGTTTTCGCAAGCGCTCGCAGACCGCGGGCGGGCTCAAGGTCCTCGCACGCCGTCGGGCCAAGGGCCGCAAGCGGCTCTCGGCTTAAATCGACCCGTTGGGATTGGTCACGCTCAAGCGGCGGGCAGACTTCCTGCGGGTCAGGGGCGGGCAGCGATGGGCGGGTCCGGGATTTGTACTCGAGGCCAAGGCGCGAACGGACCCCGATAGCAACGTCACTGGGCCTCGGTTCGGATTTACGGTCACCAAGCGTCTCGGCAAGGCCGTCGTGCGGAACCGTATTCGGCGCAGGCTGCGCGCCGCAGCCGCTCGGGCCTCCGGCATTCACGCCAAACCGGAGTTTGACTACGTGGTGATCGCCCGGGCTGCCTCGCTCGACCGACCTTTCGACGCGCTGACGGACGATTTCACGAGCGCCTTTGCCCGTGTGCACGAAAGGCCGGGGCGATCGAGCCGGTCAGCCCGCCTGCAGCGCGACGTGTAGACACTTCCCGGCCGCACCAAAAGTCGGCAAAGAACGAGCTCAAGTCCACTGATAGTGCTGACCTGGTCCAGCCGAGGCGCCCATGCAGACGCAACAGCCCGACAATCAAAAAAACCTTCTGCTGGCGATCATCCTTTCGGTGGGTGTGCTGCTAGCCTGGCAGCTGCTCTATGCCGGCCCAAAGCTCAAGGAGGAGCAGGAGCGGGCCCGCCGATCCCAGCAGCAGACGAGCGGTGAAACGGTCTCCGGCGTCCCCGCCCTTCCCAATGCTGCCGGCCAAAACAAAGCCGTTCCCGGCGCGATCGCATCAGGGGCGCCGGCCATCCCGGCGATGACCCGCGAAGCCGCACTTGCTGGCACGCCTCGCGTTGCCGTCGAAACCCCTTCGCTGCGGGGCTCGGTTGCGCTGAAGGGCGCCCGTGTCGACGACCTTTCTCTCGCGAAGTATCGAGAGACCGTCGACCCCAAGAGCCCCAACATCGTCCTGTTCTCGCCGGCGGAAGCGCCGAGCGCGTATTTTGCCGAGCATGGTTGGATTGCGCCCGCCGGCTCGACGCAGAAGATGCCCGACCGCGACACCCTCTGGCAGACCGCATCCAACCAGTCGCTGACGCCGGAACGGCCGCTGGTGCTGATCTGGGACAACGGCCAAGGCCTGAAATTCCGCCGGACCATCGCCGTCGACGCGGACTATATGTTTACGCTGACCGACGAGATCGAGAATGCGACCGGCGCGGATGTCGCGCTCTACCCCTACGCGCGCATCTACCGCTACGGTACCCCGACGGTACAAGGGTTCTACATCCTTCACGAAGGTCCGATCGGCGTGCTCGGCGACGCCGGCCTGCAGGAGCTGTCCTATTCGGAGATGCTCAAGGAGGGCGGCGGCAAGACCTTCGACAAGGCTACAGGCGGCTGGCTCGGGTTCACGGACAAGTACTGGGCGGCGACCCTGATCCCCAATCAGTCTGAGACCTACCGCGGGAGCCTAACCGGTCGCGCCGCCGCCGGCGGGCAGAAGGAATCCTATCAGACCGACTACCTGGCCGATGCCGTAACGGTGCCGGCCGGTGCCAAAAAGAGCGTGGAGAGCCGCCTCTTTGCCGGCGCGCGCCACGTTCAGATGGTCGAGAATTACGCCACCACGCTCAAGATCAAGAAGTTTGATCTGCTGATCGACTGGGGTTGGTTCTATTTCATTACGCGTCCGCTGTTCTACCTCATCCATTGGCTCCACCAGCTGCTCGGCAATTTCGGCCTCGCCATCCTCGCGGTCACTGTCCTGGTCAAGCTCGCGTTCTTTCCTTTGGCCAACAAGTCCTACGAGTCGATGGCCAAGATGAAGAAGCTGCAGCCGGAGATGGAGCGCATCCGCGACCGGATGAAAGACGACAAGGCCGCCCAGCAGCGCGCGCTGATGGAGCTCTACCAGAAAGAGAAGATCAACCCGCTCGCCGGCTGTCTGCCGATCCTCATCCAAATCCCCGTCTTCTTCGCCCTCTACAAGGTATTGTTCGTCACCATCGACATGCGCCAGGCGCCCTTCTACGGGTGGATAAGGGACCTGTCAGCGCCGGATCCGACGTCAATCTTCAATCTGTTCGGGCTGCTGCCCTACGCGGTCCCCGACTTCCTCCATGTCGGCGTGTGGCCGATCATCATGGGCCTGACGATGTGGCTTCAGATGCAACTGAACCCGCAGCAGCCCGATCCGATCCAGCAGCAAATCTTCAACTGGATGCCGGTGATCTTCACATTCCTGCTCGCCAGCTTCCCGGCCGGCCTGGTGATCTACTGGGCCTGGAACAACATCCTTTCGCTGATCCAGCAATACATCATCATGCGGCGTTTGAACGTTGACGTGCCTCTGGCGGACAATCTGCGCAAGGCCTTCCGACCGCTGGCTGGGCTGGTCGCACGCCGAAAATGAGGCTCGGCGCCGGCTGGGCCTCGTGGCTGCAGCACGACTGGCGCCGATAAAGATCATGGCGACATTGGGCAAATCGGCCGAAGGCGATAGGCGGGACCATTCCCGACTCTTCGCGCGGCCATGGCTCTTTGTCCGCAGCGTGCCCAGCCTCGAAACACTACCCGAGCCCGACCGGCCGGAGATCGCGTTCGCGGGCCGATCGAACGTCGGCAAGTCGAGCCTGATCAACGCGCTCGTCAACCAGAAGGGCCTCGCTCGGACGTCGAACACGCCCGGCCGGACACAAGAGCTCAACTTCTTCCGCACCGAAGGCGTATCGCTGTATCTGGTCGATCTGCCTGGCTACGGCTATGCGAGCGCCCCCAAGGCCAAGGTCGAATCCTGGACCACGTTGGTGAAGGACTACTTGCGCGGACGGGTAACCCTGAAGCGCGTATTCCTACTGATCGACGCGCGTCACGGAGCAAAGGCGGTCGACGAAGCGATCATGAGCCTCCTCGACGAAGCCGGTGTGAGCTACCACATCGTACTGACCAAGGGGGACAAGATCACCCCTAGTGCGCTTGCCTCTCTCCGGGAACGGATGTCGGTGGTGATTGCAGGCCATCCGGCGGCCTATCCGGAGATTCTCGCGACCTCGTCCGTCAGCGGCCTTGGCCTCGACGAGCTGCAGGCTGCGATCACTGATCTCGCTTGAGCCTCATGGGTCCTACGGAACGAGCCTGAGAAGCAGGGCCGTCAAGGAGGTCCACAAGCTGTCACCATAGCGCGCGAGAATTCCGCCGATGATTGCGGCCGCAATCCATCCGGCCCAGGTTCGGGCGACAACACCATAGTTCGGGCCGACCGTGACTTCGGTAACGAGATCCGGCAGCGCCGTCTCCGCCGCCACACCATCCCCGCCCACGGCACGCACGGACACGACGAACTGCAGCCGGCCGCGGCCGCGATATCGGGGCGTGACGGTCCATCGCCAGCTCACATAGTCATCGCTCAGGACACCCAGCGTGTTCTCGATCCATTGCGTTTCGGGAGACGCCGGCTCAATCCAGAAGCCACCTTCAGGCGCGCGCAACCGCACCGCCAGGATCCTGGTAACGACCAGCTCGTGCGGATAGCCGCCACGCCCATCGGACCGCCCCCCCGCACCAGCCAAGTCGGCCTTGGCCATCCTCACTTCCACAGTTTCGGGAACGCCGGCGCGCATCGCTCGCGGCACATACTCGACGAGCGGGCTGGTCGCCGAGACTTCGGCACCCGACGGCCTATGTCGAGGTTGCGCATGCGGCGCCGGCGAACGCGTGGCCGCGGCCGGGCTGTGACCGGCCTCGTCGGGAGAGCCGTACGGAGGCCCCGTGATATCGTCGTCGAAAGCATAGCTCGGCCGGGAAACCGGAACGGGGCCTGGCTGGGCCCAAGGCGCTGAATGCGCATAAGGATCCGTTGCCGGGGCATAGGGATCATCGTGCGGCGCATACCCGATCGGCCGAGCCGCACCAGGCGGATGCCCGATGGGCCCGCCAGCGTGAGCAGGGGGGGCCATCGGGCGCCCGGCTCCCGGTGGCGCGTAGGGTGGCGCCGGCCCAGGTCCGTGACCGCCGCGACTGTCGAAAGGCGAAACTCGCTCGTAAAAGGGCTGGCGATCATCTGCGTGGGGTTCGGCATGCCCCGGCAAGACCGGATCATGCCTGCGACTCTCGCCCGGGGCCGCTGAGTTGTCCTCGTTCGGACCAGCTCCGTCAGGGTATCCGGCAAACGGCTCTGGGCGCCGAGGGCTCTCGACCGCTGGGCCCCCATCGACGGAGTGGGGACCCAAATCACCGCGTGGCGGACCAGCACCATGAAAATCGTCGTATGCCGGCGGACCATAGCCGCGCACTTCGGGCCGCGCGGCCGCAGGTTGATGGCTCGGGCCATCCTGCGGCAACCCGTCCGGTCGAGCCCCGGTCTGCGCTTTGCTCGCCTCGATGCGTTTTCGGACGGTCGCGAGAATTTCCTCGGTCGAAGGCCCAGCCGATCCGTTGACGTAGGGCATCGGCGCATGCGCCGGCCCCCCTGGACGGGCGTCGTTGGGCGCAGCCGACGGATAGGAAGGAGGAGCAGCCTCCAGAGCCGCACCGTCACGCGCTGGCGTGTCGCGCTGTGGCTCCGGACCGAACGCCTGCTGTGGCGCGGAGGGCACCGGGTGGGGCGCGGCAGCCTGGTGGTGAGGCGGTGGTCCACGCCCCGCTGCTGCCGAGCGCTGCAAGGCTTTGATGGCCGCCTCGAACGTCAGACCCTGCGCCCGCAACATCGCGGCAGCCGTACTCTGCCCATCACCGACAATGGCGGCGAGCACGATGGCTCCATTGACATCGCGGCGCCGGCTTTGCTTGGCCGCCGCCACGGCATAGTTGAGAATGTTGAGCAATCCCTTGTCCGCAAGCGGCTCCTCTGCCCCCTGCAGCTCTCTCACGCCGCTGAGAAACGACGACAGGTCACCGTTGAGCCGCGCGAGATCGACGTGGCTGGCTTGCAAAACAAGCGACGCGTCGGGATCGCTGGCGAGGGCCAGGAGCAAGTGCTCCAGCGTCACGCTGCCGTGGCCCTGATTGAGCGCGTGGTCGTAGGCCCTCACCAGCGTGACAGCGAGGTTCTGTGACGTCGGTACGAAGCTCAGCGCGTCGATAAACGACTGCGACATCAAGCTCTCCTATCGCGACCCGCAACACCCCGACATGGGTGCTTTCCCTTGCGCGGACGGCGGTCCGGCCGCGCGGGCGTGCTGCAAGTCCACTTCGATTCCTTTTGGTTATCGGCCAATTTGGCCGAACGACCAAGCCCTGCCATACCTGGCAACAGGGCAGCCCCGACAACTCCTAAGGCCGGAATGTGAGGAAATTCCGTTGAGTGCCCGTGGTAAGCCGCGTAAGTCTTCGCGCATTCCAGCATACCGGGGACGAGCAACATGGCAGGCAAGGTCGATTGGTCGCAGAAAGTCGCGCAGAACAGCGCCATTTCTGCCCACCTCAAAGCACAAATCCTGGCCGAGGCGCTGCCCCACATGCAGCGCTACGACGAGCAAACCGTGGTCATCAAGTTCGGCGGGCACGCCATGGGAGACGCCGCGCTGGCCGACGCGTTCGCCCAGGACATCGTCTATTTGAAACTTTCAGGCGTGAACCCAATCGTGGTCCACGGCGGCGGCCCTCAGATCGCTGCCATGTTGAAGAAGCTCGAGATCGAGTCCGAGTTCGTCAACGGGCTGCGCGTCACCGACAAGCCCACCGTGGAGGTGGTTGAGATGGTCCTCGCCGGCGCCATCAACAAGGAGATTGTCTCGGCAATCAACCGGCAGGGTGGCAAGGCGGTCGGCATCTGCGGCAAGGATGCGAACTTGATGATCGCGCGGAAGATCACGTCGATGCCCGATCCCCAGTCGAATATCATGAAGGCGGTCGACATCGGCTATGTCGGCGACCCCGAAGAGGTCAACCCGCATATCGTCGATGTCATCTCGAAATCGGACCTCATCCCTGTCATCGCTCCGGTGGCGGTCAGCCGCGAGGGCCAAACGCTGAACATCAATGCCGACACGTTCGCGAGTGCGCTTGCAGCCAAGATGAAGGCCAAGCGCCTTCTCCTGCTGACGGACGTCGAAGGCGTGCTCGACAAGGACAAGCGCCTGCTGCCGGAGCTGACCGTGACCGAGGCCAAGCAACTCATCGCCAGCGGCACGATTACCGGCGGCATGATCCCAAAGGTCGAGGGGTGTATCGAGGTGGTCGAGGCGGGCGTGGAGGCGGTCGTGATCATCGACGGCCGGGTGCCGCACTGCGTTCTGCTGGAGCTGTTCACGGAACATGGTGTTGGAACGCTGCTCGGCAGCGCCCACACCGGGCGCGGCTAGCCGGCGATGGGCGGGAACAACCCTTCAGAAGGCGCGCCGAACGCCACGGAACGCCACGCGCAATCGCCGGCGCACCCGGGATTTCAGTCCGTACGGACCTGGCTGTTCGATCTCGACAACACGCTATACCCCGCCGAATGCGATCTGTTCGCGCAAGTTGACCAGCGCATGAGCGAGTTCATCGCGCGCTATCTAGGGGTGCCCTACGCCTACGCGCGCCATTTGCAGAAGAGCTACTACCGGCAATTCGGCACGACGCTGTCGGGGCTGATGCAGGTCCACAAGATGGATCCGCGCGAGTTTCTCGACTACGTGCACGATCTCGATCTGTCGGTCGTTGCCGAGCACCCTGCACTTGCCTCGGCCATCGAACGGCTACCTGGGCGCAAGCTGATTTTCACCAACGGGTCTCGGGGGCACGCCGAGCGGGTCGCCGGCAAGCTCGGCATTCTGCATCTGTTCGAGGACATTTTTGACATCGTAGCGTCGGACTACGTGCCGAAGCCACGAATGGAGCCCTACCAAAAATTGCTCAAAGACCACGGCTTGGACGCGCGCGTCTCCGCGATGTTCGAGGATATGCCGCACAACCTCGAAGCACCGCATCAATTAGGGATGACGACGGTGCTCGTTCACTCGAGCCGTCTCGCCCATCCCGCGCAAATTCAGATGCGCACGTGGCAGACCCGCCCTAGCCACATCCATCATGTGACCGAGAACCTCGCCGACTTCCTGGAGACTGTCGCACTCGCACCGACGGCAAGCCCACCGGGCAGCTGAAAAGCGCGGGGGTGCGGAAACTGATGCGAGAGCGGCCGACGAGCGGTCAGCGCTCAGCGCGTCGGAACCGGCTTCTCGCCGCGATAGTCGTAGAAACCTCGTTGCGTCTTGCGGCCGAGCCACCCGGCCTCGACGTATTTGACCAGCAACGGACAGGGGCGATACTTCGAGTCCGCCAAGCCCTCATACAGCACCTGCATCACCGACAGGCACGTATCGAGACCGATGAAATCGGCAAGCTCGAGCGGACCCATCGGATGGTTGGCACCGAGTTTCATCGCCTTGTCGATGGCTTCGACCGTGCCGACGCCTTCATATAGCGTATAGACGGCCTCGTTGATCATCGGCAGCAGGATGCGGTTGACGATAAAGGCCGGAAAGTCCTCCGAAACCGCGATCGTCTTGCCGAGCTTCTCGACGAAGACCCGCGCCGCAGCGAACGTATCGTCTTCCGTGGCAATGCCCCGGATCAGCTCCACGAGCTGCATCACCGGCACCGGATTCATGAAGTGCATGCCGATGAAGCGCTCGGGCCGGTCGGTGCCGGACGCCAGGCGGGTAATCGAGATCGACGACGTATTGCTCGCGAGCAACGCGTCCTTGCCGACCTTGGGACACAGCTCCTGGAAGATCTTGCGCTTGACGCTTTCGTCCTCGGTCGCTGCTTCGATCACCAGATCGCAATCGTTCAGGTCCTCGAACGAAGCGGCGTAGCCTACGCGCTTGAGGCCAGCCTGCATCTCGGCCTCTTTGATGAGGCCGCGAGTCACCTGGCGCGCCATATTCTTCTCGATGAGAGCAAGCGCCTTGTCGACGCGGTCCTTGGCTAGGTCGTTCAAGACGACGTTGAAGCCTGCGAGCGCCGTCACATGCGCGATGCCGCTACCCATCTGGCCGGCGCCGATCACGCCGACCTTCTTGATCACGGGTATCCGAGCGCCGGCTGATGCCCCTTTCGACTTCACCGCAACGTCCATGTGTCTCGTCCTCAGCTCCTGCCCATCGCCGACCTAGTAGCCCGCCTTTTGCAGCTCTTGATCGAGCTCCGGCAGGGCCTGGAAGAGATCGGCAACCAGGCCGTAATCGGCGACCTGAAAAATCGGCGCCTCGCCATCCTTGTTGATGGCAACGATGACCTTGGAATCCTTCATGCCCGCGAGATGCTGAATGGCTCCTGAAATGCCGACTGCTATGTACAGCTCCGGCGCCACCACCTTGCCCGTTTGACCGACCTGATAGTCGTTCGGAACGAAACCGGCATCGACCGCGGCGCGGCTCGCGCCGACTGCCGCCCCGAGGCGATCCGCGATCGGCTCAAGATACTTCTTGAAGTTCTCGCCGTTCTGCATCCCGCGGCCGCCCGAGATGACGATCTTGGCCGACGTCAGCTCCGGCCTGTCGGATTTGGCGATCTCCGCCCTGTCGAACTCGGACAGACCAGCCAGCGCTGGGCTGCTGATCGTTTCGATCGCGGCCGCACCGCCCTCGTCCACCGAGGCAAACGACGCGGTTCGGACCGTGAGCACTTTCTTCGCATCCGTCGACTGCACGGTCTGGATGGCATTGCCCGCGTAGATGGGGCGTTCGAAGGTATCGGGGCCCAGAACCTTGATGACGTCCGAAACCTGCATCACATCCAGCAATGCCGCCACGCGCGGCAGGATGTTCTTGCCATTCGGCGTCGACGCCGCCACGACCGCGTCGTAGTTCGCCATGAGCGGCACGATCAGCGCTGCCATCTCCTCCGCGAGCTGGTGCGCGAATTGCGGCGCATCTGCCACCAGGACTTTCGTCACGCCCTCGAGCTTCGCAGCAGCGTCGGCAGCCGGTCGGCACCCCGCCCCCGCGATGAGAACATGGATATCGCCACCGAGCCCCTTGGCCGCGCTGACGGCCTTCGCGGTAGCCGCGTTGAGCTCCGCATTCGCGTGCTCCGCGATCAGCAGAACAGCCATCAGATCACTCCCAACTCGGTTTTGAGCTTCTGCACCAGCTCGGCGGCATTGGCGACTTTGACTCCCGACTTGCGAGTTGGCGGCTCGGCAGTCTTGAGCACTTTGAGCCGTGGCGCCGGGTCGACCCCGAAGTCAGCCGGCTTCTTGACCTCGAGCGGCTTCTTCTTCGCCTTCATGATGTTCGGAAGCGAAGCATAGCGCGGGGTGTTGAGGCGGAGATCCGTGGTGACGATCGTGGGGGACTTCAGCTTGAGCGTCTCAAGGCCGCCATCAATCTCGCGCGTCACGCGCACTGCACCGTCCTCGAGAACAATCTTGGAGGCAAACGTCGCTTGCGGCCAACCGAGCACCGCCGCCAGCATCTGGCCGGTCTGGTTGCAGTCGTCGTCAATGGCCTGCTTCCCGAGAATGACGAGGTCGGGCTTCTCGGCAGCGACGACGCCCTTGAGCAGTTTGGCGACTGCCAACGGCTCGACGATCGCGCCCTCCGGCGTCTCGATCAGGATGCCGCGGTCGGCACCCATCGCAAGCGCCGTGCGGATCGTCTCCTGTGCCTTCGCCGGTCCGATCGAAACGGCGATGACCTCGCTTGCCTGCCCGCGCTCCTTGATCTGCAGCGCCTCTTCCACCGCGATCTCGTCGAAGGGGTTCATCGACATCTTCACGTTGGCCAGCTCAACGCCTGACCCGTCACTTTTGACACGAATTTTCACGTTGTAGTCGACGACACGCTTCACAGGCACGAGGATCTTCATAGACCGTGGGGCTCCCCAAATCCGTAGCCTCTCCGACGCCGTGGTATTGCCAGGTCAGGAGCAGGATCGGCAAACAATTCGACGCGGGACGTATTGTCTCGCACCGCGTTCGGCGACGGCACACAGTGCCTTCGCAAATGCGAAACGGGAACCTAGGCGGCACAGATCATCAAGTCAATCGCCTGCCATTCATAGGTCTTCCAAGAAGAAATCCTCTTCCGCGCCCTCGACTGCCGTGCCAGGGACTATGCCGGTTCCCGGCCAAACAGCGGCACACCGGGGCGTCGCATCAGCAAAATGAGCAGTGCACCGGCGACAAGGCCGCCGATATGGGCCCACCAAGCGATCGGACCCGCGTCGGGAATGAACAACATGACGAACTGGGACACCACCCAGGCCCCAAGCGCAAAGGCTGCGGTGATCCGCAAGGGGATAACGCGCAGGGCAAGCACCCAGACCCGGACGCGGGGATGAAGGATCAGGTAGGCCGCGATCACTCCGGCGACAGCGCCGCTGGCCCCGATCAAGGGGACCTGAGAGCCGGCTTGGATAAACGCGTGGGTGAGGCCGGCCGCGATGCCGCAAAGAATGTAAAACACCAGGAACTTCACGTGGCCCATCGCATCTTCAACGTTGTCGCCGAAGACCCACAAGAACAACATGTTGGAGCTGAGATGAATGATGTCTCCATGAAAGAACATGTAGGTTAGAAGCGTATAACCTTCTGGCACCGGAATGACATCGTTGGGGCCAAGGGCCGGACCACCAAGAATATTGACCTGGAAGAGCTCGCTCGGAACGAGCGCAAAGCTTGCTGTGAGGCCCATCCGCACGCCCGATGCCTGAAAGGCGAACACCAGGACGTTCGTGGCAATCAACAGGATCGTGACCACCGGGACTCGGATAGACCGCAGTGGATTGTCGTCATAGATCGGTACGAACACGGACGCCCCCAACAACGGAACGGAATTACCGGTTCTGGCCAGGAACCCACAACACATCGCCCGCCCCGCGCTGATTGACACAACGCGCCGCGACGAACAGAAAATCGGACAGGCGATTGAGATAGCGGATCGCCGCGTCACTGACGGGCTCCCGCGGATCGGCGCTCAATGTTACGACCGTACGCTCCGCCCGCCGGCAAACCGTCCGCGCCACATGCAAAGCCGCGGCTCCTGGGCTGCCGCCCGGCAACACGAATGAGCGCAGAGGCTTGAGCAGGGCATTCATGGCGTCGATTTCCTGCTCGAGGCGATCGACCTGACCAGCCGTGATCCGAAGCGGCTCATATCCTGGCTTGGCGACGCCTTCGGGCACGCACAGATCGGCCCCGAGATCGAACAGGTCGTTCTGAATGCGCGCTAGACGGTCCTGCATGTCGGCATCCGCCGAACCGATATGGACCCGCGCCATGCCGATCATGGCATTGGTTTCATCGACCGTGCCATAGGCTGCCACCCGCGCGGCATCCTTGCGAACCCGCGCGCCGGTTCCGAGCGCTGTCGTGCCATCGTCGCCGGTCCGCGTATAAATTTTGTTCAGGACCACCATGCTAGTCTCGCCTCTGCCGTGCCTTCCGTGGCTAACGGGTAAAATACACCGCCAGCATGATGAGGATAATGGCGAGAAACTGAAGGCCGACCCGCCAGCGCATCAGTTTTTGGCTCAAGTTCGGATTCGAGCCCCGCATCATGTTCCACAGACCCGCGAGAAGCACGATGAGCACGGCAAATACGGCCAGCGTGCTCAAGTAGGAAAATCCGTTCATGACGCCCACCTGCCGCTTGTCGCGATGGTGCACCTAAGCCCTCCGGGGCCTTGAGAGCAAGCATGTCGAGCATCAATGGGCTGCAAGAACCGCGACAACTTCGCCCGGCCATCGCATTTGTGCCGCACGATAATTGCCGCAATTTCCAGGTGAGAATTCGGGTACGGGGCACCACGGACGATGCGGCGCTTGCTACATTGGCGCAAGACGTGACGAGCTGTGATTCGGCACCACAAGGGATGGCTTGATGCGATGTTGGCCTGAGACGGAGAATAGGCTTCCCGGCTCGGGCGTTCTCGTCGCCACCGTTGCGGCCGCCGCCTTGTGGGGGCTCGCGGCTGCTATCCCGGCCTTGGGTCAACAACCACAGGCCACCGCCCAGGACCCCCATGCCCGGCTCAAAGCGGAGCGCCGCAAGCTCGACGAGACCGAGAAGCGAGCCAGTGGCCTGCAGGCCGACGTCTCCCAGATGGACCTCGATCGCGCCCGGCTCAATCAGGAGCTGCAGGAAGCCGCTCGTAGCGTCCAGCGAATCGAAGGGCAACTGACGTCGATCGAGGCCAGGCGAGACGAGCTCGAAGCACAGCAGAAGCTGATTCAGGGCTCCCTGAACCAACGGCACGGCACCATTGCAGCGCTGCTTTCTGCCATGCAGCGGATGGGCCGCAACCCACCGCCCGTGATGATCACGCGCCGGGAGGACGCGTTGCAGATGGTGCGAAGCGCCATGCTGCTGGCCCGCGCCTTTCCCGAGCTGAGGAGCCAGGCCCAGGAGCTGACAGGACGGTTGAACGAGCTCGTCCGCGTGATGACCAGCATTAGCGCCGAACGGGACAAGCTGGCAAAAGAGACGGAGCGCCTCAAGGAGACGCAGACCCGCCTCGCCGCCCTGATGGAGGTGAAGCGCCTGTCGGTAGCGGAGCGTCAGCACGAGCTCGACGACGTCCGCAAAGCGGCCGCCGAAATCTCCCGCAACGTGACCGATCTGAGCCAGCTCATCTCAGCGCTCGACAAAGCGGTCGCAGACCGCACTGGGCTCGGAGCATACGACAAGGAGGCTCGCGCCCAGACGGCTCCCGAGGGCGGCGCCCCCCCTGCAAAGGAGGCTGCTCCCAAACTGGAACCGGCCCCCGATCCCAAGGGCGATGGCCGTCAACGTGTGGCGGCCGCCCTTCCCCGGCTGTCGAACCCCACCGTCGAGCTGGCTCCGGCTGGCGGCCCGATGGCTGGAAGCCCTGGCCGCATGAAGCCGGCCGTAGCGTTTCACCTGGCAAGGGGCCAGCTCCCGCTCCCCGCTCAAGGCCGCAAGGTCCTGAGCTTCGGCGAGAAAACGCAGTCTGGTGCCACCTCGAAGGGTTTGGTGGTCGAAACCAGGTATGACGCCCGCATCACATCTCCGTGCGATGGCTGGATTGTATACGCCGGTGAGTTTCGTAGCTATGGGCAACTCTTGATCATCAACGCAGGCGGCGGCTACCATGTGTTGCTTGCGGGATTGTCTCAAATCGACGTCCAGCATAGTCAGTTCGTGCTGGCATCCGAGCCGGTCGGCACGATGAGCGCCGCTCCGAAGGGTAAGACCCAGGACAATGCCCCTGTCCTGTATGTCGAGTTCCGCAAAGAGGGGCAGCCGATTGATCCTGAGCCCTGGTGGGTTGCGGGTTCCTGAGAAGGTGCAGCCTCATGCGCAAATCTGACTTTGCATTCTGGACGTTCATGCTGATGGCAGGCTTGGCGGCGGCGAGCACCGTCTTCAACGTCAGCCGCACATATTCCGCGACAACTCCCAATAATGAGATTTATCGCCAGCTTGATCTGTTTGGCGACGTGCTGGAGCGCGTGCGCTCCGATTACGTCGAGAAGCCGGACGACACACAGCTCATCGAGTCGGCGATCAACGGCATGCTGGCCGCGCTCGACCCGCACTCGGCCTACCTCAGCCCCAAGCATTTCCGCGACATGCAAGTTCAGACCCGCGGAGAGTTTGGCGGCCTCGGCATCGAGGTCACGATGGAGAACGGCGTCGTCAAGGTCGTATCTCCGATTGACGACACCCCGGCGCACAAAGCGGGCATCGAGCCCAATGACCTCATCACGCACCTCGACGGCGACCAGATCGCGGGCCTGACCCTCGAGCAGGCCGTCGAGAAGATGCGGGGGCCGGTCAACACGCCGATCACACTGACGGTCGTGAGAAAGGGCCGCGATGACCCCTTCGACGTCAAGATTACGCGTGACGTAATCCGCATCAATGCCGTCAAGTATCGCATGGAGGCGGATGGCGAGGTTGCCTACATCAAGGTGTCCACGTTCAACGAGCAGACGCACGCCAACCTGGTCAAGGCCGTCGATACGCTGAAGAAGCAGGCGGGCAAGAAGCTCAAGGGCTACGTCATCGACCTGCGCAACAACCCGGGTGGACTGCTCGACCAGGCCGTATCCGTCTCTGACGACATGCTGGAGAAGGGTGCGATCGTCCTGACCAAGGGCCGCAATCTCGAAGAGACGCAGCGCAGCCAAGCCCGTCCCGGCGACATCACCGACGGCAAGAAAATCGCGGTTCTGATCAACGGCGGCTCGGCATCGGCGTCGGAGATCGTTGCCGGCGCGCTGCAGGACCACAAGCGCGCACTCATCATCGGCACCCGCTCGTTCGGCAAGGGCTCAGTGCAAACGATCATTCCCCTCGGCTCGAACGGAGCGATCCGCCTGACCACGGCGCGCTACTACACGCCGGCCGGCCGGTCGATCCAGGCGCGTGGCATCGATCCCGACGTCGTGGTCGAGCAGGAGCTGCCGCCTGAGCTGCAGGGCAAGGACACCTCCAAGTCCCGCGGCGAGGCGAGCTTGCGCGGCCACCTGAGAACCGAAGGCAAGGACGCCAAGGAGCAGTCCGGATCGTCCGCCTATGTGCCAAAGGAGCCCGAGAAGGACACGCAGCTCCAGTACGCTCTGAACTTCGTTCGCAGCGACTCGGCCGAGCCGCCGCCGGTTCCGGCCGAAAACCAGAAGGCCTCGGAGACGAAGTCGGCCAACTGATCCGTAGAACGGATGTCAGGCAGACTTGAGAGCCATGGTCTGGGCGCCCATTGAGGCGCCCAGGTCGTTTCTGACAGGCGCCGCGTCAGAAATCCCGCAGGAGCATGCTTCACCGATGGACGACCCTGCCCCACCGGCCAAATACCGCCCTTGCGTCGGGATCATGGTGCTCAACCGAATGGGCCACGTGTGGATTGGCCGGCGCGCCGACGCCCCCGACGAGCCAGAAGGACCGGGCACTTGGTGGCAGATGCCCCAGGGTGGCATCGACGAGGCGGAGGATTCTACAACAGCGGCCCGCCGTGAGCTTCGCGAAGAAACGGGCATGACCAGCATCGACCCCATCGCCGAGATGCCGGACTGGCTTTACTACGACCTGCCGCCCGCCCTGATCGGAAAGGCATGGGGCGGCCGCTTTCGCGGGCAAAAACAGCGGTGGTTCCTGGTCCGCTTTACCGGAAACGATGATGAAATCGTGATCGTCCCGCCGGACGGTGGCCAGATCGAGTTCGATCAGTGGCGATGGGCGCCTGTCGCGGATCTGATGGACTTGGTCGTACCGTTCAAACGCGACGTCTATCGCCAAGTCATCGAGGCGTTCGCACCGCTGGCGAAGCCCTCACGCCCATGAACGCCCCGCTCCAGCGGGTGCCGATCAGGCGAGCTGCTTGAGGCGCGACACGGCCTCGAGAGCGAGTCGCCGGCCCTCGTCGGTCTTCGCGTCAGCCAGCTCGGCCTCCGCGGATGTGAGCGCCGCACCGATCGTCGCCTTGTCGGCGCTGTCGAGATCGAGAGCGGTCTGGGCAAGCACCGTGAGGCTCTCCGGATCGACCTCGGCAAAGCCGCTGCGAACGAAGACGCGCCGCTGTTTGCCGCCCACCTGAACATCGAGAACACCGGGCCGCAGCGCCGCGATAACCGGGGCGTGGCCGGGCAGAACTGTGAAATCGCCCTCGGTCCCGGGAACGACAACCTGGTCCACATCCTCTGACAGGAGAATGCGCTCGGGGCTTACCAGCTCGAACTTGAATGTACTTGCCATGCCTTCAGTCCTTGCCGTTCCGCTGCGCTGTCGGCGCGCAGCCCGTTCCCCAGCCGTCAGTCTCCCGAAACCACCGGGTCTTGCTCGACCTTGGCCTTGACTTCCTCCGCCGTCTGTAACTTCGAGCCGCAGAACGGGCAGAAGAAGATCGGATGATCCACCATGCCGGGCTCCTCGTTGTCGAGGTCGATCAAGCCGACCGCCATGTAGAGGATCCCATCCTCGTTCTCGGTGATCAGCGGATCGAAGTCTTCACCGGCGAGGGCTTCCTTGAGCTCGGCACAACACGAGCCGAATTTGCTTGTCCGACCCGCGCCGCTGCCCACCTCGTCGGCCATGCCGCCTCTCTCCCGCTCTACCGCGCCCGGTTAGGCGGCCTCTGCCAGCTTCTCCGCCTTGGCCATCGCCTCGTCGATGGTGCCGACCATATAGAAGGCCTGCTCCGGGAGATGGTCGTAGTCGCCGTCGCACAACCCCTTGAAGCCCTTGATCGTGTCGGCGAGGCTGACCAGCTTGCCGGGCGAGCCGGTGAACACCTCCGCGACGTGGAACGGCTGCGACAGGAAGCGCTCGATCTTGCGTGCGCGCGCCACCGTCATCTTGTCCTCTTCCGACAGCTCGTCCATGCCGAGAATGGCGATGATGTCCTGCAGCGACTTGTACTTCTGCAGGATCTGCTGGACCTGACGGGCAACCTTGTAGTGCTCCTCTCCAACGACGCGCGGTTCGAGAATGCGCGACGTGGAGTCGAGCGGGTCGACCGCCGGATAGATGCCCTTCTCGGCGATCGAGCGCGATAGCACGGTCGTCGCGTCGAGATGCGCGAAGGAGGTCGCAGGTGCCGGGTCGGTCAGATCGTCGGCCGGGACGTAGATCGCCTGCACCGAGGTGATCGAGCCCTTCTGCGTCGTGGTGATCCGCTCCTGCAGGGCGCCCATGTCCGTGGCAAGCGTCGGCTGATAGCCCACCGCCGAGGGGATGCGGCCGAGCAGCGCCGACACCTCTGAGCCCGCCTGCGTGAAGCGGAAGATGTTGTCGACGAAGAACAGCACATCCTGGCCCTGATCGCGGAAGTGCTCGGCAACCGTCAGGCCAGTCAGGCCGACGCGGGCGCGCGCGCCCGGCGGCTCGTTCATCTGGCCGTAGACGAGAGCGCACTTGGAGCCCTTCGCCGAGCCATTGTTCTTCTTGGGATCGAGATTGACCTTGGACTCGATCATCTCGTGATAGAGGTCGTTGCCCTCGCGCGTGCGCTCGCCCACGCCCGCGAACACCGAATAGCCACCGTGCGCCTTCGCAACGTTGTTGATCAGCTCCATGATCAGCACGGTCTTGCCGACGCCCGCGCCCCCGAACAGGCCGATCTTGCCGCCCTTGGCGTAAGGCGCCAGCAGATCGACCACCTTGATGCCCGTGACGAGGATCTCGGCCTCTGTCGACTGATCCGCAAACGTCGGCGCCTGCTGGTGGATCGCGCGCTTCGATGCTGTCTTGATCGGACCGGCCTCGTCGACCGGATCGCCGATCACGTTCATGATCCGCCCAAGCGTCTCATCGCCGACCGGCACTTCGATCGCCTCACCAGTGTCCGACACCTCCTGGCCGCGCACCAGGCCTTCGGTCGAATCCATGGCGATCGTGCGCACGGTCTGCTCGCCCAGGTGCTGGGCCACCTCCAGGACAAGCCGCGAACCCTGGTTCTTGGTCTCCAGGGCGTTCAAGATCTCGGGCAGGTGACCGTCGAATTGGACGTCGACGACAGCGCCCATCACCTGGCGGATGCGACCTACTTTGTTCGTTGCCATTGCTCGTACCTCTGCTGCGTCAGGGCTGGCCGAGCTTTTGTCCTAAGCCGGCCCGCGGTTCGATCAGAGCGCTTCCGCGCCCGAAATGATCTCGATGAGCTCTTTCGTGATGTTGGCCTGGCGCTGACGATTGTAGCGGATCGTCAGCTTGTTGATCATGTCGCCGGCATTGCGCGTGGCGTTGTCCATCGCTGACATGCGCGCGCCTTGCTCGCTGGCGGCATTCTCGAGAAGCCCGCGAAAGATCTGCGTCGCGATATTGCGTGACAGCAGATATCCGAGGATCTCCTCCTCGTTCGGCTCGTACTCGTAGACGGCCTCGGCGCGATCGGCTTTGCCGCTGGCTGTCTCCTCCGGCATTTTGGCGGGAATGAGCTGCAGCGCCGTCGGCACCTGTGCGATCACCGAGCGGAACGTCGAGAAATAGATCGTGCACACGTCGAATTCGCCAGCCTCGAACATGGCGAGGATCTTGTTCGCGATATCCTGCGCGTTGGCAAAGCCGACTTGCCTCACGCTTTTGAGGTCGACTCGCTCGACAATGTTCTTGCCGAGGTCCCGCCGCAGGTTGTCGGCGCCCTTGCGGCCGACACTCAGGATCTTGACCGTCTTGCCCGCCGCGAGCAGCCGTTGGGCGTCCGCACGGGCCAGCTTGGCGATGTTCGAGTTGAAGCCGCCGCATAGTCCCCGCTCCGCAGTCATCACGACGAGCAGATGAACCTGGTCCTTCCCCGTTCCGACGAGCAGAGGGGATGCCCCGGTCTTGTCTGCGATACGGGCGTTGAGGTTCGCCAGAACCCGATCCATGCGCTCCGCATAGGGGCGGGCGGCCATCGCGGCCTCCTGCGCCCGGCGCAACTTCGCCGCCGCCACCATCTGCATGGCCTTGGTGATCTTGCGCGTCGCCTTGACCGAAGCGATACGGTTTCTGAGGTCCTTTAAGCTCGGCATCGAACCGCGTTTTCCTTTGGTCGTGCTTCCGAAATTTGCACGGGCAAGTGTGCGCCTCCCGCGCGCTGCCCGGGAGGCTTCGCCTGCTAGGCCGTGAACGCCTTGGAGAATTTGTCGAGGACCCCAACGAGCTTCTTCTCGGCATCCCCCGACAGCGCCTTCTCGGCGGCAATCGAGGCGAGGATGGATTTCTCCTCCCGCAGGTGGCGCAGTAACTGGTCCTCGAATTTGCCGACCGCCGACACCGGCAAGGCATCCAGGTAGCCGCGGGTACCCGCAAAGATCACGGCCACCTGCTCTTCCATCTTGAGCGGCGCGAACTGCGGCTGCTTGAGCAGCTCGGTCAGCCGGGCGCCACGGGCCAGCATCTTCTGCGTGGCCGCATCGAGATCCGAGCCGAACTGCGCGAACGCCGCCATCTCGCGATACTGCGCCAGCTCGCCTTTGATCTTGCCCGCGACCTGCTTCATCGCCTTGGTCTGAGCCGACGATCCCACGCGCGACACGGAGAGGCCGACGTTCACCGCCGGGCGAATACCCTGATAGAACAGGTCCGTCTCGAGGAAGATCTGCCCGTCGGTAATTGAGATCACGTTGGTCGGAATGTAGGCCGACACGTCGTTGGCCTGCGTCTCGATGACCGGCAAAGCCGTCAATGACCCGGCGCCATGACCGTCGCCGAGCTTCGCCGCACGCTCGAGCAGGCGCGAGTGAAGATAGAACACGTCGCCCGGGTACGCTTCGCGGCCTGGCGGGCGGCGAAGCAGAAGCGACATCTGCCGATAAGCCACCGCCTGCTTGGAAAGGTCGTCATAGGCGATCACGGCGTGCGTGCCGTTGTCGCGGAAGTATTCGCCCATCGTGCAGCCGGTGAACGGGGCGAGGTACTGCATCGGGGCGGGATCCGAGGCGGTCGCCGCCACGACGATCGAGTACTCGAGCGCGCCACGCTCCTCTAGCACCTTGACGAACTGCGCAACAGTCGAGCGCTTCTGGCCGACGGCAACGTAGACGCAATAGAGCTTGGCCTTCTCGTCGTTGCCGGCGTTGATCGGCTTCTGGTTGAGGAAAGTATCGAGGATGATCGCGGTCTTGCCGGTCTGGCGATCGCCGATGATCAGCTCGCGCTGGCCGCGGCCGACCGGGATCAGCGCATCGACCGCCTTGAGGCCGGTCGCCATCGGCTCGTGCACCGACTTGCGCGGCAGAATACCGGGCGCCTTGACGTCGACCCGCATCCGCTTGTCCGACTTGATCGGACCCTTGCCGTCGATTGGGTTGCCGAGACCATCGACCACGCGGCCGAGCAGGCCCTTGCCGACCGGCACCTCGACGATCGCGCCGGTGCGCTTGACCGTGTCGCCTTCCTTGATGCCACGGTCGTCGCCGAAGATCACCACGCCGACGTTGTCGGCCTCGAGGTTCAGCGCCATGCCGCGAATGCCGCCCGGAAACTCGACCATTTCGCCGGCCTGGACGTTGTCGAGGCCATAGACGCGCGCGATGCCATCGCCGACCGACAGCACCTGGCCAATCTCGGAGACCTGGGCCTCCTTGCCGAAGTTCTTGATCTGATCCCTGAGGATCGAAGAGATCTCAGCGGCCCGGATATCCATCAGCCAACCTCTTTCATCGCGTTCTTGAGACTGTTGAGTTTCGTTCTGAGCGAGCTGTCGATCATGCGGCTGCCGACCTTGACCACCAAGCCACCGAGCAGCGCCGGATCCACCTTCGCCGTGATTTGCACGTCCTTGCCCACCGAGGCACGGAGCGAATCTTTGAGCTGTTGCATCTGCTGATCACTGAGCGCCTGGGCCGAGACGACCTCGGCCTGCGCCTCCCCGCGCGCCCGCGCGGCAAGCGACCGGAACGCCTTGATCATGTCGGAGGCGGCAAACAGGCGCCGGTTTCTGGCGATCAGCCGAAAGAAGTTTGCCGTCAGCCCCCCAATCCCCGCCTTGTCTAGGATCGCACCAATCGCCTTGGTCTGCTCGTCGGCGGAGAATACGGGGCTCCTCACCAGGCGGCGCAAATCCTCGCTCGCATCGAGAAGTTTCTCGAACTCGACGAGATTCGCTTCCACATCTGCCAATTGGCGCTGCTCGCCGGCCAAATCGAAAAGTGCGGTCGCATAGCGGCCAGCCATGCTCGCCATAACGGGATTGTCGGTCGCCACGTCGAACGCTCTCGTGCGTTGAAAGGAGTGGGGGCGCAGCATCCGCGCCGGCAAACGGCGCAGGAGGTCATATCAAAACAAGGGTATGCGAGTGCCGCGAGGCCCTCACCTCCCCTTATTCGAAAGCCGCGGTTCCTCTAACACGTGCGACAAACGCCTTCAACTGCGGATGACAGGCCGGAATGCCGCATTCGGAGGCGTTTTCGGGGAACCCCGGCGCTGGAAGCGACGTACACTACAGAAAGCTGTACGGGTCGACGTCCACGGTCAGGCGGAGGTCACCCTTGAACTCCGGCAACGTCGCGAGCCATTCGCGCAGATAGGCCTGAACATCGATCTCCCGCGGCGCCTTGACGAGCAGCCGCCAGCGATGCCGGCCTCGGATCACGGCGAGCGGCGCCTCCGCTGGGCCGAGCACCGTGATTCGCTGCGCACTAGGCGCGCGGCGGGCGATTTCGGCAGCCGCCATCTCGGCCTGTTCCTTGTGCCGCGCCGAGACGATAAGGGCGACGAGGCGTCCGTAGGGCGGCAGCAATCCCGCTTGGCGTTGGCGGATCTCGCGATCCACGAAGGCATCGCGATCCCCGGAGACGATGGCCTCCATCACCGGATGCTCGGGCATGTGGGTCTGCACGAACCCCTGGCCGCGCGCAGACATACGTCCCGCACGTCCCGTCACCTGGTGAAGGAGCTGGAATGTGCGCTCCGCGGCGCGAGGGTCGGCTTGTCCCAGGCCCAGATCGCCGTCGACCACACCGACCGTGGCAAGGTCGGGAAAATGATGGCCCTTCGCAACCATCTGCGTTCCGATGATGATGTTCGCGTCGCCCGCCTCGATGCGCGTGATGATCTCGCGCATCTCCGTCAGGCTCGGAATAAGATCGCTCGACAGTAACGCCAGCCTTGCCTCCGGAAATCGCTGGCCGACCTCCTCGGCGACACGCTCGACACCTGGCCCGCACGCCACCAGCGACCCTTCCTCTGCACATTTGGGGCATTTCGCGGGAATCGGGAGTGAAAAGCCGCAATGATGGCAGTTGAGGCGCCGCCGGAAGCGGTGCTCCACGAGCCAGGCCGTGCACTGCGGACATTCGAAACGATGGCCGCAGCTGCGGCACAATGTCAGTGGCGCATAGCCCCGCCGGTTCAAGAACAGGAGCACTTGCCGGCCTTTGGCCAACGTTTCCGTCATCGCCCCCGTCAGCACCGGCGACAGCCAGTGACCCGGCTCCGGCGGCACCTGTCTCAGGTCGATGGGCGAGACCTCCGGCAGCTCGGTTCCCGAGAACCGTCCCGGCAGCATCACGTGGCGATAGCGACCCGTTCGGGCGTTGACGTGAGATTCGATCGACGGCGTCGCCGATGCCAGGATCACCGGGAACCCACCGAGCCGTGCCCGCACGACCGCCATGTCGCGGCCCTGGTAGTGCACGCGATCGTCCTGTTTGAACCCCTGGTCGTGCTCTTCGTCGACCACAATCAGCCCGAGCTTGGTGAACGGCAGAAACAACGCCGACCGGGCGCCGACCACGACTCGCGCCTCGCCGGTCGCGGCCGCCGTCCAGATCCGCCCGCGCTCCGCCGAAGACAGGGCCGAATGCCATTCCACCGGCGGGCAGCCGAACCGTTCCGCAAAGCGGCGGATGAACTGGCTGGTCAGCGCGATTTCCGGCAGCAGGATCAGAGCCTGGCACCCACGCCCGAGCGCTCGCGCCACCGCCTCGTAATAGACCTCGGTCTTGCCGGACCCCGTAACACCATCGAGCAGCGTGGCCGAGAACACCCCACCATCGACAGCGGACCGCATGCCGTCGACGGCCCGCGCCTGATCGTCGCTGAACGTCACGTCGCGATAGTGCGGTTCCGGCCGCGGGTATCGACTGGGAGGAATCGCCACCTCGACGAGCGCTCCGACCGCGATGAGCCCGTCGATGACCCCGGACGTGCAGCCCGCTTCCAGAGCCAAGGCCGACTTGGCGCGGATCAACCCGTCGGCGGCGATGCTGACGGCCCGCTTGCGCGCCGGCGTCATGCGCGAAGGCTCTGGCGCACCGTCGGCGCGGCGCACGCCGTAGCGTGGCTTCTCCGGCTCGAACGCGCTCTGAGCCCCCATCATCATGCGCAGAACCATGCCGAGCGGCGCGAGCGTGTAGCGGGCAACCCACTCAGCAAACCGCAGCGACGCAATCGGCAGGGACGGCACATCCAAGCGACTGGTGATCGCCTTCAAACGTTTCTCGTCGACGGGCTTGCCGGCAGCCCCCTGCTCGGTGTCCCAAACGACGCCGATTCGGCTTTGCGGCCCGAACGGGACGAGAACGAAGGCGCCCGGCTCGAGATCGAGCCCTTCGGGCAGCAGATAGTCGTACGTCTGATCCAGAGCAACCGGCAGCAGCACGGGAATGCGCTGCAAGCGCTTCCGTGCTTCGAGCGAATATTGGAGTATGCTGGTCAAACAGGCGGCCGCCGGACTAATAACCGAATCACGCACATACCCTAGGACCCGCTGTAGGGCGAGCCGAGGGCAATCGGAGAGGACAGATGAAATTCTTCGTCGATACCGCGGACGTGGCTGAAATCAAGGACCTGGCTGCGACGGGACTGCTCGACGGCGTGACCACGAATCCTTCGCTCGTTGCCAAAACCGGCCGCGATTTCAAGGCGATCATTGCCGAGATCTGCGAAGTCGTTCCGGGACCAGTCAGCGCCGAAGTGGCCGCCGTCGACTACCAAGGCATGCTGCGCGAGGGCCGCACGCTGGCCAAGGTGGCAAAGAATGTTGCCGTCAAAGTGCCGCTGACGTGGGACGGCCTCAAAGCCTGCAAGGCGCTGACGTCCGAGGGCACGATGGTCAATGTCACTCTGTGCTTCTCGGCCAATCAGGCCCTCCTTGCAGCCAAGGCCGGAGCCACGTTCATCTCGCCGTTCATCGGCAGGCTCGATGACATCAGCCTCGACGGGTTGGAGCTCATCCGCGAGATTCGCACGATCTACGACAACTACGCGGACCTATCGACGGATATCCTCGCGGCTTCGATCCGGACGGTGAACCACCTCAAGCAGGTCGCGCTGATCGGCGCCGACGTCGCCACACTGCCGCCGAACGTGCTCCGTGCCCTGGCGCAGCATCCGCTGACCGATACAGGGCTCGCCCAGTTCGTCGCCGACTGGAAGAAGACGGGTCAGAAGATCGCCTAGCCTCCGTCATCCGCGCCACTGGAGCACACCAAATGTCGGTTCTAGCTCTCATCGCATTCACGAGCGCCCTCGTGGTCGCGGCAGCATCGCCCGGGCCCGGCATCGCCGCCATCGTGGCGCGCGTGCTGAGCCGCGGAATGAATGGCGCCATTGCCTTCACGGCCGGTGTCGCCGTCGGCGATATCGTGTGGCTCTCTGCCGCCATCCTGGGACTGGCCGTCATCGCGCAGACGTTTCACGTCGTATTCTTGATCGTCAAATACCTGGGCGCGGCCTACTTGCTTTACCTCGCCTGGCGTCTGTGGACGACCCCAGCAGCCACTCCCACGGCCGATCTCCCTCTGAACGGCGAAAGCCGGCTGCGCCTTTTCCTGGCAGGGCTGACGGTGACGCTCGGAAACCCCAAGGTCATGGTGTTCTACCTAGCCCTGCTTCCGGCGTTGATCGACCTGCACAATGTCACCATCGTGGAGTGGACCATCCTGTCGGCCGTGACGCTGGCGGTGCTCGCATGCGTGTTCGGCGCCTACATTTTCCTTGCTGCCAGGGCGCGGCGCATGTTCACCAGCCCGCGGGCGATGACGCGCATCAACAAGGGCTCAGGCGTGATCATGGCCGGTGCTGCCGTGGCAATAGCGACCCGCTGACAGGGTCACTCTTCAGGCGGCCGGCCATCCGCTATTCCGCAGCCGAGATCGAGCGCACGCCGGGCGCCAGCATGACGTCCCACTGGTCGTGGAACCTCTTAAGATTGCTGCGCGTCAGCTCGGCGTACGCGGTCGCCCCTTGCGACTCGAACACTTCCAGCGCCGGCACCATGGCAGCGGCCGCTGCCACCCAGTTGCTGCGCTTGTCCTTGCGCTCGCCGAGGCGGATCAGCACGCTGCCGAGGTTCATCTGCGTGATGGCCCATCGCATCGGCATCTCGTCGCGCGTGAGGACCTTCAGCGCCTCCTGATAGACCGCGACGGCTTCCTCCAACCGAGTAGATTGTGCGCCGTCGCGCTCGCCGAGCGAAGCCAGAGCATTGCCGAGGTTCATTTGCACCAGCGACCAGTCGCGAGCATGGACTTCCCGGGTGAACACCGTGAGGGCTTGGCGATAGGCCGCAACCGCTTCCTCGATGCGTCCGACGTGCCCCTCGTCCTCACCGAGACCAAGGAGCGCGTTGCCCAGGTTCATTTGCGCATTGGCCCATGCAGCCGGTGTCCGGTCCGCCGTCAGGACCCCGAGCGCCCCCTTGAACGCCTCGACGACATCGCTGAGGAGCGCCGCATTGCCTTGCTGCTCCTCCAGGCTGAGCAAAGTGTTGCCGAGCCCCACCTGGGCCATTGCCCAATCCATCGATGAGCGGTCGCGCGATAGCTCCTGCAGCGCGGCTCGATAGGCTTGTGCCGCGTCCCGGTAGTGCGCCGCCTCGCCCGCTCGTTCTCCCAGCAGCGCCAGCGCACTAGCGAGCTTGGCCTGGGTGAGCGCCCACAGTCGCGGCTCCTCCTGCCGCGTGATACCGCTCAACGCCCGGCGGTACGCGGCAATTGCCTCTTTAACCTTCTCGACGCCACCGGTCCGCTCGCCGGTCCGCAGCAACGCATTGGCCAATCCATAGCTGGCTGTTGCCGCGCCCCTTCGGTCGTCGGCCTCGCTGGCGAGCTTCACGGCGTCGGCGTAGATGGTCGCCGCCTCGCTCAAGGCAGCGGCATCCTTGAGTTCGTCGCCCTTCGCATAGAGGGCATCGGCCTGGCGCACGGTGAACTTGAGCGCCGTCATTCGATCGCTGTCGGGAGTGCAGTCGGCAGCCTCTGCGAAGAGCTCCGCCGCGGCGTCGAAGTCGAGGCGCGCCATGGCGAGCTCGGCAAGCCCTGCCGTCGCCAGCGCTTCCTCGCTCATCTGCGCGCGAAGGTTCTGGATCTCCTCGTCAAGTCTCTGCTCGATTCTCCGCCGCCCATCGCGCGTACGCCGCCGCACCTGCTTGAGCAGCTCGACCGCAACTTCGAAATCCCCCTCGGCGAGTGCGGCCGCGGCCTGCGATTTGAGGCGGCGAACCTCCGCGTCCTCGTTCGACTGCCGCAGGAGGTGATCGCGCGTTGTGGTGAGCCAGCCGGCCATGTCTTCGAGGCGAGCGAGACGCTGTTCCGGGGCAATGGCGCTGCGGTCCAGAATGGCGCAGAACCGCTCGATCACCCGGGGTGAGAGACTGTGGCGCACGCGCAACTCCTCGACCATAGCGGCCTCGGCGGTTGCACGCCGCGCTTCGACCGCCGCTGCGCGCGGAGCCGCAACGGCCTGTGCGCCCGTCGGCCACACATCGGGGCGTGCAACCGTGCTGGTCGGCTCAACAGGGGCCGACAGTCCGGGCAGTTGAGCGAGAAAGGCGCTGATCGACGGTTGGAGATTGTCGATCAAATTGGGATCCTCGAGCAGACGGGCAAACAGCCGTTCCAGAAGAAAGGCCGCCACTTCCTCGCCGAGCCCCGCCTTGGCAAGCGCCTCCTGCTGGGCCGCCCGATGAAGAATGTCGGCGGCAATCCGCCGAAAAACCGGCGGAGCGCCGCTCTCGCCGGACGGGGAGGCGAGCGCGGCGGCCAAATCCGCCCGGCTGGGCCTGATGTCGTCGAGAAGCAACGCAAGTTTGCGCGCATGATCCTCGGCCACCTGACGTGGCAGCCCTCGCGTATCCTGGCTGAGCCAAACCTCCTGCGCCAAGGCATCGAGCACCGCCCCGATATGGCGAGCCTCGCCACGGCTGCGCAGAAAGGCGGCAAGATCACCGCCGATTCGAATGGCGCCGGCGGGGACGCTGCACCCGACGGCCGGCGCTATGGCAAGCAATCCCGCGCTAACCAGCGAATCCAAAGACTCATAAAGGGACATGCCGCCGCCACTCCATGCCCGAATCAAGTTGGCCCGCCCTCGAGGACCAAGAGTCTCCCTAGCCTATTCCCCGCATAAAGTCATGCCGGGCAGGCATCTCGTGTGCACGGCGTGGGTATAAGTCACACACCATGTCCGCAGGCGCTTGTTCATCATTCGTTAATCTTGGCTGTCAATCCTGTCGTGAGGCCGATGCTGCTGTGAGGCATGGCCGAATGGGGGATAATGACCGCGATGTCGGGCGAGCAGGCGGCACTTCGCGCATTTGCCGGAAGCTTGGCGCCGGCTATTGCGCGCTGGCTCGGTCACATCGAGCACGAGCGCAACGCTGCTGCGCTGACGAAGTCCGCCTACGAGCGCGACTTGCGCCAGTTTCTCCAGTTCCTGAGCAGCGAGCTCAAGCGCCCCGTCGAGCTCGAAGATTTGCCCAACGTCGGCGCAAAGACTTTCCGGTCATTCCTCGCGAGCCGACGCAAGCAGGGCGTCTCGAGCCGCTCGCTGGCTCGGACACTGTCGGCGTTACGCATGTTCTTTCGCTGGCTTGAAAGCGAAGAGATTGCCCGCAATCGCTCAGTTCTGACCCTCGCGTTGCCGAAGGTTCCACACTCTGTCCCACGCCCGTTGACGATCGAGAAAGCAGCCAACGTTGTGCGAGACGACCCGTCGGCCGATCTCGATTGGGTCGCGGCACGCGACGTTGCCGTGCTCTTGCTGCTCTACGGATGTGGCCTGCGGATTTCCGAGGCGCTCGCGCTGCTGACCCGCGATGCGCCCTCTCCGCTGCGCGATGTCCTGCGGATCACTGGCAAGGGAGGGCGCGAGCGTGTCGTGCCCGTCCTGCCGATTACCGTCGCCGCCATCGCGCGGTACCAATCCCTGTGCCCCTATCCCCTAGCCCCCGACGAGCCGATCTTCCGCGGCGCGAAGGGAGGCCCCTTGAGCCCACGGCTTGTCCAGCTCGCAATGGCCCGCATGAGAAACGCGCTCGGCCTACCCGAGACGGCGACGCCGCATGCCCTGCGACATTCGTTTGCGACCCATCTGCTGTCTGCCGGCGCAGACCTTCGCCAGATCCAGGAATTGCTCGGCCACGCGTCTCTGTCCACCACGCAGGTCTACACTGAGGTCGACCGGGATCGCCTGCTCGCCGTTTACGACGCAGCCCATCCCAGATCCTGACACAGGTTTCGGCGCGAGCTGAAAGTCACATGTGGATCGCGCGCTTGTCGACGGCCAGCGCTGCCTCCTTGACGGCCTCCGTCAGCGTGGGATGAGCGTGGCAGGTCCGCGCAAGATCCTCGGCAGCGCCGCCGAATTCCATGACAACGGCAGCCTCCGCAATCATCTCGCTTGCCTGCGCCGCAATGATGTGAACACCGAGGATGCGGTCGGTGGTGGCATCGGCCAGGATTTTCACGAAGCCGTCGGACGTCTTGTTCACTTTGGCCCGCGCGTTGGCGGTAAAGGGGAATTTGCCCACGTTGTAGGCGATGCTCGCCGCCTTCAGCTCTTCCTCGCCCTTGCCGACCGAAGCGATCTCCGGAAACGTGTAGATCACATTCGGAATGACGTCGTGGTTCACGTGGCCCGCCTGGCCGGCGAGGATTTCGGCAACGGCAATGCCCTCGTCCTCCGCCTTGTGGGCGAGCATCGGCCCCTCGATCACATCGCCGATCGCATAAATCCCCGCGACATTGGTCTGGAAATGCGCGTCGACGGCGACGCGCTTCCTTTTGTCGAGCTCCACACCGATCGCTTCGAGGCCGAGACCCTGCGTATGGGGCACACGCCCAATCGCAACGAGCACCACATCCGCGCTCACGGTCTCGGCGGCTCCGCCGGCAGCGGGCTCCACCGTGACCGTGTGTCCTATCCCGCCCTGAGCAACTTTGGTGACTTTGCTCCCCAGCTTGAAGGTCATGCCCTGCTTGGCGAGAAGTCGCTGCGCCATCCGCGCGACCTCGCCATCCATGCCCGGCAGGATGCGATCAAGGAATTCGACGACGAGGACTTCAGCCCCGAGGCGGCGCCACACCGAGCCAAGCTCGAGGCCGATAACGCCGGCACCGATGACCAGCAGTTTCTTGGGCACCTTCGGCAGGGCGAGCGCACCCGTCGACGACACCACCGTTTTCTCGTCGATATCGATTCCCGGGAGGCGCGCGACGTCCGAGCCCGTAGCGATGACGATGCTCCTGGTCGTCAGCGTTTGCTTGGTGCCGTCACTCGTGGCGACTTCGACCTGACCCGCGGCAACGATCCGCCCGGTGCCATGAAACGGCGTAATTTTGTTCTTCTTGAGCAGGAAAGCAACGCCATCAACGTTGCCCTTCACGCCCTCGTCCTTGAACGCGAGCATCTTGGCCAAGTCAAATTTGGGATCGACCGCGATTCCCATCGCAGCGAACGCGTGACCCGCTTCCTCATAGCGCTCGGAGGCATGCAGCAGCGCTTTGGACGGGATGCACCCGACGTTGAGGCATGTGCCCCCGTGCGTTGCGCGCTTCTCGACCACGGCCACCTTGAGACCGAGCTGACTTGCCCGGATGGCGCACACATAGCCCCCCGGCCCGGTTCCGATGACGATCAGATCGAAGGCCGTCTCACTCATTTCGACATCCTATTGCGAGGGGTACGCCCGCGACGCGAGGCGGCTCAGAGCTCCAGCACGAACCGCTGCGGGTCTTCCAGATACTCCTTCACTCGCACCAAGAAGGTCACCGCCTCCTTGCCGTCGACCACGCGGTGATCGTAGCTCAGCGCGAGATACATCATGGGACGCGCCACGATCTGGCCGTCGCGCACCACCGGCCGCTCCTCGATGCGGTGCATCCCGAGAATGCCCGACTGCGGCGCGTTGAGGATCGGCGTCGAAAGCAGGGAGCCATAAACACCGCCGTTGGAAATCGTGAACGTACCGCCCTGCATCTCCTCGATGCCGAGCTTGCCGTCGCGGGCGCGCTTGCCGAAGTCAGCGATCGACTGCTCAATCTCCGCAAGGTTCATGCGATCGGCTTCGCGGACGACCGGTACCACCAGACCCTTGTCGGTCCCAACGGCAACACCGATGTGGTAGTAGTTCTTGTAGACGATGTCTTGACCGTCGATCTCGGCATTGACCGCGGGCACCTCCCGCAGCGCTTGCAGACATGCCTTCACGAAGAAGCCCATGAAGCCGAGCTTCACGCCGTACCGCTTCTCGAACAGATCCTTGTATTCCGACCGCATCTTCATGACGCGGCTCATGTCCACGTCGTTGAAGGTGGTCAGCATCGCAGCGGTGTTCTGAGCATCCTTGAGACGCCGGGCGATGGTCTGGCGCAGGCGGGTCATCTTCACCCGTTCTTCGCGCGCGGCATCGTTGGGCGCCGACGGAGCCCGCATCTGCTGCACAGGTACCGGCACCGGCGCCGCATAGGCGATCGGAGCAGACGACGCGGCGGCGGTCCTGCTCTGGGCGGCTTGCGCATCCTCCTTCAAGACCTGCCCGCGGCGGCCCGAGCCGGCGACGTCAGCGGCGGACACCCCCTTTTCCTCGAGAATTTTCCGCGCGGAAGGCGTCGGCGGCATGCTGGACGCCTTATCCGGCGCCTCACGTGCCGGCGCCGATGCAGCGGCCTTCGGAGCGGCGCCCGGAGCTGGTGCCGGGGCGTCCGCCTTGGGCGCCGCCTTGGCGACCGGTGCCGCTGATCCCGCGCCCGCACCTTCCCGGATCGAGCCGATCACCGCTCCAACGGCAACCGTCGTGCCCTGCGCCGCCGTGATTTCGCCGAGAACACCTGCCGCTGGCGCCGGTACCTCGACGGTCACCTTGTCGGTTTCGAGCTCCACCAGCGGCTCGTCGGCCTTCACTGCATCGCCTGGCTTCTTGAACCACTGGCCGACGGTTGCCTCGGTGACACTCTCGCCCAGCGCCGGAACGCGGATTTCGGTCGCCATGATCTATTGCCCCTGCCCATGGCCGCAACGACGGCCGGATCCTCTGCCTTGCGTGTCCAATGGAAAGCCGCAGCTCATGCGACCAGCGACTCTTCGACGAGCACTTTCTGCTCCTGATTGTGCCTCGACAATTGCCCCGTCGCCGTCGACGCCGACGCCGCCCGGCCGACGAACCGCGACCGCAGATGCTTGCCGCCGACGTGCTGCAACACCCACTCGATGTTGGGCTCGATGTAGCTCCAGGCGCCCATGTTGCGTGGCTCTTCCTGACACCACACGATTTCTGCCTGCGGAAACCGTCCGAGCTCTGTGATGAGCGCCCGTGCCGGGAAGGGGTAGAGCTGCTCGACACGCATCAAGTAGATGTCGTCAGCGCCGAGCGCTTCCCGCCGATCGAGGAGATCGTAGTAGACCTTGCCCGTGCACAGCACGACGCGGCGAATGGCGCTGTCGGGCTGGATCTTGAAGGTGCCGGATGCCGGCACCCCTCTCTTGGGATCAGCGTCGTCCCACAGCACGCGATGGAAGCTCGTGCCGGGTCCCAGCTCTTCCAGCCGCGATGTGACGCGCTTGTGCCGAAGCAGGGATTTCGGCGTCATCAGGATGAGCGGCTTGCGCACCTTGCGATGAAGCTGCCGACGCAGGATGTGGAAGTAGTTGGCCGGCGTCGTGCAATAGGCCACCTGCCAATTGTCCTCCGCCGAGTTCTGCAGGTAGCGCTCGAGGCGCGCCGACGAATGCTCCGGTCCCTGTCCTTCGTAGCCGTGCGGGAGCAGCATCACCAGGGCCGACATGCGCAGCCACTTACGTTCCCCGCTCGCCAGGAACTGATCGATAATGACCTGGGCGCCGTTGGCGAAATCGCCGAACTGGGCCTCCCACACGACCAGAGCCATCGGCTCGGCGAGTGAATATCCGTACTCGAAGCCGAGCACGGCTTCCTCGGACAGCATCGAATTGATCACCTCGAAGCGCGCCTGATCGGGCGCTACGTGCTTCAAGGACGTATAGCGGCGCTCGCTCTCTTGATCGATGAGCACGCAATGGCGCTGAGAAAAGGTTCCGCGCTCCACGTCCTGCCCCGAGAGCCGGACCGGAAACCGTTCCTTGACCAGGCTACCGAAGGACAGGCATTCCGCCATAGCCCAATCGAGCCCCTCGCCGGTCTCGACCATCTCGCGCCGGCGATCGAGCAGCCGCTGCACCGTCTTGTGGACGTTGAAATCGCCCGGCACGGCCGTCACCCGGCGGCCGATGTCGCGCAACAAGTCGAGCGCGACGCCGGTATTGCCCCGGCGCGCCTCGTCGTCCGACACACCGAAACCGGACCAGCGGCCGTCGAGCCAATCCGCCTTATTGGGCCGGAAGGTATCCGACGCATTGAATTCCTCGTCGAGATGCGCGCGAAAACGCGCTTTCATCTCGTCGATCTGCCCAGCCGTCAGGACGCCTTCGTCTATCAACCGCTTGGAATAGATCTCGACCGTCGTCGGATGCGATCGGATCTTCTTGTACATCAGCGGCTGCGTGAACGCCGGCTCGTCGGACTCGTTGTGCCCGTGTCGGCGGTAGCAGAACATGTCGATGACGACCGGTTTCTGGAACCGTTGGCGGAACTCCGCCGCGATCTTGGCCACGTGGACGACGGCTTCCGGGTTGTCGCCGTTGACGTGGAAGATCGGCGCCTCGACCATCTTGGCGACGTCGGAGCAGTAGGGCGAGGACCGGGAGTAGCGCGGGTTCGTCGTAAATCCGATCTGGTTGTTGATGATGAAGTGGATCGAGCCGCCGGTGCGATGTCCAGTTAGCCCCGACAGGCCGAAGCACTCGGCAACCACGCCTTGTCCCGCGAACGCGGCGTCGCCATGGATCAGCAGCGGCATCACCGTGCGGCGATCGTCCGGCCGGCAGCCATGCTGATCCTGCTTGGCTCTGACTTTGCCCAGCACCACCGGATCGACGATCTCCAGATGCGACGGGTTCGCGGTCAGTGACAGATGAACGGTGTTGCCGTCGAAAGCACGGTCCGACGACGCCCCCAGGTGGTATTTGACGTCACCGGATCCCTCGACATCGTCGGGCTTGAACGAGCCGCCCTTGAACTCGTTGAAGATGGCACGATGCGGTTTGCCCATGACGTTGGCGAGCACGTTGAGCCGCCCGCGGTGGGCCATGCCGAGCACGATGTCCTTGATACCGAGCTGGCCGCCACGCTTGATGATCTGCTCCAGCGCCGGGACCATCGATTCGGCACCCTCGAGCCCGAACCGCTTGGTTCCCGTATATTTGACATCCGAGAACTTCTCGAACATCTCCGCTTCGATCAGCTTGTTGAGGATAGCCTGCTTGCCCTCGACGGTGAACTTGATGTCCTTTTCTTCACCCTCGATCCGCTCCTGAATCCAGGATTTCTGCGCCGGGCTCGTGATGTGCATGAACTCGACGCCGATCTGCCGGCAGTAGGTGCGCCGGAGCAGCGTCAGGATCTGTCGAACGGTCGCCGTTTCGAGGCCGAGCACCTTGTCGATGAAGATCGGCCGATCGAGGTCCGCGTCGGTGAACCCATAGGTTTCCGGACGCAATTCCTTGTGAACCTTCCGCTCGGCAATTCCGAGTGGGTCGAGATCCGCCGCCAGATGGCCCATCACGCGATAGGCACGGATGAGCATCAAGGCTCGAATGGAATCCTGGGTCGATCGCAGCGACGCCGCCATCGACAGGTCCACGCCCCTCGCCTGCGCATGGGCCTGAAGGCGTTCGCGGACGTGACGCTCTGCCTCCTGATAGTCGCCCGTCAGCGCCGCGACCAACTCGGAGTTGCCGTTGCTCGTCAGCTCGTCGAGAGGGCGGGCCCAGGATGGTCCGGTGCGCTCCACACCCCCTTCTCCGCGCTCCTCTCGCAGGCTCTCGAAGAAGAGGCGCCATTCGTCGCTGACGGCTCCTGGGTTCTTCTCGTAGAGCGCCTGCATCTCCTCGACGTAGGCTGCATTGACGCCATTGAGAAAGGAGGTTTGCGCAAAGGCTTGGTTCAGTGCTTGTCGTGACATGATGCGTCGTATCCCGGAATTCGGCTCGCTGCGGTGGCAGGGCAAACGCAACGAAGCGCCCACGGTTGGGCGCTTCCTAGCACATCAATGCATTTAGTACAGGCTGGCGACGGTTTCGAGACCGGCAAAAATCGACACGGCCGCTCAGCCCTTGAGCACCTTTGCAAGCGTGGTCCCGAGCGCAGCCGGGCTTTCCGCCACCGCAATGCCGGCAGAACGCATCGCCTCGATCTTGTCTTCCGCCTTGCCCTTACCGCCCGAGATGATGGCCCCGGCATGGCCCATCCGGCGGCCGGGGGGCGCGGTTGCCCCGGCAATGAAGCCGGCCATCGGCTTTTTCCGCCCCTTGGCCGCCTCGCGTTTGATGAACTCCGAAGCATCCTCCTCGGCGGAGCCGCCGATCTCGCCAATCATGATGATGGAGTGCGTGTCGGGATCGGCAAGAAACATCTCCAGGACATCGATGAAATCGATTCCCTTCACCGGATCCCCTCCGATGCCCACCGCCGTCGACTGGCCGAGGCCCGCATCGGACGTCTGCTTGACCGCCTCATAGGTGAGCGTGCCGGATCGAGATACGATGCCGACATTGCCGGCCTTGAAGATGTTGCCGGGCATGATGCCGATCTTGCAGGCGCCGGGCGTGAGCACGCCGGGGCAATTGGGCCCGAGCAGTCGCGACCAACTCCCTTGCAAGGCCCGCTTGACCTTGACCATGTCCATCACCGGAATGCCCTCGGTGATGCAGACGATCAACGGAATCTCCGCGTCGATCGCTTCTAGAATGGCGTCCGCAGCAAACGGCGGCGGCACGTAGATCGACGTCGCCGTTGCGCCGGTTTTCTTCTTGGCCTCGAGCACCGTGTCGAAGATCGGCACGTTGGCCAGCTTCGCGTCCGGATGCTTGGTCCCGCCTTTGCCCGGCGTCACGCCGCCGACCACCTGCGTGCCGTACTCCAACGCCTGCTGCGTGTGGAACGTGCCCTGGCTGCCGGTGATGCCCTGGCAGATGACTTTGGTATTCCTGTCAACGAGGATGGCCATATCTCACGCTGCCTTTTTCACTTCGGCGGTGATCTTCTCCGCAGCGTCAGCGAGGTTGTCGGCCGGTACGATCTTGAGGCCCGACTCCTTCAGGATCTTCTTGCCGAGCTCTACGTTGGTCCCCTCCAGCCGCACGACCAGCGGCACCGTGATCGCCATCTCCTTGGCCGCGGCCACGACCCCTTCCGCGATGATGTCACAGCGCATGATCCCGCCGAAGATGTTGACCAGAATGCCTTTCACGGCCGGATCGGACAGGATGATCTTGAACGCCGCCTGCACCTTCTCCTTGGAGGCGCCGCCTCCGACATCGAGGAAGTTCGCGGGCTCCATGCCGTAGAGCTTGATGATGTCCATGGTCGCCATCGCCAACCCGGCACCGTTGACCATGCAGCCGATCTGGCCGTCGAGCTTCACGTAGCTCAGATCGTGCTTGGAGGCCTCGACCTCCATCGGATCCTCCTCGTCGAGATCGCGCAACTCAACGATCTCCTTGTGACGGAAGAGAGCATTGCCATCGAAGTTCATCTTACCGTCGAGGCACACCAGCGCGCCGCCTTTGGTCACCACCAGCGGGTTGACCTCGAGCAGGCTCATGTCCTTCTCGACGAACATCCGATACAGGCTGCCGATCAGCTTGACGCACTGCCCGACCTGGTCGCCGGTCAGCCCCAGAGCGAACGCGATCCGGCGACCGTGGAACGGGAAGTAGCCCGATGCCGGATCGATGGAGATCGTGAAGATTTTCTCCGGCGTATCGTGTGCCACCTTCTCGATGTCCATGCCGCCGGCCTGCGACGCGATGAAGGCGATCCGCGAGGTCGCGCGATCGACGAGCGCCGACAGATAGAGCTCGCGAGCGATCTCCGAGCCGTCCTCGACATACAGGCGCTTGACCACGCGGCCGGCCGCTCCCGTCTGCAGAGTGACCAGTGTCTTGCCCAGCATCTGGCCGGCGAATGTCTTCACTTCGTCGGTTGAACGCGCGAGCCGCACGCCACCCTTGTCGCCCGCGTCGGCTTCCTTGAACTTGCCCTTGCCGCGGCCGCCGGCGTGGATCTGAGCCTTCACCACCCACACCGGGCCGGGCAGCTTCTGAGCCGCTGCAACCGCCTCATCGACCGTGAACGCCGGGAGGCCTTGCGAAGTCGGCACACCGTACTTCCGGTAGAGCTCTTTCGCCTGATACTCGTGGATATTCATGGTGCGTCCTGAGCTACTGGCGGTGCTGCGTCTTGAAGGGGTGGCCTATCAGGCGCTGCGAACCGCGATGACCTCGATCTCGACCCGCGCGCCGAGCGGCAGCCCGGCAACCTGAACCGTCGACCGGGCCGGAAACGGCTCACTCATGTAGGTTTTGTAGACCTCGTTCATCGCGGAAAAGTCGGCCATGCTGGTCAGAAAGACCGTGGTCTTGACGACATCGCCAAAGCCCACTCCGGCAGATTGCAGGACCTTCTTCAGGTTCTCGAGACATTGCCGGGTCTGAGAGCCGATGTCGCCCTCGACCAGCTTGCCGCTGACGGGATCGAGGTGGACCTGACCTGAGCAATAGACGGCATTGCCGGTGTCGATCGCGAGAGAGTAGGGCCCGACCGCCTGAAGCGGTGGTGCCGAAACCGCCTTCTTGGACATGAACTTGCGTCTCCCGTGATGCGGCCCGGGAGATTCGCCCGGCACCTATGGATCTCGCGTGCGAACCTGTTACTGCCCGAGCTGCGGCGCGATCTGCGTGCAGGCGTCGACGAGACCCTTTACGGACTCCACCGACTTCATGAACATGCCGCGCTCGGCCGAATTGAGATCGATCTCGACGATGCGCTCCGCGCCGCCGGCCCCGATGATCACCGGCACACCGACATAGAGCCCCTTCACGCCGTACTCGCCATTGAGATACGCCGCGCACGGCAGCACCCGCTTCTTGTCCTTGAGGTAGCTTTCCGCCATCGCGATCGCCGACGACGCCGGCGCGTAGTAGGCCGAGCCGGTCTTGAGGAGCGCCACGATCTCGCCACCGCCCTTGCGGGTACGGTCGACGATCTGGTCCAGCCGCTCCTGCGTGATCCAACGCATCTTCACGAGATCGGTGAGCGGAATGCCGGCAACGGTCGAGTAGCGAACGAGAGGCACCATGTCGTCGCCATGCCCACCCAGCACGAAGGCCGACACGTCCTCCACCGATACGTTGAGCTCGCTGGCGATGAAGTGACGGAACCGCGAGGCATCCAACACGCCGGCCATGCCGACCACCATGTTGCGCGGAAGGCCGGACGCCTTTTGCAGCGCCCACACCATGGCGTCGAGCGGATTGGTGATCACGATCACGAAGGCGTTGGGCGCATACTTGCGAATTCCGGCGCCCACCTGCTCCATGACTTTGAGGTTGATTCCGAGAAGATCGTCGCGGCTCATGCCCGGCTTGCGTGGCACGCCCGCCGTGATGATGCAGACGTCCGCACCCCCGAGGTCGGCATAAGCGTTGGTGCCCTTCAATGCGGTGTCGAACCCCTCGACCGCGCCGGATTGGGCAATGTCAAGCGACTTGCCCTGTGGCATCCCCTCGGCAATGTCGAACAGCACCACATCGCCCAGGTCCTTGAGACCAATGAGATGAGCCAGCGTTCCGCCGATCATGCCGGAGCCGATCAGCGCGATCTTGGTGCGCGCCATGAGATTGTGCCTCTCCTCGAGAAACGTCGCACGACATGCGGTCGTACGCTTGGGTAGTGAAACGCGGTACCGGCGGCGATCAGGTCTGACCCGTAAGCCCTTCGCGCGCGCGAGATAACGATTTTGCGTTTTGGTTAGCCGGAAATCGGCGCCTGTTCAAGCGGCCCTGCGCAAGGTCGCCCACACCCGTCTGGGACGCGTCCTTGTGGCAAATTTCGCAGGGCAGTGGCGACGGCGCGCGATCGGTCTGTCGCAACCACGCCAACGCCCCGAACTTGACTTTGCGGGCCTTGCACGGCGAATGTCCGCGCCAAATCGCACCGCCCCTAGCGCGACCGCCCGGAGTATTGAGGCGCATGGACCGCCAGACCATTCGAACATACATAGAATTTGAGAAGCCCATTGCTGAGCTGGAAAACAAGGTTATCGAGCTTAAGGCATTGAACGATACGGACAAATCCGTTTCCATCGCCGACGAGATCGCCAAGCTGCAGCAAAAAGCTCAGCAGATGCTTGCTGACACCTATGCCAAGCTCACGCCCTGGCAGAAAACACAGGTCGCACGCCATCCCGAGCGGCCGCACACCTTGGATTTTATCAACGCTTTAGTCCCGGATTTCACGCCGCTGGCCGGCGACCGCTATTTTGCGGAGGACGAGGCCATTGTCGGGGGCATGGGCCGTTTTCGCGACCGCTCCGTCATGGTGATCGGTCACGAGAAGGGATCCGACACCGAGAGCCGCATCAAGCACAACTTCGGCATGGCGCGGCCGGAAGGGTATCGCAAAGCGGTCCGGTTGATGGAATTGGCCGACCGGTTTTCCCTGCCCGTCATCACCATCGTCGACACTGCGGGCGCCTATCCCGGCATCGAGGCGGAAGAACGCGGCCAGGCCGAGGCCATCGCCCGCTCGACGGATTGCTGCCTGGCCTTGGGCGTTCCCATAGTCACCGCGATTATCGGTGAGGGCGGCTCCGGCGGCGCGGTCGCCATTGCCACCGCCAACCGGATCCTTATGCTCGAGCACGCGATCTATACGGTCGCCTCACCCGAAGCGGCCGCGTCCATCCTTTGGCGCGATTCGTCCAAGGCGATCGACGCCGCAACCAGTATGCGCATCACCGCGCAGGACCTCCTGGCCCTCAAGGTCATCGACGTTGTCGTCCCCGAGCCGGTCGGCGGCGCCCACCGCGATCCGCCCAAAGCCATCGGCGCCACGGGTGCGGCCATTGCCCACGCGTTGGCGGAGTTCAACGGCAAGAGCCCGGCCGACATTCGCAAGCAGCGCCACGAGCGCTTTCTCGAAATCGGCCGCTCCCTCTGACCAGCGTTCACTGCGCGCCCTTCGATCGCCAAAATTACCGTGCTCACTTGGCCCTTGACAGGGGTCGACCGCATCACCGAAAAGGACTAACGAATCCGTAACGTTAACTTCGTCTTAACGTTTACGAATCATAAGGTGATCGGCGTGCGCCAGGGGCACGGTGTATGAGCTTGATCAGCCTGGGTGGGATAATGAGACGCGGACCGCGCATCATCGCGGCCGGTGGCGCCCTTGCGCTGCTGGCGGCGTGCGCACAAATCGACGTTCCCGCGCACCTGCGTCCATTGTCGAAGGATGCGATGATGCTCCTCGGCAAAAAGGGCATGCGCTCCGGCAATCCGATCTTCGTGCGAATCTTCAAGGAAGAGTCGGAACTCGAGGTCTGGAAGCAGCGCGAGGACGGCCGCTTCTACCATTTCAAGACCTATCCGGTTTGCAATTGGTCGGGCGATCTCGGCCCCAAGGTCCAGCAAGGTGATCGGCAGGCGCCGGAAGGGTTCTATTCGGTGAGCCGCCACCAGATGAACCCCAATTCCCAGTTCCATCTGGCCTTCAACCTCGGCTATCCGAACGCCTTCGACCGCACGCACGGCCGAACGGGCGAGTTCCTCATGGTGCACGGCAAGTGCAAATCGGCCGGGTGCTATGCCATGACCGATGCGCTGATCGAGGAAATCTATGCCCTCTCGCGAGAGGCCTTCATCGGCGGCCAGGAAACCATCGAGGTCCACGCGTTTCCGTTCCGCATGACCGATGCGAACATGGTGCGTCATCGGAAGCCGGAGCACGCCCGTTTCTGGGCCGTTCTCAAGGAAGGCTACGACTACTTCGAGACGACCCGGCAGGTTCCCAGCATCGCCGTGTGTGAGCGGCGCTATGTCGTCAACCCGCAGTGGCGCAGCCCCATTCAGCCCGCGCGGCTTGATCCCGCCAGCGTCTGCCCGGCATACGATCGTGTGGCGCCCGAGCCGTTTAAGCCATCGGGCACCGATCAGATCGCCGAGGAGCGCGTCACCGCACCGGGTCCCAAGATGCGGAGTTTGGCGAGCTTGCCCGGCGGCAGCAACATTTCCGGCTTGACCAACGCCGATCTTGGCGGCTCGACCCTCTCCCGGATGTTCGGTTTCAACTTTGCGGGTGTCTCCAAACCGGCCTCATCCGACGCCAGCAAGGGCCGCTAGCGCCGAAAGCGCTCCTCAACGACATTTTTGGGGAGGGTCGCCGCCCACGGCAAAAACTGCGTGCCGTGTGACGCATCAGCCTGCTAGCCTGAGAATGGGCCCGACAGTGCGAGCGGGACCAGGTTGGTCCCCCGGCGACGGAGGCACACGGCGCATGGTGTTGAGTGTTCGGCGTTTGGCAACCGCGAGCGCGTGCCTGGGCCTGAGTGCGCTGCTTGTTGCGCCGCCGGGTCCGGCCGCTGCCCTCACCATCGAGATCAAGGACGTAGCACCCGACCGCGTCGAGCGACAGCGCCGCGCAGCGGAAGGTCGTCTGCCGCTCCCCGGCACACCCAATTTGGCGACATTCGAGGAGCGCCTGGCCAACAAGGGCCTGAAGGCGGGAGACCCCGTCTTCATCCGCATCTTTAAGGCCGAATCCGAGCTCGAGCTGTGGATGGAGAAGGATGGCCGTTTCGTCCTGCTCGACACCTATCCGATTTGCCATTGGTCAGGGACGATCGGTCCCAAGCTGCGCGAAGGCGACAAGCAGAACCCCGAAGGCTTCTACACTGTCGAGATGCGCCAGCTTCGCCATCGCGGCCGCTGGCCGCGCTCGCTGAACCTCGGGTTCCCCAACGCCTACGACAAGGTGTTAGCGCGCACAGGCTCCTACATCCTCGTCCACGGCGGATGCTCGTCCACCGGTTGTTTCGCCATGACGAACGCGGTGATGGATGAGATCTACGACCTGACCGAAAAGGCGCTCAAGGGCAGCCAGTCAATCGTTCACGTGCACACGTTTCCCTTTCGCATGACCGAGGAAAATCTCGCGCGTCATGCCGGCAGCGACTGGGCGGATTTCTGGCGCAATCTGAAGAGCGGCTACGACGCCTTCGAAGCGACCAAGATCCCACCTCGCATCAGTGTTTGCGACAACCGCTACGTCGTTGAGACGGCTGCCCTCGAGGAGGAGGGCGACGCCGGCCCTTTAGCGGTGTGCGGAGGTCACCCCTCCGCGGACGGGCGGAGCAAGGGATTGTCTCCGATTGCGGACCTCCCCTCATCGCCACCGGATCAATCGAGCGCCCGGGCAGGGCTGGTACCGCCGGCGAGAGCGAAGGTCCCGCACGGTCGAGCGGACACGGCAGCGCTGCCGACCGCCCCGTACGGGCTCGGCGCGTCGGTCAGTCCACCGCTAAAGTGCAACCTGGCGCGGCCGAGTTGCCGGAAATTGTCTTCACTCCGTACTAGGCAGCAGGCCAAGGCGGTCTTTGCAGCCGAGCGCAAGAGGCATCCCGTACGCGGGCCAGCCACAGCCCACAAGCGCCGCTAGAATTCCAGCACCTGCAAGGGGTCGCCAATCGTCCCTCCATAGCCGCCAAGGGTTAGCGCTCCCGGCGACCTGCAGGACTTTTCGCGTTTGCCCTCACGTGCAATAGCTGTTGATGCCGAGTGAACCAGCATGAGGACGATCGTGCATGAATGAGCGCATACTGGCCTCCGTCGAGCGCGGCATCGAGGCGTTCCTGTTCGCCAGCCGATGGATTCTGGCGCCCTTCTATGTCGGCCTCGCCTTGGCGATCGTCCTTCTGCTCATCAAGTTCATCGGCGAGTTCTTTCACGTCGCCGCCCGTGCCTTCGGCGCCAGCGAGGCCGAGGTTATCCTCGGCGTCTTGTCCTTGGTCGATCTGACCCTGACTGGATCGTTGCTCGTTATTGTCATCTTTTCCGGCTACGAGAACTTCGTCTCCAAGATCGATCATTCAAAGCACGAAGACTGGCCCGAGTGGATGGGCACCATCGACTTCACGGCCCTGAAGCTCAAGCTCCTGTCGTCGATCGTGGCGATTTCCGCAATCCAGCTCCTGAAGCAGTTCATGGATCTCAAGACGGCAACGGATCGCGATATTTTCTGGTTGGTCACGATCCATGTCGTATTCGTCGTCTCGAGCGTCCTGCTCGCCTTGTCCGACCGCATCGCCGGTCATCCCGATCACCCGCCCGGCGACAAACCATAGACCTGGATTTAAGAGAGGAGAGCGGCCCATGAAGGCGCGCGTCAACGGCATCGCACTCAACTTCGCCGTGTCCGGTCCGGAGCACGCTCCCGCCGTCCTCCTGCATCACCCGCTCGCCACCGACCTCACCATCTGGGATGAGCTGACCGCTGCCCTCGAGGGGCGCTATCGCGTGGTGCGCTTCGACGCGCGCGGCCACGGCAAGAGCGAAGCCCCGAAGGGCGCCTATGCGTTCGAGATGCTATCCGCCGACGTCATCGGCCTCATGGATCACCTCGGCATCGCCAAGGCCCGCTACCTCGGCCTCTCGATGGGCGGCATGGTCGGCCAGTATCTTGGCATTCTCCATCCCACCCGCTTTCACTCCCTATGCCTGGTCTCGACGGCCAGTCAGATGCCCCCAGAGGGTCGACCACTTTGGGAGGAGCGCATACGCAATGCGGGCACGCTCGGCATGGCCAGCGTGGTCGACGGAGCGATGGCCCGGTGGGTCGCCCCGGATGCTCTGAAGACGAAGCCGGTGCTCGTTGCGCGCCTCCGCGCCATGATCGAGCACACGCCGCCCGACGGCTACATCGGATGGTGCCACGCCATTCGCGATCTCAACACCACCGATCGGCTGAAGGGGATTGCCCTGCCAACACAGATGATCGTCGGCGCGCTCGACCCTGCAACACCGCCCTCCGCCGCCGAGGTGATCCATCGCCAGATCGAGGGCTCCACCCTGATCGTCATGCCGGGCGTTTCCCACATGCTGCAGGTCGAGGAGCCCGCGGCGTTTCACAGCCATGCGCTCCCCTTCCTCGCCGCGCACGGCCCATCGGCATAGAGGACAAGAACACCCGCGATGACCCGCATCGCGATCGTCGGCGGTTACGGTACGTTTGGCCGCCTCGCCGCGGAGCGCCTGGCGCGCAAGAGCGAGATCACATTGATCCTGGCCGGGCGATCCGCCGAGCGCGGACGGAACGCCGCGCAAGACCTGAGCCGGCGCAGCGGCTGCCCCGTGGAGTGCGCGGTCCTTGACGCGGGCCGGCCGAGTATGGAGGCGTTGACCGCAGCCGCCCCCGGCATCCTCATCAACGCTTCGGGCCCTTTCCAAGGGCTCGACTATGCACTGCCCAAGGCGTGCATCGCTGCGGGCATCCACTATATCGATCTGGCCGATGCCCGCGCCTATGTCACCGGCATCTCGGCGCTCGATGAGGACGCACGCCGGGCCGGCGTTCTGATCGTCAGCGGTGCGAGCTCCGTCCCCGCCCTCTCCGCTGCCGTTCTGCGACACTTCGCACCGGAATTTGCCGATCTGCACGCCATGGCACACGGCATTTCGCCGGGGAACGCTTTTGATCCCGGGCCGGCGACAACGGCATCCATCCTTGCCGGGATCGGCCAGCCACTGTCCGTTCTCATCGATGGCCGGCATCGCCGAGTGTACGGGTGGCAGGGACTCCACCGTCATCGCTTCCCGGAATTCGGCGCACGTTGGATGGGCTACTGCGATGTGCCGGACCTCGATCTGTTCCCGCAACTCTGCCCAAGCCTGCGAACCCTCACGTTCCACGCCGGCGTCGAAGTGTCGGCCTTTCACCTATCGCTCTGGGCGCTGTCGTGGTTGCCGCGGTTCGGATTGGTTTCGTCGCTGGGTGGGCTTGCTCCGCCGCTACTCGCTCTCAAGCGTCGGCTGCACGCCCTCGGCTCGGACCGTGGCGGCATGTTCGTGCACTTGGAGGGCCTCTATCAGAACGCTCGAGCACGCCGCATCGCGTGGCATCTGACCGCGGGCCGCGGCGACGGCCCCTACATTCCCACCGTCGCCGCGACGCTGGTCGCGCACAAGATCGCCCGCGGCGAGCTGCCGGAACGCGGCGCGATGCCATGTCTCGGTCTGTTCTCGTTGAACGAGTTCATGACCGAAATCGGCGACCTCGACATACGCCAACACATCAGCCGGAGCTGAGCCCGATGCAGGCCTATCTCACCACGGCCGGCTCAGGGTCGGCGTGCGCAGGCGCCGTTTCGGGCCGCCCCCTGTTGCGGTCGCCGGTATAGAAATTACCGAGCACCAGCGTGTCCATCTCCGTTCGCAAATAGCAGGAGATCGCTTCCTCGGGACGGGTGACGATCGGCTCTTGCCGGTTGAAGCTGGTGTTGAGGAGCACCGGCACGCCCGTGAGCTTGCCAAACGCATCGATGACGCCCCAATAGCGTGGGTTAGCACTGCGCGCCACCGTCTGGATGCGCCCGGTTCCGTCGACGTGGACCGCGGCCGGGATGAGATGCGCCTTGTCCGCGCGCACGCGCGGCGCCAGCGTCATGAACGGATCCGGCTGCTCGACGTGGAAGAATTCCGCCGCCCGCTCTTCCAAAACCGCCGGCGCGAAGGGACGGAACGGCTCGCGATGCTTGATCCGCCGATTGATCTTGTCCTTCATCGCAGCGTTGCGCGGATCGGCCAGGATAGAGCGGTTGCCGAGCGCGCGCGGGCCCATCTCGAATCGGCCCTGGAACCATCCCACGATCTTGCCCTGGGCGAGGTCCTGCGCCACACGCGCGAGAAGCTCCGGCTCGCGCATGCGCTCCGCGTTGAGGCCCGCCGCCTTCAGCGCCCGCTCGATCTCCTCATCGCTGTAGGAGGTCCCATAGAAGGGATGCGTGAGCTCGAACACGCGCGGGTGCTTCTTGGTCTGATGATAATGCCACAGCGCGCTGCCGAGCGGCGCGCCGGTGTCGGATGCACACGGCGGCACCCACAACCGCTCGACATCGGTTTCCTCAAGAATCCGCGCATTGGCCACGCAATTGAGCGCGACCCCGCCGCAGAAGACGAGATTGCGCGTGCGGGTCTGTGATGTCAGGTGGCGCACCAGATGCAGGACCGTCTCCTCGACCCTCACCTGAAGAGCACGAGCGACGGCCCGATGCCGGTCGGTAAGCGGATCACCGCGTTGACGCTCTGGCCCGAACGTCTCGAAAAACTTCCGCTTGAACGGCCGCAGCAGGCCGAATGCATCGTAGTCGAAATACTCCATATTGATCGCATACTCGCCGTTGTCGACGAGCCGGATCGCGTCGCGCATGCGCTCGACATACGAGTCGTCGCCATACGCGGCGAGCGCCATGACCTTGCCTTCGTCGGAGAAACCGGCAAAGCCGAGGTACTGCGTGACGAAGGTGTAGACCATGCCGAGCGAGTTGAAGATCGGCGTCTTCCACCGCCATGTGAGGCGGTTGCCCTGCCCCTCGTAGATGCTCGACGAGGCGTCGTCACCGTAGCCATCCATCACCAGGACATTCGCTTCCTCGAACGGTGAGACGAAGAAGCAGGCCGCGTGCGCGTCATGGTGGCCGACATTCACGATCGGCGGAAGTTGCCGCACCCCGAGCTGCCGGCGCATGTTCCGCGCCAGATGAAAGTTCAGAAAAACAATGTCGTTGCTCTGCGGCTCGTGCGAGCGCTCGAGCATCAACGCCAGGCTCAGGGGAAAACGGCGCGCGATCGCCCGCGCGAAGGTCTTGCGCAGCCGCGTGACGCGCCATGGCGTCGTGATCACATCGACGTCCGCGATGGTGTCGAGATGCGCACCGATAGCGTGGGCCAGCGACTGGTGCGGAAAGGCTTTCGTGTGCTTTTCCCGGTTGAACCGTTCCTCCTCGAGAACCAGCTCGACCGCGCCGTCTTTCAACAGCGCCAGACCGCTGTCGTGCGTATCACAGACCATCCCCAGAACACGCACGGCACGCCAACCTTGGGCTGAACCTACTACACAACTAACGTCTCAAGCGTACCGGCCATGGCAGCGCTTGTATTTCTCGCCCGACCCGCACGGACACGGCGCATTGCGGGAAACCTTGCCCCACGTCGCCGGATCTTGCGGATCAATCGAGCTAGAGCCCTTCCGCGACTGAAGTGGCGCCTTCTTCTCCACCGCCGCTCCGTTCGGCCGGCCCTCGGCGGACAGCACCGCATCGGCGAGAGCGAACTCGTCCATGCCCGTCGTGGCGTCGACATGATGCGCTTCCATCGGCGGCAATTCCACCGGCTGCAGCAGCGGCTGCTCTTCCGGCGGAGCCAGCTCGACATGCATGAGCTGCCCGGTCACCGCCTCGCGCAACCGCGCCAGCATGCTTTCGAAGAGGACGAACGCCTCGGTCTTGTATTCGTTCAGCGGATCGCGCTGGCCGTAAGCCCTGAAGCCGATGACCTGGCGCAGATGCTCGAGCGTGACGAGGTGCTCGCGCCACAAATGATCGAGCGTCTGCAGCAGCACCATCTTTTCGATCTGCCGGAATGTCTCCGAGCCGATCTCCGATTCCTTCTGCGCCGCCCTGGCGTCGGCTTCCTTGATCAGGCGTTCCCGGATTTCCTGGTCGGCGATGCCTTCCTCCGCCGCCCAGTCCTTGATCGGGAGATCGAGGCCAAAAATGCCCTTGATCGATGTCTGCAGCTCTTCAGCGTTCCATTGCTCGGCGTACGCCGTCTCCGGAATGTGCTGCTTGACGAGCTCCTCGATGACCTCGCGGCGCATGTCGGCCACGGTCTCGCTGACATCATCCTCGCCCATGATGTCGATGCGCTGGTCGAAGATGACCTTGCGCTGATCGTTCATCACGTCGTCATACTTGAGGATCTGCTTGCGGATGTCGAAGTTGCGCGCCTCGACCTTGCGTTGCGCCATCTCGAGCGACTTGTTCATCCACGGGTGGATGATCGCTTCGCCGTCCTGCAGGCCGAGTGTCTTGAGAACGCCGTCCATCTTTCCCGACCCGAAGATCCTCATCAGATCGTCTTCGAGAGAAAGGTAGAACTTGGATCGTCCGGGATCACCCTGGCGCCCCGAACGGCCGCGCAACTGGTTGTCGACGCGCCGGCTCTCGTGCCGCTCCGTTCCGATGACATAGAGCCCGCCAGGCTTGAGCACGGTCTTCGCCGGCTTGGCGCCCTTCGCCGGCTCGATCTCCACGTCTTCCTTGGAATCGAGCACCAGCGTCCGATTCTTGTCGACCTCGGCCAGGATGCTCGAGCGCTTCTTGGCGACCTCGGCCTCGCCAGGTGTCTCGCTTCCCTCCTCGCGCTCCTTGATCCAGCCCTTGAGCCGATAGTCCGTATTGCCGCCGAGCTGAATATCCGTGCCGCGCCCCGCCATGTTGGTGGCGATCGTCACCGTTCCGGGCACACCGGCTTCCGCAATGATATTGGCCTCCTGCTCGTGATACCGGGCATTGAGGACCTGGTGCGGGATCTTCTTCTTCTTCAGCTTTTCGGAAAGATGCTCGCTCTTCTCGATCGACACCGTGCCGACGAGAACCGGCTGCTTGCGGGACTGCGCGGCCTCGATCTCCTTGATGATCGCGTCCCACTTCTCATCCGCCGTGCGATAGATCTCGTCGTCCTCGTCGAGGCGGCCGACGGAAACGTTGGTCGGGATCTCGATGACGTCCAGTCCATAGATGTCCATGAACTCGTTGGCCTCGGTCGCCGCGGTTCCGGTCATCCCGGCGAGCTTCTTGTAGAGGCGGAAGTAGTTCTGGAACGTGATCGAGGCCAGCGTCTGGTTCTCGGGCTGGATGTCGACGTGCTCCTTCGCCTCGAGTGCCTGATGCAGGCCCTCCGAATAGCGGCGGCCCGGCATCATGCGGCCCGTGAACTCGTCGATGATGATCACCTGCCGCGACTTCACGATGTAGTCGCGGTCGCGCTGGAACAGCTTGTGGGCCTTGAGGCCTTGATTGACGTGGTGGACGATCGTCACATTGTCGATGTCGTAGAGGCTGCCTTTGAGCAGACCCGCCTCGGCAAGAAGCTGCTCCATCCTCTCGTTGCCGGCCTCGGTCAGCGACACGCTACGCTGCTTCTCGTCGAGCTCGAAGTCGTCCTTGACGAGCTTCGGCATCAGCGCATCGATCGCGTTATAGAGATCAGCGCGGTCCTCCACCGGACCCGAGATGATGAGCGGCGTTCGCGCCTCGTCGATGAGAATCGAGTCGACCTCGTCCACGATGGCGAAGGCATGGCCGCGCTGGACCATTTCGCTCCGGCTCATCTTCATGTTATCGCGCAGGTAATCGAACCCGAGCTCGTTGTTGGTGCCGTACGTAACGTCGCAGGCGTACTGCTGGGCCCGCTGCTGGTCGTCGAGGTCGTGCACGATGCAGCCGACCGTCAAGCCGAGAAACTTGTAGACCGCTCCCATCCACTCGGCGTCGCGCTTGGCGAGGTAGTCGTTGACGGTGACGACGTGAACACCCCTGCCGGCCAGCGCATTGAGATAGACGGGAAGCGTCGCCACGAGGGTCTTGCCCTCTCCGGTCTTCATCTCCGCGATCTTGCCCTGATGCAGCACCATGCCGCCGACGAGCTGGACGTCGAAATGGCGTTGGCCGAGCGTCCGCTTTGCAGCTTCCCGTACCGTCGCGAAGGCCGGAACGAGAAGCTCGTCGAGCGAGACACCCTTCTCGACCTGGGCCCGAAAGTCGTCCGTGCGCGCCCTGAGCTCGGCGTCGCTCAATTTCTCGAGTTCGCTTTCCAGCGCATTGATCGCCTCGACGCGGCCCTGCAACGACTTGATTTTGCGGTCGTTGGCCGATCCGAAAATCCTGGCTGCAAAACTTCCGATGGACAGCATCCGCTTGTTCCTTGCCGACATACGGCTGATCCGCCTCCGGTCACACGCCCCCGTGGCGGGCCACAACCACGTGCTGTTTTATGATGTTCAGCATTTACCCGCGCGGGCGGCAGCCCACGCGACCCCTTCCGGGTGTACTGGGGCAGAAATAAGGATGCCTACCCGGGATTGTCAATCAATTGGCCGCGAGAGAGCCGCAAATCGCGCGCTTGCTTTTGGCCACCAAACCGCCACCTGTCTATTAGTTCACTTGGCAAGATCGGCGTCCCGGCTTAACGATCCGGCGCACCGGCCTCTAGCCAGCGCGGATGCGCGGCCCCATGTCTTCCCTCCGAAGTCTGAGGCGGGAGAAAACGCAAAGGAACATTCTGTGACCACAACTCGTAGCCTGACCATCATGGCCGCGGCGATTGGCGCCGCTCTCGCATGCACGATACCGGCCATGAGCCAGGACGCGGTCGTGGCGAAGGTCAATGGCAAGTCCATCAGCGAGGCCGACATCAAGCTCGCGGAAGCCGAGATCGGCTCGGACCTCGGCAATCTTCCCGATGCCACCCGCCGACGCGTCATCATTGAATATTTGGTGGAGAACCAGCTCTTTGCCGACGCCGCCGAGCGCGACAAGCTGACCGCCGCGCCCGACTTCGATGGCCGCATGCAGTACTGGCGCCGCCGCGCCCTTCGCGACGCTTATTTCGACAAGAGCGTCAAGGGCGCCGTGGCCGAAGCAGAGGCCAAGAAGTACTACGACGAGCAGGTCGCCCAAATTAAGCCGGAAGAAGAGATCAAGGCGCGCCACATTCTGGTCGAGACCGAGGATCGGGCCAAAGAGATCTTCGAGAAGATCGCCCATGGCGCCGACTTCGGCCAGATGGCCAAGGAGCATTCCAAGGATCCCGGCACCAAGGATGAAGGTGGCACGCTCGGTTACTTTGCGCGCGGCCAGATGGTCCCGCAGTTTGAAGAGGCCGCTTTCAAGCTGGGCAAGGGCGACACGTCCCAGCCGATACAGACTCAGTTCGGCTGGCACCTCATCCAGGTCGAGGATCGGCGCGAGAAAAAGCCGCCGGAGTTTGCTGCGATCAAGGATCGCCTCATCGCGTCGATGATCCACAAGAAGGCTCAGGAGGTTGCCACGGCGCTGCGCAGCGGCGCCAAGGTCGAGTACGTCGACCCCGAGGTCAAGAAACAGATCGAAAGCGAGAAGCAGGGCGCCCCGGCACCCAAGCAGTAGGACAGCGAACAGATGTCCTAGTGATCGGGCCGCTTGATTCGAGCGGCCCGATCTGTTTCGTGAGCACAACAAGAGAGCCGACTTCAGCCTGAGGGCACCTATGGCCAAGACCGCCAAACCGTCCCCGTTTGCCCCCGCGTCCCTGCCGGCCGTGCCACCCATAGCCGGTGTGCGCTTTGCGACCGCCGAGGCCGGCATCCGCTATCAGAACCGCACGGACCTGATGCTGGCGCTACTCGACGAAGGCACGGTGGCGGCTGGCGTCACGACGCGCTCCAAGACCTGCTCCGCGCCCGTCCTGTGGTGCCGCCAGCAGCTTGAGCACGGCCGCGCCCGGGCGCTGGTGGTCAACTCCGGCAACGCCAATGCCTTCACCGGTCAGAAAGGGCGCGAAGCCGTTGAGACGACAGCGGCATTTGCGGCCAAGGCCGCCGGCTGCCGCCCCGAGAATGTCTATATCGCCTCGACCGGCGTCATCGGTGAACCTCTCGACGCCGCCAAGTTCGGCCATCTGTTGAATGGTCTCGCCAAGGCCGCGAAACCCGATGCGTGGGAGACGGCAGCCCGTGCCATCATGACCACCGACACCTTTCCGAAGCTGGCCGTGCGCCGCGTCACGGTAGGGGGCGTCGAGGTCACGCTGGCGGGCTTCTGCAAAGGCGCCGGCATGATCGCCCCGGACATGGCGACGATGCTCTGCTTCCTTTTCACCGATGCCGCCATCGACCGCAGCATTCTGCAATCGTTGGTTGCCGACACTGCCGACCGCACCTTCAACTGCATCACCATCGACAGCGACACGTCAACCAGCGACACGGTGCTCCTGTTCGCCACAGGCAAGGCCGAGAGTCGGGGTGCCAAGCGCATCGCCAGCCGCTCCGATGCGGCCCTCGCCCCGTTTGCCGAGGCTTTGACCAGCCTCATGCATGAATTGGCGCTATCGGTGGTGAAGGACGGCGAGGGGCTCTCGAAATTCGTGACGGTCCGCGTCGACGGCGCCGAGGATGACCGTGCCGCCCGCCGCATCGGGTTCGCGATTGCCAACTCTCCCCTGCTCAAGACCGCCATCGCCGGCAACGACCCCAACTGGGGTCGCGTGGTCATGGCCGTCGGCAAATCGGGCGAAGCCGCTGACCGTGATCGTCTCGCCATCTGGTTCGGGCCGCATCTCGTCGCCCGTGATGGCGAGCGATCGGACACCTATGTCGAGAAGACGGTAGCTCAGTACATGAAGAGCCCGGAGATCGAGATCCGGGTCGACGTCGGCATCGGATCGGGCGCGGCAACCGTGTGGACGTGCGACCTGACGCATGAATACGTCAGCATCAATGCCGACTACCGGAGCTGAGGTACGCAGGAAACCGCCTGTTTGCCTCGACATTCAGCGCGCGATGAGTGTTGCGCCATGAAGGCCATGCTGTCGTCCTTGCTGAAGGTTCCCGCCGACCTCGATCAGGCGGAACGGCAGGGCGTCCTCGTCGCCATTCTACTGCGTACGCTCATCATCGCAGCCCTTCTCTTCATCGTCGTGCGCGTGGCGATACAGACCGGCAACCCGGCCGGCCTGCTGACCGTATTGGGTTTCCTGGGACTCGGAGGCCTCCACTACGCGCTAATCCGCAGCAACAGGGAGCGCCGCTGGCACCGGCTCGCCTTCTTGACGGCCGATTTTGCAGGTCTGGCCGGAGCCGCCTTGCTGGCCCCACTGTCGGGGAGCGCAGAAGTTCCCCAAATAGTCGTGTTCCGAGTCTTCGGCACTGAGGCGCTGTTCATCCTCATCGCGATATCGGTCTTGTCCCTGACGCCGTCTGTCGTACTCTGGGCAGGGTTCTGTGCCGCCGCGACGATCGGAGCGATCTCAGCAGTGCTCGCTCACAACTCCGCTCGCGTTCTCACCTGGTCGGACCTCCCGCCTCGTGCCACGCGCGAACAATACTTAGGCCTGCTGCTCGACCCGGACTTTATTGGCGGCAGAACGATCCCGATCATCGCACTCATCAGCGTTTCAGTCGTTCTGGCGGTGGCAGTCGCGCGCGCCCGCGGCGTCATCCGCGCACGCATTGCGGCGGAGAAGAACCGCGAGCAGGTGCGCGCGGTGTTCAGCCGCTACGTCCCCCAGGAAACCGCCGACGCCATTCTTGCCGATGGCGGCGCGCTTGCCCCCGCCGCGCGTACGGCCTCCGTGCTGTTCATCGATATCGAGGGCTTCACCCAGCTTTCGGAGCGGCTGGCACCCGAAAGTCTGGCTCCCGTGCTCAACGAGTTTTTCGACATGGTGGACCGGGCCGTCGCCGAGCATCACGGCATCGTGGTGAGCTTTATCGGGGACGCGGTGCTGTGCGCATTCAACCTGCCGGTGGCCCGCTCGGATTTCGTGGATGCGGCGGTTCGCTGCGGCCGGGCGATCCTCGCCACCACCGGTCGGTCGACATTCGGCGGCCAGCACTTCACGGTGCGCCTGGGTCTAGCGACGGGACCTGTCGCGGCCGGAAGCTTCGGCGGCGCTGGCCGCCAGAGCTACACCGTCTACGGCGATACCGTGAACCTTGCCCAGCGCCTCGAAGACCTCAACAAGGAGCTTCGGACCGGATTTCTCGTCTGTGAGCAGACCATGGCATCACTGAGCGATCCGATTGCTGCGCGGGAGGCGGGGCTCGTCCAAATCCGCGGGCGGTCCGAGGGCATACGGGCGTTCGTGCTTGCCGACCGCATGTCGGTGTGAGGCCCACCGATAGAAAGGAATTCGAGGCACCAATGTCACGACCGCTCGTCCTGGTCGCCGCCGCCGCGCTGGTCGATCGCGACAACCGGGTGCTGATCGCCCAGCGCCCGGAGGGCAAGTCCATGGCCGGACTGTGGGAATTTCCGGGCGGCAAGGTGCATGATGGCGAAACGCCCGAGCAGGCGCTGGTAAGGGAATTGGGCGAGGAGCTTGGCATCGAGGTTTGCGACACCTGTCTCGCGCCGTTCACCTTTGCTAGTCATGACTACCCAGACTTTCACCTGTTGATGCCGCTGTTCCTGTGTCGCAACTGGGAGGGCGACGTTGTCGCGCGCGAGGGCCAGGCGCTGAAATGGGTGCGCGCCAGCCGGATGGGCGGGTATCCGATGCCCCCCGCCGATCTCCCGTTGATCCCGATGCTCCGCGATCTGCTCGGGTGATCACGAGCCCGACCGCCCCGCCTTGTCTCCTGCCGGCTGCTCGTCGACACCGAGCACGTCGGCCAGCCGCGCCGTTGCCGATCCCGGCCGTAACGGCTTCTGCTGGCTTTCGTGCGGCACCCATCCGGTCAGCGTGACGATCTCGAATGTCGCCGGCACCCGGCCATCGGCGCGGCCGAACCGCTCGGAGTAGATGGCCGCCGCGCGCGCCAACGTCTGCCGCGACAGGAAGCGCCGCCGGCGAGCGCTGAGCATGTTGCTCGCCCCCATCGCCTTGAGCTCCTGGAACAAGGCCAGCGGCGACGCATAGGTGACGGAGACCGTCTCTGCGTCCGCCACCGGCAACGCGAAGTCCGCGCGCTGCAACAGGCTACCGAGATCGCGAACGTCGGCGAACGGTGCGACCCGCGGGCTGGCACCGCCGTCGCATTCCTCTTCAGCAACCAGAAAGGCTTCGCGCAGCTCATGCAGCGTCCGCCCGCCGAGCAACGCGGCCAGCAGCAGCCCATCCGGCTTGAGAGCCCGGCGGATCTGGGCGAGCGCCCCCGGCAGGTCGTTGACGAGATGAAGGGAAAGCCCGGAAACGACGAGATCGAGCGACCCGGCGCGGAACGGCAGCCATTCCTCGTCCACCCGCACACGAGCGTCGGGGCACTGGGCGAGAAGCCGAGGTGACAGCTCGGAGTTGATGACGAACTCGACCCCCGGCACCTGGCGAACGCGGCGTGCAACGGCCCCGTTGTAGGCGCCGAGATTGAGCACGGTCGGAAAGCACCGCCGGATCGCCGTCAGCCGTTCGACCATGTCTCCGGCGACGTGCCTCAACAGAAAGTCATGGCGGACAGCCTCGGCGGCGAACCGGTCCCGACGCCGGCAAAGCAGCCGGCGGTCGAACAGAGGAGGGAGCGTTTCCATGCGAGCCATCCTAGCGCATCGCGGTCCATCACGTGCCGCTCGCTGAGTCGCATATTCCGTGCTTCAATCCGGCATGGATCAGGTGGGCGAGAGGACAGGGGCTGGCCCGGCAGGGGCGACGGATAGATGGCTGCGACACGCAATCGGAAAGCTCGCCCGAGCGGGTGCCGGCTACCTGGCCGATCTCGTCGTTCCCCCCGTTTGCCTCGCCTGCCGCAAGCCGCTGGGCGTCCATGACTCGCTGTGTGCAGATTGCTGGCGCGAGATCGACTTCATCCGCCCCCCGGTGTGCGATCGCCTCGGCATTCCGATGCCATTCGACATCGGCGGCGTGATGATTTCAGCGCAAGCCGCGGCCGATCCGCCCGTCTACGACCGGGCGCGGGCCGTGGCGCATTTCGGATCGGTCGTCCGCGATCTCGTCCACCAACTGAAGTATGCCGATCGTCACGACGCACGCCGGCTGTTCGGGCGCTGGTTGCTGGACGCCGGCTTGCCCTTGCTCCAGGACACGGACGTTATCCTGGCCGTACCGCTCAATCGCTGGAGGCTACTGGAGCGACGGTTCAATCAGGCGGCCATTCTTGCCGCGGAGCTGTCCGCGCTGTCGCAGATCCCGGCTGACCCACTGCTGCTGGTCCGCTCCCGGCGGACCCCGAGCCAGGTCGGACGGACGCGCGACCAGCGCCGGCGCAGCATGGCCGGGGCTTTCACGGTACCCGCGTCGCGCCGAACGGCGGTCGCCGGCCGCAATATTCTCTTGGTCGATGACGTGATCACGACGGGCGCCACGGTCGAGGCCTGCGCCCGCGCGCTAAAAAGCGCGGGCGCGGCTCGGGTCGATGTGCTAGCCCTCGCCCTCGTAACCGACCGGACCCGCATCAATCCGTAAGTTGCCGGCTGCCGGGTCTGTTCCTAACAAAACACGGCCTTTTCTCGGCACGGCAGAGCCACTAGGCTTCGCGGCGCCCCGATGCCAATATGAGAGATCGCATGGCCAAAGTTACGATCTACACCACGATGCTCTGTCCCTATTGCCACATGGCCAAGCGACTGCTGAAGCAGAAGGAGGCGTCCTTCGAGGAGATCGACGTTGGGGGGCGCTCCGATCTGCGCAGCGAAATGCGTGAGAAGGCCGGCGGACGCAATTCCGTGCCGCAGATTTGGATTGGTGACGTCCACGTCGGCGGCTGTGACGACCTGTATGAGCTAGAGCACGCCGGCAAGCTCGACACCCTGTTGAGGGCCTCCCAATGACCACACCCGGGCCAGCAGCGCACAAAAGCCAAGAACGATTTCGCGTCGGTCTCGTGCAGATGTGCACCGGGCGCAGCGTCGAAAGGAACCTCGCCGAGATGGACCTTCTGATCCGCCAGGCGGCTTCGGACGGCGCCCAGTATGTGCAGACCCCCGAAGTGACGATGCTGATGGAACGCGACCGCGACAAGCTGTTCGCCGCGACGCGGCCCGAGGAGGGCAACCCGGCACTTACCCACTGTCAGGCTCTGGCGCGCGAGCTCGGCATCTGGCTGCACCTCGGATCCATGGGCATCCTGATCAAGCCGGACAAAATCGCCAACCGCTCGTTCCTCTTCGCACCCGATGGGACCATCACCGCGCGCTACGACAAGATCCATATGTTCGACGTCGCGCTTCCGGGTGGAGAAACGTATCGCGAGAGCAAGAATTTCGAACCGGGCACCAAGGCCGTGCTCACTGATCTGCCCTGGGGAACGCTCGGAATGACGATCTGCTACGACCTGCGGTTTCCGGCGCTCTATCGCGCATTGGCGCAGGCCGGTGCCAGCTTCCTCGCCATTCCCGCCGCCTTCACCGTACCGACCGGCGAGGCGCATTGGCACACCCTCATGCGCGCCCGCGCCATCGAGGCCCAGTGCTTCGTATTCGCCGCCGCTCAGGCCGGCGAGCACGAGAACGGCCGTCGCACCTACGGGCATAGCCTTATTGTCGCACCGTGGGGCGAAGTCCTCGCCGAGGGCGATGGCGTTCACCCATCCGTCATCTGTGCAGATGTTGAATTGAGCGCATTGGAAGAAGCCCGAACCCGTGTTCCCTCGTTGCAACACGATCGCCCGTTTGAGGTCGTGCGCGTCCCGGCCGGCGCCGCTTTGAAAGAAGCTTCATGATTCTCTATAAATTACAATGTCATAAGGGGCACGAATTCGAAGGCTGGTTCAACAGCATCGCCGCCTACGACCGGCAGGCGAAACGCGGGCTCGTGGAATGTCCGCACTGCGGGTCGGTGAAAGTAGAAAAGGCAGTAATGGCCCCGCGCGTGAAGGCCAGCAAAGACGAGCCGACGCGCGTGCCGGTGGCAAATCCCGAGGCCGCCAAGAAAGCCGCCACCAAGCAGGAGATGATCGATCTCATGCGCAAGCTCCGCGCGGAGATCGAGAAGAATTCAGACTACGTCGGACCAAAATTTGCCGAAGAAGCCCGCAAGATCCACTACGAGGAAGCAGAAGCGCGCGGCATTCATGGCGAAGCAACACCGAACGAGGCTCGCGAGTTGCTCGAGGAAGGCATCGAGGTCTACCCGCTCCCCGAGCTCCCCGAGGACAAGAACTAGCGCCTGAACACCCGCGAAAACGAGCGCCCCACAGCCCGGAAACAAGCGTTCCAAGCCCTCGAAACAAGCGCTCCCGCGTGCACTCTCTCGCCGCCCGTCAGAACGGCGCCGTCCCCACCGACAGCCCGCCACACACGTACAGCGTCTGCCCGGTTGTATACCCCGCCTCGTCCGACAGCAGATAGGCGCACGCCGCCGCGACCTCCTCCGGCTGCCCGAACCGCCCCGCCGGGATCGTCCGCGTGAACGCCGCCCGCTTCTCCGACCCGGCCGGATAGCTCTGCCGGATCATGTCGGTCTCGGTGGCGCCCGGCTGCACGCAGTTGACGGTGATGCCGTGCCCCGCCGTCTCCAGCGCCAGCGTCCGCGTCATCGACACGATCGCCGCCTTCGACGCCCCGTAGACGAATCGCCCCTCCTTGCCCACCGCCGCCCGGCTGCCGATGTTGACGATCCGCCCGAAGCGCGCCGCCGTCATCGCCGGCAGCACCGCCTGAATGCACTGCATCGGTGCGCGCACGTTGATGCCCATCATCCAGTCGAAGTCGGCGACGGTGGCCTGCCCGGCCGGCGCGATCCGTGCCACGCCCGCGTTGTTGACGAGGCGTAGCACCTGATGCGCCGCCGTGACCTCCGCCAGCACCGCCGCCGTCGCCGCGACGTCCATGAAATCCACCGCGGCGAAGGTGCCCTCGAAATCCGCCGGCCGCGTTCGCGCGAGGCCGATCACGTGATGCCCGCGCCCCGCCAGGTCCTGCGCAATCGCCCGGCCGATGCCGCGGCTGACCCCGGTCACCAGCGTGCTTCCGCGCACCGTCATGGCGCGGGCTCCCGCATTGAGATCGCCGTCATGCGTCGCCCTTTCTTAGATCCCTGGGTCCGGCCCGCCCCGTGCCGGGCACTGTTAGAGGGCCTTTCGAGAAGGCGCACGCATTTTCCGGCGGACGTGCCATCGCGCCCTCCACACGGGTCTTGACCTTTCTGCGATCATGGAACATATTAAGTTGCATGAAGCGTGACAGCCGATTGTCGGGTGTGCTCCACGTCCTGCTGCATCTGGCGGAGCAGAAACGCCCCGTGACCTCCGAGGTCCTCGCCAAGGCGATGCACACCAACCCGGCGGTGATCCGGCGGATCATGGCCGGCCTCCGGGATCGCGGATATGTCCGCTCGGAAAAGGGACATGGCGGCGGCTGGTCGCTGGCCTGCGACCTGTCGCAGATCACGCTGCACGACATCTATGTCGCGCTCGGACGTCCCTCGCTTCTCGCCATCGGCAACCGGACGGAGACGCCCGACTGCCTCGTCGAGCAATCAGTCAATGCCGCCCTCGGCCACGCATTCCAGGCGGCTGAAGCCTTGCTGCGCGCGCGCCTCAGCGATGTGACGTTGGCCATGCTGAGCGCCGACGTTCACGACCGCCTCCGGGCCCGCGGCGGATCGCACGATCTGGAGACGGCTCATGCGTCCTGACATCACGACCGTGCTGTCGGATCACTTCTCCAATCCTGAGGCCGTCGCCCGCTATGCCGAGGGCCCGCCCCGCTTCGTGCCGGGCCTCGCCGCCCTTCACCGCATGGCGGCACTTCTGCTGGCCGAGCGCGTCCCGGCGGAGGCCCGCGTGCTGGTAGTTGGCGCCGGCGGGGGCCTGGAGTTAAAGGCCTTCGCGCAGGCCTACCCGCACTGGACGTTCGATGGCGTCGATCCGGCGGTCGAAATGCTGAAACTGGCCGAGCGGACACTGGGGCCGTCCGCGTCGCGCGCCCGCCTCATCCAAGGCACCATCGACGATGCGCCGGAGGGCCCCTTCGACGCGGCCACGTGTCTGCTGACCCTCCACTTCCTGCCACCCGACGAACGGCGCCGCACGCTGGCTGAAATCCACCGTCGCCTCGAGCCTGGGGCGCCCTTCGTGGCGGCCCATTCCAGTTGTCCGCAGGGAGAAGGCGAGCGTGCGCTCTGGCTGTCGCGATACGCCGCCTTCGCGGTCGCCTCGGGCGCCGACCCCGACCAGGCCCGCAGCGCCCGCGCCGCAGTCGAGGCGCATCTGAACATCCTCATTCCCGAGCACGATGAAGCGATCCTGCGCGAGGCCGGCTTTTCGGACATCGGCCTGTTCTACGCCGCCTTCACCTGGCGCGGTTGGGTGGCCTACGCTTGAAGCGCCCATCTCCCGAGCGGCGCACCTCACGCACCGCTCGGGTAGGTCTCGTCGACCCACGCCTGCCACAGGTGTTCGCTGGCCTCGGCCCGCTTTGTCGCGTCGTCGCCGTATAGGTAGATGATCACGTTCACGTTGACCTGCGCGCCACGGCCGTAGGTGCCGACCAGCGCGACGCCCGCCGAGGGCGCGTCCAGGCGCAGAATGGCGTAGCGCTGCAGGTCGTCCTGCGCGATCCGTTCGACGACGCCGGACAGGACCTCCGGGCGTGCGGGCGTCGTCCGCCGCTCGCCGACGTTCACGCCGGCAAGCCCCAGGTCGTCCAGCAGACGCGACCACACCGTGCGTTGATCCCCGCCCGTTCGGCCCATGACCCGGACGGAGGCCGCCTTCTGCCCCGCGAAGTGCCGCAGGTAGATCCGCAGGATTTCGAAGAAGCCGGGCCAGCCGGTCTCGAAGCTCTCCATCTGGTCGTCCCAATCATCGGACGAGGTGAACAGGGAATGGACCATGCGCACCACGCACTGGTTGCCGGAGCGGCCGGTGATCGTGATCTCGGTCGCCACCGGCGGCGCACCCTCCGCCCATTCGCGCTCCACGTAGCCGAACCGGCGCGGCGGCTCCCAGATCGTCACCTCGCCGGACGTCGTCATGTCCTTTCCGAAGTCGAAGCGCAGCGCGCCGCCGGCCCGCTCCTCGATGGTGGTCCGCGTGAACCAGGCACCATTGCCGTCGCCGGTAGCCATCGCCTGCCACACCTGCTCGGGCGTCCCCGGCACGAGAACCTCCATCTCGACCCAGCGCTTGCCTGCTCCGTCGGTCTTGATCGGCATCGAGCTGTCCTTTCAGGATTTCGGTTGCGCCGGCGCGGGATAGGCCGCGACCACCAGTCGGTGCGGCCGGCCACCAGGCGCCGTCTCGTCGTGGTAACGGGCGACCAGCGTCGCGATCGTGCCCGCGAGATCGGCAGTGAACGCCGCGCGATCCGCCGGCGATTTGAAGCGGACGACCGTGTCGATCGACAGCGTCGCCAGCCGCTTGTCGCGCGCACGCGCATCCCGCCACAGATCTCCGACCTCGCGCACGATGCGCGCAGCGAGCGCGATGAGGTAGCTCGCGGACAGGCGATCGGTGTTGCGGGCAGGATCGGCGGCGATCGGTCCGAGTGCCGCGGGCGACACGACATAGGACGCCGCGGTCGCGATCATCAGGCGCTCGGTGAGGCCGCCCCATTGGCGCTCCGCCGCCGGCTCGACCAGCTTGTGCGCCTCGAGCGCGCGCAGGTGATAGTTCACCTTCTGGCGCGAAAGACCGACGCGCGCCGCCAGCGCTGCGGCGGACGCCGGTGTCGAAAGCTCGGCCAGCAGCCGTCGCTTGATGGGGTCGAGCGCAAAGGCCGCACGCGCGGGATCGGTGATGACGTCGAGGTCCAGCATGGGCGACACATTGCATTGACAACTTTTTTTGTCAATGCCGGCGCGGGGCGTGTCCGGAGTACGGAGCGGCGCCCACTTTCGGTGATGGGAGCGATGACGAGATGTGCGATGGTGCGCCGAGACAGGGGTCGCGGGCGCCGGAACGGCGACAGGGTCGACAGGAGAGCCATGCCATGCATATCGGCTTGATCGGCGGCATCGGGCCGGCCGCTACGGAGTTCTACTATCGCGGCCTCATCGATCGGCATGCCGCCTCGAGCACGCCGCTCGATCTGACCATCGCGCATGCCGACGTGCGCGAGATGGTCCGCAATCTCACCAACCGTGATCCCGCCAGGCAGGCCGAGGTCTTCGCGGCTCTCGTGCAGCGGTTGGCGGCGGCGGGCGCCCGCGCCGCGGCCGTCACGTCGATGGGCGGCCACTTCTGCATCCGCGAGCTCATGGCGCGCTCGCCGCTGCCGATGCTCAATGCGCTTCCCGTTGTCGACGCGGACATCAGGCGGCGTGGCCTGAAGAAGATCGGGATCATCGGCACCCGCATGGTGATGGATACCCGGCTCTACGGCACGCTCGCCTCGGCCGACGTCATCGTGCCCGAGGGCGACGAGTTCGAGCAGGTGCAGGCGAGCTACGGCGCGATGGCGACCGTCGGCCGGGTGACGGAGGCGCAGCGGCAAGTGTTCTTCGGCGCCGGGCGGCGCCTGCGCGATCGCGGCGCCGAAGCGGTGCTGCTCGGCGGCACCGACCTGTTCCTCGCGTTCCAGGGGCGCGACTGCGATTTCCCGGTCATCGACCTGGCCGACGTGCACGTCGAGGCGATCTATCGCAAGTCGCTGGAAACGGCTTAGAGGCGCAGCGGAGGGGATGTCTAGCATCCTCCGTCACGGCCGCGGAGGCGGCCGTCCACGACACGGTACAGATCGCGTGCGGAGACTTGCGTGGATGACCGCCCCTTTTCTTCCGTCATCCTCGTACGCGCGAGCGTAGCGACGCGCGGGAGGGGATCCAGCGTAAAGCTGCCGAAGGCTCGATGTTGTCCGGCTTGGCATTTGAGCCGCCTTCGGCGAGTCCCGCGCTGGGTCCCCGGCGTCCTCGCGCTATGCGCTCGTCGCCGAGGATGACGGAATTGAAAAACTGCGGGCGCGATGTGCTGTTCCTACGCGTCTCCTGCGCATCGGACCTTCCTCTCTTTCGTTCCCTCCCCCCTTGAGGGGGAGGGACAGGGTGGGGGGTGTCCACGACAGACGTTGGCGGCATCACGCGCCGATCGGCAGGGCCGAGGCGGCGAGCTCCGTCCAGAAACGCAGCCCGATCGGGATCAGCCTGTCGTTGAACACGTAGCGATCGCCATGCAGCCCCGCGCCGGGGCCGGCCTCGCCCGCGCCGAGCCACACATAGCAGCCGTTGCCGACGGCGTTGAGCAGATAGGCGAAATCCTCGCAGCCCATCGACGCGGGAACGCCCTCGGGAACCTGATCGGCCGCCGCGAATTGCAGCGCCGCGCGACGGGCGGTCGCCGCCCCCTCGGCCGAATTGACGACCGCCGGATAGCCGCGCCGGTACGCGACATCGACCGTAACGCCATGCGCAGCCGAGATGCCGCCCGCGATTTTTCGCAACTGCCGCTCGGCATGATCGGAATAGTCCGTGCGAAAGAACCGGCAGGTGCCCTCGGCCCGCACCGAGGGCGGCACGACATTGTTGATCGTGCCGCCGTGGATCTGGGTGAAGGACAGAACCAGCGCAGTTTGCGGATCGACCGTGCGGCTGACGATACGCTGCGCGGACGTCACGAGCTCGGTCGCGGCCAGGATCGGATCGTCGCCGCGGTCGGGCATCGCGGCATGGCAGCCGGTACCGCTGAACGTGATCGTGAAGTCGTCGACCGCCGCCATGCGCGGACCCGGCCCGATGACGAGCTGGCCTTCCGGCACACCCGGCCAGTTGTGCACGGAATAGGCGGCATCCGCCGGGAACCGCTTGAGCAGACCGGCATCGAGGATCGTCTTAGCGCCGCCGTGGACCTCCTCCGCCGGCTGGAACACGAAGATGATCGTGCCGTCGAAGCCGCGCGTGCGGGCGAGCAACTCCGCCGCCCCGGCGAGCATCGACATGTGACCGTCGTGGCCGCAGGCGTGCATGTCCCCCTCGATCCGGGAGGCATAGGGAACGCCGCTCTTTTCCACGATCGGCAAGGCATCGAGCTCGGCCCGGAAGAGGACCCGGCGCGGGCTGGTGCCGTTCCGGAGCACGCCGATCACCGCGGTCTCGGTCAGGTCCCGGTGCACCTCGAGCCCGGCGGTCGCGAGCCGGCCCGCGATCAGGTCGGCCGTCCGCCGCTCCTCGAAACCCAGCTCCGGATGAGCATGGATGTCATGGCGAAGGGCGATGACCTTCGGCGTCAGCTCGGCAATGAGGTCGTTGCGGGTCACGGCACGGCTCCCGGGTTGCGCGTCCCCCGTGTGTAGAGCGGGTCTGGGCCGACGGATTGTAGGAAATTGCGGTGCGCGCGGGGAGCGTCGCGCGCCACCACCGTAACATCACGTGCGCAATTACTCTGGTCACGTCGTGGCCGCGTGCTACCTTGGGTTGATGCCGAGGCTTTCGTTTCCGGGCGGATGGGCACGCCGTCGCGCCGGCACCGCGAGCCAGGCCAGACAGAAAAACAACGCGTTAAGCGACCGGGACGAATCGCGCGAGGGAGAAGACACATGCCGGCCGAGGCCACGAGCGCAGCTCCGATTCCCCACCACAAGCCGTTCTACAAGAGCCTCTACGTCCAGGTGCTCGGCGCCATTTTTGCAGGCGTGCTGCTCGGCCATTTCTACCCGCAGCTCGGCGAGCAGATGAAGCCGCTCGGCGATGCTTTCATCAAGATGATCAAGATGGTCATCGCGCCGATCATCTTCTGCACCGTGGTCCACGGCATCGCCAGCATGCAGGACCTGCGCAAGGTCGGGCGCGTCGGCTTCAAGGCGCTCATCTACTTCGAGGTGGTGACCACTCTCGCCCTCATCGTCGGACTGATCGTGGCCAACACCCTGCAACCGGGCGTCGGCATGAACGTCGATGCGAGCAGCATCGACACCAAGGCGATCCAGGGCTACGTCGCCAAATCGAAGGAGCAGAGCACGCTCCAGTTCCTGATGGACATCATCCCCAGCACCGTCGTGGGCGCGTTCGCGCAGGGAGAGATCCTCCAGGTCCTGTTCTTCGCCATCCTGTTCGCGTTCGGCCTGCAGGCGCTCGGCCAGCGCGGCCAGGCGCTCCTCGGCGTCATCGACCAGGCGTCCCATGCCTTCTTCGGCGTCGTCGGCATCATCATGAAGGTGGCGCCGATCGGCGCCTTCGGGGCCATGGCCTTCACCATCGGCAAGTACGGGGTGGCGACGCTGCTGTCGCTCGCCAAGCTGATGGTCGCCTTCTACGCGACGTGCATCATCTTCATCGTGCTCGTGCTCGGCGGCTTCGCGATGCTGGCCGGCTTCAACATCTTCAAGTTCATCCGCTACATCAAGGAAGAGCTGCTGATCGTCCTCGGCACGTCGTCGTCCGAGTCCGTGCTGCCCCGCATGATCGCCAAGATGGAGAACCTCGGCTGCGAGAAGTCGGTGGTCGGCCTCGTCATCCCGACGGGCTACTCCTTCAACCTCGACGGCACCTGCATCTACCTGACGATGGCGGCGCTGTTCCTGGCGCAAGCGACCAACACCGATCTGTCGCTCGCCCAGCAGCTCGGCATCATCGGCATCCTGCTGCTGACCTCGAAGGGCGCTGCCGGCGTGACCGGCTCGGGCTTCATCGTGCTCGCCGCGACGCTCGCCTCGGTCGGGACCATCCCGGTCGCCAGCATCGCCCTCATTCTGGGCGTCGACCGCTTCATGTCGGAGGCCCGCGCGCTGACCAACCTGATCGGCAACGGCGTCGCCACCGTTGTCGTCTCGAAGTGGGAGGGCGCGCTCGACACCAATCGGATGAACCAGCTCCTCAACAATGAGTCGGACGAGGACGCGGACGAGCCCGAGCGGGTGCTCGACGTCGTCAGCCCGCCCGAGCCGGTGCGATGAGCGGGAGGCGTCCCATGCCAGCCTTCGCGATCCGCACCCTCGCCCTCATCGCCGCCCTCTGCCTGGCACCGGCGGCGAGCCAGGCCCGCGACCCCCATTGGCCGCAGATACTGACCATCGGCACCGCCTCGCCCGGCGGCACCTATTTCGTTTACGGCGAGGCCCTGGCGCGGATCCTCACCCGCGAGCTCAGGACCACCGTTTGGGCGAGACCCACCGAAGGGCCCACCGAGAACATCAAGCTGCTCGAAAGCGGCGAGATCCAGCTCGCGTTCGTCACACTGGGGGTCGCGCAGCAGGGCTGGAACGGCAGCGCTGATTGGACGGCAGGCAAGAAGTACCGCGCCATGCGCGCCGTCTTCCCGATGTACGACACGCCGTTTCAATTCATCGCTCTGCGTGACTCCGGCATCGCCGCGATCGGCGATCTCGCGGGCAAGCGCATCGGCATCGGCCCGGTGGGCGGCACCTCGGGCCTCTACATGCCGCAGGTCTTCAAGACGCTGAACCTCAACGCGACGTTCCGCACGGGAAGCTGGGCCGATCTCGCCTCGGGCGTACTGGCCGGCTCAATCGATGCGCTGGCCGTCGCGGCTGGCGTGCCCGTGCCCTCGTTCGCCGATCTGGAGCGCGCCAGCAAGGTGCGCTATCTGCCGCTCGCCCCCAACCAGATCGTCTCGCTGCGCCTGGCGATGCCCGAGCTCGGCACCTCGCTGGTCGCCGCCGGCACCTACCCGTCGCTGCTGCGGCACTACCAGACGGTCGGGCTGTTCAACTTCGCCGTCGCGCACCCGAGCCTGCCCGACGATCTCATCGAGGAGATCGTCGAGATCGTGTTCTCCCATCAGGATGAGCTGATGGCCGCGCATTCGGCGGCGGCGGAGACCGTGCCCGGCAACTTCACCCGCAACACGTTCCTGCCGTTCCACGATGGCGCGGCGCAGTGGTACCACCGCAAGTCGGGCACCGGCGTCGTTCGCGGCGACTGACCGGCACCCCTCACAGGCCGCGCCCGCAATCGACCACCAGCGTCTGCCCGGTAATCGCGGGATGGACGGCGAGAAACACCATCGCCTGCGCGACGTCGCCGGGCTCGACCCACCGCTTCAGCGCCGTGTTGTCGATCGACCTTGCCTTGCGCTCGGCCGGCCACGGATCGGTCCACGGCGTCCGCGTCAGACCTGGCGCCACCGCGTTGACCCTGACCTCCGGCGCCAGCGCCTTGGCGAGACTGCGCGTCAGGTTGATGAGCCCGGCTTTGCTCGCCGAGTAGGCGATCGACGAGCCGGCCTGCCCGAGCCCGGCGATCGACGCGGTGTTGACGATGGCGCCGCGTGCCGCCTTTGAGTGCCGGCGCCGCCGCCTTCGCGCAGCGGAACGGCCCGACCAGGTTGGTGCCGAGGATCTTGCTCCAGAACTCCTCGGTCATCGCCTCGAGGTTCTCGAACGGGATCGGCTCCACCGTCCCCGCCATGCCGGCGTTGTTGATCAGAATGTCGAGCCCGCCGAGATCGGCGATCGCTATTCCGACCAGCCGCTCGGCCTCGCCCGCGTCCGACACGTCGCCCGGCGCGCCGGTCACCCGGTAGCCGCCGGCCTCCCGCCCCAGGGTTTGAACGACGTCGGGGCCGCGCGGATCGGCCGGCAGATAGTTGACCGCGACCGTCGCGCCGCACGCGAGCAGCGCCTCGACCGCCGCCAGCCCGATGCCTGACGCCCCGCCCGTCACCAGCGCGCGCTTGCCCGTCAGATCGGCCCGCATCATGACGCGAGCCCGAACAGGCCCCGCGCCTCGTCAGGGGTGGCGACCGCCTCTCCAAGAAGCTCGATGATCTTCACCGCCTTCTCGACAAGCGCCGCATTCGACGGCGCGAGCTGGCCGGGCGCCAGATAGAGATTGTCCTCGAGCCCGACACGCACGTGACCGCCGAGAATGACCGCCTGCGCCACCATCGGAAACTCGTGCCGGCTGATGCCGAAGGCCGACCACGCCGCGCCGGCCGGCAAATGCCCGCGCATCGACAGCATCGCCTCGGGCGTCGCCGGCGCGCCGTAAGGAATGCCGAGGCAGAGCTGGAACAGCGGCGGGCCCGCGATCAGGCCGTCGGCGATCAGTTTCTTGGCGAGCTCGATGTGGCCGAGGTCGAACACCTCGATCTCCGGCTTGACGCCGGCCGCCTTGGCGCGGCCCGCCATGTCGGCGAGGTGCCCCGGCGTGTTGATGAACACGTGCGGCCCGAAGTTCATGCTGCCGACGTCGAGCGAGCAGATCTCCGGCTTGATACTCTCGATGTGGCGCATGCGCACCGCCGGCGTCGTCAGCGTCGACCCGGCCGCCGCCCTGAGCGGCTCGTCCGGCGTCGGGATAAAGCGGCCGCCCGCTCCCGACGTGAGGTTGAGGACGACCCGCTTATCGACAGCGCGGATGCGCGCGACGGTTTCCTCGTAGAGCGCCAGCTCCATCGACGGCTTGGCGGTCTTGGGATCGCGCACGTGGATGTGGACGACGGCCGCCCCCGCGCGCGCCGCATCGATCGCCGAGCGCGCGATCTGCTCCGGCGTCACCGGCACCGCCGGGTTACGATCGACGGTCTCGAACCCACCCGTCAGCGCGCACGTGACGACAACCTTGCGTGCCATGATTGTAGTGTCTCCTTGCTCTCGCCTACCGGCCGCGACGCCACCCGCGCGGCTCAGAACCCCATTGCCGCCCCGTCGCTGCGCGGATCGGAAGCGCCCTCCAGGACGCCGCTCGCCTGGCGCACGATGGCACCGGCATGGCCCATCGTGCCGGTGAAGGGCTCCAGCAGCTCGACATCGTGTCCCGCCCCCCGCAAGGCCTCGATCAGGGCTGCGTCGAACCGGCTCTCGAGCTTGAGCGTGACGCTGTCCTCGCCCCACGTCTTGCCGAGCAGCCAGCGCGGCGCCGTCACCGCCGCCTGCAACGGCTGTCCGAACATGGCGTAGCGGCTGAACACCGCGGCCTGCGTCTGCGGCTGGCCTTCTCCGCCCATCGTGCCGTAGGTCATCACCCGTCCGTCATCGAAGCGGGCGAGCGCCGGGTTGAGGGTGTGGAACGGTTTGCGCCCCGGCACCAGCGTGCGGGGACCCGTACCGTCGAGCACGAACGAGGCGCCGCGATTCTGCCAAAGAAAACCGGCTTCGCCGAGAACGCAGCCGGAGCCGAACTCGAAATAGAGGCTCTGGATGAAGCTCACCGCCAGCCCGCTGCCGTCGATGGCGCCGAGCCACACCGTATCGCCGCCGCTGGCCGGCGCCGGCCAGGCGAGCGCGCGGGCGCGGTCGATGCGCGCGGCGAGCCGGTCGAGCGCCGCGGCGGTCAGCCAGGTCTCGGGCGCCTCCGTCATCACCGCCGGGTCGCCGACGAGGCGGTCGCGCACCAGGAACGCCTGCTTGGTCGCCTCGACGAGACCGTGCACATGGTCGAAACCTTCGGCCTCTCGCACCCCGAGCCGATCGAACAGGGCGAGGATCATCAGCGACGCGAGGCCCTGCGTCGGCGGCGGAAAATTGAAGAGCCGCGCCCCGCGCACCGCCACCAACAGCGGCGCCCGCGTCGCCGCCGCGTGGCGGCCGAGATCGTCCAGCGCCACCGGCGCGCCGATCCGCGCGAGGTCCGCCGCGATGGTCCGGGCCAGCGCGCCACGATAGAAGTCGTCCGGACCGGCCGCCCCGATCCGCTGCAGCGTGCGCGCCAGCGCGGGCAGCTTCATGACCGAGCCCGCGCGCGGCGGCTCGCCTCCGGGCAGGAATGTCCCGGCAAATCCCGGCGCATCCGCGAGCTCGCGACGCTTGGCGGCCGTCAGCTCCGACTGGCTGGCGGTGACCACAAAGCCGTTCTCGGCATGCCACACCGCGTCCTCGACGAGGCGGGCGAGCGGCAGCCGGCCGCCGAGTCTCGCCGCGTGTCGCAGGGCGTCGTCCCAGCCGGCGATGGTCCCCGCCACCGTGTTGGCGGCAAGCGGCCCGCGCCAGGGCACGCTTCCCTGCCCGTTGCGGCGATAGTGCTCGGGCGTTGCAGCCATCGCAGCGCCGCCGCAGCCGTCGATGGCAACCGGCTCGGCTCCCGGCGGCGCGATCAGCCAGAAGCCATCGCCGCCAATGCTGTTCATGTGGGGATAGACCACCGCCACCGTGGCCGCCATGGCCACCATCGCCTCGATGGCGTTGCCGCCATCGCGCAGCACGCGCAAGCCCGCCTCGCTGGCCAGGTGATGGGGCGCCGTCACCATGCCACGGCGGGCGCGAGGGGTATTGAGCAAGAGCGGTCTCCAGGCGGATGGGCACCCGCCAGTCTAGCCGCATCGCCGGAAAGGTGAAGGGCGGCCGGAGGTGGCCGCCCTTCGGTCCCACAGGAGGCGAGGCGCCCTCGTCGAGGCCCTCTCTCAGAGGGCGCACACCGAGCAGAAGCGGGGGGTAGGGTCCGGCGGACGCGAGTCTGCCGGGTGGTAGGCTGCTCCTGCTCAGGTGCCCGCGGGCAAGGTACGGACAACGAGCGCCAAAGTTTCACACGCCCGGCAAATTTATTTGCCGGGCGTGTCCGCAACCCGTCGTCCGCCGATCGACGCCGGCCTAGACCGCGATCTTGCCGCCGCCCCGCTTGGTGATGGCGACCACCGCCGGCCGCGGCGGCATGCCGTCCTTGAAGTCCGGCCAGCGCGTCGCCGGGTTCTCGAAGGTGCCCGGCACCTTGTCGTCCTCCGACTCACCCGGATGCTGGATCGCCACGAAGAAGGTGGTGAGGTCCGGCGTCAGCTCCGGCCCGCACAGCTCGGCGCCGTTGGGGCAGCGGAAGAACAGCTTCGACGTGCCGCGCGCCGGCCCCTCGGTCTCCATCGCCCACACGCCGTCGGCGCGGCCGGTGTCCTTCGGCGAGTTGCCGTCGGTGGCGATCCACAGCCGGCCCAGCGCATCGACGGCGCAGTTGTCCGGCATGCCGAACCAGCCGTCCTTGGAGGTCGCCGGATTGAAGCTGGCGCCGACCGCCGCGATCGCGGGGTCGCCGCACTTCACCAGGATCTCCCACTTGAACTTGGTGCCGGCGTGATCGGCATCGTCGGGGATCATCTCGACGATGTGGCCGAACCGGTTGTCCGCGCGGGGATTGGCGCTGTCGACCTGATCGGCCTTGCGCCGGCTGTTGTTGGTCAGCATCACGTAGACCTTGTTGGTCTTCGGATTGGCCTCGACGTCCTCGGGTCGGTCCATCTTGGTCGCCCCGAGCAGATCCGACGCCAGGCGGGCATGGATCAGCACCTCGGCCTGGTCCTTGAAGCCGTTCTCGGCCATCAGCTTGCCCTGGCCGTGGACCAGCGGCAGCCACTCGCCGGTGCCGTCCGCGTTGTACCGGGCGACGTAGAGCGTGCCCTTGTCGAGCAGGGTCGCATTCGCCGCGCGATTGGCGGCATCGACCTTGCCCTCGGTCACGAACTTGTAAACGTAGTCGAACCGCTCGTCGTCGCCCTGGTAGACCACGAAGCGGCCGTCCTTGTTGACGATGTTGGCCGCACCTTCGTGCTTGAAGCGTCCCATCGCCGTGCGCTTGACCGGCGTCGAGGCGGGATCCATCGGATCGATCTCGACCACCCAGCCGAAGCGGTTCACCTCGTTGGGCTCCTTCTCGTAGTCGAAGCGATCGTGATGCTGGCCCCAGTTGTACCATTCGCTCGGCGCGCCGTAGCGCTTCAGAGCTTTGGCATCGGGGCCGGCCTCGGCCGCCTTGGCGCCCCAGAAGTAGCCGTTGAAGTTCTCCTCGCAGGTGAGCCACGTGCCCCACGGCGTGGTGGCGCCGGCGCAGTTGTTGAGCATGCCCTTGACCTTGGTGCCGGTCGGGTCGGCCTTGGTCTTCATGCGCGCGTGGCCGGCCGCCGGACCCGAGATCGCCATCTCGGTCTCGGCGGTAATGCGCCGCGCGTACTTGGAATCGGGCACCACCGCCCATTTGCCGTTCGCCTTGCGGATCTCCAGCACCGAGCCGCCGTGCGCCATCATCTCGACGTCGATGATCTCCTTGGTGATGCCCTTGAAGTTGACCGCCTTGAGATCCTGCCGGCCGAGACCGGGGAACATCAGCTCCTCGTTGGTGTACTCGTGGTTCACCACCAGCAGGCCGTGCTCGCTCGAGCCGGCGAGCGGGATGTAGCCCAGATAGTCGTTGTTGTAGCCGAACTGCTTGGCCTGGGCGGCACCGGTCTGCTTGTTGGGGTCGAAGTCCGCGGCCCCGGGCAGCACCTTGTCGCCCCAGCGGATCAGCACGTCGGCATCATAGCCCTCGGCGACGTAGATTTTCTCATCGGAGCCCGCCGCCACTTCCTTGAAGTTGAACGACGGCGTCGTGTTGGCGCCCTCGGCGCGCGCGTCGATCGCGGCGGTCAGCGCCAGCGGCGACGCGGTGGCCGCAATCGCCGTGACGCCGAGCGCGCCCTTCAGCAGGTCGCGGCGTGAGAAGCGCTCGGCGATGACGTCGCCGAGCGTGGCGTTGGCGCTGTGATTGGAGCCGGTATTCTCCGACTCCTCGTACTGCACGGACAAGGGAAGCAAGGACGGATCGCGCATCTTGGAAACTCCCGAAAGCCAAATCGCCCGAGCCCGCAATCGGCAGGGCTGGCGCTCGACCCATAGGCAACCCACTTAAACGTCGTGTGACGGCCATGGCCGCGTCGTGAATTCGTCGCACCAACCGCCCACCGGCGCGAGCATATTAGGAATTTTAGGAATTGTTGCGGGACAGCATCCCATTGCGCTTGCCACCCGCCCCGGCCGGTCACTAATGTCCCCCGCTGGACACTGGAGACCCGCCCGAATGAGGCCCCAGCTCCAGGGGAGCAAGACCCGAGGACCAAAGGCGAGATGGACGCACGCAAGAGGCTGGAAGGAGGGCGGAGCCACGGCATGGCTCCGACGGACATCTCCAATCCGCGATACTTCCACAAGGTCGTGGACTGCCAATGGGCCTGCCCGACCCACACCCCCGTTCCCGAATACATCCGATTGATCGCGCAAGGCCGCTACGCAGCGGCCTATATGCTGAATTGGGAGAGCAACGTCTTCCCCGGCATTCTCGGCCGCGTCTGCGATCGCCCCTGCGAGCCGGCCTGCCGCCGCGGCCGCATCCAGACCGGCGATGAGCTCAACGCCAAGGACCCCTCGCACAAAAATGCCGAGCCGGTCGCCATCTGCCGCCTGAAGCGGGTGGCCGCCGACTACAAGGGCGACATCGACGCGTTCATGCCCGATGTGCCCAAGACCAAGAACGGCAAGCGCATCGCCCTGCTCGGCGCCGGCCCCGCCTCGCTCACCGTCGCCCGCGATCTGCTCCCCCTCGGCTACACCTGCGTGCTGTTCGAGAAGGACCCCAAGGGCGGCGGCCTGATGCGGACCAACATCCCGTCCTTCCGCCTCCCCGAGACGGTGCTGGACGAGGAGGTCGAGCGCATTCTCGATTTCGGCGTCGAGACCCGCTTCGGCCACGAGATCAAGAGCCTCAAGGCGGTGATCGACGAAGGCTTCGACGCGATCTTCGTCGGCACCGGCGCCCCGCGCGGCAAGGACCTCGACATCCCGGGCCGCAAGGAGGCATCCGCCAACATCCACATCGGCATCGATTGGCTGACCTCGGTCGCCTTCGGCCACGTCACCAAGGTCGGCAAGCGCGTCGTCGTCATCGGCGGCGGCAACACCGCCATGGACTGCTGCCGCACCGCGCTGCGCCTCGGCGGCGAGACGGTGACTGTCACCGTGCGCAGCCCGCGCAAGGTGATGAAGGCGTCGGAGTGGGAGATCAAGGATGCCATGTACGAGGGCATCCCCATCCTCGACAATCACGCCCCCAAGGCGTTCATCATCGAGAAGGGCAAGCTCGCCGGCGTCCGCTTCCAGAAGATGACCGAGGTCGGCACCGACGCCTCGGGCCGCCCCAAGCTCGCCCCCTCCGGCGAGGAGATCGTCATCCCCTGCGATGACGTCCTGATGGCGATCGGCCAGGACAACGCCTTCCCGTGGATCGAGCAGGACCTCGGGCTCGAGTTCAACGAATGGCACATGCCTAAGGTCGACCGCGTCACCATGATGTCGACTCGGCCCGGCGTGTTCTTCGGCGGCGACTCCGCCTGGGGCCCCGAGAACATCATCTGGGCGGTCGCCCACGGCCACCAGGCCGCCATCTCGATCGACCACTTCTGCAACGGCCGCGAGTTGCGCGAGCGCCCGGCGCCGGGCACCAATCTCGTCAGCCAGAAGATGGGCATCCACGAGTGGTCCTATTCCAACGACTACGACCCCATCAACCGCGTCGGCGTACCCCATGCCGAGAAGGCCAAGGCGCTGAAGAACCTCAAGATGGAGGTCGAGCTCGGCTTCGATGACGCGCTCGCCGCCAAGGAGGTCGAGCGCTGCCTCAACTGCGACGTGCAGACGGTGTTCTCGCGCTCCCTGTGCATCGAGTGCGACGCCTGCATGGACATCTGTCCGGTCGACTGCATCAACTTCACCGAGAACGCCGACGAGCCCGACCTGCGCCAGAGCCTGCGCGTGCCCGCCCGCAACGCCGCCCAGGACCTCTACGTCTCCGACGTGCTCGCCACCGGGCGCATCATGGTCAAGGACGAGGACCTGTGCGTGCACTGCGGGCTCTGCGCCGAGCGCTGTCCGACCGGCGCGTGGGACATGCAGAAATTCACCTACGTCGAGGCGCAGGCCGCCTCTTCCTGCCTGACCCACCACAATGCTTACATCTGAACGCACGGCCGGCCGCCGGCGGGCGGCCCGGCGCGCGGATGAACGCCGTACCAGAGGTTATCGATGAGCGGGATCAACGATTTTGTCGTGAAGTTCGCGACCGTCAACGGATCGGGGTCCGCGAGCGCCAACACGATGTTCGCCAAGACGCTCTTCCGGATGGGCATTCCCGTCTCGCCGAAGAACATCTTCCCCTCCAACATCCAGGGACTGCCGACCTGGTACGAGGTGCGCGTCTCCGGGAAGGGCTATCTCGCGCGGCGCGACGGCATCGACTTGATGGTCGCCATGAATCCGCAGACCTACGCCGAGGACCTGGCCGAGATCGCGCCCGGCGGCTGGCTGCTCTACGATTCGACCATGCCGCGCACCTGGGCCCGCGACGACATCACCGTGCTCCCGGTGCCGATCGCCCAGATGTGCGCCAAGAAATGGGCCGACCCCCGCCAGCGCCAGCTCTTCAAGAACATGGTCTACATCGGCGCCCTGCAGGCCCTGCTCGACATCGATCCGAAGGTCCTCGAGACCGTCGTCGGCGACCAGCTCAAGGGCAAGGAGAAGTTGTTCGCCGCCAACCTCGAAGCCGTCGCCCTCGGCCGCGACTATGCCAAGGCCAACTTCAAGTGCCCGCTTCCCATCGCCGTCCGCCACGCCGAGACCGCCAAGGGCAAGATCATGGTCACCGGCAACGACGCGGCCGGCCTCGGCGCCATCTATGCCGGAGCCACGGTGTGCGCCTGGTATCCGATCACGCCCTCGACCTCGCTGGCGGAAGCCTATGAGCGCTATGCCAAGCGCCTGCGCACGGCCAAGGACGGCCAGAAGCTCTACGGCATCGTCCAGGCCGAGGACGAGCTCGCCGCCATCGGCATGGCCATCGGCGGCGGCTGGAACGGCGCCCGCTCGTTCACCGCCACCTCCGGCCCCGGCATCTCGCTGATGAGCGAGTTCCTGGGGCTCGCCTATTTCGCCGAGATCCCGGTCGTGCTGTTCAACATCCAGCGCGGTGGCCCGTCCACCGGCATGCCGACCCGCACCCAGCAGTCCGACGTCATGGCGTGCGCCTACGCTTCCCACGGCGACACCAAGCACGTGCTGCTGTTCCCCTCCGATCCCACCGAGTGCTTCTCGCTGGGTGCCAAGGCCTTCGACCTGGCCGAGCGATTGCAGACCCCCATCATGGTGATGAGCGACCTCGACATCGGCATGAACGATTGGGTCACCGACCCCTTCGCCTGGGACGACAAGACCGTCCACGATCGCGGCAAGGTGCTCGACGCGGCCGGTCTCGAGAAGATGGCGGAGTGGGGCCGCTACCGCGATGTCGACGGCGATGCCATCCCCTACCGCACGCTGCCCGGCACCCACCCCGAGCACGGCGCCTACTTCACCCGCGGCACCTCGCACGACGAGAAGGCGCGCTACACCGAGGACGGTCGCATCCACGCCCGCGTGCTGGACCGCATCCGCCGCAAGTTCGACACCGCGGCGACGCTGGTGCCCAAGCCCGACATCACCATCGCCGACCCCGCCTCGCGCATCGGCATCATCTACTTCGGCTCGACCCGGCCGGCGGTGCGCGAGGCGATCGATCTGCTCGCCGCCGACGGCTACCGCGTCAACACGCTGAGAATCCGGGCCTTCCCGTTCGGACCGGAGATTGCCGCCTTCGTCGCCGCCCACGACCGCGTCTTCGTCGTCGAGCAGAACCGCGACGCTCAGATGCGCGCGCTGCTGATGCTGGAAGCCGGCATCCCCGGCGACAAGCTCACTCCCACCCTCAACTACGATGGCATGCCGCTGACCGCCGAGTTTGTGCGCGGCGCGGTGCTGTCCGCGCTGACACCCGCCAAGGCGGCCGCCGAATAGGACCTGTGGACCCATGAGCTACATCACCAAGCCCGTCGCCTACCATCCGGCGTTGAAGAAGAACGCGCTGGGCCTCACCCATCGCGACTACGAAGGCTCGATGTCGACGCTGTGCGCCGGCTGCGGCCACGACTCGATCACCGCCGCGATCATCGAGGCCTGCTTCGAGCTCGACCTGCCCGCCCACCGCATCGCCAAGCTGTCCGGCATCGGCTGCTCGTCGAAGGCGCCGACCTACTTCCTGTCGCGCAGCCACGGCTTCAACAGCGTGCACGGCCGCATGCCGTCGGTGACCACCGGCGCCAACATCGCCAACCGCGACCTCGTCTACATCGGCGTGTCGGGCGACGGCGACACCGCCTCGATCGGGCTCGGCCAGTTCGCCCACGCCGTGCGCCGCCGCCTCAACATGATCTACGTGGTGATGAACAACGGCTGCTACGGCCTGACCAAGGGGCAGTTCTCCGCCACCAACGACAAGGCGTCGCCGTCGAAGAAGGGCGAGGCCAATCCGTTCGACGCCATCGATCTGTGCCAGATGGCGATCCAACTCGGCGCCGGCTACGTGGCCCGCTCGTTCTCCGGCGACAAGCGCCAGCTCATTCCGCTGATCAAGGGCGCCATCAGCTATCGCGGCTTCGCCTTCCTCGACGTAGTGAGCCCGTGCGTGACCTTCAACAACCACGCGGCCTCGACCAAGAGCTACGACTACGTGCGCGCCCACAACCAGTCGATCGACCGGCTCGATTTCGTTCCCCACGAGACGGAGATCACCGCCGACTACGCCGAAGGCACTTCGGTCGCGGTCGCCATGCACGACGGCTCGCGGCTGATGCTGCACAAGCTCGACGACAGCCACGACCCGCGCGATGCCGACGCCGCCATCATGACCATCCGCAAGAGCGCCGCGGCCGGCGAGGTCGCAACCGGCCTGCTCTACATCGACGAAGGCCAGCAGGATCTCCACGCCGTCCTCGGCACCGATGCCCGGCCGCTCAACGCCATTCCGATGGCGGAGCTCTGCCCAGGCTCGAAGGCCTTGGACGCGATCAACGCCCGCCTGCGCTGAACCGTCGGCCTCACCTGGGCACCGTGCCGGCCACCGCCCACGCGATCGCGGCGTACGAGCGCGGCCCATCGGGCTCCCCGTCGACATAGGCGTCGCGAACGAGATCGCGCAGGCGATCCCGCTCGGCGGAGCTGAGCGAGGCGACGTACTGCCCGCCGGGACCGTCCTTGCCGAGATAGGGAGCCCAGTAGTCGTCGAACGACGCGAACTCCATGCGGATCATCAGCACGGTCTCGCGGATATCGGCCAAACCTGCCGCACGCCAGGCCGCCGCGAGCTCACCCGGTCGCGTCATCGGCCGCGTGAAGTTCCGCGCGCGCTGCTCCCTGCCGGCCTCGTTGAGGGTCGCCGCCACGTCGAAGAACATCCGGTGCGCCACCAGCCCGCCCCTCGCATCCCACACTGCCGCCGCGACCGTGCCCCCCGGCCGCGCGACACGCCTGAGCTCGGCCACCGCCTGTCGGCTGTCGGGCACGAAATGCAGAACGAGAAGGGAGAGAACGCGGTCGAAGGAGGCATCGGCGAAGGGCAGCGCGCAGATGTCGCCGACGCTGAAGGTGATGTTCGAGAAGCGGTTGTGCCGCGTCACGTGCTCGACGTAGGCGGGCGAGAAATCAATGCCCTGGATGCGGAGATCCTTCGCCCGTTGCGCCAGCGCGAACGTCAGGCTGCCGGTGCCGCAGCCGGCGTCGAGGATGATCTCGCCATCCCGGCATCCGGCAAAATCCAGGAACGGCCCGGCGAGGCGCCGGCTCCACCGCCCCATTTGCAGCTCGTAGCCCTCTCCGCTGGTCGCAAGGAACGTCGATGAGGTCATCGGGGCACCTCCGGGTCGATCGAGCCGCCATGACAGCCACCATGAATACACCACGCGCGCGCCGACGCGAACGTACCGCTCGCGCTGCTCCCGGCCCCACCTGGGCGAGGTCGCGAAAAAGCCCGCCCGCGCTTGACTTTGCAGGTTGCTTCATCGACGTTCGTCTGATCGGGCGAAGCGGCGAGCATACGCCGCGCGCCGTCGAGGAGGACGCTTGCGGGCCCCACGCTGCCAGGACCGTCTGTCTGCTGCATGCCGTCGTTTCAGCGGGGGCAACGCCATGGCCCGCGACGGCGTTGCCGATACCTGTATTGCCCATGCCCGAGCCGCATCCCGGCCGCCGTTCGAGCGGCGCCGCGGCCTGTGACACACCACACCACCAATGACCTTTAGGGAGACGCACATGCTCAAGTCGATTACGGGCACCCTCGTCGCTGTCGGCGCCGCCCTGGCCGCCATCGCCGGCCCGGCCGCCGCGCAGGAGGTGCGCATCATGACCGGCCCGCAGGGCGGCGTGTGGGTGCCGTTGGGCGGCCAGATCAAGGACATCCTGGAAAAGGCCGTCCCCGGGCTGAAGGCGACGTCGATGCCGGGCGCCGGCATCGCCAACGTGCGCGGCATCGAGGAGGGCAAGGCCGAGATCGGCTTCGGCAACACCATCTCGACGGCTGATGCCGCCGCCGGCACCGGCGAGCCGCCGCTCGACAAGAAGCACACCAAGGTGTGCAACGTCGCCACCCTCTATCCCCAGTATTTCCAGGTCGTCGTGCCGGCCGACAGCGGCATCACCTCGATCAAGGACGTCAAGGGCAAGGGCTTCGCCACCCAGGTCAAGGGCAACACCGGCGAGCTGATCGCGCGGCACGCCCTCAAGGTCGCCGGCCTCACTTACAACGACGTCAAGGCGAGCTTCACCAACAGCTATACCGACAGCGTCGAGCAGGTGAAGGACAACCGCGCCCAGATGTTCACGTTGGGCACCGGCATCCCGGCGAGCTCGATCATGGACCTCGCCTCGGCCCGCGACGTCAAGCTGCTCGATCTGAGCGGGATCTACGAGGACATGAAGAAGATCAATCCGGCCTACAAGCTGGTGACCATCCCCAAGGGCACCTACGCCAAGCAGGACGCCGACGTCCAGGTGATCGGCTACTACACTCATGTCATCGCGGCCTGCGCCCTGCCCGAGGACACCGTCTACAAGCTGACCGCGGCGATCATGCCCAACAAGGACGCGATGAGCGCGATCTACAAGGACCTTGGCAAGGTGACGCCGCAGATCATGGCCCAGGACATCGGCGTGCCGTTCCATCCCGGCGCGGCCAAGTGGTACAAGGAGCAGGGCATCACCGTGAAATGATCGCCCGCGCGGGGTGGCCTCGGCCGCCCCGCGTCGCATCGGCTCGGCAGCACAGGGGCATCGCATGGTCGCCGGACCGGCCTACGGGGACGCGGTGCGCAAGGCCGCAGCCGCCATCGCCGTCGCGATGGCCCTCTACCATATCTACGTCATCGTCCCGCCGATGGATTTCATCTCGCCGTCGCTGCGCGAGGTGTTTCGCGGGCCGCCGACCGACTTCTTCTTCCGCGGCACCCACCTGCTGTTCGCCCTCGTCCTGACGTTCCTCTATTTCCGCTGGCGCTCGCCGACCGACGAGGAGCTGGCGATGCTGACCCCCGAGGCTCGCGTCGCGTATGAGCAGCGCATCAAGGCCGCGAGCCTCGCCGACCTGATGCTGGTCGCGCTCTCGGCAACCTCGATCCTCTACATCTTCTTCAACTACGGCTACCTGATCGACCGCATCCTCTACGTCGACGATCTCGCCTGGTCCGACATGATCCTCGGCACCGTGCTGGTCGTCGTGGTGCTCGAGGCGACGCGGCGGCTGATGGGCCCCGCTCTGCCGCTGACCGCCATCGCCTTCCTGCTTTATGCGCTCGTCCTCGCCCGCGTCGAGCCGATGCGGCTCATCGACCAGCTCTACATGTCGACGGAGGGCATCTTCGGCCAGCCGCTCGCCGTCTCCGCCGCCTACGTCATGATCTTCGTGATCTTCGGCAGCTTCATGGAGCGCACCGGCACCGGCCAGCTCTTCATGGATTTCGCCATGAGCCTGACCGGGCACACCGCCGGCGGGCCGGGCAAGGTGTCGGTCGTGTCCTCCTCGCTGTTCGGCACCATCTCGGGCTCCGCCGTCGCCAACGTCATGGTCGACGGCCCGATCTCGATCCCGCTGATGAAGCGCACCGGCTTCAAGCCGCACTTCGCCGCCGCGGTGGAGGCCGTCGCCTCGACCGGCGGCCAGATCATGCCGCCGATCATGGGGGCGGCCGCCTTCGTGATGGCCGAGTTCATCGGCGTCAGCTACGGCCAGATCGTGATCTGGGCGATCATTCCGGCGATCCTGTACTACGTCGCCTGCTTCGGCGCCGTGCACTTCGAGGCCAAGCGCCAAGGGCTGCTCGGCGTGCCGCGCTCCGAGCTGCCCGTGCTGAGAATCGTTCTGCGCGAGCGCGGCCATCTGTTCATCCCCGTGCTCGCCATCCTCGCCGTCATGTATTCGGGCTATTCCGCCCCGCTCGCGGCGTTGACCGGTACGCTGCTGTGCTTTCCGGTGGCCGCGCTCCGCGCCTCCACCCGCGCCAACGTGACCTGGGCCAACGTCATCGCCGCGCTCATCGACGGTGCCCGCAATACCCTCGCGGTGGCGCTCGCGTGCGCCTGCGCCGGCATCATCATCGGCGTCGTCACCCTGACCGGCCTCGGCATCAGTTTCACCCAGTGGGTGGTCCACCTGTCGCAGGAAACCCTGCTGCTGGCCCTTGTGCTGACCATGGCCGCCGGTATCGTCCTCGGCATGGGCATGCCGACGACGCCGGCCTACATCATCATGGTGTCCCTGCTCATCCCCGCCATCGTCAAGCTCGGCGTGCCGAAGCCCGCGGCCCACATGTTCGCCTTCTACTTCGCCATCCTGTCCGCCATCACGCCGCCGGTCGCGCTCGCCGTCTTCGCGGCCGCCGGCATCGCCAGGTCAGATCTGTGGAGGACCGGCTGGGCGGCCGTGAAGATCGGCGCCGCCGGCTTCATCGTGCCCTTCATGTTCGTCTACGAGCCGGCCCTGCTGATGATCGGCGACTGGCCGACGATTCTCTGGCGATTTATCGTTTCGTGCCTGGGGATCGCCCTGCTCGCCGCCGGCCTGCACGGCTTCCTGCTGCGCCCGATGCCGCCCTGGCAGCGCGCGATCGCGCTCTGCGGCGCCCTGCTCCTCGTCAAACCCGACGTCATGTCCGATATTGCGGGATTCGCGGTGGCGGGCTTCCTGCTCGCCATCCAGCGCTTCGGCCCGGGCCAGCCCGTGCTGGCCGGCGCCCCACGACCGACCGGAGACTGAAAGCATGACCGCCGCGAAAAAGAAGCCCCAGGATCTGCGCTCGCACCGCTGGATGGGCGTGCAGGACCTGCGCTCCTTCGGCCACCGCTCGCGCCTGCGCCAGATGGGCTACGACCTCGACGACTGGGGCAAGAAGCCGATCATCGGCATCATCAACACCTGGAGCGACATCAACCCCTGCCACGCCCACCTGCGCGCCCGCGTCGAGGACGTGAAGCGCGGCGTGCTGCAGGCCGGCGGCTTCCCGCTCGAGCTGCCGGCGATCTCGTTGTCCGAGCCGTTCGTCAAGCCGACCACCATGCTCTACCGCAACTTCCTCGCCATGGAGACCGAGGAGCTGCTGCGCTCGCATCCGATCGACGGCGCGGTGCTGCTGGGCGGCTGCGACAAGACCACCCCCGGCCTCGTCATGGGCGCCATCTCGATGGGCATCCCCGCCATCTTCTGCCCGGCCGGCCCGATGCTGCGCGGCCATTGGCGCGGCCAGAAGCTGGGCTCGGGCTCGGACGTGTGGAAGTACTGGGACGAGAAGCGCGCCGGCAAGATCACCGAGGAGCAATGGGCCGAGATGGAGAACGGCATCGCCCGCTCCTTCGGCACCTGCATGACCATGGGCACCGCCGCGACCATGATGTCGATCGCGGAAGCCCTCGGCCTGACCCTGCCCAACGGCTCGGCCATGCCCGCCGCCGACGCCGGCCACCCGCGCATGTGCGCCACCGCCGGCCGCCGCATCGTCGAGATGGTGTGGGAGGACCTGACCCCCGAGAAGATCCTCACCCCCGCCGCCTTCGACAACGCCATCATGGTCCACATGGCGATCGGCGGCTCGACCAACGCCATCATCCACGTCGTCGCCATGGCCCGCCGCGCCGGCGTCGCGCTTTCGCTGGAGCGCTTCGATCAGATCTCGCGCGAGGTTCCGGTGATCGCCAACATCCGGCCCTCGGGCGCCCATCTGATGGAAGACTTCTTCTACGCCGGCGGCCTACCCGCGCTCATGAAGCAGCTCGCCGGCAAGCTTCACCTCAGCACCATGACGGTCAACGGCCGCACCCTCGGCGACAATATCGCCGACGCCGACATCTATGAGCCGGACGTCATCCGCAGCTTCGATAAGCCGATCTATGCCGAGGGCGCCACCGCCGTTCTCAAGGGCAATCTCGCGCCCCGCGGCTGCGTGATGAAACCCTCTGCCGCCGAGCCGCGCTTGAGGAAGCACCGCGGCAAGGCGCTCGTCTTCCGCGACTACGACCACATGGCCGCCGAGATCGAGCGCGACGACCTCGACGTCACCGCCGACCACGTGCTGGTGCTGCAGAACGCCGGCCCCAAGGGCGGCCCCGGCATGCCCGAGTGGGGCATGCTGCCGATCCCGCGCAAGCTGGTGAAGGCCGGCGTGCGCGACATGCTGCGCATCTCGGACGCGCGCATGTCGGGGACGAGCTACGGCGCTTGCATCCTGCATGTCGCGCCCGAGAGCTTCGTCGGCGGCCCGCTGGCCCTGGTGAAGACGGGCGACGAGATCGAGGTCGATGTCGCCAAACGGCTCATCCACCTGCACGTCTCGGATCAGGAGCTCGCCCGCCGTAAGGCGGCGTGGAAGCCGCTGCCGCCGCGCTACGAGCGCGGCTACGGCCGCATGTTCCAGGAGCACATCGGCCAGGCCGACGACGGCTGCGACTTCGATTTCCTCGAGGCCGGCGCGAGCGTGCCCGAGCCGGAGATTCATTAGACAGCCACCATACAAACCGCTACGCAACGGTTTTCCAAATTTCAATGGCCGCACCCGACAAAATACCCGTGACGATTGCGTACCAAAATCTTCTATGTTTGCTTGACTTACTTTCCGCTTCGCGCAACTCAACCGTGGGAAACGCCCATTTTGTGTAGCCAAACATCGCCCTGTATAGCCACATAGCCAAGAGCACTAGATAAACGTACGCCACGGCAGCAAGAAAGGGGTTCACAGCACCAAGATGATATCCAACTGCACCAGAAAGACGCCAACATACATACAGGCCAAGGGGAAGGCCCAATAACATTAGCCCGATATCGTACACAAACGCGGCGTGCAAGAAGAGCCGCCCATTGTTCCGCCTCCTAAGTACCCCCATTACAGCGTCCGAAACGGAAGCGACCCACGCATCCCGCTGACCATCCATAGAAATCCCACTGCCGTTTGGAGTTGGGTTCGATACCGGATTGTTATTGTCAATTAAAGGGGGTTTGGAAAAATCCAAGGTTAGGGCAAACCCATTCGGAGGTTTCCGCCCGGTCTCGCCTTCATACGCTACAACGTTGGTCATGTAGATCAAAACAATATCACTTGGGAGATTTGACGAGCTGAACATCCCGCCGGAATCACCGAATAGTTCCTCCCCATCCGCACCTCTGATTGTAATCGTTATACGGAAAGCTTTTTTCCTGGCGTCCGCCACCCGCCTCTCGAACTCCTCGTTGCTTTGATCCGCAGGTTTGACCAAGTCCTTGGTCTGACGATCCGCCTCATCCTCCAAGTGCTTCAACAAGCGCTCGTACAGGCGTCTCACGTCATCCAAACTTATGGTCACCGCTCGTATGGGGATGGTTTTAGTAAGAAATTGGTGCACCATGCGTCGAATCCATTGTGAACTCAAACGGAACTCATTAGCCGATTCTCAGCAGCTTGAGATCCGTCAAGGGAACTCGTCCCCAAACGATGAGCACACTCACTAGGCTTGCCTGACTACTGCTGCGCCCAAAAAACGACAGCAATGGCCGCATTCAGCCGTTGGCACGATCTGCGAAGTACCCAGAACGTGCCCAACCCACCTAAGATGCCGGGCAATGCGCCCCGGTATCGGACCACGCCTGCAGCAGCGCGCCGAACTCTTTGTTGGTGCCGGGCGCCGGCATGCGGCCGGGCCCCGGCGCCCACGCCCACACCACCAGCGTGTCGGTCACCACGTGCTTGAGAATGTCCGCGACGCTGCGATTGCCGTTACGCTTGGGATCCTTGAGCTGGTTGCAGATCGCGCCGAGCGACTTGCCTTGCCATGCCATCGACGCCGGCGCGAGATGCCAGTGCGAGTCGCCCGGGATCCGCGCCGCATCGAAGTTGGCGCCGCCATGACATGTGGTGCAGGCCAGGCCCGGCGCACCGTGGCCGTCCTTGCCACGCACCACCAGCGGCTGATGCGGCCGCATCGCGTCGCCCTGGCTCGGCCGCTCCCCGGCGGGATGGCAGTTCAAGCAGCGCGGATGCTGGAGCACCTTGCCGGCCTCCTCGAACAGCGCGATCGACCGCGTCTGGGTGTCGGCGATAGCTTCGAAGCTCGCCACCGGACGCAGCTCGGCGGCCCGCATCGGAGCCGGCGCCGGGACGGTCTGGCCGAACGTCTGCACCGCCGCACCCGCGGCAAGCACGATCGCAGCGGCGCCCGCCGCCAGCAGCTGGGTCGTCCTCATGACACCAGCCCCCGCACCACCGGCAGGCGTCTCGGCCGCGGCAGACCGAGCCGCGCCATCGCATTGGCCACCGCCGGCGCGATCGGCGGCACACCCGGCTCGCCAACGCCGGTCGGCTTCTCGCTGGAGCGCACGACTGTCACCGCCACCTCCGGCATCTCGTTGATCCGCAGCGAGCGGTAGGTGTCGAAGTTGCCGGGCACCGGACGGCCCGCATCGAGCGGCACCTCCGCGTAGAGGGCATGCCCGAGGCCGAAGCCGATGCCGCCTTCCATCTGCGCCCGAACAATGTCCGGGTTCACCGCCAGTCCGCAGTCGACGGCACACCACACCTTGTGCACGCGCGGCCCGTCGCCGTCGCCGGCCGAGACCTCCGCGATCTGCGCGATAAAGCTGCCGAAGCTCTCGACCACCGCCACGCCGCGGGCGCGGCCGTTGACCGGACCGGGCCCCGCCCATTGCGCGAGCTGGGCCGCGGCGCGCAGCGCTCCGGCCAAACGCGGCGCCTTGCTCATCATCGCCAGCCGCCCGGCAACCGGGTCCTGCCCAGCCGCCTGCAGCAGCTCGTCGACGAAGCACTCGACCGCATAGCCGGTGTGGGTGTGGCCGACCGAGCGCCACCACAGCGTCGGCACGCCGACGTCGACGGTGTGCACATCCGAGCGGAAGTCGGCGACGTCGTAGGGCAGCTCGCGCGCGCCTTCCACCATCACCGGGTCGACGCCGTCCTTGATTAGCCCCTCGAACGGCGACCCCTTGAGGAACGACTGGCCGACTGACGTGCTCGCCCAGGCGACGATCTTGCCGTCGGCAACGGCGCCGCGCAGGCGATGCACGAACAGCGGTCGGTAATAGCCGCCCCGGATGTCGTCTTCGCGCGTCCACACCAGCTTCAACGGGCGCCCCGGCCCGATCGCCTTGGCCGCCTCGGCAAGCTCCACCGCCAGGTGCATGGTCGGCTGCGCCCGCCGGCCGAAGCTGCCGCCGGACAGCATCGTCTCGACCTTCACATGCCCCATCCCGAGCCCGAGCACCTTCGCGATGGCGCTGTGGTCGCCGGTCTGGAGCTGGCTGCCGAGGCGCGCCACCGCGTGCTGACCGTCCCAGCGGATGAACCCGTCGAGCGGCTCCATCGGCGCGTGCGCCAGGTACGGGAAGATGTATTCCGCCTCGATCACCCGGCCGGCGCGCGACAGCGCCGCGTCCGCGTCGCCATGCTGGTTGGCGACCGTGCCCGGCCGCCGCGCCAGTGCGCGATAGTCCATGATGAGCTGCTCGCTGCCGCGCATCTCGGCGGCCGCGTCGTCCCACGTCACCTTGAGCTTCTCGCGGCCCTTGAGCGCCGGCCACATGCCGGTAGCGTAGACCGCGATGCCGGACGCGATCTGCTTGACGTCGACGACGCCCTTGACGGTGCGCGCGTCCGCGGCGTCGAAGCTCGACACCTTGCCGCCGAAGCGGGGCGAGCGCGCCACCACCACGGTCAGCATGTCGGGCTCGCGGATGTCGATCGTGAACGTCGCGGTGCCGTTCGACTTGGCGGCGCTGTCGAGGCGCTTGACCACGCCGTCCCGCCCGATCAGGCGGAAGCGCGATGGGTCCTTGAGCGGCGGGTTTTCCGGCACCGGCAGCTTGGCGGCGGCCTCGGCGAACTGCCCGAAGCGGCCCTGGCGCCGCGACTTCGCGTGGCGGATCACGCCGCGCTCGACCGTGATCTCGGCCGCCGGCACGCTCCACGCCTGTGCCGCCGCAGCCACCAGCATCGCGCGTGCGGCCGCCCCGGCCTTGCGCAACTGGTCGTAGGAGTTGGCAATCGCGGTCGAGCCGCCGGTGCCCTGCACGCCGAACAGCAGATTCTTGTAGAGCTCGGGATCGGAGGGCGCGTGCTCGGCCCGCACCTTGGACCAATCGGCGTCGAGCTCCTCGGCCAGGATCGTCGACAGCCCCGTGAACGGCCCCTGGCCGAACTCGATATGCTTGATCAGCACCGTGACACTGTCGTCGGCGCCGATCCGCACGAAGGCGTTCGGCGCGAACGTCGCCGGCCCGCCGCCCGGCGAGAAGACCTGGGCAGCACCCGACTGCGCGCGGGCTGCCGCGGCCGGCAGGTGGAGACCGATGACGAGCCCGGTGAGACCCTTGAGAGCATCGCGGCGGGAAAGACGGGGAGAGAGCTGTGCCATGGCGTCAGGCTCCCAGCGTGCGGGCCGCGTCTTTGATCGCGGCGCGGATGCGGACATAGGTGGCACAGCGACAGATGTTGCCGTTCATCGCGAGGTCGATGTCGCGATCCGTCGGCCGCTTCACCTCCTTGAGCAGCGCCACCGCGCTCATCACCTGGCCCGACTGGCAGTAGCCGCACTGCGGCACGTCGTGCGCCACCCACGCCTTCTGCACCGCCTGCGCCTCGCGCCCCGAGATCGCTTCGATGGTGGTGATCTCGCCGGTTCCGAGCGCGGACACCGGCAGCGAGCAGGAGCGCAAGGGCTTGCCGTCGAGGTACACGGTGCAGGCGCCGCACTGGGCGATGCCGCATCCGAACTTAGTGCCGGTCAGTCCGAGCGTATCCCGCAGGACCCACAGCAGCGGCGTGTCGCCGTCGACATCGACGCTGTGCTGCGCTCCGTTGACTTTGATGGTGAAGGCCATGGCTGCCTCGTGCGGTGGCTTGTGGCTCGAGGGTCAACGATAGAAGGCCCGATGCAGCGCAGCAAGACACTTCATTTTGAGTTTTGAACGAGTTAGGCGGCATATCCTCACGCCTGGCGAAACGGAGGACACAGCGCAATCCCGATCAAGCGCGCCGCGCTCCCTGAGGGTACGGCGCGCGCCATGAACCCGGTCCAGAGCTCGCCACCCTGCGCGTGCCGGCCCAGAGGTACGCCGTGTTCCATCAGCGCGACCACATCGCCACCATCCGCGCCACCTGCGCCGCGATCTGGAACACGTGGCTGCCGGCGTCGGGACACGCAGCGGCCGACGCCCCGACCTTCGAGCGCTACGGACCCGAGTTCGATCCCCTGACCGGCACCGGCGGCTTCGAGATCTGGGTGCCGATCAAGGGATGAGCGCCGGCTCACGCGCCGACGGCAGTCGCCAGCATCCGGAACAGCCGCGGATCGCCGCACTGCGCCACGTTGAACCGCAGGAAACCGCTGGCCGAGTGCGATGAGCTGAACACGTTGCCGGGCGCCAGCACGATGTCCTTGGCCAGCGCCTGCCGGGCGATGTCGGCCGCGTCCAATCCGTCCGGCAGCGTGCACCACAGGAACATGCCGGCGCGCGGTTCGATCCACGGCACGATGCCGATGCGCCGCAGCCGCTCGCTGGTCTGTCCCATCGCCCGCGACAGCCGCTCGCGGACCGCCTCCACATGCTTTCGGTAGGAGCCGTCTTTAAGAACGCCGAGCACCAGTTCGGCCGACAGCCGGCCGCCGCCGAACGACGTCGCGACTTTCAGGTCCAGCAGACCCTCGATCCAGTCGCGCCGGAGCGCGATGTAGCCGCAGCGCACCGACGCCGAGAGCGTCTTGGAGAAGCTGCCGATGTGCACGACGCGCTCGAGACCGTCGAAGGCGGCGAGCCGCGGTGCCGGCTCGGGCTCGAAATCCGCGAAGATGTCGTCCTCGACGATCGTCAGGGTGTGCTCTTCGGCGAGCTTGAGAATCCGGTGCGCGACTGCCGGCGACAGCGTCGCCCCGGTCGGGTTGTGCAGCCCCGAATTCGTGATGTAGAGGCGCGGGCGATGCTCGGCGAGCGTCCGCCCGAACGCCTCGACATCCGGACCCGACGGCGTGTAGGCAACGCCGACGATCTTCGCCCGATGGGCCCGCAGCAGAGCGTGGAAGTTGAAGTAGCAGGGGTCGTCGACGAGAACCGCATCGCCCGGCTCGATCAGCAGGCGGCACAGCAGATCGATCGCCTGCGTGCCCGATTCCGTCAGCACGATCTGATCGGGCGTGGCGTCGATGCCGCGCTCCGCCATGCGCCGGGCCAGAAGCTGGCGCAGCGGCGCGAGCCCCAGCGGTGTTCCGTAGTCGGCGAGGCTCGCATCATCGGCGCGGGCGAGCCTGCGCAGCGCGCGCCGCAGCCCGGCCTCCGGCATCCATGACGCCGGCAGCCAGCCGCAGCCGGGCTTCAGCACCTCGCCGCCAGCCTCGAGCGCCTGCCGCGACACCCACAGCGGATCGACCGCCCGGTCGAGCCTCGGACCGATCTCGGCGAGCGACAGCGGCGGCAGGTTCTCGGCAACGTAGAAGCCCGAGCCGCGCCGCGAGCGGATGACGCCTTCCGCGACGAGCCGGTCATAGGCCTCCACCACCGTCGACTTCGATACCCGCATGCCGTCCGCGCAGCGCCGGATCGACGGCAGCTTCATGCCGGGCATCAGCGACCGCCCGGCGATCCGCTGCCGCGTCGCCTGCATGACGTGCGCGACGCGCGTGCTGTCCTCGGTCTCTTGGCTGCGGTGTTGGTCCATCTGTACCGGTACCCGTATCATGACAGTTTAGAGAAAGTGTCCCCATCTGTCTCTAGAGCCACCACCCGCCCTGCGGCAAGAGGAAACGACACCAAAAGGGCACGGGCCATGGACAAGACGACCAGCGGATGGATCAACGGCTTTTTCGGGATGCTGATTTTCAGCGGGTCGCTTCCCGCCACCCGGATCGCGGTGGCCGACCTCGATCCGATCTTCCTGACCGTCGCACGGGCGAGCATCGCCGGGCTGCTCGGCGCCGCCCTGCTCGTCGCCTTCCGCGAGAAGCGCCCGGAGCAGGATGACGTCCTCCCTCTGGTCATCGTCGCGCTCGGCGTCGTCGTCGGCTTTCCGTTGCTCACCGCCCTGGCGCTGCGCCACGTGACGACCGCCCATTCCATCGTCTTCGTCGGCCTGCTGCCGCTGGCGACCGCCATCTTCGCGGTGGTGCGGGGTGGGGAGCGGCCGCGCCCTCTGTTCTGGCTATTCTCCGGTCTCGGCAGCGCGCTCGTCGCCGGCTTCGCGATGAGCCGCGGAGTGGAGTCATCCCTGATCGGCGATTTCTTGATGCTCGCGGCCATCATCTTGTGCGGCCTGGGCTATGCCGAGGGCGCCAAGCTCTCCCGCCGCCTCGGCGGCTGGCAGGTGATCTCCTGGGCCCTGGTGCTGTCGCTGCCCGTCATGGCGGTGCTGACCATCGCCACCGCGCCGGCATCGTGGACCGGCATCGGCCGGCCGGCCTGGCTTGGGCTCGCCTACGTCTCCCTGTTCAGCATGTTGATCGGTTTCGTGTTCTGGTACCGCGGCCTCGCCCGTGGCGGCACCGCGGCGGTTGGCCAGTTGCAGCTCCTGCAGCCGTTCTTCGGTCTGGCGCTAGCAGCAACCCTGCTGCACGAGGCCGTCAGCGGAGCGATGATCGCCGTCACGGCAGCGGTGGTGCTGTGCGTCGTCGGCGCCCGACGCTATGCGACGTGAGCTGCCGGGGGGCGGCCACTTCAATCCGTCTGCAGGTCGCGCTCGAGGTCGCGGCAATCGGCGGCGTCGGTGCGGTCGAGACGGAAGCTGCGATCGTCGCGGCCGAGCTTGAGCAGTCGCGTCCGCCCGCCGAGATGGACGGCCGACCACAGCCCGATCTGATCGTCGAGATAGAGCGTCAGCGTGCGCCCGTCGGCCGGCAGGTCGAACACGATGGTGCCCGCCTCCTCGGCCGACGAGGGGCTGTACGTCGCGAGGCAGACGAACCCTTCGTTCTTGCGGTAGGCCGGCATCAGGCGCCGGCCCGAGGTGTCGCGGTTGGCCCCGACGCTCCACTCGCAGCCGGCCATCATGTCCGCCGCAGCCTCGCGACCCTTCTGGACGAGGCGGACGCCGAGCCACACCGCCTGCGCATCGGCGCCATACTTCAGAAATGCCAGTGCCGCCATGGTCCGCTGCCCGGAATGGCGCTGCAGGTGGGCCGCGTCGTACGTCCGGCGGAAGCAGAGACTGCCGCCGGCTTCCTGGGCGAGCTTCGGCAGCGGGTCCTCGGCGCGCGCAGGCGACGACAGCAGCGGCGCGGCGGCAACGGCCAAAGCGACGACGGCGTACGGCGGTAGCACGGAACATCTCCCCTGGTGTGCTTCCGGCCAGCATCCCTAGTACGGACCACCGCCCCGAGGAAAGAGCGATCGGGAACTTCGATTGAAGAATGGTAAGCAGACGGACGGTCGCGCGCACCCGGGCGTACGGCAAAGCCGGCAAGCGCTCAGGCCGCCGCGATGATCTCGATCTCGACCAGCCAGTCGCTGACCAGCGTCTGCGCGATGATCGCCGTCGTGGGGATGACACGCCCACCCAGCGCGGCGACGCGCGCCTTCGCATTGGCATCCGCATAGGCGCGATCCGTGAGATAGCTCGTCAGGCGGACGATGTTGTCGACCGTCATGTCGGCGCTGGCGAGGATCGTGCGCAGGTTCGACCAGATCAGCGCGAGCTGCTCCTCGAGCGTCTTGCCCGCAACACCCTGCGCGTCCAAGCCCATCGTCCCGCTGACGAACAGCAGCCGGCCGGCCCCCTGAACCTCGAGCGCATGCACGTAGTCGTCGGTCGCGGGATCGATGCCCTTCGTCGGGCTGCGAACAATCGTCTTCATGGAAACCCCCGGTCTGCGGCGATGGTGATGGCGAGCGCCGAGGATAGCACGGGGCTCAATCGACCGAAGCCAGCGGCGGCGCCACCGCCTCGAGCGGCCGCCGCTCGGCCGCCGTTGCCCACCGCGCCGCCACCACCGCGGCCACCAGCATCAGCACTGCCCCCAGCAGATAGCCCCAGAACACGCTCCAGCGCGAGCCCGTCTCAATCAGATGCCCGAACAGCCACGGCCCGATGATGCCGCCGACGCCGGTGCCGATCGCATAGAAGCAAGCGATCGCCAGCGCGCGGATCTCGAGCGGGAAGGTCTCGCTGACCGTCAGGTAAGCCGAGCTCGCCGCCGCCGAGGCGAAGAAGAAGATGATCATCCACGCCACCGTGAGCGTCGCCGCCGATACCAGGTTCTGGGCGAACAGATAGCCGGTCGCCGCCAGCAGCACGCCCGACATCGCATAGGTGAATGCGATCATCGGCCGCCGCCCGATCGTGTCGAAGAAACGGCCGAGGAACACCGGCCCCAGGAAATTGCCGGCCGCGAAGGGAAGGATGTACCAGCCGATGTGTTGCGCGGGCACGCCGTAGAAATCGGTCAGCACCAGCGCATAGGTGAAGAAGATCGCGTTGTAGAAGAACGCCTGCGCCGTCATCAGCGTGAGCCCGACCAGCGTGCGCTGCCGTTGCCTGCGGATCAGCGTGACCACAACCTCGGTGAGCGGCGTGTGCGAGCGGGCCCGCAGACGGATTAGAGGGAACGGCCCGTCGGACAACACCACGCCGCGCCGCCGGATGCCGTCCTCGATGCCGGCGACCACCGCCTCGGCTTCCGCCGCGCGCCCGTGCGTGGCGAGCCAGCGCGGGCTCTCGGGCAGCCACATCCTCAGGAAGAAGATGATTACGCTCAGCGCCGCGCCGATCAGAAACGCCGCCCGCCATCCCATGTCGATGGGCAGCACGCGGGGGTCGAGCAGCACCACCGAGCCGAGCGCCCCGAGTGCAGCCCCGACCCAGAAGCTGCCGTTGATGACGAGATCGGTCCACCCGCGCACACGCGCCGGGATCAGCTCCTGGATGGTCGAGTTGATCGCCGTGTATTCGCCGCCGATGCCGGCTCCGGTCAGGAAGCGGAACAGCAGGAAGCTCCACAGGTTCCACGAGAACGCCGTGGCGGCGGTGGCGGTGAGGTAGACCGCGAGCGTGATGAAGAACAGCTTCTTGCGCCCGAGCCGGTCGGTCAGCCAGCCGAAGAACAGGGCACCGAGGACGGCACCGGCGATGTAGGCCGCGCCGGCCAGACCGACGTCGACATTGGAAAATTGCAGCGTCGGGCTCGCCTTGAGCGCGCCCGAGACGGCCCCGGCCAGTGTCACCTCGAGGCCGTCGAGGATCCAGGTGATGCCGAGCGCCGCCACCACCAGGGTGTGGAACCGCGACCACGGCAGCCGGTCGAGCCGGGCCGCAATGTCGGTCGTGACGATGCCGTCGGCGCGATCCTGCATGGCCGGTCCCTGCCCTCGGATCGCGAACGCCGCTGTCCCGCAATTGTTCCCGGGCGCTCCACGGCGGGGCCTGACAATCCGGCCCGTCATCTGCTAGGCAGAGCGCAGCACGACGCACGCGAAGGAACCCATCCATGACTTTCGTCTTCACCCCGGTGGCACAGCCGACCCTCCCCGTCGCCGGCACCGACAAGCTCTTTCCGGTCCATCGCATCTACTGCGTCGGCCGCAACTATGCCGAGCACGCCCTCGAGATGGGTGGCAACCCCGACAAGGAGCCGCCGTTCTTTTTCCAGAAGAACCCCGACACCCTGCTGCTGACCGGCCAGATGCCCTATCCGGCGGAGACCAAGGATCTGCACTTCGAGATCGAGATGGTGGTGGGCCTGAAGTCCGGCGGCTCCAACATCAAGAAGGACGACGCGCTGAAGCACGTATTCGGCTACGCCGTCGGCCTCGACATGACCCGCCGCGATCTCCAGAACGCCGCCAAGAAGCTCGGCCGCCCGTGGGAAACCGCCAAGGCCTTCGAACGCTCCGCACCGTGCACCCCGCTGATCCCGGTGGAGAAGGTCGGCCATCCGGCCAAGGGCGCCATCTGGGTCGACGTCAACGGCGAGCGCCGCCAGACCGGCGATCTCGCGCAGATGATCTGGGACGTGCCGAGCCAGATCGCGTTCCTGTCGACCTTGTTCGAGCTCAAGGCCGGCGACCTCATCTTCACCGGCACGCCGGCCGGCGTCGGCGCCGTCAAGAAGGGCGACACCATGAAAGGCCACGTCGACGGCCTCGGTGACCTCGTTGTGGCGGTGGTCTGAGCCACCCCATCGCCGGCGTCTTGCTCGCGATGCCGATCGTCCGTAAGCTGCCGAAACATCGGGCGGCATCAGGCGAGGGAGAGGCAAGATGCGTGGCAAGCGTGTGGTTCGGACAATTGGGCTTGGCCTGCTGATAGCGATACCAGCGTCAGGTGCGCAGGCCGCATCCGTCGCCTGCAAGCCGAACAGCGTGCACGCCGTGTGCAAGGCGAACTACGCGTCCCACTCCAAGGGCTCGCTCAAGGCTGGCCAGTCGTCGTCGGGCACCGCGACCGTCAACGGCAAGACGGTCAAGTGGACCTGCCTCGGCGGCGTCGCCAGCGATCCGCCGAGCCCGCGCCAGTGCACGTATTGAGGCCGCACGCATGTAACGACGCAGCGCGGCGCCTCAGCGCGGCGCTGCGCGCTCCAGCACGCCGAGCAGCGTCGCGTTGAAGGCGTCGGCCTGCTCGTACATCACCCAGTGCCCCGCGTCCGCCACGACATGCGCGTCGAGCTCGGGATGGTGCAGACGGAGCACCTCGAAGCATGCTTCGACCGACGGCTCCGCGATCACGTCCTTCTCGCCCCAGATCGCCGACAGCGGCGCCGGCACGCGGGCAAGGTTGACCTTGATCTCGTCGGTCAGCGCGAACGTGCGCGAGCGAAAGCGTGCCCGCTTGATGTTGGCCTCCTGGATGTCGACGGCCAGCGCATCGATCCGCGCCGGGTCGCAGAACATCAGGATCTCGAGCGTGCGCCGATGCACTGCGCGGCGCTCCTCCGCCGTCATCGTGCTGCGCTCGCGCGGATACGTGAGCATGGTGCGAGGCAGGCCGAGCGCCGCACATCCGATGATGGTGAGACCGGCGACCCTGCGGCCAAGCTCGGCCGCGGCGAAGGTGCCAACCTGGGCTCCAAACGAGAAGGCCACGATGTGCGGCTGCGCCTGCGCCGGCAACAGCGCGTGCAGCCCCTCCGCCACGACGCGCCCTGACGTCGCCGGCACCTGCGGCTCCGGCGGCATGGCACTCTCGCCGAGGCCGGGCAGGTCCGGCACCCAGACCTCGAAATAGGGCTCCAGCGCCGGAATGGTCTTGATCCAGTGCAGCCAGGAGCCCGACCCACCGTGGCACAGCACCACCGGGGCACCGCGCCCCCACCGCCGCCACACGAGCTGGCCGTCGCCGCACGGCGTGGCCCGCGTCTCGGCCCTGGCCTCCAGTGCCGCCATCTCTGCGGCCGACCCCGTCATTCCTGCATCCCTTCCCCGCTTGCCGCCCGCTCGACACCATGGCCCCTGCTCCGATACAGGAGCGGGGCTGGGCCGACAACCGGAGGAGGATCATGGCAGCCGACACCAATCTGCGCATCGATGGGGCGCGGCTGTGGGACAGCCTGATGGAGATGGCCAAGATCGGCGCCACGCCGAAAGGCGGCGTCAACCGCCTCACCTTGACCGATCTCGACCGCGCCAGCCGCGACCTTTTCGCCAGGTGGTGCAAGGAGGCCGGCTGCTCGGTGACCGTCGACCAGGTCGGCTCGATGTTCGCCCGCCGCCCCGGCACCGATGCGGCCCTGCCGCCGGTCATGCTCGGCAGCCACCTCGATACCCAGCCGACCGGCGGCAAGTTCGACGGCGCCCTCGGCGTCCTCGCCGCCCTTGAGGTCGTGCGCTCGCTGAACGATCTCGACATCAAGACCAAGCACCCCATCGAGATCGCGATGTGGACCAACGAGGAGGGTTCCCGGTTCGCGCCCTCCATGATCGCCTCCGGCGTCTTCGCCGGCGCCTTCACGCTCGAGACCGCGCTCGCCTGCAAGGACGGCGACGGCAAGCGTCTCGGCGACGAGTTGAAACGCATCGGCTACGCTGGCGCCGCGCCGGTGGGGCGCCGTCCGGTCCACGCGTTCTTCGAGCTCCACATCGAGCAGGGCCCGATCCTCGAGGAGGCCGGCATCGACATCGGCGTGGTCACCCACGCCAACGGCCAGCGCTGGTACGAGATCAACCTGACCGGCGTCGAGAGCCACGCCGGCCCGACGCCGATGAGCCGGCGCAAGGACGCTCTGTTGGGCGCCGCGCGCATCGTCGAGCTGGTCAACGGCATCGGCTTCGCGCACGACCCCAACGCCTGCGCCACCTGCGGCCTGATCCAGGCCTACCCCAACTCGCGCAACGTCATCCCCGGCCACGTCTTTCTCACCGTCGACCTGCGCCACCCCGACGACGCCCGCCTGTCGTCGATGGACCGTGCCCTGCGTGCCGGCGTCGCCGAGATCGCGGCCCGCAGCGGCCTCCAGTGCACCATCGAGGAGGTTTTCTACTTTCCGCCGCAGCCCTTCGAGGCGTCCTGCGTCGCCGCGGTGCGCAACGCCGCCGAGCGCATGGGGCTCACCACCCGCGACATCACCTCGGGCGCCGGCCACGACGCGGTCTACATGGCCCGCGTGTGCCCGGCCGCCATGATTTTCACCCCATGCGTCAACGGCATCAGCCACAACGAGGCCGAGGACATGAAGCCCGAATGGGCCACGGCCGGCGCCAACGTGCTGATCGCAGCCGTGCTCGAAAAAGCCGAAATCGTCTCGCCTAGATAGGCCTGTCAGGCAACGTAAGGTGACGAGCGCGAAGCACAGTTCGGTGCAGCTTGCATAGGTGCGCCGCGTCTGTGTAATGTATACATAGAAAAAGCAATATCCAACGAGCGCCCGTCAATAATCGCTCGCGACAAAACAAGACTTTTTCACCCCAGGGAGGAAATGCGCATGACGAGAATTCATCGTCGTAAGTTTCTCAAGCTGTCCGGCGCCGGCGCCGTGGCGGCCAAGACCGGAGGCATCGCCGCGATCCTGGCGACCGGCAAGGCCCCGGCCTATGCGCAAACCACCACGGTGCATTGGCTGCGCTGGAACGATTTCGTTCCGGCCTCCGACCAATTGCTGCGCAGGGAGATGCTGCCCGAAGCCGAGAAGGCCCTGGGAGTGAAGATCAACTTCGAGACGGTCAACGCCAACGACCTGCAGCCGCGCATCACCTCCGCGATCCAGTCGGGCGCCGGCCCCGACCTGATCATGCTCAACAACAATCATCCGCAGCTCTACGCCGAAAGCTGCGTGGACATGTCGGATGTTGCCGACGCGATCGGCGGCGCCGAGGGCGGCCACTATCCGCTCGTCAAGGCGAACTCGAACGACGGCAAGAAGTGGTTGTCGATGCCATGGGCGATCATCGGCGGCATGATCGCCTATCGCAAGTCGTGGTTCGAGGACGTCGGCGCCAGTACGTTCCCTGAAACTTGGGAGCAATATCGCGAGGTCGGCAAGAAGCTCAAGGCCAAGGGCCGTCCCATCGGCCAGACGCTCGGCCACACCTTCGGCGACGCGCCGACGTTCTCCTATCCCCTCCTCTGGTCGTTTGGCGGCAAGGAGGTCGAGGCCGACGGCAAGACGGTGGCCATCAACAGCAAGGAGGCCATCGAGTCCGTCAAGTTCATGAACGGCTTCTGGAAGGACGCGCACGACGAGGGCGGGCTGGCCTGGGACGACACCAACAACAACCGCGCGTTCCTCTCGCAAACCATCTCGGCGACGCTCAACGGCGCCTCGATCTACATCGAGTCGCTGCGCAACGCGGACAAGTACATCACCGAAAAGGGCGCGCAGCTAAAGACCGACATCCTGCATGCCCCGCTGCCCAAGGGCCCGGCAGGCCAATACTCGATGCACACCTACCACTCCCACGTGCTGCCGACCTACTCGAAGAACCAGAAGGCCGCCAAGGACTTCTTGCGGTGGGCGCACTCCAAGCCCGTCTATGAGAAATGGTTCATCTCGCAGAAGGGCTTTGCCACGCCGTGCACGGCGGTGTGGGAGCAACACGCGGTGTGGGGCGAGGATCCCGTCATGACCCCCTACAAGGTCGCGGGCCGCCTCGGTCGCACGCCGGGCTTCGCAGGCCCCGCGAACGCCAAGGCCGCGGAGGCGCTCTCTAAGTACATCATCACCGACATGTACGCCAAAGGCGCACAGGGCATGTCGGCGGAGGACGCCGTGAAGTGGGCCGAGACCGAGCTGAAGAAGATCTACGTCTGATGTCCGGCGGCCGGGCTGGAGGGCCCGGCCGCCGACCTTAAGGACCCGCCGCGAGCCTCCGTCACAATCTCGGCTCGCGGCGGATCTCCGCCTCATCCGGCCAAGGATCTGACATGGCAGTAAGCGCGATTTCGACCGTGGGCGGCTCGGAGCCCCCGAGGCGGCGGCGGCTGTTGGAGGACGAGCGCTGGCTCGCCTTCGCCCTGCTCGTGCCGACGATGGTCCTGCTCGGCCTGTTCATCGCCTACCCGTTCGTGCGCGGCATCATGCTGTCCGTCACCAATACGCGGGTCGGCGTGCCGGGCGACTTCGTCGGGTTCGCCAACTTCTACAAGATCTGGCACGACTCGATCTTCCGCACCGCCGTCTACAACACGTTCCTCTATACGGCGGTGACGACCGTCTTCAAGCTCGCCCTCGGCCTGTGGCTGGCCATGCTGCTCAACCGCCATTTCAAGGGCAAGGCCTACATCCGCGCCTTCATCCTGCTCCCGTTCATCATCCCGACCGTGCTGTCGACCTTCGCCTGGAAGTGGATGTTCGACCCGACGTTCAGCGTGCTCAATTGGCTGTTCTTCCAGTTCGGACTGATCAACAGCCGCATCAATTGGCTGGGCGATCCCGACCTCGCCATGGCCTCGATCATGGTCGTCAACATCTGGCGCGGCGTGCCGTTCTTCGCCATCAGCCTGCTCGCCGGGCTGCAGACCATCTCACCCGAGCTGAACGAGGCCGCCGCCATCGACGGCGCCAAGCCCTGGCAGCGCTTCTGGCATGTGACGTGGCCGCTGCTGCTGCCGGTGACCATGGTGGTGGTGCTGTTCTCGGTGATCCAGACTTTCGCCGATTTCCAGATCGTCTACGTCATGACCGGCGGCGGTCCGGCCAACGCCACCCACCTGTTCGCCACCTACGCCTACCAGATCGGCGTCGGAACCGGCCTCCTGAGCGAAGGGGCCGCGATCTCGCTCGCCATGTTCCCGATCCTGTTCCTCGTCGTCGTCGTCCAGCTTCTCTACATCCGCCGCGTCGAGACGAGGTGACCTCCGATGAACCGCCCGGCTGACGCAAACCTCGGAGGACGGCCATGATCGAAGGCGCCGCCTGGCGACGGTGGGTCTACTTCCGCATTCCGCTGCTGCTGTTCATCGTCTTCCTGTTGTTTCCGTTCTACTGGATGATGATCACCACGGTGCGCCCCGATGGCGAGCTCTACCGGCCGTGGAACGCACCCAACTACAATCCCTTCTGGACGCTGCGGCCCACGCTCGACCACATCAACTATCTGATGGCCGAGACGCTGTTCGCGAAGTGGCTGTGGAACACCATGTTCATCGCGGCCGTGTCGACCGCGATCTCGCTCGTCTGCGGCGTGTTCGCCGGCTACGCCCTGTCGCGGCTCAACTTCCCGTTCGCCGGCAGCCTCGGCACCGGCATCTTCATCACCTACCTCGTGCCACAGACGCTGCTGTTCATTCCGCTGGCCGAGATCATCCGCAACTACAAGCTCGGCGACACGCCGTGGTCGCTGATCCTGACCTACCCGACCTTCCTCATCCCGTTTTGCACGTGGCTGATGATGGGCTACTTCAAGGCTATCCCTAAGGAGCTCGAGGAGTGCGCCCGCATCGACGGCGCCTCGCGCCTGCAGGCGATGCTCTACATCATCATTCCGGTGGCCGTGCCAGGCATTCTCTCCGCCGGCATCTTCGCGTTCACGCTGTCGTGGAACGAGTTCATCTACGCCCTCGTGTTCCTGTCCTCGCCCGAGGAGAAAACGGTGCCTGTCGGCGTGACGTCCGAGCTGATCCGTGGCGACGTGTTCTTCTGGGGACCGCTGATGGCGGGTGCGCTGCTCGGCTCGATTCCCGTCGCCTTCGTCTATTCGTTCTTCGTCGAGCACTACGTGTCGGGATTGACCGGCTCGGTCAAAGGATAGCCGGCAAACCCGTTCCACTTCCGTCCAAAAAAGCAAAGAGCTGACAATGGCGCAGGTCCTCCTCAGGAAGGTCAACAAGTTCTACGAGAGCGTCCACGCGGTGAAGGACGTCGACCTCGAGATTCGCGACAAGGAGTTCATGGTCTTCGTCGGCCCGTCGGGCTGCGGCAAGACCACCACCCTGCGCATGGTCGCCGGCCTCGAGGAGATCTCCTCCGGTCAGGTCCTGATCGGCAGCAACGTCGTCAACGAGCTGCCCCCCATGGACCGCGACATCGCCATGGTGTTCCAGAACTACGCGCTCTATCCGCACATGAGCGTCTTCGACAACATGGCCTTCGGCCTCAAGATGCGCAAATTCGACCGTGCCGAGATCGACAGCCGCGTCAAGCGCGCCGCCGACATCCTAGGCATCCAGGACTACTTGAAGCGCAAGCCGCGCCAGCTCTCCGGCGGCCAGCGTCAACGCGTGGCCCTCGGCCGCGCCATCGTGCGCCATCCGCAGGTCTTCCTGTTCGACGAGCCGCTGTCCAACCTCGACGCCAAGCTGCGCGTGCAGATGCGGGTGGAGCTGAAGAAGCTGCACCAGCGGCTCGGCACCACCGCCATCTACGTTACCCACGACCAGGTCGAGGCGATGACGCTCGGCGACCGCGTGGTGGTCATGAAGGACGGTTGGGTCCAGCAGGTCGGCGAGCCGCTGCAGTTGTACAACGAGCCGGCCAATCGCTTCGTCGCCGGCTTCATCGGCTCCCCGGCCATGAACTTCGCCTCCGTGCGGATCACCAACGGCACCGGTGGCGTCTGGGCCGAGAGCCCCACCGCCGGCGGGCTGCGCATCAAGGTGCCCGATGCCGTCGCACCGCGGCTCGGCAAATACGTGAACCAGCCCCTGACGCTGGGCATCCGGCCGGAAAACCTGCATGTGGCAACCGGCTCCGACCCCGCCGAATTCAGCTTCGAGGCCAACGTCGAGGTGGTGGAGCAGTTGGGCTCCGAGATCCTGCTCGATCTGAAGGCCGGATCGGACCAGATTGTGGCCTCCGTCGAGCCGACCATCCGCACCAAGCCCCAGGACAAGCTGCGGCTGGCACTCAACCCGGACCGGCTGCATTTCTTCGACACCACGACCGAAGCCGCCGTTTGACCTCTGCGGCCTCGCCCGCTCGCCGCCCGGAGCCGCCCCGCGCCCGTTTTTGCGCTTGTCGTTCCGGCATCCGTGCGCCACAAAACCCGACAGCGAGGACACACGATCGGGGCACCGCCCGGGAGCGCGTGATGGCATCCGTTGAAATCCGCGATGTGCGCAAGGCATTCGGCGCCACGCAGGTCATCAAGGGCGTGAGCGTGCCCATTCACGACGGCGAGTTCGTCGTCCTCGTCGGGCCGTCGGGCTGCGGAAAGTCGACGCTGCTGCGCATGATCGCCGGCCTCGAGGCGATCACCGCCGGCGAGATCCGCATCGGCGAGCGGGTGGTCAACAACATCCACCCCAAGGAACGCGACATCGCCATGGTGTTCCAGAACTACGCGCTCTATCCGCACATGACGGTGGCCGACAACATGGGCTTCTCGCTCAAGCTGCGCGGCATCGCTACCAAGCTCATCAGCGAGCGCGTGCACAAGGCTGCTGACATCCTGGGGCTCGGAGCGCTGCTCGAGCGCTACCCCCGCCAGCTCTCCGGCGGCCAGCGCCAGCGCGTCGCCATGGGTCGCGCCATCGTGCGCGATCCCCAGGTCTTCCTGTTCGACGAGCCATTGTCCAATCTCGACGCCAAGCTGCGCGTCGCCATGCGCACCGAGATCAAGGAGCTGCACCAGCGCCTCAAGACGACCACGGTCTACGTCACCCACGACCAGATCGAGGCGATGACGATGGCCGACAAGATCGTCGTCATGCACGACGGCGTGGTCGAGCAGATGGGCGCGCCGCTCGACCTCTACGACCAGCCGGCCAACCTGTTCGTGGCGGGATTCATCGGGTCGCCGGCCATGAATTTCATCGAGGGCCGCGTCAAGATCAATGGCACCGCCTCGGTCGAGACCGCCGACGGCATTCGCCTCCCCTTGAAGTCGGCCGGCGGCATCGGCAACGGCCACGCCGTGGTCTATGGCGTGCGGCCCGAGCATCTCGAGCTCGCCGACGACGGCGTCGAGGCCGAGGTGGTGGTCGTCGAGCCGACCGGCTCCGAGACGCAGCTCGTCGCCCGCGTCGCCGGCAAGGAGATCATCGCCCTGTTCCGCGAGCGCCACGCGCTGTCGCCGGGCCAGAAGATCCGCCTGCGCCCGCGCACCGACGTCGTGCATCTGTTCGACAAGGCGAGCGGCCAGCGGCTCTCCTGACGCATCGATCGCAGCGACTGCGAGGTAACACCATGAGCGCCACCATGAGTCCCGTCGCATTCGTGGGCCTTGGCGCCATGGGCCTGCCGATGGCGTCGAAGCTCGTCGAGAAGCAGATGCGTGTCGTCGGCTTCGATATGCGCAGCGACGCCGTCGCCAGGCTCGAAGCCGCCGGCGGCCACGGCGCCAAGTCAGCCGCCGACGCCGCCAAGGGCGCCGCCACGCTGGTGGTGATGGTGGTCAACGCCGATCAGGCCGAGGACGTGCTGTTCGCCAAGGGCACGCTGGACGCCCTGGCTCCCTCCGCCACCGTCATCGTGATGGCGACTTGCGCGCCCGCCCGCATCGCGAAAATGGCCGAGCGCGTCGAGGGAACTGGTCGCAGCTTCGTCGATGCCCCTGTGTCGGGCGGCGTGGTCGGCGCCACCGCCGGCACGCTCACCATCATGGCCGCAGCGAAAAAGCCGGTGTTCGAGGCTGCCCGCCCGGTGCTGTCCGCGATGGGCACGAACCTCTATCACCTGGGCGAGAAGCCGGGCCAGGGCGCGGCCATGAAGACGGTCAACCAGCTCCTGTGTGGCGTTCATATCGCGGTCGCCGCCGAAGCGATCGCGTTGGCCGAGAAGGAAGGCATAGATCCCAACCTGGCGGTCGAGATTCTTTCGGGTTCCGCCGCCTCGAGCTGGATGCTCAAGAACCGCGGCGCGCGTATGATTGCGGATGACGGCCAGGTCACCAGCGCGGTCGATATCTTCGTGAAGGACTTAGGCCTGGTCCTCGACGCCGGCCGTGCCGCCAAGATGGGCCTGCCGCTCGCCGCCGCCGCGCATCAGCTTTTCCTCGCCGCATCGGGTCTCGGCCACGGCGGCAAGGACGACAGCCAGGTGATCGAGGCCTACCGCGCGCTGCGGCCCAAGAAGGGCTGACGCACACCCGGACCGCCGCGCCGATCCTCCCCTCTGCGTCCCGGTGCCGGCACCCTTCCCCCCTCTCCCTATGCAGAAGGAGCATGGAGAGAGGGAAACTCGGACGCCTGCGCCCGGAACGCCGCCGCCATCAGCGCCTGGGTGTAGGGCTGCTGCGGCCGGTTGACGATATCCCCAGCACGGCCCTCCTCGACGATCCGCCCCTGCCGCATCACCACGATGCGGTCCGCCATCGCCCGCACCACTGCGAGGTCGTGGCTGATGAACAGGTAGGTGAGCCCGTGCGCCCGCTGCAACTCGCGCAGCAGCTCGACGATCGCCTTCTGCACCGTGCGGTCGAGCGCCGACGTCGGTTCGTCGAGCAGCACCAGCTTCGGCTTGAGAATCATCGCCCGCGCGATCGCGATGCGCTGGCGCTGCCCGCCGGAGAACTCGTGCGGATAGCGGTTGCGGGCCGCTGGATCGAGCCGCACATCTGCCAGGGCCTCCGCCGCCCGCGCATCGCGCTCGCGCCGCGATAGCGCCGGCTCGTGCACCAGCAGCCCCTCGCTCACGATCTCACCGACCGTGAGCCGCGGCGACAGCGAGCCGAACGGATCCTGGAACACCACCGCCAGGTCGCGCCGTAGCGGCTTCATCGCATCGCGCGACAGCCCATCGAGAAGGCGCCCCTCGAACGCGATGCGCCCGGTCGCCGGCACCAGCCGCAGCAGCGCGCGGCCAAGCGTCGACTTGCCCGAGCCCGACTCCCCGACGATCCCCAGCGTCTCGCCGCGGCGCACAGCGACGCTCACGTCATCGACCGCGACGAGGTCGGGCGCCCGCGGCCCGAGCAGCCGGCGCGGCATGCGGAAGGCGACCCGCACGTTGCGCCCCTCTAGCACCACCGGGGCATCGCCCGGCACCGGCGCCTTGGCGCCCGCCGGCTCGGCGGCGATCAGCCTGCGCGTGTAGTCGGCCTGCGGCCGCTCGAAGATGTCGGCGGTCGAGCCCTGCTCCACCACCCGGCCCTCGTGCATCACCGCCACCCGATCGGCGAAGCGGCGCACGATGTTGAGGTCGTGACTGATCAGCACGATCGCCATGCCGAGCCGCCGCTTGAGCTCGGCGAGCAGGTCGAGGATCTGCACCGCCACCGTCACGTCGAGCGCGGTGGTCGGCTCATCCGCGATCAGCAAGGCCGGATCGTTGGCCACCGCCATCGCGATCATCACCCGCTGCCGCTGCCCACCCGACAGCTCGTGAGGATAGGCGTCGATACGCGCCGCGGCATCGGGAATGCGCACCAGCTCCAGCAGCGCGATGGCCCGCGCCCGCGCCGCACCGCGGTCGAGCCTCTGGTGACGCATCAGCGGCAGCGCGATCTGATCGCCGATCCGGTAGAGCGGGTCGAGCGACGACATCGGCTCCTGGAAGATCATCGTCATGCGCGCGCCGCGCAGCCGGTTGAGCGCGCGGTCGGGAAGCCCCAGGATCTCCGCCCCCTCGAACGCCACCGAGCCCGCCGCGCGGCCGTTGGCCGCCACCAGCCCCATCACCGACAGCGCGAGCTGGCTCTTGCCCGAGCCCGACTCGCCGACGATGGCCAGCGTCTCGCCTTTCGCCACCTGGAGCGACACCCCGCGCACCGCCGCCACCGTCCCGTCGGCGACGGTGAAGCTGACCGCGAGATCGCGGATGGCGAGCAAGGGCGCGGTCATCAGCGATCCTTGGGGTCGAGCGCGTCGCGCAAACCATCGCCGATAAAGTTCAAGGCGAACAGCGTCGCCACCAGGAACAGCGCCGGGAACAGCAGCATCCACCCCGCGCCCTGGATGTTGCGCGCGCCCTCCGCGATCAGCACCCCCCAACTCGTCATCGGCTCCTGCACGCCAAGCCCCAGGAACGACAGAAAGCTTTCGAGCAGGATCACCTTCGGCACCAGCAGCGTCATATAGACCACCACCGGCCCGAGCAGGTTGGGCACCACGTGGCGCCTCAGAATGCCGCCCGTACCCACGCCCAGCGCCTCCGCTGCCTGCACGTACTCCTGCCGCCGGATCGACAGCGTCTGCCCGCGCACGATGCGCGCCATGTCGAGCCACTCGATCGCCCCCACCGCCAGGAACATCAGGATGAAATTGCGCCCGAAGAAGACCACCAGCAGAATCACGAAGAAGATGAAGGGGAGCGAGTAGAGGATGTCGACGACGCGCATCATCAGCAGATCCGCCCGCCCGCCGAGATAACCGGCAAGCGCGCCGTACGTGACACCGATGACCAGCGCCACCGCCGTCGCCAGCAGCCCGATCGCCAGCGAGACCCGACCCGCAATGAGAGTTCGGGTCAGCAGGTCCCGCCCGTTGGAATCGGTGCCGAAGAAGAAGTGCTGGCGCTCGATCGGCGCCTCGATGACCAGCCGGCGGCCCTCGTCGCTCCGCTCGATCACGCGGGCGGCCTCGAACAGGTCCGAGCGCTCGACATAGGCCAGCAGCCGCTCGTCGATCGGCCGCGGCCCGGTGAGCGTGAGACGCAGGCGGTCGCCGGCGATCGTGCTCTCCGCCACGCTGGCCCGCAGACGCGAGGCCAGCCGCGGCAGTGCGGCGGTCACCTGCTCCGCGGTCGGATAGGCGGCAAGCCGCGCTGGCGTGCGCACGTAGTCCTGATAGACGCGATCGTAAGGATGCCCGGTCAGATACGGCCCGACGATGCAGGCGACCGCGACCGCCAGCAGCGTCACGAGGCTCGTCATCGCGGCGCGGTTGCCGAGGAAGCGGTCGCGCGCCTCCGCCCACAGCGAGCGCCCTTCCACGGCGGCGGAAGCGAGGGTCGCGTCGCTCATCGCTGCTCGTACCTGACGCGCGGATCGAGGATCGCATAGGCGATGTCGACCAGCAGGTTGAAGGCCAGCACGAACACGGCCACCACCACCACCGTGCCCATCACCAGCGTGTAGTCGCGGTTGAGCGCCCCTTCCACGAAATAGCGGCCGATGCCGGGCAGCCCGAAAATCGTCTCGATCACCACCGAGCCGGTCAGCAGCGCGGCAGCCGCCGGGCCAAGATAGGACACCACCGGCAGAACCGCCCCGCGCAGCGCGTGCGTGAGGATGGTCGCACGGCCGAGCCCCTGCGCCCGCAGCGTGCGGATGTGATTGGCGCGCAGCGCCTCGATCATCGCCGCCCGCGTCATGCGCGCCACCACCGCCACCTGCGGCAGCGCCAGCGTGACCACCGGCAGCACCATGTTCCGCAGCGCCCCGCCGTTCCACCCCGCCACCGGCAGCCACACCAGCATCAGCCCGAACACGATCTGAAACGCCGGCGCGGTGACGAAGGTCGGCACCGTGATGCCGAGCGTGGCGACGCCCGTCACGGCATAGTCGGCGGCCCGGTTCTGGCGCAGCGCCGCGACCACGCCGAGCGCCAGGCCCACCACCAGCGCCAGCACCAGCGCGGACGCCCCGAGCGCGACCGACACCGGCAGCCCGCGCACGAACAGCTCCGACACCGTGAAGTCGCGATAGTAGAACGACGGTCCCAGATCGCCGCGCGCCAGCGCCGAAAGATAGAGCCAGTATTGCTCCACCAGCGGCCGGTCGAGTTTGTAGATGCGGTTGAGGTTTTCCATCACCTTGGCTTCGAGCGGCCGGTCGAGATCGAACGGTCCGCCCGGCGCCACCCGCATCAGGAAGAAGGAGATGGTGATGATCACCAGCAGCGTCGGGACGGCGAAGGCCAAGCGCTTCAGGATGTAGAGCGGCATCGCTCGAGCCCTCCGAGCCGATCCGAGGCGGGCCGCGAAGCCCGCCTCGTTTGCGTCAGGGCTTCAGCGTCATGAAGCGGGTCGCGTTGGCGCCCCGCAAGTTCGGAATGTAGCCCTCGAGCTTGGAGGAGATGAGATTGCGGTTGGAATAGTAGAGCACCGGAATATACGGCAGGTCCTGCATGATGAGGCTCTCGGCGCCGAACAGCAGCTTGGCCCGCTTCTCGATGTCGAGCTCCCCGCTCGCCTGCTTCATCAGCGCATCGAATGTGGGATTGGCATAGCGCGCATAGTTGAAGCCCGTGTTCTGGCTTTCGAGCAGGAACAGGAAGTTCTGCGGGTCGGAGTAGTCGCCGATCCAGCCCGCGCGGGCGACATCGAAATCGCCGCGCTCGCGCAGGTGCGCGAAGTGCGTCTTGCCGTCGGTGTTGAGGAACGTCGTCTCGATGCCGACCTCCTTCCACAGGTTGCCGATCGCCACCACCGTCGCCTTGTTGTTATCGGTCGTGTTGTAGCGGATCTCGACCTTGAGCGGCTTCAGTCCCGGCCCGTAGCCCGCGTCCTTGAGCAGCGCCTTGGCCTTCTCCTCGCGCTCGATCGGCGGCGTGTTGCGGTAGGAGAGATAGGCCGGATCGCCGTAGTTGCCGATGCCCGGCGGCACGAACGAGTAGGCTGGCAGCATGGTACCGCTCCAGATCTCGTCGGCGATGAACTCGCGATCGATCATCAGCGACAGCGCTTGGCGCACCCGGACGTCGCTGAACGGCGGCTTGGACGTGTTGACCGCCAGATAGTAGGTCCCCAGATACGGCGACACCTGCACCTGGGTGCCAAGCTTCTCGCGCAGCACCTTCACCTGGTCCGCCGGAATGTCGGTGGTCGAGTGGACCTCGCCGGCCTGGAAGCGCCGCGCCGCAGCCGCCAGGTCGCTGCATGGGTAGTAGCGCACCTCATTGATCTTCACGTTGGCCGCGTCGTGGAAATGCGCGTTCTTCTCGAGCTTGATGTGCGATCCCGGCACCCACTCCTTCAGCACATAGGCCCCGTTCGACACCCAGTTCTCCGCCTTGGTGAAGTCCTTGCCGTGCTTCTCGACCGATGCCGGATGGATCGGCAGGCCGGTCTGGTGGGTTAGCAGCTCCAGGAAATAGGGCGTCGGCTTCTCGAGCGTGATCTCCAGCGTCTTGTCGTCGACCGCCTTGACGCCCAAATCCTCGAGCTTGGCTCCGTCCGCCTTCTTGTTGATCTTCTCGGCATTCTTGATCGGGTAGAGGACGGTCGCGTACTTGGCCCCGGTCTCCGGGTTCATGATCCGCCGCAGCGAGAACACATAGTCTTGGGCCTTGAGGGGATCGCCGTTCGACCACTTGGCGTTGGCTCTGATCTTGAAGGTGTGGACCGTGCCGTCCGCGCTCTTCGTCCAGCTCTCTGCCGCGCCGGCCACCACCTTGCCGCGCGCATCGTGAATGAGCAGGCCCTCCGACGTATCACGCAGCAGGTTTGCCTCGCTCACCACCGACGTCTTGTGCGCGTCGAGCGTTTCGGGGTCGGCATCGTTGCAGCGGTGATAGACGGCCTGGGCCAGCGCCGGCCCGGCCGCGAGCAGCGAGGCGGTTGCCAGCGCCAGGGCCGGCAGGCGTCGAACGATGGGGCCAAGCATCCGCATGACAGACATCCTCCTCAAAGTCCTTAAAGAGCGTCCCGCAAGGCGCGATTGTCGCCTGCCCCAAGGCCGGCAGCAAGCATGCTGCCGGGCCAAAAACACGAATGCGGCCCGGCCTCGCCGGCCGGACCGCATCGCATCGGTCTGTGGACCCCCGATCAGCTCGACGGCGCCGACCGCATCGGCAGGATCGCGATATCGCTGACCTGGCCCTTGAGGCCGGCCACCGGGCCGATCGCCTTGGTCGCTCCCGTCGCGAGGTCGACGGAGTGCAGCTTGCCGCCGGCCATCAGCCAGGCCCAGTTGCCGCCCTTGCCGTCCGACAGAATGTCGAAGGCCACCGGGCCCGTCACCTTCATGCCGATGCTGCCCAGCGTGTTGAGGATGCCGTCGTTCGGCGGCGCCTGCTTGACCAGCGCGCCGGTCGTCGCATCGATGTCATAGAGCGCCGTCTCCTTGGTGCCGGCGAAGCTGTTGCTGTAGGCCGCCGCCATCGCCATCGGCGTCTTGCCGTTGTTGGCATCGGCGTCGGCGTATTTCAGCCGGCCGTCGACCACCGCCTTGCCGTCCTCGACATTGATGCGCAGGCTGGTGCCGTCGCTGCCGATAACGCGCAGCCGGTCGGCGACGGGATTGAAATCGACGGAGAGCTTGGCTCCCGCCGGTAGCTTCTCGGAGATCTGTGCCCTCATTTCGGTCTTGCCGGTCTTGGGATCGATGGTGACGAGACCGCCATCCACCGTCACGCCGTAGAGCCAGCCGTTCGCCGGCCGGACGTCGATGCCGGCAAGCTTCGCGCCGCTGACTTTGACCGAGGACGTGACCTTCTTTGCCTTGGCGTCGATCATGACGAGGGTCGCCCCGTCGACGAGCCCGACGATGGTCTGGGCCTGCGCGGCGCTGGCAGTGCAGGCCGCCACGGCGGCGGTAAGGGCGAGCGAAATCGAGGAGAAGCGCATGGGAATGCCTCCGGTTTGACGTGCGATGGTGGAAGATGCGGGTTGTGACGGCGGCGCCGCGGCCCTCGCGAGACAGGTTGGCTGGAGCCGCCCCGCGAGAGCCGCAGGCGCCTCAGCCGGACGGTCGTTCGACCGCGGGCCGGCCGCTGTGTGCGTCGGGGGACTGAACCAGGCCGATGACCAGAGCCAGGCCCAATGCGGCCGCGATCACGATTTGAAAGGACAATGACCTTTTCGCAGGTGTCACGACACGCTCCGGCGCTAAATCGCGTTCCCTAGCCAGGCGGGAACATGTCGGAGCTACGGAGCAGCGCGGAAAAGGTTTCGCGTGCGCGGCCGATCACAAAGACTTTAGCGGCGTGAACGGAAGATGGGGTCGCCGCGGATCGCGGATCAGGGCTGCGGCAGCTCGACGAGCTTGGCGTGGAGCGCCGGTCCCGTCGGCCGGCCGGTCGGCGAGCCGCCCAGCGGCTCGAGGCTGACACCGAACGTCGCCGTCTCGAGCACATCGGGCCGATAGGCCGCCAGCGTATGCTGAGTTGACGGCGCATCGCTGGAGATCAGCCCGAGCGAGCGCGGGCCGGCCCCGATGCGATCGGACGCGATCCAGAGCTGATAGGTCTTGTCCGACGGCCGCTCGGCAGCCACCCGGCGCACCGTCACCAGCCGCTTGTCCAGATCGACGGTCAGCATGAAGACCGGCGAGGAATCGTCCTTTTGGAACGACGCGACGTAGATCTTGGCCGCCGGCCGCAGCACCGTCTCGCGTAGGCCGAGCGTCAGCAGCAGCGCGGCCGCGATCGCCGAAGCGGAGATCGCCAGGCGGCGCCAGCGCCGCACCCGGGCCTCGAGCGCCACGACGTTGGTCCCCACCCCGTCGGTACCAAGCGCATGGACGGGAATGTGATTATGCGCGCCGTTGAGGCGTCCCTCGATGCGCGCCCACACGCCCGCTGGCGGCGCCACCGGCGGCGTATCCTCGTTGAGCGGCGCGAGCCGGCGCTCCCACGCCTCGATCGCCGCGTCGAGCGCGAAATCGCCGAGGCGGCGCATCATCACCGCCGTGCGCTCGTCGGCATCGAGCGTGCCGAGGGCGAACTCGGCCGCCAGCGCGTCGATATCGTCGTGCTCCGTCATGAGCCGAGACACTGCCGAAGTTGAGCCAGGCTGCGGTGCAGCCAGGTTTTGATGGTGGCGACGGGACTGCCGAACCGCTGCGCCAGCGCCTCGCGGCTGAGCCCCTGATGATAGGCGAGCAGCACCATTTCGCGCCGTCCCGGCTCGAGGCGGCCGAGGCAATCCTGCAGCCGCCGCCAGTCCTCGCCCCGGCTGATGCGGTCGAGCGGATGCTCGGTGTCGGCCGCCACCTCGAGGGCCTCCGGCGCATCCTCGATCGACGCCGGCATCTTCCGCCGGACC